>ERZ773042.62-NODE-62-length-77141-cov-9.131671_pt1 | contig 77141 bp, 73 predicted proteins | sample MGYA00511664_ERZ773042 | MGnify/ENA primary metagenome ERZ773042 (study PRJEB29015, sample SAMEA2737984) | human oral metagenome | biome: human oral; feature: human-associated habitat; material: dental | place: China | collected 2036 ... | reverse complement strand
GACGGGGGTGTTAGCTCCACGGCCCGCCCGAGCGAAGGCGAGGGCAATCAAACACAGCCCGCCCTCGCGGATGCGAGGGCCATGAAGCGCAGGCCGATCACGTACCGTTGAGAAGCACCATGGCAAAACCGCAAGCGAAGTGTCCGTTACGCCCCGGCGACCGGTGCAGCCTGTGTGTGCCCGGAGCTACCGGACCGCAAGACTGCGGGCTGGTCTGGTTGGTGATGGACGACCCCGAACTTCGAGAGGAGCTGGCCGAGAAGCGGGCCGCGACGCGTACCCGTCCGCCAGCCACACCCTCGCCGTGAGATCGACGCGTACCGCCTTCTCCGCTCAGGTGTTGAGTTCAACGAAATGACCGGTGCGGCCGGACTCGATCATCGCCTCGCAGACCCGTACCACCTGGGCTCCCTGGGCCAGGGTAACGATGTCGGCGTCTCGGCCCAGGACCGCGTCGCGGAACTGTTCGTGTTCGGTACGTAGCGGCTCCGGCTTCGCGATCGCATACCGGGTGATGTCGCCCTCGCTGACCCCGCGGAACTGGGCGATGTCGTCGCGGGTCACCTGGACTTGCCCGTTGGCGTAGAAAGTGAGGTCGGCGAGCAGGGTGTCGGCCACGAACATGCCCTTCTCGCCGGTCACCACGGTCAGCCGTTCCTTGGTCGGGGACAACCAGTTCACCAGGTGGTTCGCTATCACAGCACCGGTCAGGGTGCAGGAGGCGGCGACCATGTCCTCGTACGGGCGGCCGGATTTCACCACGGTCCGCGCGGCCACCGTCTGGTACGAGCGCTGGGTGACCCAGCTGGTGAGGTCGATGTCGTGGCTGGCGAGGTCTTTCACTACGCCGACGTCAGCGATCCGGTTCGGGAACGGCCCCTGGCGGCGGGTCGCCACCTGGTACACCTCACCCAGGTCGCCCTGTTCGAGGCGGGCCCGCAGCGACCGCAGCGCCGGGTTGTACCGCTCAATGTGCCCGACCGCGCCGACTATCTGGGCCTGGTCGAAGGCCGCCACTAGCCGCTCGGCGGCGGCGGTGTCGAAGGCTAGCGGCTTCTCGATCAGCGCCGGGATCCGGGCCTCGGCCAGGGCCAGCCCGATCGGCTCGTGCAGTTCGGTGGGCAGGGCCACCACCGCGTAGTCGATCCCGGCTGCGATCAGCTGCTCGACCCCGGGCAGCACTTGCAACCCGCCGGCCGCCTGGTGTGGGTCGCCGGCGGCGTCGGCCACCGCGACCAGCTCTACCCCGTCCAGGGCCCGCAGGTTGCGGGCATGGTGGCGGCCCATCATGCCGAGCCCGATCAGCCCTGCCCGCAGCATCAGCGTCCCGCCTCGGCCAGTCGCGTGACCGCTTCCACGATCCGCTCCAGATCCCCCTGGGACAAGGCCGGGTGTACGGGAAGGGAGATCACCTCGGCGGCGGCCCGCTCGGTCTGAGGCAGGTCCGCGTCCACCTGGAAGGTGGCCAGCCGGTGGTTCGGGACCGGGTAGTAGACCCCGCAGCCGACGCCGTACTGCGACCGCAGCGCCTCGACAAACCGGTCCCGGTCCTGCGGCACCCGGATCGTGTACTGGTGCCAGACGTGGGTGGCATCGGGATGCACCTGCGGCACCCCCACCACCTGTCGCAGGTGCTGCGACAAGAAGGCGGCGTTCGCCTGGCGGGTCGTGGTCCAGTCCCCGACCTTGGTCAGCTGGACCCGGCCGATCGCGGCGTGGATGTCGGTCATCCGGTTGTTCAGCCCGACTACCTCGTTGTGGTACTGGCGTTCCATCCCCTGGTTACGCAGCAGCCGGACCTGGCGCAACAGCTCCGGGTTGGCGCAGCTGACCATCCCACCCTCGCCGGAGGTCATGTTCTTCGTCGGGTACAGCGAGAAGACCCCGAAGGCGCCGAAACCGCCAACCGGCTGGCCTTTCCAGGTGGCCCCGTGCGCCTGGGCGGCGTCCTCGTACAGGGTCAGCCCGTGCGCCTGGCAGACCCGCTGCAAACCGTCCACATCGAAGGGGTGCCCGTACAGGTGGACCCCCAGCACGCCCCGGGTACGGTCGGTGACCGCCGCCTCGACCGCCGCCGGGTCCAGGCAGAAACTGACCGGGTCGATGTCGGCGAAGACCGGGGTGGCGCCGGTGAGGGCCACCGCATTCGCGGTCGCAGCGAAGGTGAAAGACGGCACGATCACTTCGTCACCGGGGCCGACACCGCTGGCGAGCAGGCCGAGGTGCAACCCGGAGGTGCCGGAATTGACCGCCACGCAGGGCCGCCCGCCTACCAAGGTGGCGGCGAATTCTTCCTCGAAGGCGGCCACCTCCCGGCCTTGGGCGAGCATCCCGGAAGCCAGCACCGCATCGACCGCAGCCCGCTCCTGCGGCCCGATCAGGGGTTTGGCGGCCGGGATCAACGGCAGGTCGGTGGTCATGGATCTCCTTACCGGTCGAGGACCAGGCTGCCAGGCCCGGTCAGGCGGTACGTGTCGCCCGTGTCGGGGCATCGGAAAGTGGTCTCGCTGGTGGCGTCGAGGCGGCGGCCGGTACGGCCGACCCAGCCCACCTGGCGGGCCGGGACCCCCAGCATCAGGGCATGGTCGGGTACGTCGTCGACTACCACCGCCCCGGCGCCGATCATCGCCCAGGCGCCGATCCGGACTGGGGCCACGCAGACCGCCCGGGCCCCGATCGCGGCCCCCTCGCCGACCTGAACCCCGACCGGGGTCCAATCGTGGGCGGTTTTCGGGCTGAGGTCGGGGTTCACCGCGCGCGGGTACTGGTCGTTGGTGAGCACCGCGGCGGGCCCGATGAAGACCCCGGCGGCCAGGTCGGCCGGCTCGTACACCAGGGCGTAGTTTTGGATCTTGCAGCCGTCGCCGACTTGGACCCCGGTCCCGAGGTACGCGCCGCGCCCGACCACCACGTCGCGGCCTAGGCGGGCCCCGGAACGGATCTGGGCCAGATGCCACACCGACGACCCGTCGCCGATCTCAACCCCGGGGTCGATGTCAGCCGACGGGAGGATCCGTACTGCCATGGGGCTCACCCTACCGGGAGGCCTTCAGGTGACGGTCACGCTGACCTGGTGGAGCCCGGTGGCACCGTCGGGGGCCACCGGACGGCGGGCCTCGGTCTGGATCATCCCGGCGTTGTCGACGGCGCGGACTCGTAGCTGGTGCTCGCCGGGGGTGGCGTCCCAGTCGTGGCGCCATTGCACCCAGTAGGCGGTCCCGAGCCGGGGCCCGAGGCTGGCCGGTTGCCAGGGGCCCTGGTCGATCTGGATCTCGACCGCGCTGATCCCCTGATGGTCGGCCCAGGCCACCCCGCCGATCACGACCTGGCCGGCCGGCAGCCGTTTCCGGCCGGTCGGGGTGTCGATCCGAGAGGCGATCTTGACCGGCCCGTACGCGGACCAGCCACGGCCTGTCCAATAGGCCCGCTCCTGGTCGAAGCGGGTCAACCGTAGCTCCCGCAACCACTTCGTGGCGCCGACGAAGCCGTAGAGACCGGGGGTCACGAGCCGGGCTGGGAAACCGTGGACTGAGGTCAGTGGCTCACCGTTCATAGCGACCGCAACGAGGGCGGTACGGCCGTCGAGCAGCACTTGGAGCGGGGTGCTGGCGCAGAATCCGTCCGGACCGGAGCTCAGCACCATGTCGGCTTCGGCCCGCGGCCCGGCCCGGCGCAGCAGGTCAGCGACCGGCACCCCCTGCCAGCGGGCGGCGCCGATCAGGTCACCGCCGACCTCGTTGGAGACGCAGGCCAAGGTGATGTCATGTTCGACCATCGGCATCGCCAGCAGCTCGTCGTAGCTGAGGCGGTACGGGGCGTCGACCAGGCCGGTGATGTCGAGTCGCCAGGTGTCGGCGCGCACCCTGGGCACGGTTAGGGCGATGTCGATCCGGAAGAAGTCTGCGGTGGGGGTCTGTAGCGTGGCGATCCCGGGCCCGGCGAGGCCTGCCGGCAGCGGCGGCAGCGCGGTAGCGGCGGCCGGGATGGTCCGGGTCATGACCGGGGCTGGCTCGGGCGCCAGCGAACCGGCCAGGGCCAGCGCGCCGGACCCGCCGGTGACGACCGCGGCCCGGGTGAGGAAGCGGCGCCGGTCACATTGCGCCAGCGCCTCGGGGAGCCGGGTATTGGCCGGGGTCGGCTCGGGATCGTCGGGGGTGTTGTCGACGATAGGTATGGGATCGGGCGCCGGGGCCGCCTGAAGCGCCAGCGAGCGCAGGTGGGCGAGCGCAGCCACCCCGGCGACCACGGTGATGGCGCAGACCAGGTGCGCCTGCTCTGAATAGCGGCTGCCGAGGTACCAGGGGATGATCCCAAGCCCGACCGCAGCGGCCGCCGCGGGAGCCAGGCGGCGGCGGCCGAGCAACCCGATCACGGCGCCCACAGCCGCAGTGACGGCGATGACGACGATCACCACAACGGCTTTGTCCCAGGTCCCGAAAGTCTGGATCGCCCACTCCTTGAGTGACCGGGGGACACCATCGATCGCAGCCGCCCCGACCACGGTCACCGGCGACAGCCGCCGATCGGTCAGGAGCGCGGCGAGGTGGCCTGCGGCCAGCCCGACTGCGGTGGCGGCGGCCCCGGCTAGGGCTAGTGATGTCCGTACCTGCACATCGCCATGCTGCCCGCCCGCGCAACCCTTGACCGGCCAACGCGACGAGGGGCGCGGTTTACACCACATCCTGCTCAGGGAGAAGGCGGAAATCGAGAATTGACTATCCGAAGGTATACATTTTGTCTATGCCTCTTGAATCCCGATAGTCAGCCAGGTTATGGTCATCACCAGGGCCGGACGGTCCAGGAATCACCCATGCGGGAAGGAGGGCGTGGTGTCAGCTCATGTCGTTCGGAGGATGATCACGGGGGTGGTCCTCGCGGGGGCCCTGGTCCTGGGTGGTGGCACCGCGGCCCAGGCCACGGTCACCCAGGTCGGCGGTGGAACCTGGGACTACGGGATCATGAACCTGAAAGCGTCAATGAACTGGTCTCATTACTACCATGGTCGAGTCAACCATGGCTCGAGTGTGACCGGTGACCAGGGCCTGGTGCGGTCCGGCTGTGTGTCACCGGGTTTCCAGTCGCGGGCCTATGCCTGGGACAGCGCGTGGTGGCGGATCGATCACGCGTACTGGCGCTACTGCTAACCGGTAAGCCTGGGGGCGTTCTCACCTGAGGACGCCCCCCAGGCCACATCACAGGCGTATCAACGCAGATCTGAGGGGAGACAGTGATGCAGCGGGCGGCTCGGTTGGGGTATCTGATCGTGGTGGGGTTCTCATGTCTGATAGCGGCCCTGGTGATCCACCGCTTCGACGAGATGGCGCCGTTAGGTTCTGACTGGACGCTGCAGATATCCGGGGAACCGTCGGCGGCGGCAGCCGAGACGATGGCCGCGTTGCAGCGTACGGCTGGTGAGCATCGGGCTGGTCTGATTCGGGTGGAGGCGGATATCCAGGATCCGGCCCGGACCCGGCATGTGTATGTGCTGAGCAGCCCGCCGGGCAGCGAGCCTGACCGGTGGTTGACCGGCGGATATCCCGGTTTCGCACGCCAGGTCCGGACCATAATCCACCCGGCTGCGGCGGCAAGCGCCCTGGACCCGCGGGGGGACTACTTCGTATTCGGGGATGAGGCCGCCCTGAACGCCCTCCGTGCCACTGTCACCGCGCAGGCGCTGCAGACCGAGAGCCGGTCGATGGCTGATCAGGCTGCGATCGGCAAGTGGCTTTTCAACCAGCCGTTGGGTTACAGCGTGGTCGTGACGGCGGCCCTGGGGGCGTTGCTGGTCGGGATGAGCGTCATCGGGGATGTACGCCGGTACGCGGTGCAGCGGCTGCACGGAGCGTCGTTCGGACGGCTGGTGTGGTCGGATGCGCTGGCCACGGCCCGATTCCTGGCGGTGACGATCCCACTGGTGGGGGTGCTATTCGGGGTGGGGCTAGTGGCCTATGCCGGAGGTCGGCAATGGCAGCCGGTCACCCTGCTGGCGCTGGCCTTCCTGGCCGGGCTGGGAGCCGTCTTGGTAGTGACGCATCTGGTGGCGCTGGGCGCGGCAAGTGCCCTGGCAATCCTGGAATCCCTCAAAGGCCGGGTAATGACGAGCTGGGGGATGGCCGTCGTGTACGGAATCCGGATCCCGGCCGCGGTGCTGGCGATCGTCAGCCTCTACGTGTTCTGGGCCCAGGTGCATCAGGTCCTCGCCTATAACCAGGCCGCCGCCGCGTGGGGCCGGATCGGGATGACTGCCGGGATCAACTTCAATCCCCGGATCGGGCCCGAGGACCAAGACCGCCTCGCCCCGCTGGTCGGGCAGTGGCTGCTCAGCGAGGAGGCCGCCGGGCGGGCCATCCTCTCCCATAAGAATGAGAACCAGCGGCCTGGTGGTGGCCCGCCGATGCTGCTAGTGAATAACGTCTACCTGGCCCGTCATGATGTCCTCGACCCGGCCGGGCAGCCGATCCGCTCCGGGCCGGCAGATCAGGTGCTGGTCCTGCTCAGCCCGGCCCGGCAGGCTCAAGCCGACACCATCCGCGCCGAGGTCGAAGGAGCCCTCGGACTCGACGGTCCCGTGAATATCCGGATCGGGCAGATCCAGGCTGGGCAAAACCTGTTCAGCTACACCAGCTCCCGCGGCAAAGACCTGGACGCTTTCATCACCGACCCGGTCGTGGTCGTCGTCAACGGGCCCAGCAACGCCATCCGCCCCGACAACTACATGGCCATGGCCAGCACCAGGGGAATGCTGGTGACTGATCCTGAGGTCGCCGCCCGGACCGCCGCCGACCACGGCGTCAGCAGCTTCATCATCGGCTACCGGCCTGTCGCCCAGGAGGCCGCCCGGGTCCTGGCCAATGAGATCCGGGAACTGTGGGTGACCGCCACCAGCCTGGTCACGGCCGCGATCGTGTTACTGGCGACCGCGCTCGGATCGGCTGCTCTGTACACCCGCGCCACCTATCAGCGGACCTTCCTGCGCTACATCAGCGGCTGGTCCTTCACCCGAACCCACCGGGTCCTGCTCGGCATCGAAACCGGGATCACCCTGGTGCTGGTCGGATTCGCCTACTGGTATGACCTACCTTCTTTCGGCAAACTCGCCAGTACCGGCTGGTTCCTGCCCTCCGCCGTGGCGCTGGCCGTCTTGAACTTCGGCTTCATCGCCGCCGCCCTCGCCTTCAACACCCGCCGACTCGTCCGCCACCGCTCCTCAGAGGCCTGACATGCTCACCACCACCAACCTCACCAAACGCTTCGGTACCCGCACCCTGTGGCACGACCTCAACCTCGAGGTCCACGACGGGGAAATGATCGCCATCACCGGACCCAGCGGCTGCGGGAAATCAACCCTGCTTAACTGCATCGGGCTACTCGAACCCATCAACGGCGGAACCATCACCCTCGACAACACCAACCTGACCCGGCTACGCCCCGGCCAAGCCCGCCGGCTGCGCCGCGACCAGCTCGGCTACCTCTTCCAAAACTACGCCCTGATCGAGAACCTCAGCGCCCTGGGCAACCTGCGCGAATCCGTCGGAGCCCGGCCCCGCCGCAGCCGCGCCAGCCGTACCGACTGTGAACAGGCCCTCACCCACGTCGGCCTCGCCGACCACATCCACGACCGCGTCTACCAGCTCTCCGGCGGCGAACAGCAACGCGTCGCGCTGGCCCGCCTGATCGTGCGCCACCCCACCCTGGTCCTCGCCGACGAACCCACCGGCGCCCTCGACCACACCAACACCGAGATGGTCATCGCCACCTTGCGTACCCTCGCCCACGACGGGGCCACGATCCTGATCGCCACCCACTCTGACCACGTCGTCTCCGGCTGCGACCGCGAAATCAGCCTCGCGCCTGACCACGCCCCCGAGACACCCCCAGAACACCCCCGGCGAGCGCTGGATGATGCTTAATCATCCTCGCATCCGCGAGGACTGGCCGCTGCGCCACTGCTTTTCTTCATCCTAGGCTGGGCCGGTGATCTGGGACCGGCTACAAGCCAGCAGCTTCGTACGGCATGTGCTGCAGCTCATGACCGGGACCGCCCTGTCGCAGATCGTCGCGATCATAGTGCAGCTAGCCGCGATGAAGCTGTACAGCGGCGCTGACTTCGGCGGGTACGCGGTCGTCACCGCCGTGGTCGGGGGGCTGGTCACGATCGCCAGCCTCCGCTACGACCTGACCATCGTACTGCCCGCCCGCGACGCCGACGCCCGACACCTGGTACGGCTCACCAGCCGGATCAACGCGGCCGTGGCCGGGACGGCGCTGGTGGTGCTGTGGCTGGTACGGCACCCGGTGGCCGAGCTCCTGGTCCGCGGCACCGGGCCCGACGACCTCGCCCGGCGGGCCGAGGTGGCCGCCTGGCTGCCGGCCGCCGCACCGCTGACCTGGGTAATGCAGCAGCTCCTGATCGTCGGATACTGGCTGAACCGTCATCAGCGCTACCGGGACCTGGCCCGCAACAAGATCGCCCAATCAGTCGGGGTCGGCGCCGGACAGCTCGGGCTGGGCGCGGCCGGCGCCGGAACCCTAGGGCTGATCGTCGGGCAGCTGGCTGGGCTGCTGGCCGCGTTGGCGCTGGTCTGGGCCCGGACCCGCCCGTCACTGGACGCAGCCGACGACCGGCACGCTGCAGGGCTGCTGCGCCGCTACCGGCGGATGCCGCTGCTGAACGGGCCCAGCGCGGTCGCCGACGCGATCCGGGTCAACGGGATCACCATGCTGCTGGGGGCCTCGTTCGGGCTGACGTCGCTGGGCCAGTTCAACCGCGCCTGGGCCCTGCTGCAGGCCCCGATCGCCCTGATCAACGGTGCCCTGCAGCAGGTCTTCTACCAGCGGCTGGCGACCACCCCCCGCGATCAGATGCTGCGCACCGTACGGACCGCGATCCTGCGCTCGGCGGCCCTCGGGATCATCCCCTTCGCCCTGATCCACCTGCTGGCGCCGCCGCTGTTTCGCTGGTTCGACCCGCAGTGGACCGAGGCTGGGGTGCTGGCGGCAGCGCTGGTTCCCTGGCTATACCTGACCTTCATCACCTCGCCGGTGTCGTCAGTCTTCCTGGTGGTCGAGCAGCAGGGCCTGCTGATGGGCTTCTCGGTGGTCTTCATGGCAGTCCCGCTGGCGTTGCTGTGGTGGCATCGCAGCGATCTGGTCGGTACCGTCCACCTCGTGTCGTGGGTGATGGCCGTCTTGCTGCTGGGTTTCTGCGGGCTGGCGTTGTACGTCGCCCACCGCTGCCGCAACGGTACGGGGCCAGGCGAGCCGGCACCGGACGGGGGCCGCGAATGAGCCACGAGACGATCCTGCCGGAGCCGGACCCCTCGGGGCTGCGGGAGTTAACCAAACCGGTCCGAGGCGCGCGGCAGCGACCCACCCCCCGTTGGGTGGGCTGGTTCCTGATCCTGCTGCCGTCGCTGGCCGGCGCCGGGCCGCTGCTCGGGGTAGGGCCGGTATTCGCCTTCCGGATCGCGGCCGTGGTGCTGTTCGTCACCGCCGCCTGGGATTGGCATCGCTACCGGGACCGCTCCCGGACCTTCCAAGTGGTACTCGCGCTGCTCGTCGCCTTCCAAGTGTCAGGCGTGGTCGCGCTGCTGTTCTCCCGCCCACCCACCGGCCCGGCGCTGATCGAGCTGCTAGCGGTCGGGTTGATGTTCGCCGTGGCGCTGGCCCTGGTCCAGCTGTACCGCACCGCCGAAACCGTCCTCACCATTGCCCGCGGCTGGCTCTACCTAGCGGCCCTGGTGCTGCTAGTCAACCTTTGGGAGGTCCTCAGCGACGACCGGCTGCCGAACTTCTACCTGCGCCCGGCCATGCGCGCCGACCCGGCCTGGCGCCAAATCGCCGGGCCCTTCCACAACCCGAACCAGTTAGCGTCGGTGCTGGTGATGGCGGCATTGGTGATGGCGGTCGGGTTCTCGCTGGAACACGACCGGCGGCTGCGCTGGGCGTACCCGGCAGTCTGCCTACCGATGCCGCTGGTGATCCTGAGAACCGGTTCCACCCTGGGCCTGGGGCTGATCGGGGTGGTAGCGCTGGTCTGGCTGTGCCTGTACCGCTGGCCCCGGCGGGTGGGGCTGCCGCTGGCGGCGGTCGGCGTGGTCGCCCTGCCGCAAGGCCGGGCCTTCCTGGCAACCCTATGGGGGCAGTACCAGAACCTGTGGCACCCGGCAGCGGAACACATCTACTCCTCCGGCGACCGGCTCAACCTGATCCTCGACGGGGTGGTGATGCTGCGCCGGTCGTGGTGGCTGGGCGTTGGCCCAGGCGGCTACCCGTACGTCATGGCGAACCAGCCGATGCCGTACCCGACGCATGGGATCATCAACCCGCACTGCGGCCTAGTTGAGATCGCCAGCCAGTACGGGATCGGGATGTTCGTCCTGCTGGTGCTGGTCGGCGCCGGGCTGGTGAAATGGTCACTCGAGCGGCTGCGCCGAACCCGGGGTACGCCGCTGGCGTCGCCGCAGCGGGCAGTCGCGCTGTGGGCGCTAGTCGCGGTGGCGGTGTTGCCGGTGCTGTCGATGATGCATTCCACCTGGCTCAACCAGTCGATGTCAGCGTTGTTCACCGGCACCTTGGTGATGTGGGCCCGTCACATCGAACGCCCGCTCGGACGGCGGGTGACGACATCACAGGCGGCGCTGCGGAACCTTCCGCCGGCGCCAGGCAAGGAGAGGCCGTGACCCGGGTACGGGCGCAGCGGCTGGTGACCCGGCAGCGGGTGTACGAGCCGGGGCTGCTGGTAGTCGAGGGGGAACGGGTACTCAGCGTCGGCCCAGGAGACGACGGCCGTGCCGACGCCGAGGTCGCTACCGTGGTCCCGGGCCTGGTCGATGTGCACGGCCACGGCGGCGGCGGCGCCTCGTACACCGACGACCCGCAGGTCGCGATCCGGACCCATCGGGCCGCGGGTTCGACCACCCTGGTCGCCTCGACGGTGACCGAATCGCTAGACGACCTGGAACGGCAGGTCCGCGTCCTGGCCGGGCTGGTCGATTCCGGCGAGCTGGCCGGGATTCACCTGGAGGGTCCGTGGCTGGCCGCGGAATACCACGGGGCGCACCCGGTGCCGCTGCTGCGGGACCCGGACGGCGTCGACCTGGAACGGATCCTGGACGCCGCCCGGGGCACGGTCCGGATGGTGACCGTGGCGCCGGAGCGTACCGGCGCCCTGGAAGCGGTCCAGCTGCTCGCCGCGCGGTCGGTGGTGGCGGCGGTCGGGCACACCAACGCCGACTACGACACCACCCTGGCTGCGATCGCAGCCGGGGCAAGCGGGGCGACACACCTGTTCAACGCGATGCGGCCGATCCACCACCGAGACCCTGGTCCGATCCCGGCGCTCCTCGATGACCCGTCGGTGTGGCTGGAATTGGTAGTCGACGCGATCCACCTGCACCCGGCGATCGTGCGGTATGTGGCCACCACCCACCCTGACCGGGTAGTGCTGGTGACCGATGCGATGGCCGCAGCCGGCGCCGCCGACGGCGACTACACCCTGGGCCGGCTCGCGGTCACGGTCCGCGACGCGGTGGCCCGGATCGCCGGTACCGACACCATCGCCGGCAGTACCCTGCTGCTGGCCCAGGCCCTGCAGAACGCGATCCGGTACGGGGTTCCCTGGCTGACCGCTGTCGCCGCCTGCACCTGGCAGCCGGCCGCCTACCTGGGGCTGGAACACGTCGGGGACCTGGCCCCCGGGTCCTGGGCGAACGCGGTCGAGCTGGCCGCAGACTGGTCGGTGAACCGGGTGCTGTACCGCGGAGTCTGGCTCTAGGGGCTAGAGGTCCCCCAGGTGAGCCCCCCACGTGCAAGGGTGGGGCATCTGCAGGAGGTGGTGAATGTCGCAGGCGCACCCCGACGCCTGGGGGCTTTCGCGTGCGGAGTTGTACGCTCCCAGCGTTCCCCTCGTCGATGACAGTTACGCGAAGCCCGCCCGCGAACCGGCCGACCCGGACCCGCTCGCTCCCCTGCCGGTCACCCTCCAAGCGCCGCCACCGCCGGGGGCCGAGAATCCCGGCTTCGACACGTACACCGAGCACGACCAGACCGGGGCGCTACGGGTCACCCTCGGCCGGCAGGGGCGGCTGCTGGCGATGAAGCTCGCGGTCACCTGGCGCAGCCGGATCCCGGCCGAGCAGCTGGAGGCACTGGTCAACGACACCTTGATGACGGCCAGGTTCAACCAGGCGAATGCCCACTGCGACGACAGCACCCGGTTCGTGGTGGATCCCACGCTGAGCCCGTACCTGGCGCAGGAAGAGATGTGGCGGTCGTTGGCCCGGTTGCGGCAGGTTTTGACCACCAGCCCGCCCCGCCCGTACCGGATCTGGAATAACCGCCGCACCATGTCGATGCGGTACGCGCAAGGCCTGCTGGGTGATCTGCATTTCGAATCAGCATCCGCGATAAGCGCCCCGGCCCAGCTGTTCAACTCCGGTATCTACGAGATCATCCACACCGCCGATGAAGAGGAGAGGGATAACTGATGGGACTCAGTGAGGAGCAGATGGCCAATGCCCGCATCATCAACGATGTGGGATTGAAGATGGGGGTCTCAGAAAAAGGCCGGATCATCGCCATCGCGACCGCCATGCAGGAATCTAACCTCCGCAACATCAACTACGGGGATCGGGATTCGCTGGGTCTGTTCCAACAGCGTCCCTCCTGCGGCTGGGGGTCACCCGAGCAGGTCACCGACCCGCAATACGCGGCGACCAAGTTTTACGAACGTCTGCTCCAGGTTCCCGGCTGGGAGTCGCTGCCGGTGACCGTGGCCGCCCAGAAGGTGCAAGCCTCAGCCTTCCCAGACGCCTACGCCAAATGGGAACCGATGGCCACCCAGGTCGTCCAGTCCCTCGGCGGCACGATCCAGACTGACCTGCGCGATATCGACACCACACCCGCCGCCGGCGGCGGTGGTGATGGTGGCGGAGGCGGCGGTTACGGCGGAGGCGGAGGCGGCGGGGCCTCTGGCGGCGGAGGCGGCGGTTACAGCGGAGGCGGTGGTGGCAGCGGCGGCGGAGGCGGTGGCGGCGGCTGCGGCACCGGTGATGTTGAGGTAGACACCGGTGATCTGAACAAGGGCGCCGCCCAGTACGACGGTTTCGCCGGTCATGCCAGCCGGCTGGCCGGGGCCTTCGGTGCCTTGGCCACCGTGGGCGGTGACTGGGGCCTGTTTGAACCGGCTAAGGCCGGGCTGACGAAGGCAGCTAACGACCTCAAGGCCGTGTACGAGCAGCTGAGCGCGACCGACACCACCCTGGCCGGGAACCTGCGCGGAACCTCCAGCACGTACACCCAGGCCGAGGCCAACAACACCGACCTCGCGCAGGCCGTCTAGGTCGAGAAGGAGACGATCATGGCAAACGCCGCAGCGGGTGCGGTCCAGGAGCTGAGCACCCTGATCACGAGCACTAGCGAGGGACTGGACAGCAACCTGGCCGCCCTGAAATCAGACGTACAGGCCAAGTCGTCGGGGCAGCCGATGCTGGCGATGGTCTTCGGGCAGATCCTGGGGATGGCCCAGCAGGCGGTCAACAGCGCCAAGGCGTCACTTAGCAGCGTCCAGGGCATGCTGCCCGGCATCAGCGGGGCCTGGCAGATCGAGGCAGTCGCCGAGCAGGCCCGGTCGGCGGCCTCCGATGCCGAATCGTACGCCTCACAGGTCCAGCCCCAGAACCTGGCCTCGCGTCAGTCGTGGAGTTCGGCCGCCTCCCAGGACTTCACGACCCGGGCGAACCAGCATGCGGACGCGGCCCAGAAAGCAGCCGAACGGGCCCGCCGGCTCGCTGACCGGTTGGGGGCCCTGTCCGCTACGGCCACCAGCAGCGCCGCCCAGGTCGTGACCAACCTCTCCACGGCCGTCACCACAATCGCCGAACGGTCCGCATCCCTGGTGCAGGTGGAATCGGCGATCGGGGCTATCGGGCCGTTGGGCAGCGCCTCAGCCAACCTGACGACCGCCAAGAACGACGGCGAAACCACGCTGAAGAACGCGGCCACCGCCGGATCCGACGACCTGGGCGGGGTTTAGACCGGCCCGGGCCGGCCCGGGGACGAGGCGCGGTGGTTGACGATCACGTCAACCACTTCGGCTGCCGAGGCCTGGTCGGTATCGATAGTGAGGCTGGCGAGCCGGGCGTACGTGGGGGCCCGCTGCGTCAGCAGCTGCCGTAGCCGTACCACCGGATCCGCTCCGGCGAGCAGAGGCCGGTCCGGGTCACGGCTAACCCGGAGGGCGGCCTGCTGCGGGTCGACCCGCAGCCAGACCACCAGATGCCCGGCCAGCGCGTCCGCGACCTGCGCGGTCATGGGCGCCCCGCCACCAAGGCTGAGCACCCCCGGCCGGGCCAGCAGGTCGATCGTCAGGTCCCGCTCCAGGTCCCGGAACCGTGGCTCCCCGTCGGTGGCGAAGATCTCGGCGATGGTGCGTCCGGCGCGCTGTTCAACGACCAAGTCCACGTCGTGGTGGGGTAGGCCCAGCCGCTGCGCGAGCAGCGGCCCGACCGTCGACTTACCCGACCCGGACAGCCCGATCAGGGCAATGGTGTTCATCAGCCTCCTCAGGTACGTCTAGCGGAACCAGCCGGTCAGCTGGCCCAGCCGCCGGTGTAGAACAGGTGCGCCCACCAGATCATCACCAGCACGCTGAGCACCGCGGCGACGATCGCCACCGTACGGCGGCTGCCGGTTCGCCCGCCGACGGTCCACTCCCCCAGCAGCACCCACAGCGGAAACCACAGCAGCACGGCCCGGTTCACGCTCATCAGCCAGTACGAGGTGGTGAATGCCAGCACCTGCACCCCGACCCAGGTCGCCTCACCCCAGCGCCGGGTCGCCAGGCAGGCGGTCGTCGTGACCAGTCCGACTAACAGCGACACCAGTTCAGCCCGGAACACCCAGGCCCAGCCGGGGTGGTCGGCGTACGCGCCGGGCAGGATCGCGGGGATGGTGTTGGCGATCGACTGCCAAGGCCAGGTCAGCCCGCGTGACCAGCCCTCGGCCTGGGCCGCGTACCAGGCGGTCCAGCTGCCCTGGGTGAGCCGCAGGTAGAGCGCGTACCCGGCCGGCACCAGCGCCGGCAGCAGCAGCCATTCCAGCCGCCGCCAGCGTCGCCCTGGCGCCGTCAACGCCAGCACCCCTAGCCCGGCGATCAGGAAGATCCCCGAGACCCGGAAGGCGCAGGCTGCGGCCGCCAGCAGCGCGGCCTGGCCCCAGCGGTCGTCTCGGGCCTTGACCCAGGCCCAGAAAGCAAAACCGCAAAATAGGCTCTCGGTGTACGCGACGACGGTGAACACCGTTGTCGGCGCGATCAGCCAGGCCGCGGCGGCGATTACCCCGGCCTGCGGCCCGCCGAGCCGGTACAGCGCCCAGGCGGCGAAAATCGACGCGATCAGCGACGCCACGATCCCGACCAGGATCGGGTCAGCGCCCAGCCCGTCAGCGAGCCGCAGCAGCATCGGCAGGCCGGGGAAGAAGGCGACCTCCTTGCGTTCGAGGTACCCCTCGCGGGCGATCCGCAGGAAGTGCTGTACGTCCCAGTTGCCGGCCACGTCGGCGAGGCTGCGGTTACTGGTGAGCATCACCGCGACGCCGACCAGGACCAGCAGCAGCCGGCTGCCGAGCCAGGCCTGCACCACCAGCCGGGGCCCGTCCCCGGATCCCCGGGCCCTGCCGGCATTCATGGGGCCGACTTGGGAAGGTGATCACTGTGGGCCCCGCTGTTCCCCGCGGAATCCCCGGGTGAAACCTGGGCAGCGCTGGCCGCCGGGCTGGTGGCTGGGACGTCCAGGAACCGGCCGAACCGGTCCGGCGCCCGGTCGAGAATCCCGCCCAGTGGATCATCACAGCCGTCGGCCCGCAGCGGGTCGCCCTCGGGCCTGAGCATGTCGATAACCACGCACCACACCAGCCAGGCCTGGACCGCGATCCGTAGGAAGACCGCCAGCCAGTAGATCCGGTCTGGTTCTCCCGAGCCGGGGTGCAGGGTCCCGGCCAGGTGCCCCCAGATCGCGGCGAAATAGGCCAATTCGCTGATCGACCAGATCGCCCACGAGCGCCACTGCGGCCGGGCCAAGACCAGCAGCGGCAGCAGCCATAGCGCGTACTGCGGGGAGTAGACCTTGTTCACCATCAGGAACAGGGCCACCACAACGAAGGCGACCTGACCGACCCGGGGTCGGCGCGGGGCGAGGAAGATCAACACGGCCAGTCCCATGCAGGCGGCCATGAGGAAGGCCAGCGACCAGGCGTTGACGTTACCGATCGGGGTCTTGTTCAGCGCCAGCACGTACCACCCCGAGCCGAGGTCACCGCCCCGGTCGGCGTTGAAGGTCCAAAAGTACGTCCATCCGGCCGGGCTGAGCAGGTAGACCGGCAGGTTCACCGCCAGCCAGGCGGCGGCGGTCCCGGCCAGTAGCCGGCCCAGCGCGGAGAGCCGGCCGGCCCGCAGCAGCAGCAACACCAGCGGGCCCAGGATGAACAGCGGGTACAGTTTGGCGGCGATCGCCAGCCCGTACAGTAGCCCGGACCACAGCGGTCTCTTCCGCATCCAGAGGTACATGGCGGCGGCGGTCAAGACGACCGCGAAGAGGTCCCAGTTGATCAGGCCGTTCGCGATCACGACCGGCGACGCGGCGATCATCAGGCCGGCTGTCCAGCCGTCGCTGGGGAGCATCCGGCGGGTCAGGTCGATGGTGCCCAGGAAGCAGCCGAACAACGCTACCGCGCAGACTGCGAAGAAGAGGTTGGCGTTGCCGAGCATCTGCTGGCTGTCCAGCCCGCGCTGCGCGCTTACCCCGAGAAAACTGGTGATCCGGCTCGCGACCTCGACGAATCCGCCGGTCAAGACGGGATATTCCCAGGGCACCTGGGTGTACACGGTCTGCCCCTCGGCGAGGCCGCGGACCTGGTACAGCACCGGGATGTCGGTATAGCACAGCCGGTAGAAAGTGTTGACTGGGCGCCCGGCCACCGTCTGACGGCAGGGGACCTGGCGCAGCATCAGGATCAGCCAGGAGACGGTCCCGATCAGCATCAGCACTGCCGGGCCCCGGAAGAAGCTGCTCGCGGTGGTGGCATGGCGTCCGAGCGGCCCGCCGAGCCGGTTCAGCAGCACCCGGGCGGCAGGCTCGGGCGTACGGTGCGCGGTCAGATTCACCCGGTCAGCCTATCGGCCAGCCCAGCCACTGCCTGAGCGGAGCGGGGGCCGCCGGGCCGCGGAGGAACGCGTCTGGACGAGCCCAGCCACTGCCTAAGCGGAGCGGGGGCCGTTAGATGGGCGTGTGGTGGTCGAAGCCGGCCTCGCCGAGCCGCCAGTAGCCGCTGATCTTACGGTCGGGGCGGCGGACCTCACGTTGGGCGAGCAGTTCCCGGATCGAGATCATCCAGTGCGCTTCGCCAGCGGCCCAGACGAAGGCGCCAGCCAGGTTCAGCGCCCGCAGCCGGTTCAGGGCCTGCTTGGGGGTGGAGCACCAGTAGCTGGTGACCCGGGAGGTGTCGACCTCGTCGAGGTAGCGTTCCTGGCCGGGGGCCTGCAGCAGCAGCGTGATCCGGGCGACCAGCGGGGCCTGTTCAACCCAGCGGGCCGCGGCCGGCAGCGCAGTCGCGTCGGCCACCACCACGTAGTGTTCCCGGTCGGTGGGCATCAGCATCGAAGCACGCGGGCCGCCTACCCCGATTTCGTCGCCCACCGACGCTGCAGCGGCCCACCGGGCAGCCGGGCCGTTGTGACTGGTGAGCATGTCGATCACCAGGCCCTCAGCGCTGAGGGCCCGCGGGGTGTAGTCCCTGGCCGGCCCGATCCCCGGCACCCGGACCACCCGGTCGTTCTCGACCTGCGGCAGCACCAGCTGCCCGGTATCGCCGGGCAGGATTAGCCGTACGTGGTCGCCGGGGCTGAACAGCCCGGTGGGAAAATCGTCCAGGTCGCCGTGCAAGGACAGTCGGCGCAGCGACGGGCTCAGGTTCTTCACCTTCGCCACCCGTAGCCGGCGGATCTTCATCGGGTGCAGCACACGCTGGGCCATCACAACTCCTTGGGATTTGATGGGTCCACATTAAGGCCTGCCCTGTGATGTCCGGGATCTGTGCGTAGGCTGCGGACCGTGCCCAGTTCTTCATTACGGATCGCCATGGTGTCGATGCACACCTCCCCGTACGAGCCGCCCGGGTCCGGCGACGCCGGTGGGATGAATGTCGTGGAGCGGCATACGGCCGATGCCCTGGCCGCGTTGGGGCACGAGGTCGAGATCATCACCCGCCGTAGTGACCCGACGCAGCCGGACCTGGTCCGGTTGGCGCCACGGGTGACGCTGCGTCATGTCAGCGCCGGGCCGGCGGCCCGCCTGGCGAAGTCTGAGATCGACCAGTACCTGGACGATTTCCAGGCCGCGATGGCCGGCCTGGGCCCGTATCAGATCGTGCATTCGCACCATTGGATGTCGGGTATGGCGGCGCTACCGCTGGCCCGCCGCTGGGGTGTGCCGCATGTGCAGAGTTATCACTCGGTGGCTGCCCGGCCGGGTGATTATCTGTCGGAGGGAGAGCCTCCGGAGTCGCCGCATCGGGTGGCCGGGGAGGCCTGGTTGGCGCGCGAGTCGGATCTGGTGGTGGCGATCTCGGCGGCCGAGGCCCGGACCGTGGTAGAACGTTGCGGCGCTGATCCGAACCGGGTCGTGATCATTGCGCCGGGGGTGGACGCGGCGTTGTTCCGGCCGCGGGTCCCCGGCGAGCCGAAGTGGACGTGGCCGCATGAGAAGGGTCCTGCCTGCCGTAAGGGGTATCTGCTGTTCGCGGCCCGGCTGCAGCCACTCAAGGGCCCGGACCTGGCGATCGCGGCCCTGGCGCAGGTGCCGGTCGATCTGCGCCCGCATCTGGTGGTGGCCGGGGAGGTGAGCCCGGATTTCGCCTCGTACGCCGAGGAGCTGCACGCCATGGTGGAGCGGCTGGATTTGCAGCAGTACGTGACGTTCACCGGCCCCCAGTCCCGGCAGCGGCTGGCGGAGATGCTGCGGGGGGCGTTGTTGTGCCTGGTGCCGTCGCATTCGGAGACTTTCGGGTTGATTGCGTTGGAGGCGGCCGCTTCCGGAACCCCGGTGATCGCTTCTGCGGCCGGCGGGCTGCGGGAGGCCGTGGTGCATGGTGAGACCGGCCAGTTGATGGATTCCCGGCTGGCCGCGGACTGGGCCTCGGCCATGATCCGGTTGTGCGCCGACCCGGACCTGGTTGACCGGATGGGGGTGGTGGCCCGGATTCATGCCCGGCGTTTCTCGTGGGAGGCGACGGCGATGCTATTGACCCACGCCTATCGCCAGCTGCTGGTGCCGACCCCTGACCATCAGCCGCCGGCTATGGATGTCCTGCCCACGGTTGAGCCGGTAGTCCCCAGCGGGGACCCGCACGCTGACGGGCACGTCTGACCTGTACCAGGCCCTGGCCGGGCCCGATTGATAGTAGTAGCGAGGTGACCGTCGAAAGAAGGCCACGGGCTCACGCGAGTTGAGGTCACTGGGTTCAAGAACCTGCGAGATGTCGTGGTGGACTTCGGACCCTTCTTTTACCCGTATCGCTGGCCCGACCACAGCCGGGAAATCCAATTCCTGTCACACAACGAGTCCGCCCGATGATATCCTACGCCGGAAATACCAGATAGAAAGTAACGCCGGGGCGCCTCAAGGAACCTGCTCAAACCTGAGCCAGCCGCATCGCACATGCTCCTTATAGCTCAGACTATCAGCCATCAAAGTCAAAAATCGAGCACACTCGCCACGGAGACCTCGCATCATCACGAAGCAGACGAGCATGCCAACGCTCCCGGCCCGAACCCGATGAATAACCGAAATCAATCATCACAGAAAGTGCCTGAGGAGGCGGCGCCTCCTCATCAGGAACCCGGTGGTCGCGGATTTTCGGGCTCCCGTACCAGCTGCGAACAGCCTTCCAACAGTCACCAGTCAACTGTTTTGCCGTACGCTCATCGAAGCTCCGGGACGCCTTGATGAACCTGCTCAGCACCTGAGCCGGCCGCATCGCCATATGCTCCTCCAAGGTCAGACCACCACTCGCCGGAAAGCAACCCACCAGAAACGCCACCACCACAACGACGACCGTGACCCTATCTCACAGCAGTCCCCTGATCACTCACGACGTTCAGATATCCGACAGATCCGCCACGCAGAACCCTTGGCATCACGACGCAGATCAGCACGCCACAACCGCTGAACCGAACCCGACGTGGCACCAAAATCAATCCACGCATCCACATCACGATCCGAACCATGAAGATCGGGAACCCGGTAATCCTCGACCCCCGGGCCGACCTTGATGAACCACTCACTCACCGAATCCCAACAGGAACCCGCGAGCTGCCGACCCGTCACTCTATCTCGATTCCGAGACGCCTCAACAAACAAACTGACTACCTCCCCCGTCCCCATAGCCGCTATCTCCTGGGAACTCAGATCAGCACCCCCCACCGGATAACACCCCGCCACAAACGCCACCGCCACAAGAACAAACCTCTTCACGATACCCCTTTCAACGATGGCCTAATTCCGGCCTGCATCAGAGATCCTTATAAAGGGATCAGATATGAGAATCGGCGATCGAACACACCCGCCACGGAAACCTCGTATCATCGCGAACCAGACGAGCATTCCAATCTTTTCTCTGAGAATGGCTCGATGTATAGCCAAAATCGATAGAATCAGATAGAATATGAGCAGGCGGTGCTTCCTTATCAGGAACCCGATAATCACGGACACGTGAACCAATGAACCATCCACGCACCCCTATCCAGCAATCACCGGAAAGCTGTTTTCCCGTACGCTCATCATCATTTTGGGACGCCTTGATGAACCTGCTCAGCACTTGAGCCGGCCGCATCGCCACATGCTCCTCCAACGTCAGACCACCACTCGCCGGAAAACAGCCCACCAGAAACGCCACCACCACAACGACAATGGTTGCTTTTCTCACAGCATTCCTTTCAGCGCGGCAGCGGCCTTGCGGTTCTGATCCTCGGTGTAGTCGACGATCTGGGCTGTGGCCGACAGGTCATCGGAAATCTCGACTGTCTTGTTGACCAGGTTACCGATAATGGTGGCCCAGGCCTTCACGCATTCACCCAAGGCGGCGCTGGTCTGGAATCCCTGGTTGGCACCACTGGCTTGCTCGCAGGCCGACAGGGAGGCATTGGCTCGCCCGACGGCGACCTCGACCACTCTTCGGGTCTCCTCCGAGGCCTTGGCGACCATCCCCGTATTAATCTGGATACCCATATGTCTTCTCCTACCAGGTCTGCTTCACGCGAACGAATCTGATGTCCTGGTCGCCCTCTTTCACATGATTGTAGGGCAGGCGGGCTGTCAGCGACTGGTCCTCCCGCATGCCCGAGTGCTGGGTGTACAGGACATCACCATTGGGGAGAACCCCGGTGACGACCGCCGCGTGGTGCTCCTCCCCATTCTTATAGGACCAATAGACGATGTCGCCGGGACGGACATCGCGTTGCGCCAGTTCCTGGGACCCATGGCGCACGAACAAGTCATGCTGCGCATTCGCCCCTCCCCAGGCATGACTGTAGACCCCAGGGACATATTCCCACGGCCCGTTCGGCCATATGGTCGACCAGAGGTCGTGGGTCCAGGAGTCGCGATCGAGGATATCGAGGATGGCGACTCCCCCTTTTCGCTTGAGGCCGGCATATTCCAACCCTCGGGACACGAAATTCGTGCAGTTGTTCTGCATGGTATCGATGTCTTTGTCATTCCAGTGGTCCTGGGCGTACTGGAGCAGTTTCAGTTTGTCGTAGCCGAGTTCTGCTGGGCCCGAGAGTTGTCTGCGGACCTCGTCGGGGAGTCCCTTCATGCCGGCCACCTCGAGCGGCACGGCATTCATATACATCTGCTGCTCCCTCACCGAGAGAGAGTTCCACCACTGCTGCTGCTCCTGCTTGGAGCCGTTCAAAGGCATACCCGCCAGGATCTCCCTCAGCGTGGCCTGGGAACTCAGATCCAGGGTCTGGCCTTCCTTTTGATGCCTCTCTATATCCGACTGGTCGATATGACCATCCCCGGTGATGTCCAACTGGGTCATCCGTGTATCCCAGAGGGCCCTGGCGGCCTCCTCATCGATCCGTGTCGCATCGGCCAGGATGTCCTTGATCTCGATCTCGATGCTTCTGATGGTCGCGAGAAAGTCTGGACTATGGGGGACGCTTGTGCCCACCCAGAGGTCGACATACCCGTCTTCTGTCACGGGCAGTCCGTAGGAATTTCGTCTGGCTCAGAAGCCGGAGGAGTCGGTTGCGGCAGGTGCCTAGTGAGAGGTCCAGCCCGGACAAGAGCGAGCATGCTGCCCGCAGCAGCATTGCCGCCGTGGTGTAGGCCAGCTCGGAGAGTCTGACGCGGGCCCGGTCACCATGGGCATCAGACCAGAAGGCCTCTTTCAGTGCGCCTCCGGCCCGGTCGTACAGGCCCTCGGCGGCCTCGTTCAGGTCCTTGGACATGCGCGCGAGGGCCTCTTCTGCCTCGCTCCACCGGGAAGGGCTGGAGCTGGCGACCTGACTGACAGTGAGCATGGGGGGCCTCCTTCACTGTCTCGAACCTAACATCGGCCGCCGACACCGTCAGGGCTTTCTGGACACTGGCCTTGTCAGGGCCGGGTGGCTCGCAGAACAGCGGCTCGTGAGGCTCGGTTTGAGCCGGCGGGACGCGCCGGGCCCAGGTTCGTCAGCGCCCCTGGGTCACGCGGTCACGGTGAGCGCTACCGGCGAACCTGTCGCAGGCCGGTCGCGACCACGACCGGCTGCTGCTGTCCGCCGACATGGGTGATGGTGTCGCCGTCGACGGTGAACTGGGTGGCGTACGCGCGGTGCGCCGCGGCCACCGCCGACCGGTACGCAGCGGCGTCGTACCACTCGACTGCTTCGCCGGGCTCGGACTCGATCACCCAAAACCGCAGCCCTAGCCGGTCCGCGACCACAGCCGTGGCCTGATGCAGCAGGACATGGTCGGGGTGGCCGTAGCCGCCGTCGGCGTCGTAACTGACCAGGTCGGTGGCCCCGACAGCGGCGGCGTACGCGGCGATATCCGCGGCCACCTCCTCTGGCGGGGCCGAGGTCAAGGCCTGGGGGCCGGCGTCGCCCGACGGGCCAGCCTGGGTCGGGGTAACCCACCGCATCCCGGAATCCTGGTAGATCCGCGGCTGTCGGCCGGCGGCCCGGGCCGGAGGCTGACCCAGGTAGGCGTGGCCCTGTACCCCCAAGACCGCCGTCGCTGCGGCTAGTTCCGCCTCCCGAACCGCGGTTAGCGTGGTACCAGATGGATAACGATCCAGCGTCCCGGCGACCACCTCGCCTTGTTCGCCACGGGTCGCGGTCAGCACATACCCGGGCCGGCCCTGGGCCCGCAGCACCACCAGCACTGCCGCGGTAGCGAGGGTCTCGTCGTCGGGATGGGCATGCACCAGCAGGTAGACGGACCGGGCCGCGGGAGTCTCGCTCATCTGCCCACGGTAGCGGCGCAGACCTCACCGAAGCCTCAAGGCCGCCGGACGAGCCGGCCTCGTCTCAGCCGCCGAGCAGCGACCGTCCGAACCCACCCGGTCGTACGCTGCCGTCACCGGATCGCGCCGACCAGCGAGGCCGACACGGTCGTTCTGAAAGGGTTCTCATGGCCGCCGAAAGGGCCAGGCGCGCGGTGCGGAGACGCCATTACCTAGTCACAGTGGGTAGCATCAGAGGCCACGAGATCTGGTCTCGACGAGCGATAGGGGGTGTCCGTGGGGTTTCTCGGCAAGGTCGAAAGACGGATCGAAGGTGCCGTAAACGGGGTCTTCGCGCGGGCCTTCAAGGGCGACGTCCAGCCTGTCGAGATCACGGCCCGGCTACAGAAAGAACTCGACAGCGAGGCCCAGTTGCTCAGCCGGGAGAAGCGGCTGGTGCCCAACGACTTCCTGGTGGGGTTGTCGGTGCACGACTTCGCCCGGCTGTTCCCGTATTCGCGGACCCTGAACGAGGAGATCATCCCGGAACTGCGCGACTACGCCGCTGACCGGGGCTACGTCTTCAACGGGGCGATCGCGATCCACTACGAGGAACGTCGCGACCTGCCGACCGGCCGGTTCACCGTCACCTCGGGGGCAGTGGCGAAGGTCAGCGAGCCACACGCCGGCGGGCAGGTCCGCCGGGCCGCGCTGGTGCTGGAGGTGAACGGTGTCCGCCACCCGCTGACCCCGCCCGGGCTGGTGATCGGGCGCGGCAGCGAGGCTGATCTGCGGATCAACGACCCGGGGATCTCACGACGTCACGCCGAATTCGTGGTCACCGGCACCGGTCCGGCCCAAACCATCGTGATCCGCGACCTGGGATCCACTAACGGGATCGCTGTCAATGGTCGCAAGGTGAGCGAGGCCTCGGTGGAGGACGGCACCCGGATCGACATTGGCAACACCCGGCTCCTCGTCCACGCCCCGGCCGCGGTCTAGGCGTCGCCATGGCAGACCTGATCGTCACCGCACTCAAGGTCGGTTTCCTGGCCGTCCTGTGGATCTTCGTGCTGCTGGTGGCCAACACCATCCGCAACGACCTAGTCGGCCGACCGGTTCCAGCCGTCGCCGGCGGGCCGGCCGCGGTCCCAGCCGGTGGCGGACGCAGATCCCAGTCCGAGGCCCGGGTGCTGGCCATCCAGACCGGCTCCCAGGCGGGCGCCCGGCTGGCGCTCGTAGAGCACTTCCGGATCGGGCGTTCCGCCGACTGCGCATTGATCCTGGACGACGACTATGTCTCCGGTGACCATGCCGAGATGCAGCGCCGCAGCAACGGGGACTGGATCCTCACCGACCTCGGTTCGACCAACGGCTCCTTCGTCAACGGCGTCCGCGTCACGACCCCGACTGTGGTCACGACCTCTGATGACATTAGGATCGGGCGAACCCAGATGAGGCTGGAGCCCTGATGCCACTCGAGTTGCGCACGGTCGCTCACTCCGAGATCGGGCTGGTGCGCAAGAACAACCAGGACTCGGGGTACGCGTCCCCGACCATGATCGTGGTCGCGGACGGCATGGGTGGTGCCGCCGCGGGTGATTTGGCCTCCACCGTCGCCATCACCGAACTCCGCAAGGCCGACGGTCACTACACCGGCGAGGAGATGCTGGAGACCCTGGCCGGGGCCCTGCAACGCGCCAACGATCGGATCGCCGAACTGGTCGTCGACGACCACGCCCTGGACGGGATGGGAACCACCGTCTGCGGGGCCCTGTTCGACGGCACCCAGCTCGGCATCGTCCATATCGGCGATTCCCGCGGCTACCTGCGCCGCGGCGGCGTCCTGCAGCGGCTGACCCACGACCACTCCTTCGTCCAGTCTCTGGTCGACGAGGGACGCATCAGTGAGGCCGAGTCCCGTTTCCATCCGCACCGTTCCCTGCTGCTCAAGGTGCTCAACGGGCAGCCGTTCTCTGAGCCGGACCTGGGTCTGATCGAAGTGGAAGAGGGCGACCGGGTCCTGTTCTGCTCCGACGGGCTGTGCGGGCTGGTCAGCGATGATGCGATCGACCAGGCGCTCGCGATCACCGACCGTGACCAGGCTTTGAGTGACCTGATCGTGGCCGCCCACGAGGGCGGCGGCCTGGACAACATCACCATCATCGTGGCTGACGTGGTCGCCACGCCACCGGCCGGTAGCGGCGAGCAGCTCCCCGACGACGACGCCATCAACCAGGGCCAGGTGCTGGGCGCGGCGATGGATCGGGAGATCCCCGCGATCCGGTCCCGGCCGATCGAGATCGACGGCCCCGCCGACGAGCCGCCCGAGGCCGATTCCGGCGCCGACTTCGTCCCCCGGGCCCCGGCGCCGGGGGTGGCGCCGCTGGCCCCGGCCACCGAGCAACCGGAGCCGAAACCACCGCGCCGGGCTAAACGTCGGATCGGGATCTGGGTGGCGATCCTGGCTGTCCTGCTGGTGCTCGCCGGCGGCTCGTACGCCACGTACGCCTATGCCGCCACCCAGTACTTCCTGGCCCCGGTCGCTAGCCAGGTCGGGATCTACCAGGGCATCCCCGGCCGCTTCGCCGGGATCAGCACCAGTCGCCTGGTGCAGACCACCGAGGTCACTATCACTGATCTGCCGCCGAGCTTCCAGCAGCGAGTCATGGCCGGGATCCCGGTCCGCGACGGCGGCTTGGCCGCAGCCCAGAGCACCACCGAGCAGCTGAAGCTGAAGATGAATCAGTGCATCGACCAGCGCCAGAGACGGGCCGCCGCCCAGACCCCACCGGCGCCACCGAGTCCGCTGCCCACGGCCCCGGGAGCAACCCCGCCGGCCTCGATCGGGCCGGCGCCGGCGAGCCCGTCCGCATCGACGTCACCCGACGAGTGCTGACATGGTGGCGACGGATCCCGCTGAACCGACCGTCACTTACCGCAAACGCCGTACGGTCGAATTGCTGCTGCTGGTGCTGGCGGTAACGCTTGGCCTGAGCAGTTACCTGCTGATCCACCTCAACCTGAATGGCACCCTGCCGGACCAGTGGCCCTGGGTGGTGGGGATCTGGACCACGATGGCGCTGGCGGCGCACCTGGTGGTGCGGTGGCGGACCCCGTACGCCGACCCGTGGCTGCTGCCGCTGGCGTTTCTGCTCAACGGTCTCGGGGTGGCGATGATCCACCGGATCGACCTGATCAACGAACCGCCCCGCCACGATGCGCAGACCCAGCTGATCTGGGTCGGGCTGGGGATCGGATGCCTGGTGGCGACGCTGCTGCTGACCCGCGACTACCGATCCTTCCAGCGCTACCCGTACCTCTTGTTCGGGCTCGGCCTGGTGTTGCTGTTGATGCCGCTGAGCCCGCTGGGGGTAGAGCTCAACGGTTCCCGGATCTGGATCCGGCTGGCGGGCTATTCCTTCCAGCCAGCCGAGGTCGCCAAGATCGTGCTCTCGATCGCCTTCGCCGCCTACCTGGCCGAGAAGCGGGACGTACTGGCGTTGGCCGGGCCGAAGGTGCTTGGGCTGAGCCTGCCGCGAGCCCGGGACCTGGGCCCGATCGCGGTGATGTGGGCGGTCAGCCTGGTGGTCCTGATCGGGCAGCGGGACCTGGGGACCTCGCTGCTGTTCTTCGGGCTGTTTGTGGCGATGCTGTACGTCACCGCCCAGCGTCCCAGCTGGGTGCTGCTGGGCGGGGTCCTGTTCGTGGTCGGGGCCTTCTTCGCCTACCAGCAGTTCTCCCACGTCCGTGTCCGGGTGAACTCTTGGCTGAACCCGTTCAGCGACTACCAGGCCAATTACCAGGTGATCCAGGGGCAGTTCGGCTTCGCCTACGGCGGGCTCCTGGGACGCGGCTGGGGTCTGGGCCGGCCGGGGCTGACGCCCCTAGCCAAGAGCGACTTCATCATCGCCGCGATCGGCGAGGAGATTGGCCTGGTAGGGCTGATGGCGGTCATCGTGCTGTACGCGATAGTGGTCTTCCGCGGGCTGCGTTCGGCGGTCACCGTCACCGATCCTTTCGGCAAGCTGCTCGCCGCCGGCCTCTCGTTCGCCTTCGCGTTGCAGGTCTTCGCGATCGTTGGCGGGGTCACCCGGCTGCTGCCGCTGACCGGGCTGACGACCCCGTTCATGTCGCAAGGCGGCTCGTCGATGGTGGCCAACTGGATCGTATTGGCGATGCTGCTGGTCATCAGTCACAACGGTCGCCGCCCGGCTCCGCTGGCTCCGGCGACCGACGAATCGGGGGTCGCGGTGTTGGCTGGCGACGCCACCCAGGTGATCGCCCGCCCGCATCCCGAACCACGACCCGAGCCGCCGGTCTCGGCCCGGGTCGGCGGGGACCCCACGGCCGACGCCCAAGCCACCCAAGTCGTCTCGTCCAGCCCCGACGCTCGGGTTACCCAGGTCGTTTCCCCCGCGGCCGACGCCCAAGCCACCCAAGTTGTTTCCCCCGCGGCCGACGCCCAAGCCACCCAAGTCGTCTCGTACGGTGCGGACACCCAAGCCACCCAGGTCGTACCCCAGGGCCGGCCGGTGGGTCCACGCTCGGGCTCGGCGCCGGTGGTACCGTCCGGCCCGCCCCCCGCCGTACCACCAACGTCCGACCCGCAAGCTACCCAGGCCATCTCGGCCTACGGGGCCTACGACCCTGAGCACACCCGAGTCGTCCCGCCGAACAGTACGGTCAGGCCAGGAGGTGAACAATGAATCGACAGATCCGACACCTGGCTGTGGTGGCCGGGGTGATGATCCTGGCACTGCTGGCCAACGCCAGCGTGATGGGGATCATCCGCCAGCCGGGCCTGGACCGTGATCCGCGTAACCGACGCTCCCAGGACTGGGAGTTCGGGCAGAACCGAGGCCCGATTCAGGTCGGGGACGCCCAGATCGCGATTACCACCGCGGTCCAGGACCGGTTCCGTTTCCAACGCTCCTACCCTCAGGGCCCGCTGTACGCGCATATCTCCGGCTACTACGCCTATGACTACGGACGCTCCGGTCTGGAGGCGACGTACGGGCAGGAATTGGCCGGCGCCGCCGCCTCCCAGACCCTGGACCGGTTCGTCGACCTGGCCACCGGCGCCACCCCGGCCGGCGCCACCGTCCAGACCACCTTGAACCCGAAGCTGCAGCAGGCCGCAGCCCGTCAGCTCGGCTCCCGCAAGGGCGCAGTAGTCGCCCTCGACCCCAAAACCGGGGCGGTGCTGGCGCTCGTTTCCTCGCCCAGCTACGATCCCAACGCCATCGCCAGCCACGACCTGCCCAGCGCCAAAGCCACGTGGGATCGGCTGCTGGCCGACCCTCACAAGCCGCTCGCGAACCGTGCCGTACGCGAGATCTACCCGCCCGGGTCGACATTCAAACTGGTGACCGCGGCGGCGGCGCTGGAGAACGGGGTCGCGCCGGACGCCTTGATCGACTCCCCCGCCCGGTTGCCGTTGCCTGGCTCGTCGGCCGTCTTGACTAACCAGGTTGACTGCGGCGGTGATCAGGTCACCATCGACCAGGCGCTTCAAGTCTCCTGCAATACCGCCTTCGCCAATCTCGGCCGCCAGATCGGGCCGGACCGGCTCCGGGCCCAAGCTCAGAAGTTCGGCTTCGGCTCCCGGCAGCTCTCGGACTTGAACGGGGTCGCCAGCCGGTTCCCGGACAAGGTCGACCAGCCACAGCTGATGATGAGCGCGATCGGGCAGTACGAGGTCGCCGCAACCCCACTCCAGATGGCCATGGTGGTGGCCGCGATCAGCAACGACGGGGTGCTGAAGTCGCCGTACCTGGTGTCGGAGGTGCTTTCGCCGCAGCTGCGGGTGCTGTACCGTCATGGCCCCGATGACCAGCGGGCAATGTCGACCGAGAATGCGCGGCTGCTGCAACAGATGATGGTGAATACAGTCGAGCACGGGACCGGCTCCCGGGCCCAGGTCGACCGGGTGGTGGTCGGAGGCAAGACCGGGACCGCCCAGACCGATCCGGCGCGGCCGCCGTACGCCTGGTTTGTTGCCTTCGCTAAGGATCCAGACCTGGTCGTGGCGGTTTTTGTAGAGGAGGCGGGGATCGAGCGATCCGATATCGCAGGCGGCCGGGTGGCGGGGCCGGTCGCGAAGGCCGTGATCGAGGCCTCACGATGAGGCACCACAAGCACTCAGGTGTCTCTCATGTCTGTCCCCCACAATGGCACCAGCCGCGTGGGTACGGACAAATCGGGTGTGGGCGGGATGGGGAGCGCCCACCGGGGATGGAAGGGTGTTGATGGCCGAGCAGGGGGCACTCCTCGGCGGCCGCTACCAGCTGGGCTCGGTGCTCGGCCGGGGCGGGATGGCAGAGGTCAGACGCGCTCGCGACACCCGCCTGGGGCGGGATGTGGCGATCAAGCAGTTGCGAATCGACCTGGCGGGCGATGAGACCTTCCAGGCTCGGTTCCGTAAGGAGGCTCAGTCAGCGGCCGGGCTGAACCATCCGAACATCGTGAGCGTGTACGACACCGGCGAGCAGCGCGACCCGCAGACCGGGGTGTCTGTCCCGTACATCGTTATGGAGTTAGTCGTCGGCCATACCCTGCGGGACCTGCTCCGCGAGGGCCGCAAGCTGCGCCCGGAACGAGCCCTGGAGCTCACGATCGGGGTGTTGGACGCGCTCCAGTACAGCCACCTAGCGGGGATCATCCACCGTGACATCAAGCCCGCCAATGTGATGTTGACTTCGTCCGGGCAGGTCAAGGTGATGGATTTCGGGATCGCCCGGGCGGTCGCTGATACCTCGGCCTCGATGACCCAGACCGCGGCCGTGATCGGCACCGCCCAGTACCTCTCACCGGAGCAGGCCCGCGGCGAGAAGACCGTCGACAACCGTTCTGACATCTACGCCGCCGGTTGCCTGCTGTACGAACTGCTGGTCGGGCAGCCGCCGTTCCAGGGCGACTCGCCGGTCAGTGTCGCCTACCAGCACGTACGTGAGATCCCGGTCCCGCCGTCGTATCTGGATCCCGAAATTACCCCGGCGATGGACGCGATCACCCTCAAGGCCCTAGCCAAGGCCCCAGCCGACCGGTATCAGACCGCGCGCGAGATGCGTGACGACATCAGCCGGCTGCTGACCGGGCAGCAGCCTACCGCTCAGCTGATGCCCACCCAGGTGGTGGAGCCGACTATCCCGGTCCAGCCGCTGCGGCCGGTCGCCTCCCCGATTAGCAGCCCCAGTTCAGCCGCCCGGGCTGCCACCGGCCCGCAACGGGCGGTCGACCTGGCGGACGAGGAGCAGCCGGATCAGCCGCGGCGCCGGATCGGCGCCGGGGTGGTGATCTTGGTGCTGGCGCTGGTGCTGGCCGGTGGTCTAGCCGGCGGCTACGTCCTGTTCTGGAACCAGGGCGCCCCGTCGCCCAGCGCGAGCCCGTCGCTGCCGCAGGTGATCGTGCCGCAGGTCCGGTCGATGTCCCAGCAGAACGCCGTTGCCACCTTGGAGGAGAACAAACTCAAGGCCGAGGTGAAAACCGTCTCCGGACCTGATGACAGCACTGTCAATACGGTCACCGATCAGAGCCCGGCTAAGGGGGTGTCCGTGCCGGAGGGATCGACCGTGACGATCACGGTCAATACCGGCCCGTCCAAGGTCGCGATCCCGAACGGCCTGGTGGGTCAGGACAAGGACCGGGTGAAGACGATCCTGGAGAAGGCCGGTTTCACCAAGGTGACCTTCACCGAGACCACCGACGAGAAACCGGACGCGGTCGCCGACCAGGTGACCAGCACCAACCCGGCCCAGGGCGCGGTGGTGGCTCTGAATACCCCGATCACGGTCTACTACGCCACCGGCAAGTCGGAGGTCCCCGATGTCAGCGGGTATGGCCGTGACGCGGCGGTTGAGCGGCTGAAGAAGGCCGGCTTCAGCAAGGTCACCGTGGAGGAGAAGGAGTCCAACGCCGTCGCCGGCACTGTGATCGAAACCGACCCCAAGGCCCGGACCCGGACCGAACGGAGCCAGCAGATCAAGATCATTCTGGCCAAGGCGACCCCAGCAACCCCCAGCCCGTCTAGCAGCCCGAGCGCGTCGCCGAGCGCCAGCCGCTCGTAGCCTGCCATGACTCGGATCCTGGTCGTCGACAACTACGACTCGTTCGTCTACAACCTGGTCCAGTATCTGGCCCAGATCGGCGCCGAGGTCGAGGTCTGGCGCAATGATGACCCGCGCTTCGCCGGACCTGATTGGGCCACCGGGTACGACGGGGTGCTGCTCTCCCCTGGCCCTGGAACCCCGCAGCGGGCAGGGGTCTGTGTTGACCTGGTCCGCCGGCAGGCCGGCCGGCTGCCGATCTTCGGGGTCTGCCTCGGTCTGCAGGCGATCGCGGTCGCGTACGGGGCGGTAGTCGAACGTGCCCCGCAGCCCCGCCACGGCAAGACCTCCCCGGTGTATCACCACCAGGCCGGGATCTTCGCTGGTCTGCCGTCACCGCTGCGGGTGACCCGCTACCACTCGTTAGCGGTCCGGCCGGACACCCTGCCGGACTGTCTCGAGATGACCGCTTGGACCGAGGACCAGGTGATCATGGCAGTCCGGCACCGGGAACTGAACGTGGAAGCCGTCCAGTTCCACCCCGAGTCGATTCTCACCGAATACGGTCACCGGATGCTGTCCGGATGGCTGGGGTCAGGAATGTGAGTGCTGAAGTTCGACCGACCCTGGGGAGCCGTCCATCCGGGCCTCGGAGAGCCGCCGTTGGGTGTATCCCAGGCCGTACCGTTCGGCTGCCTGCCGGTAGGCCTTGAGGTAGCTGGATTCAGCCAGGGAGGTCTCGATCCGGTCCTGGTCGCCGATGGCGACGATCTGGTACGGCGGGGCGTACGGGATGCCGTGCAGCAGGACCGTGTTGCCGACGCATTTGATGCCGGTACGGCTGGTGACCCGCTGCCCCTGGATGGTCATCGCCTCCGCGCCGCCGGCCCACATCGCGTTCACGACGGCCTGGATGTCCTGCTGGTGCACGATCAGCAGCGATTCCGCGACCCCGGCTGGTTTCACATTCGCCGGGGCGTCCTGCAGGGTCACCGACACGGCCGGTCCGCGGACCGGGGTCAGTCCGGCCTGCGCGGCGGCGGCGCTGGTGTCGACCCGGTCAGGAGCCTTCTGTTGGGTAAGCCGGTCCACCTCGGCCCGGGTGGTAGAGACCTCTCGAGCCAACTGCTGGTTGCGGTTGGCCTGGTCCTGCACCAGCTGTACCAGTTCGGTGTTCCGGCTGGGGCGCAGGTCCTGGCCTCGGGCGGCCAACGCCGCCGAGGTCATCAGAAAACCGGCCACCACCAGCGCCACCAGCGCCACCAGTCGCTGCCCGGTGGTCCGGGGCCGGTTGCGCAGCCGGGCCCGGATCATGGCCCGATGCAGCCGTCGCCGCAAGGGTCGATTCGGCATCGCTTCTCCTGCTCGGTGTGGACGCGCTAGGCGTACTGGTCGTGTTTCATTACCCTAGACCGGACAGAAAGTGAGGTCCCTGTGCCCGAGTCGAAGACCCGCAAGGCGGCCGCTACCAAGCGGCGGGCCACCCGAGCCGCCGAGACCAGGCAGCGTCGTCTCCGGCGCCAGCTGGAGGCGGTACCTGGGCAACGCGCATGGGTGCCGCCGCTGTTCATCACGGTCGGGCTGCTGGGCGCGGCCTGGCTGGTGGTCTTCTACATCGCCGGCTACGACATCCCCTTCATGGCCGCGATCGGAAATTGGAACATGCTGATCGGACTCGCGGCGATGGGACTGGCCTTCGTTCTCGCCACCTTGTGGAAGTAGCTCCACAGCCCGAGCGAAGGCGAGGGCCATTAAACCCGGCCGCGGAGCACCCCGTCTGGACGACGAACGACGAGAAACGACTAGCCCGGCCACGACCCCATGAACCTTCTCGTCGGTGAGGAGGAAGACGGGGGACTTAGCTCCACGGCCCGCCCTCGCGGATGCGAGGGCAATCAAATACAGCACTGCCGAACCTGGGTGATCGGCCCAGGTTCGGCAGCACTAACGAGGCCGCGGGCTCCCCAAGCCGTCCGCGGCAAACCTTGGCCGATCAGCTGGTGAAGCTTTCGGGCAAGAATCCGACAACGGTGATGGCGTCTTTCATCGCTGCCCATTTGGCGTAGTCAATGGAGCCCTGGCAGGTGTAGGAGATCAGGATGGCCTGGCCGCTGGTCTCGGAGACCCGGCCCACCACGCGCTGCTCGTAGCCGGTGACTTTGGCTGATCCCTCCCGTACCGACACCGGGCCCTGGTCGCCCTTCAGGGTGACCTCGCTGATTTTGAGTGATTTCTCGATCCCGGCGCGTTGGGTGCCTTGGGTATTGGCGGCGACGAAACTTCTCAGGAGCAGGTCGCTGAGGTGTCGGTCGTCGCCGCGGCCCCAGGTGCCGGTCGCGACCAGGTTGCGGGTCTCGACCGTACAGGAGGCGTTGCTGACCGTGTACCGCTGGACGAGTCCCGGCTCGGAGCCGTCGGATGCTGCCGGTCGGGGACCGGTCGGGGCCCATCCGGGCATCGGCAGCCCGGCCAGCTGGGGTTGGGCGCCGGCTTGTCCTCGAACTTGTTGGGTGAGCAGGAAGTCCGGCGTTTCGATCTGCGCCAGCAGGCTGCAACCAGACAGCGCGACCAGGGTGGTCGCGGTGACCAGGCACAGACCGATACGCATTCGTGGAGCTCCTCGACTCAGGGGGACCAGACCAGCATGCGCTGTTGCCGCTGCCGTCCGCACCACCCATGAGAAGGCTCTCAGCCCTATCCGGGGCTGATGAAGCCATGGGAAAGCGCTTGCCAACCGCGGTGGAATCGCTAGGCTGGGCTCCGCCGCTATCCCGCTTCGAGGAGGAAGTCGATGACCGATCTGTTCGCCTACCGGGTAATCCCGGTGGCCGTGGTCGAGGACGCCGCCACCGCCGAACCGCTCGGGCAGGCTTTGGTAGCCGGCGGGCTGCCGGTGGCCGAGGTGACGTTGCGTACGGAGGCCGCCGTCGAGGCGATCGCCGTGATGAGCCGGATCGACGGGCTGCTGGTGGGGGCCGGGACCGTGGTCAGCGTCGATCAGGTGGACCAGGCGATCTCGGCCGGGGCCCGGTTCATCGTCTCCCCCGGGCTGCGGGCCGATGTGGTCCGCCGGGCCCAAGAGGCCCAGATCCCGGTGGTACCCGGAGCGGTCACCCCATCGGAAATCATGCAGGCTCGGGCCCTGTCGTTGGACACGGTGAAATTCTTCCCAGCCAGCGTCTACGGGGGACCTTCGGCGATCCGGGCGCTGGCGGCACCGTTTGTTGGCATGACATTCATCCCCACCGGCGGGGTTGGCCCGCAAAACCTGGGCGACTACCTGTCCCTGCCGTGTGTCCCGGCTGTCGGGGGCTCGTGGATGGTGCCGTCGCACCTGATCGCGGCCGGCGCTTATGACCAGATCAGCGGCCTCTGCGCCGAGGCAGTCGCCGCGGCCGCCGCCTGCTGACTATCACCACAGGAGAAACCATGACTGACCTGACTCTGCGTTCCGCCGCCGACTGCCGCTACGACGCGGTGGCCTTGGGTGAGGTGATGTTGCGGCTGGACCCCGGCGAGGGCCGGATCCGGACTACCCGCCAGTTCACCGCTTGGGAGGGGGGCGGCGAGTACAACGTGGTCCGCGGCCTGCGACGAGTCTTCGGGCTGCGCAGCGCGGTGGTCACCGCTTTGGTGGACAACGAGGTCGGCCGGCTGGTGGAGGACCTCATTCTTACCGGCGGGGTCGACACCGGCCTGATCCGCTGGGTCGACAGCGACGGGGTCGGGCGTACCGTCCGTAACGGGCTCAACTTCACCGAGCGTGGCTTCGGGGTCCGCGGCGCGGTTGGGGTCTCCGACCGGGGCCACACCGCCGCCAGCCAGTTGCGGCCCGGAGATGTTGACTGGGAGCACCTTTTCGGTGAGCTGGGGGTGCGCTGGCTGCACACCGGCGGGATCTTCGCCGCCTTGTCCGAGTCCACCGCTGAGGTGGCGATCGAGGCGGTCCAGGCGGCCCGCCGCCACGGCACCATCGTCTCCTACGACCTTAACTACCGGCCTTCGCTGTGGAGGTCGATCGGCGGGCAGAAGCGGGCGCAGCAGGTGAACCGGGCGATCGCGCCGTACGTGGACGTGATGATCGGCAACGAAGAGGACTTCACCGCTGCCCTCGGCTTCCAGGTTGACGGCGTCGACGAGGCGCTGACCACGCTGCCGGTGGAACAGTTCGGGGCCATGATCGAACGGGTCTGGCAGGCCTACCCGAACTTCCAGGTGATCGCTACCACGATGCGCGCGGTCCATTCCGCGAGCGTCAATGACTGGGGTGCTCTGGCCTGGTCCCGCTCCGAGGGCCTGGTGCAGGCCACCCAGCGTGACGGTTTGGAGGTCCTCGACCGGGTCGGCGGCGGCGATTCGTTCGCCTCCGGACTGGTGTACGGGCTGCTCACCGGGCAGCCGCTGGCGACCTGCGTCGAGTACGGGGCGGCGCACGGGGCGCTCGCCATGACCACACCCGGCGACACCTCCATGGCCACCGCCAGGGAAGTCCTCAAGCTTGCCGGGGGCGGGTCGGCGCGGGTCGACCGCTGAACCTAGCGGGGCTCAGGCCTCGGCCGGGTGCCATTCCCGGGCCGCGATCAGCCCGTCGTCGTCGACGTGAACCACCAGCGAGGTCCCCGGGGGCATCGGCTCGTTCGGCGCCTCCACCCCGGCCAGCATCGCCGGCAGCACCGGGCGATGCCCACAGACTGCGGTCGGGATCGTGGTACGTCCGGCGCCCACCGCTAGTTTGCGGATATGGCGTTCCACCCCGGCTAGGTGTTCCGCGCCGGCCTCCTCCGACAGCAGCGGCACCGGTTTCACCTTGATCCGGGCGGTCTCGGCGTACGGGGCTAGGGTCTGCAGGCAGCGGGTCGACGGGGAACTTCTCAGCTGCTGGACCCCGTACGCCTGGTAGAGCCGGGCCACCTGTCGGGCCTGCTTGCGGCCGGCCGGGTCCAGCGGGCGGTTGCGGTCTTCGCCGTCCCAGTGCTTACGGGCGGTGGCCTTGGCGTGCCGGGTGATCAGGAAGGGCGTCGTCTCCGGAAGGGCCAGGGCCTCATCCAGCACCGCCTGCTCGTCGAGGTAGGTGAGCCGTTCGCGGGCTTGGAATACCGGCAGCCACTCGACTTGGTCTACCTCGTCGTCGGGGGCCCGGTTGTTGATCCGCAGCGCCGTACCGACCCAGTAGTGCACCACTTTGGGGCCTTTGGGCACCTGGTAACGGACATCAGCCAAGGGTGCCCCGAGCCGGATCCGGGCGCCGGTTTCTTCCTCGACTTCCCGGACCGCGGTCAACGCTGCGGCCTCACCTTTCGCACACTTGCCTTTCGGCAGTGACCAGTCGTTGTACGCCGGGCGGTGCACCACCGCGACCGAGCGGCGGATCCCGGAGCCGGTCAGCAGAACTGCCCCGGCCGCCCGGACCGGTTCCGGCTCCCTGCCCCGGCTCATGCGGGAGCACGCCTCGAGCCGAGGACCGTGATCAGATGTTCCTGGATGTCAAGCAGCGGTTTCCCGTCGGCGTCGGTGGTCCGCTGGGACCAGCCGTCCGGGCCCAGATGCCAGGAGGCGGTGCCCTCATCGAAGGCCAACCGGAAAAGTTCCTCGATCTGGGCGATATGGGCCGGGTTGTTCAACTGCACCAGCACTTCGACCCGGCGGTCCAGGTTGCGGTGCATCAGGTCCGACGAGCCGATCCCGACCTGGGACTGCCCGCCGCAGGCGAACCAGAACAGGCGGCTGTGCTCCAGGAACCGGCCGAGGATGCTGCGGATCCGGACATTTTCACTAAGGCCGGGCACCCCGGCCTTCATGGCGCAGATCCCGCGGACCCACAGGTCCACCGGCACCCCGGCCTGGGAGGCCCGGTAGAGGGCGTCGATGGTGGCCTCGTCGACGATCGAATTGACCTTGATCTTGACCCCGGCGGGTTTGCCGGCCCGGTGGTTGGCGATTTCGTCTTCGATCATCGCGAGCAGCCCGAGCCGGATCCCGTGTGGGGCGACCAGCAGCCGGCGGTAGTGACGCTCCTGGGTCATCCCCGAGAGGTGGTTGAAGACCCGGGCCACATCCTCGGTGATCACCGGGTTCGCGGTCAGCAGCCCCATGTCCTCGTACATCCGGGCGGTCTTGGGGTTGTAGTTGCCGGTGCCGATGTGGGCGTAGCGACGCAACGCCTCGCCTTCGTCGCGGACCACCAGCGACAGTTTGCAGTGGGTCTTCAGCCCGACCATCCCGTACACCACGTGTACACCGGCTTTCTCCAGTTTGCGGGCCCAGGCGATGTTGGCCTGCTCGTCGAAGCGGGCCTTGATCTCGACCAGGGCCAACACCTGTTTACCGGCTTGCGCGGCCTCGATCAGGGCGTCCACGATCGGTGAGTCACCTGAGGTCCGGTACAGGGTCTGCTTGATGGCCAGCACGTGCGGGTCGGCCGCGGCCTGCTCGATGAACCGCTGCACCGAGGTCGCAAACGAGTCGTACGGGTGGTGCAATAGCACGTCACGTTTCTTGAGCGAGGTGAACAGGTCAGCCGCCTGGGCGGTCTCGACTTCGGCCAGGTGCGGGTTGGTCTTCGGTAGGAAGCCGGGATATTTGAGCTCTTCGCGGCGGACGTCGGCGATCGCGAACAGACCGCGCAGGTCCAGCGGCTCCGGCAGCCGGAAGACCTCCTCCGGGGAGACGTCAAGTTCGTGCACCAGCAGGTCGAGCATCGCGTCGTCGATGTTCTCGGCGACCTCGAGCCGTACCGGCGGACGGCCCACCTTGCGGCGCAGCAGCTCTTTTTCCAGGGCGAACAGGATGTTTTCGGCGTCGTCCTCTTCGACTTCGACGTCCTCGTTGCGGGTTACCCGGAAGGTGGTGGTCCGCAACACCTGCATCCCGGTGAACAGTTCTTCCAGGTGGGCGCAGATCACGTCCTCCAGCGCGATAAAACGTCCCTCGTCGATGGTGAGGAAACGGGCCAGCACGTTCGGGACCTTGATTCGGGCGAATTGTCGGCTCCCGGTGACCGGGTGGCGTAGCTGGATGGCGAGGTTGATTGACAGGCCCGAGATGTACGGGAAGGGGTGGCTCGGGTCGACTGCGAGCGGGGTCAGCACCGGCAGGATCCGCTCGTGGAAGAGCCGAGTCAGCGGCTCCTGCTCTTGCAGTGTTAGGTCCTGCCAGCGCAAGATCTCGATCCGGTGGCGGGCCAGCTCGGGCCGGATTACTTCGGCGAAGAGCCGGGACTGCTCCTCGACCAGTTCTCGGGTCCGGCCCAGGATCGCCCGGTACAGGTCGTGCGGCAGCATCCCCGACACCGACGGCTGAGCCACCCCGGCCGCGATCCGGCGTTTCAACCCAGCCACCCGGACCATATAGAACTCGTCCAGGTTCGAGGAGAAGATCGCCACGAACCTGGTCCGCTCTAGCAGCGGGACCCGGGTCTGGTCGCCGGCCAGGTCAAGAACCCGCTTGTTGAAGGCCAGCCAACTCAGCTCCCGGTCGTGGTAACGGCCGTCGGGCAGCGGCGGGGGAGACTGCCCCACAGAGCCGGCGCCGATGACCGGCTCCCGGCCGCTCTCGACCTCGGTGCTCACGGGTTCTCCCTCCTCGCGTAGTGGACGTCGCTGCGGGCGGCGCTGAAGCCGGCCGTACGGTACAGGCTGACCGCCGCCGTATTATCCGCCTCGACCCAGAGCCGGACCCGTCGACAGCCGCTGCCGGCCAGGTGAGCCAGGCCGGTGGTCAGCAGGGTACGGCCCAGGCCCTGCCCGGCAGCGGCCGGGGCGACCCCGATCACGTACACCTCACCCAGGCCAGCCGGGTGACGCTTGGTCCAGTGGAAACCGAGCGGGCTCTGGTCCGGTCCGAAGGCAAGCAGCAGCCCGGCCGGGTCGAACCAGTCCTGGGCGAGGCGTTGCCGAAGCCCGGCCAGGTCAAGCCGGCCCTGTTCGGGGTGGTCGGCGAAAGCGGCCGCGTTCAGGCCCAGGACCGCGGCCTCGTCGCCGGGCTGGAAACCGCGGATGGTGACATCGGCCGGCGCGGCGGGCGCCGCCAGGTCTGCGGGCAGGTCCCGTTCCATGACCACAAGTTCACGGACCGGGGTGAAACCGCGGCCGGTGAGTAGCCGCCGGGCCGGCTGCAGGTTACCGAAGGCCCAGATCGCGGTGGCTGGCCACCGGCGCAGCACCTCGTCTAGCAGGGCCCGGCCGAGACCTTGCCGCCGCTGCGCCGGGGCGACCACGAGCTGGCTACTGCCGGCCGGGTCGCTTTGGGCGTACCCCGCCAGCTGCCCGCCGGTCTCGACCAGGACGTGGCCGACCTGGTCACCGTCCAGCCGCAGCAACGCCTCCTCGTTTAACGGCGCGACCCGGTCGGCGGTGGTTGCGGCCTGGGCCAGGTCCCGGATCGCGGTCTGCTGGGCAGTCTCCAGCCGTCTCGGGGTCACGATCCGCGGTTCACTGGTCACACAAGGGAGCCTAACGGGTTGGCGCCACTGTCTGCGGCTCAGGAACGACCGGCGCCGAAACGGTAGCCGACGTTGCGGACGGTACGGATCAGACCCTCATGCTCGGGGGTCAGCTTGGCCCGCAGCCGGCGGACGTGGACATCCACGGTCCGGGTGCCGCCATAGTAGTGGTAGCCCCAGACCTCGTTCAGCAGGTGCTCTCGGGAGAACACCCGCCCGGGGTGTTGGACCAGGAACTTGAGCAGTTCGAATTCGGTGTACGTGAGGTCCAACACCCGCCCGTGCAGGGTGACCGAGTACGCCCCCTCGTCGATCACGATCCCGCCGCCGCAGATCGTGTGCGCCTGCGTGTTGGCGGCGCTGATGAGACGTAGCCGGGCGTCGTACTCGGCCGGCCCGGCGCCCTCCAGGATGAAGTCGGCGCAGCCCCATTCGGCGCTGATCACCGGCAGCCCGTCGGGCGGGACGACCACGAGTCGGGGCACCGAGATCTGGGCCGAGACGAAGAGCTGGCAGGTGTCGCGGGCAGCCACCAGGTCGTCGCGGGCGTCGATCACGACCGCGTCGCTGGCGGCGGATTCGGTCAGCACCTGGTCGTTGACCGACCGTGCGGTCACCTGGTGCGGCAGCAGCGAGAGCTCAGGCAGCGGATCAGGCCCCGGGCGGGCTGTGATCAGCAGCAGATCCACGCCGGTCCCCTTTCTCGTCTGCCGGGCTGCTGAGCATCGCCCGCGGTGATGGGTCAGGCTAGCGGTGCTCAGCTGTCGAGGATCAGGGTGACTGGCCCCGAATTGACGAGCGAGACCTCCATCATGGCCCCGAAGATCCCGGTCTCGACATGCGCGCCGGCCCCCCGGGCGGCCTCACAGAAGGCGTTCACGAGCGGTTCCGCGACCGGGGCCGGGGCGGCCTCGGACCAGGACGGCCGTCGGCCCTTGCGGGTGTCGGCGTAGAGGGTGAATTGGCTAATCACTAGCAGCGGTGCCTGCAGGTCACTGGCCGAACAGTTACCCTCCAGGATCCGTAGCCGCCAGATCCTGTCCGCCAGCCGTACGGCGTCGGCCTCGGTGTCGGAGCGGTGAACCCCCAACAGCACCACCAGGCCGGGGCAGGGCAGCGAGCCGACCACCCGAGAATCCACGCTGACCGATCCGGAACTGGCTCGTTGAACGACGGCCCGCATAGCTAGCGGCTCCTCGCCGGGAGTCCCGGGCCGGAGTCTGGGGTTGAGACGCTCATGGGCTCATCGTGCCAGGTGGGCGGGCGTCACCGCCGCGGGCCCTGACTCAGCGGCGGTTCGGGTTTGGCCCCGGCCACGGGTACGGCGGACGTCTGGCTGCCGGATGGTCCGGCCCGGCGCCGGGGTACGGGGGCTGCGGTGCCGGTTCACGCTGCGGTGTCGGCAGGTGGTGTGGTGCTGGCGCGGATGCCTGCTGCGGCGCCGGTCCGGGTTGGGCGGGGCCCGGGCGCTGACCAGGGAAGGCTGCCTGACCACCCCAGGGCGGGGCCGTTGGGGCCGGCCCCGGGACCGCGAAGACACCCAGGGCGCCGGGCGGGGCGCTTGGATACGGCCCCGGCATCGGCGGCTGTCGAGGGGCCGAGACCCTCAACCCGGCCGGCGCTGGCAGCGCATAGCCGGGTACCGGGACCGGGGCCGGCGGCGCCCAGACCGGGACCGTGGCGGGCAGCATCCCACTAACCCAGGCCCGTTCAGCTTCGATCAAGCGGACCAGGTCACTGTTCTGCGCGACCAGCTCCTGGTCGTACGGTGGGCCCATCCGATCCAACCGGTCCCGGATGAAAGCCAATTCGGTGACCATGTCGCAGTAGTTGCGCATCCGTCTGCGCTGGTTAGGGCCGGCGTGGTTCGCGGCTGCGAAGGCCCGCCGGCGAGCCGGCAGGGATCTCAGCCAGCCGGCCTGCTCGGCGGTGATCAGATTCTGCTGGACCATCAACGACAGATGCCGCTGGACCACCTGCTGTTCGCGGTGGCGGGCATGGCGGGCGAGCAGCACAACCCCGACGATGCCGCCTCCGGTCAGCAGGATCGCCACCAGGAAGTAGAGCAGGCCGAGCCCGGCCGAGGCATTGTGCAGACCGTGCATCAGGACCGCCAGCACCCAGCCCGACACCAGCCCGAGATAGCGCTGCGGGCCCCGGCGGGAAAGGAAGAACCAGACCCCGATAGCGGTGGCGATGGTATAGATCGAATGCCCCCAGGCTCCGATCGTGAGCCGGATCACGGCCACCAGGATCATGTTTTGCGAGGTGGCGATGTACAGCAGATCCTCGACGAAGGAGAATCCCAGCCCGATGAAGCCTCCGTGGATGATGGCGTCGGTCATGGTGGTGATCTCGGAGCGCCCCCGGCGGCTGGCGATCAGTGCCAGCAGGAACAGGCCCTTGCTGCTCTCTTCGGTGAGCGGGGCGAAGACCGCGGTCTCCACAAAACCAGAAGGTTCACCGAAGAGCCCGGCCAGGATCTCGTTGCCCAGCAGGACCAGAAGCAGCGAGACCCCGCCGCCCCACAGAAAAGAAGCGGCCAGCCACCGCGGTGGTTCTGGCTCCCACCGGTCCGCGTACAGCAGCAGCGCGCCTCCGATGAGGGTACTCAGCCCCGATAGGATGATCGCCACGATCGTGCTTACCGGGTTGGTGAGGGTAGTCCTGATCAGGATGAAGCCCTGGATTAATGCCCCCACGACCACGACAATCACGGGGACCACGACGGCCTGTTTCTTCCGCAGCACCGGCCATCGGGCCATGTGGGCGGCTGGCCGCAAGGGCATGGGCGCCTGGCTCATGGTGATCGAGAGTAGGCCGGGTCGGGGTCGCGTCCGATCCCGGGTCAGTTGTGCGAACTTGACTGAACCTGGGTATGAGCTAGGGCCAGCGCCTGGCTAATCTCCTGGTCGCGTAGCCGCGCCAGCAGCGCCTGCGGCATGCCGGCCACCTCAAACAGGGCCGAGCTAACGGCGTGGTCGTAGGCGAAGGTGATGATCGCACCGGCGGTCGCGCAGACCCGGCGCAAGGCCGTCACCACATGACGCTGCTCGGTCTGCGGGACCGGGAGCGCGTCGGAATTCGTCTCGACGAACTGCGCCACAAAACCGGTCATGGCCAGCATCATCGGATTGGTGACCCGGCGGACTACATGGGTCAGTCCAACGAGGGCCATCCAGGCCCAGTAGTCATCGTCGAGCGGGCCGCGGACCGTACGTTCCCACCAGCTCGCCAGGGTCCGTTCCCGCATCGGCCGTTCACCGGGACGGAACAGGCGTTCGGTCTGGTCATGGCCGTACAGCGTGTCGTAGAAGGCCTTCACCACGGCCGGGCCCATCGCCAGCAGGCAGTCGCTGTGCCGGGCGATCACCTGAGCGTCCTCGGCTTGGACCCGGCATTCGGGCGGGGTCTGGTTGATCGCGGTCTGGGCGATGTGATGCATCGTGTCCATCTCAGGAACGGCCCAGCAGCTGCTTGATCTCCACCGCCGCGACCCGGGCCTCGATGCGCATCAGGCCGAGATTGGAGTCGATCGGGCCGGTAAGCACCAGCACCGCATCATTGCCGGCCGCGTACGTGACCAGGTAGCCGTTCTGACCGCGGACCACGGCCTCGGCAAAACCACCCAGGTCAGTGCGCTCGGCGATCCGGCCGCCCAACCCGAAGGCGGTTGCGGCCATCGCGGCGATCCTTTCGGCCAGGGCCTCGGGGAAGTCATGGGCGATCGGCAGACCATCGGTCGAGGCGATCATCACGCCGAAAAGCTCGGGGATGGATCGACGCATGTTCCCGATCACCCGGGCCAGCTCATCGGACTTGCTGACTGAGTAGCTGCTGGTCATGGCATAGACCTTTCCCCAAACCCTGGCATGGTGAGCCAGCCAAGCACATTCTCGGCGGTCACGCCCTCGTACGAAAGTGATCAGTAGACTAGCAGCGCTCGGGAACCCGGGCAGATCGCAATCCGGTTGTAGGGTGGGCTTGCCATGGGCACCGACAGCAGAGCAGGGCTCGCCATCGTGGGTACCAGCGTAGTGCTGGCGGGGGTACTGCTGGGAGGACCAGCCTGGGTGGTCCGCAGCGCCGAGCAGGAATTAGAACGCACCGCGACGACCACGCTGGAAGCGGCCGGGATCAGGGCCACGGTGGACTATGCCGGTTTCGATGCCCAGATCACCGCCGAATCCGATCAGCTGGGCGCCGCGCGGCAGATCGTGGCGGGAATCCCTGGAACCCGTACTGTCACGGTAACTGGCTTCGGCATCACCCAGCCATCGCCCAGCGCGACCCCTGCCGGGCCCTCTGCTACGACGTCGAGTACGAGGCCCAGCCCGGCTGCTTCAGCCGCGCCACGGCCCGACCTGGCGCCGATCGTCTTTGAAGGAGCCAGTTCCGTGGTCTCGCCCGAGGACCAGCAGCGGTTGTCCGAACTTGCCCGCCACCTGCTCGCCCACCCGGCAGCCACCGTGGTGCTGAGGGGGTACACCGACAACGGTCAGGACGCGGACGGTCGGCGGCGGCTCTCCCTGGCCCGGGCGGAGGCGGTACGACAGGTCCTGGTCGACGCGGGCGTACCCCGCGACCGGGTCCGGACCATCGCCCGGGGCAGCGCCGACCCAGCCGCCTCGAATGACACCGCCGAGGGCCGAGCCCGTAACCGCCGGGTCGAGATCGAATTGCGAGAGGGGTGAGCGGTGCACGGATTTGAGTACGCCTTCTTGCAGGCGATCGTCGTCTTAGCGGCCACGGCACTGGTGGCGGTGCTGCTGGGGATCCTGATCGGCCGGGTGCTGGGCCGCCGGGCCGCGGTGAAGGCCCAAGCCCAGGCCGAACCGGCGGCGCAGCAGTCCTGGGCCAATACCCCAGCGCTGGTGTCATCCGGGGCTGGCTCCCCGTCCGGGACCCCGCCCGATGATCCGCGGACCGACTCGATGTGGCTTCCCCGTCCTCCCGTGGTTGACCCGTCGGGCGCTGAGCCAGGTCCGTACTGGTCTGTTCCGCAACCACCAGACCCCGCGCCGCAGACTGTCGTCGAGAGCCCGGGGGAGCCGGGAATCCCGCTCGGGGAGCCGACCCCGGTCAGAGACGCAGACCTGGCCGCGCAGATCGAGGCCGAACCTGAGACACCGAGCGGAACCGAGGCGCCGGATGGAGCCGAGGCCGTACCGGTGGAGTCCACATCGGTGGCCGGGCCGACGCAGGCCGAGGAGCTGATCGAGGCCGGGCTGGTTGAGGCACCGCTTGTGGCCGAGACTCCTGCGTCGGATTCGCAGCCGGTCGGGGAAGCAGCCGAAGACTCGACGCCCACCGTCGAGGTGCCCGCCGAGCCGGCTGAAACGTCCCCGGCGGCCCCTGAGACTGGTGCAGCCGCCCCACCCGACGAGGTTGCCGCCAGCGACGACCGGGCATCCGACGACCTGCCCGATCGGCCCGAGCGCCCAGAATCACCGGCCCCGACGGCAGCCGAAGATCAGCCGCCAGACGATTCCCCGGCGGTGAACCAGCCCGAGGTCCCGGCCAAGCCGTTCCCGGCGGCCAGTGACCCGGCCCGCCCGCGCGTACCAGCGAGGCAGGCGATTTCCCGGTCACCGCGTCCCGGGCGGGTGGCCGCAGCCGAACAGCCCGCCCAGGCCCGGCCCGCATTCCCTGGCAGCGAGGTGGTCCGGATGCGGCAGGCCCTGGACCGGGCCGAGATCGATCTGGCCCGGTTGGAAACGGCGGCGGTTCTAGCCTGGGACCGCACCGTACCGGCGCTGGAGTCTCGCATCGACGAGTTGAACGCCCAGAACGAGACCCTGGTCCGTCAGCTCTTAGCTACCGAGGCCCAACTGGAGATCGAGCAGGACCGCAACCAACGGCTACGGGAGGTGGCACGGCAAGTCGTGGACGATCCCGATGACTATCCGGTGGGTGACCATGCCTGACCGTGGACCGCTGTCTTCGTGGCCGTCGCCCGCCGAGCCGGTTACCAGCCGGAGGGGATGCTGCGCCGCTACGGGATCTCGCTGGATCTGCTGATGCCGGTCAGGCTGGCGGCAGTTGCCCAGCCATCCCCGGCAACGACCGTTGTACGGCATGTCCGCCGGAAGGCGGAATAGACTCAGCGGGTGTCGTCGGCCAGCCCCTGGGTGTTGATCGTCGTAGCGGCCCTGATCGGGCTGGCTGCGCTGGTCGCGCTGGTCTGGCTGCTGTTCGGCGCCCGGGACCCCGACTGAGACCGAAGGAGAGCGATGGCCTTCCAGATACCTGCCGACCTTGACCCGAGCCTGGTCGCCTTGGCCTGGCTGATCGGGCACTGGGAAGGGACCGGCAACGGTACCTGGCCCGGCCGCGGTGACTTCAGCTACGGCTGCCGTATCGACTTCGCCGACAACGGTGGCCCGTACCTGCACTACCTGTGCCAGATGTTCGAACTGGACGAGGACGGCTCCCCGCTGCGGCCGTTGTCGATGGAGACTGGTTTCTGGCGGCCCCAGCCCGACGCCAGCCTGGAGGTCGTCATGGCCCACCCGGACGGCTATGCGGAGGTCTGGTTCGGTTCGATCACCGGCGCCAAGATCGAACTCACCACCGACGCGGTCGCCCGTACCCTCAACGCCGCCGATTCCTACACCGGCGGGCATCGGCTGTACGGGCAGGTCGACGGGGACTTGCTGTTCACCGTCGACCGGGCCACCGAGGACCACCAGCTGCAGAACTACCTGTGGGCCAGGTTGCGGAGAGCCGGGTGAGGGTCGAGGTCCCGGCCGGCCCCGACCAGGGCCTGGCCTGGCACTACGGCGACCCGGTCGCCGAACAGCGGCTGTTGGACTCCGGCGTCGGGGCGGTGGACCTGTCGAACCGGGACGTGCTGAGCATTGCCGGGCCGGACCGACTGCGCTGGCTGCACCTGCTGACCAGCCAGGTCTTCGAGGGGCTGGCCCCGGGCAGCTCGGTCAGCGCGTATGTGCTGTCGCCGCAAGGGCACCTGGAGCATGCCCTGTACGGGGTCGACGATGGCGAGACCTTCTGGGCTTGGACGGAACCGGGCCGCGGCGAGGCGCTGGTGGCCTGGCTCGAGACGATGCGGTTCCGAATGCAGGTGAGCGTGAACCGCCACCACGACCTGGGCCTGGTCTGGTGCCCGGGCCCCGCGCCAGCGTCGGGACGGCACCGCAGCGGCCAGGACTGTCTGGGCGGCTACGAGACCCTCGTCTCCCGCAGCGAGATCGAGCAGCTACTAGGCCCGGCGCCGGTGGGGACCTGGGCGTACCAGGCTCGCCGGATCGAGTACGGGGTGCCGCGGCCGTTTGTCGACACCGACGAGCAGACCATCCCCAATGAGCTGGGGGTGCCGTCGGCGGCGGTGGCCTTGGACAAGGGATGCTACCCGGGGCAGGAGACGGTGGCCCGGGTGCACAACCTCGGCCGTCCGCCGCGGCGGCTGGTGCGGCTGCACCTTGACGGGTCGATGTCCGAGCTTCCCGAGCTGGGCAGCGCCCTTCACCTGGCCGGAGCCGAGCCGGGGCGGCCGGTGGGCCGGGTCGGGTCTAGCGCCTTCCACCACGACCTGGGCCCAGTGGCGTTGGCATTGGTGAGGCGGCAGGTCCCGGTTGATGCCGAACTGGTGACCGGTGGGATCGCCGCCGCCCAGGAAGCCCTGGTGGACCCGCAGGTGGGAGTCCATTTCCGCGCCGACCTGCGTTCCTGATGCTGTACTGCCGGGCTGGGCGCGATGGCGCCGGTCAGGCAGCGACCCGGACCACTCCGACCGGGACGCCATGACCCAGCACCGGTGAGGTCGCCAGAGGCTCTAGGGCGGGCAGGTCGACCCCGGCTCGGCGCAAGAGGTGCACCATCAGCTCACGTCGGCCCCGGCCGGCGCCGTCCATGATCTTGAGGGCGATCCCGGTGCCGTCGGGCAGACCGGCCGCCATTACTCCCTCGGCGCCGCCCTTACAGATCAGGCCCGGTACGGCGCGGTGCACCAGCAGGTCGTCATGGCCGGTGCCGGAGACGTACGCGGGATGGTCCCGGTAGGCCTGGGCGATCGCGGCGGCCGGGCCGGAATCAGCCTTCGCGATCCGCCCGTACGAACGGGCCAGCCCAACCAGTGAGGTCGCGAACACCGGCGCCCCGCAGCCGTCGACTGACATCTCGCCGACTGGCTCGTCAGCGTATTCGCTGATCACCGCCCGGATCGCCAGCTGCAGCGGGTGCCCCGGTTCTCGGTAGCTGCCGCTCGGCCAGCCCGCTCGAACACAGCTGCGCAGCATCCCGGCATGTTTGCCGGAGCAGTTCTGGGTGATGGGCTCGGGCCCGTGGCCGGCGCGTAACCAGTCAGCCTGGGCCGTCGGGCAGATCGGCAGATCGGGCGTGTTCTGCAGGTCGGCCTCGCTCAGCCCGGCCCCGGCCAGGACCCGGCGTACCGCGTCCAGGTGGAACGGCTCACCCAGGTGCGAGGCGCCGCAGATCGCCAGGTCTGCGCCGGCGACGTCAAGGCCATGGCGCAGCATGGCGATCGCCTGCATCGGTTTCGACGACGACCGGGCAAAGATCGCAGCTGCGACGTCACCCGCCGACCAAACCACCTCGCCTGCGGGACTTACCAGTACCGCCCGGGCATGGTGCACACTCTCGACCAGTTCGCCGCGTACCACCTCAATCAGTACCGGATCGATCACAGGCACACCGTAGGGGATGGCCGCGGGATCGGGGTTTCGACGCAGTGACATGATGGCGGGGTGGATATGAATCGCCGAACCGCACTGGTACTCGGGTCGACCGCCCTGCTGGGCGCCTGTGCCCCATCGACGGGGGCCTCCCCAGCACCGTCCTCGCCCGCTACGACGCCGACCTCGTCGAATGGTACGGCCAGCCCTATGCCGAGCGGCACCCTGTCCGCGTCTGCCTCGGCCTCTCCCAGCGCCTCGGCCTCCGGGTCGACCAGCCCGTCGGCCACCGGATCGGTCAGCCAGCCGCCGCTGGGATCCGGCGAGCGGGCGTCCGGCAAGAACCACAACGCCGGCGCGGAGGCGTACGTGTACAGCGGCAAGGATGTCCACACCTGGCTGACGGGCGGTGGCGGCCCTGGCCACAAGGTGGCCTTCATGACCTTCGACGACGGGCCGAATAAGACCCTCACCCCGCTGTTCTTGGACAAGCTACGCGAACTCGGGGTTCCGGCCACATTCTTCGTGATCGCGAAGCTGCTGCCGGACTTCGCGGAGTCGTCGAAACGGGCCATCGCCGAGGGGCATGCGATCTGTCTGCACAGCTATTCGCACGACTTCAGGAAGCTCTACCCGGGCGGCGTCGCCAGCGCTCAGGCCGTGGCGGCGGACTTCGACCAGGCGATGGCCACCGCCCGGCAGGCTCTGGGCTCGGACTTCAAGACCCAGGGCTACCGCTATCCCGGCGGGCACATGTCGTGGAAGCGGATGAAACCGGCGGATGAGGTCCTGGCCCAGCGCGACGCGTGGTGGATCGACTGGAACGCTATGAGTGGCGACGCCGACCGGGCCCGCCCCTCCACCGCCGAGGGAATGGTTCGGCTGATGGCCAGCACCTTGACCCAGAATCCGCAGGTGGCCGTGGTACTGAACCATGACGCTGACCCGACCGGCCGGCTCACCCTGCAGGCCCTGCCGGGGATGGTGAACTGGTTGCGGTCCAAAGGTTATTCCTTCGGGATCATCGCCTGAGCCGTCTGACCTGATGACACGGGTCAGGTCCACTGGCCGGCGTCGTCGATTCCCCCTATAGTGGCCGGATGGCCCGCCGACTTCTTGCGTTGTTCGCAGTCGTGGCCCTGCCCATCGTGTTGGCGCTGATCAGCCAGGTCCTGGTCGTGTCGTCTGCGCCTCCTCAGGTCCGCGAGGACAGCATTGTGATCACCGCTGAGGCGAGTTCCACGCCTCAGCCGACGACCTCCGAACCGGCTTCGCCGGTCAGTGCCCAACCGACGGCTGCCACGCCGCCCCCGTCGGGTTCGGTGCCAGCCCCCACCGTGCCCCAGCGGCCCGCCCCGGCCACGACGACCCAACGGGCTGCTCCCACCGTGACCCAACCGGCGACTACTCACGTCCCCCGGTCGACCGCGCCTATGACCACCAGGACTCGGGCGATCCCTACCGGGGACCCTGACGATCCCGACGACCCTGACGATCCCGACGACACCGACGACTAGCCCTCATTCATCCAGGCGTGGCGCAACCAGCCACCACCCGTAGGAGAGACGATGAACAAGCAGGCAGCCGGTTCTCGGTTCCGGGCCCGGGTCCGGATCGTGGGATGGATCATTCTTACCACCGCCTTGGCGCTGCTGGCGGTGACCCTCACCATGCGCTCATTCCTGCTGCGGCAGGTGGATCTGCGGGCCAACCAGACCATCGTGCATGAGCTTGACGAGTTACGGGCATTCGCCCGGGAAGGTACCGACCCGAAGACCGGGGCCCGGTTCAGCGACGTGTCCACCCTGATCCACCGGTTCATGTCGCTACAGACCTTGCATTCGGGAGAGGTGATCATCGGAGTCTCGGGTGGCCGGACGACCCGCGTGGCGGTAAGCCAGGCAGGCCGAGAGCTTGCCCAGAACGCGGCCCAGGTTCGCGAGATGCTTGAGCAGCCCCGTCCGTCCGGCCTGATGACTACCGGGGCCGGCGAGATCCACTGGGGCCGGCAGGAAGTCGAGATCCAGACTGCGCAGGGCTCACAGAAGGGCACCGTGATTGTCGCGGTCTTCACCAGTGAGGCGCGAGCCGAGGCCCAGCAGGAGTCGTCGGTGCTGTTCGCGGTCGCTCTCGGGGGGTTGCTGCTCACCGCCGGCATCGCCTGGGTCGCCGCCTCCCGGATCCTGTCTCCGATCCGGGGCATGGAGCGGGCTGCCCGTACGATCTCGCCTCACAATCTCAGCAACCGGTTGCCGGTCACTGGCCGTGACGACATCGCCGGTCTGGCGGCTACCGTGAACGCGATGCTGGACCGGATTCAGCAGGCGTACGTCCGCCAGCAGCAGACTCTGAGTACGGTGCGCCGCGACCTCGACCAGGCCGGCACCCAGATCGAGGACCTGCTCCGACAAGGCGATCGGCCCGCACTACGGGCCGTGATGACCCGGATCCGGTCAACGCTGTGTGACCTTGACCTGCTGGAACGTCTGGATCGCCCCGATCTGGTCAGCCCGCAGCCAGTCGCGGTGGCAGACCTCACCCGGAGCCTGGCAGCAGCCCATCCCGGGGCGACCGTAACCGAGGTGGCCGAGGTGACAGCTCGGGTCGACGCGGACCTGCTCGGCGAGGCGATCAGTCGGCTGGTCGCGCAGGCCGCTGCCCGCAGCGGCCCGGCCGGGACGGTCGGGATCGGTTCGGCGGTCGGGGACTCGGGGGTTGAGATCTGGGTTAGCGATACCGGGGCCCAGGTTGACTCCGAGCAGGCCGAGGCGCTGCTGAACGGCGCCGGGCTGGCCATGTCGGTGGTCCGGATGGTCGCTGACGCCCACTACGGCAGCGTCTGGATCGAGTCAACGCCGGATCGGACCCGGATCGGGGTGGATCTCCCGCTAGCTAGTGCCGGACCGGAGGGGGCAGCGTGAGCGAGGTCGTCCGGTACGCCACTACCGCGCCCCCCAGGCCCCACCAGCCGCAAGCCCGGCCGAGGCTGCGGCTGCAGCGGCGCCACCTGGCCGCCATCGTGACTGCGGTCCTGCTGTTGTGCTTTCTGGTCTGGTGCGGGCATCTCGCCTTCGGGCCGGCCCAGGAACTGTCCGGGATGGCCGTTTTAACCCTTGCGGTGTTCGGGTCCGCGATCTGGCTGTGGATCTTCACCTCCATCGACGACACCTACGTCGCGCTCGGGGCCGCGGTGCTGCTGGTGATGATGGGTACTTTGCCGACCGACAAGCTCTTCTCCTCGCTAGGTGAGGACACCGTCTGGTTGCTGCTGGCCGCCTTCGTGATCTCGGCCGGGGTTACCAGCTCCGGTCTGGCCACCCGGGGCGCGGTCTTCATCGTCACCGGGGTGTCCAGCGTCCGGGTCCTGTTCCACCTGCTGACGACCGTGTTGGTTGCAACCGCCTTCGCGGTCCCCGCCACCTCCGGCCGGGCAGCGTTGACCGTGCCGGTCTTCGTGGCGCTGGCGAATGTGTTGCGTGAGCAGCGTCGGATCGTGGTCGCCCTGGCGCTCACCTTCCCCTCGGTGATCCTGCTTTCCGCGGTCGGCTCGTACCTAGGGGCCGGCGCTCACCTGATCACGAGTCAGATCCTGCAGGCCTCCGACTATCCCGGTTTCAGCTTCGCCGGCTGGCTGGTGTACGGGATCCCGCTGGCCCTGGTCTCGTCGCACCTGTGCACCGAGCTGATCTTGTGGCTGTTTACTTCCCGTGCCGACCGGCGCCATCGGCTCAGCATCAACGTCGACGACGTGCAGGCCTTCTCCGAGGTGCCGCTGTCGGGCCCGCTGACCGTGGCCCAGTCCCGCGCCGCCCTGCTGATCAGCGCCGTGGTGGCCTTGTGGTGCACTGAACCGTTGCACGGCCTGCATCCGGCCGTAGTGGCCTTGCTCGGTGCCCTGCTGATGGCCAGCCCCCGGTACGGCTCGGTTCAGATCGGCAAGGCCCTCAAGGGGGTGCCCTGGTCGTTGCTGCTCTTCATGGCCGCGACCTTGACCCTGGGGACTGCCCTGGTCGGTTCCGGCGCGGCGCAGTGGCTGGCCGTCAAGCTCCTGGCCCCGGTTGCGCGTCTGGGCGCCTGGGCTGGGGTGGGCTTCGTGATCATGGTGGTCATCCTCTCCACCGCCGCGCACCTGGTCATCCAGTCCCGCTCGGCCCGCTCTGCGGTCCTGATCCCGTTGGTGGTCTCGCTTGCCCCGCAGGTCGGGGTGGACCCGGTCGGGATCGCCTTTGCCTCGACCGCGGCCGCTGGTTTCTGCCACACTCTCACCAGTTCCGCCAAACCGGTCACCCTGTTCTCCGGGATCGAGGGGGTCGATACGTACACCCCGAAGGACCTGTTGCGGCTGTCGGCCTTCCTAGCTCCGACCATGGTGGTGCTGATCCTGCTGTTCTCGTTCATCATCTGGCCCCTGATGGGGATGCCGGTACTTGCCAAATGACAACACCAGTGGAGGTTTTATGCCTACCGTCTTGAATCGGATCCTGATCGCCCCTTCGGGGTTTAAGGAATCCCTCGACGCGAACCAGGTGGCTGCGGCGATCGTGGCCGGGGTTGCGCGGGTACTGCCCGAGGCCGAGACCGTCGCCGCTCCGATCGCCGATGGCGGTGAGGGGACCGCTCAGACCCTGGCCGAGGCCACCGGCGGGCGGCTGGTGCCCTGCCGGGTGATGGGACCGGTCGGGCAGCAGGTGGACTCGTCCTTCGCCCTGCTGGGTGGCGCTGCCGCCGGGGTGGCGGTCGTCGAGATGGCGGCTGCGGCCGGCCTGCGGCTGGTTCCGCGCGACCAGCGCAACCCGGGCACCACAACCACGTACGGGGTCGGGCAGCTGATCGCGGCAGCCATCGACGCCGGCGCCGAGCAGATCCTGGTCGGCTGCGGCGATTCGGGTACCAGCGACGGCGGCGCCGGAGCGCTCCAGGCGCTCGGTGCCCAGGTGCTGGACGGCTCCGGCCAGCCAATCGAGCGCGGCGGGGAGAACCTGATCCGGGCCGAGCGGGTCGACCTGTCTGGGCTTCACCCGGCCCTGGCCGAGGGGCGGGTGCCGGTCACGCTGGCCCTCAACTGGCACAACGTCCTGTGCGGCGAGCGGGGCGTGGCCCGGGTCTTCGGCCCGCAGAAGGGAGCCACCCCCGAACAGGTCGAGCAGCTATCAGCCGGTTTTGACCGCTGGGCTGCGCTGCTGCAGCGTGACTGTCTGCCGTCGGCGCGGGGCATCGACTTTGCCACCGGCCCAGGGACCGGGGCCTCTGGCGGGCTGGGCGCCGGGCTGGCGGCGGTCGGGGCCACGCTGATGCAGCGTTTTGAGGCGCTGCTGGATTCCGGCCTGGCCGGAGTGGACCTTGATGCTCTGATGACTGGTGTCGACCTCGTGATCACCGCCGAGGGTGGTATCGACTTCCAGACCCCTCGCGGCAAGGTCCCGGCCGAGGTCGCCCGCCGGGCCCGGCAGCGTCAGATTCCGGTGCTGGCGGTCGCCGGCACCATTGGAACCGGCGCCGATGATGTGTACCCGATCGGGATCGACGCGATCACCAGTACCGTATGCCGGCCGATGACTCTCGCCGAAGCCGTCGCGGACGCCGAGGAGCTGCTGGCGGACGCGGTCGAGCGGCAGCTGCGGGCGGTGCTGCTCGGCATCCGGATGGCCGGCGGCTGACCGGGCGCCGGCTGCGCGGGGGCTCTGGGTCAGCGGTCCCTGGACCGGCTGCGGATTTTCGCCCGCTCGTTTGCCGACAGGATCACTTTGCGGATCCGGACCGTGTCTGGGGTGATTTCCAGACATTCGTCCTCGCGGCAGAATTCGAGCGCCTGTTCCAGGCTTAGCAGCCGCGGCGGCACCAACCGTTCCAGCTCCTCACCGGTACTGGAACGGACATTGGTCAGTTTCTTTTCCTTGGCCGGGTTGACGTCCAGGTCTTCGGGGCGCGGGTTCTCTCCGACCACCATCCCCTCGTACACCGCCATTCCCGGCCCGACGAAGAGGGTGCCGCGTTCCTGCAGGTTGAACAGTGCGTACGAGGTGACCACACCCTGCCGGTCGGCCACCAGCGACCCGGTTGGCCGGGTCCGCAGCTCACCGGCCCACGGCTCGTAGCCGTTGAAGACGTGGTGCATGATCCCGGTACCACGGGTCTCGGTGAGGAATTCGGTACGGAAACCGATGAGCCCCCGGGCTGGGACCACGTATTCGATACGGACCCAGCCGGTGCCGTGGTTGACCATCTGCTCTAGCCGGCCGCGCCGCAGCCCCAGCAGCTGGGTGACCACCCCGAGGTATTCCTCGGGCACGTCGATGGTGAGCGCCTCGACCGGTTCGTGGAGCCGCCCGTCGATGGTCCGAGTCACCACCTGCGGCTTGCCGACGGTCAGCTCGTACGACTCGCGCCGCATCATCTCCACCAGTACCGCCAGTTGTAGTTCACCACGGCCTTGGACCTCCCACGTGTCGGGCCGTTGGGTCGCCAGCACCCGGATCGAGACATTGCCGACCAGTTCGGCGTCGAGTCGGCCCTTGACCAGCCGGGCGGTGAGGTTCTTACCCGACCGCCCGGCGAGCGGGGAGGTGTTGATCCCGATGGTCATCGAGATCGATGGCTCGTCCACGCTGATCAGCGGCAGCGGCCGCGGGTCGGCCGGGTCGGAGAGGGTCTCGCCGATGGTGATCTCGGGGATGCCGGCGATCGCCACGATGTCGCCCGGGCCGGCTGATTCGGCCGGCACCCGGTCCAGGGCCTTGGTCATCAGCAGCTCCGACAGCCGGACATTCTGCACGGTCTGGTCGCGCCGGCACCAGGCGACGGTCTGGCCTCGGGTCAGGGTGCCGGCCACGATCCGGCACAGCGCCAGCCGCCCCAGGTAGGGGGAGGCGTCGAGGTTGGTGACGTGGGCCTGCAACACCGCCTGCTCCTCGTAGTGAGGGGCGGGGATGGTTTCCATGATGGTGTCGAATAGCGGCTCCAGGTCTTCGCTGTCGGGCAGATCGCCATCCTCGGGTGCGGTGAGCGAGGCCCGCCCGGCTTTGGCGGCGCAGTAGAGGACCGGGAAGTCGAGGACCTGGGTCTGGTCGTCGTCGATCAGGTCCAGAAACAGGGCGTAGGTCTCGTCGAGGACCTCCGCGATCCGGGCATCGGATCGGTCCACCTTGTTGATCACCACGATGATCGGCAGCTGTTTGGCCAGCGCCTTGCGTAGCACGAAACGGGTCTGCGGCAGCGGACCCTCGGAGGCGTCCACCAGCAGCAGCACCCCGTCGACCATCTCGAGGCCCCGCTCTACTTCGCCGCCGAAGTCAGCATGACCAGGGGTGTCGATGATGTTGATAGTGACCTTCTGACCGCAGCGCAGGGTGTGTTCGACCGCGGTGTTCTTGGCGAGGATGGTGATCCCTTTTTCCCGCTCCAGGTCCATCGAGTCCATAACCCGGGTCTCGACATCCTGATTGGCGCGGAAGGCGCCGGACTGCCAGAGCATGGCGTCGACCAGGGTGGTCTTGCCGTGATCGACGTGGGCGATGATCGCGACATTACGCAGATCGGCGCGTACGGGCATGCAGATCCTTCAGGTACGGAGGAGACAGACTGCGGCTGCGCAGCCGCCACGAGTGTACGCAGTCCTAGCTCCCACCACCTCTCGACACTCGTCCGCCCCGGCGATCGGCTGGACTCGCAGGCAGTCAACGATGCTGCCACAGGGCCGCCCGTGGTCAGCTCCGCCTGAACTCGATCTGGCATCCAGCCATCTGCGCAGCGTGTCGACCGATCTCCTCTTCCGCGCAGCGTAGGCATGACGCTATTGTCATGGCCTACCAATGATGGTCAATATCGCGTGGGCCTCTGCCGGGGTGACCCGGGCCGCCGGGGGTCTGCGAGCCGACGAATCGAGGAGACCGAAGATGTCGCCGCGCACGAATAACCGGGTCACCCCCGACGTGCTGGGTGCCTCCGCCGAACGGCGGGTCCGCCAGGTGTTGCGGGCCGCCCGCGATACGAGCGAGGATGCGTTGTTTCGCCAGGAGATCGACGAGGTGCTGCGGGGGATGCTGACCTTGGAGACTCTGGCCGGTCGCCAGCCTCGTCGAATCCCGGTCTGAGCTTTGTAGATCTCCCAGCCGAGGCCGACACGGGATGACCGTGACCAGTGGCTTGACTGGGGTGAAAGGGCTCCGGGGAAGGATACTGGACCGGTCGACAAGCCATGGTGAGTGTTGAACCGGCTCGTGCGGATCACCGCCGGCTGGTCTCAGCATCGACACCGTCGCGCGCCGAGACCGTACTGTTGTCTCATGCCGGATTGGTTCACCGAGTCGTTTCGCGCCGAGTTCGACCGCCAGGCGGCGGCGATCGGGCGTTTCAATCTGGCTGTCTTCGGTAAGACGGGGGCCGGTAAATCCACTCTGATCAACGCGATCTTCGGTACCGAGGTGGCCCGGACCGGGATCGGGCAGCCGGTTACTCAGGGCAGCCACGTCTACATCGACCGGCGCGGCACGCTCGGGGTGATCGACACTCAGGGCCTCGAGATCGGACGCGACGACCAGGCACTGGTCAAGGACCTGCGTGCAGTGGTCCGTGAGATGAACCGGAAACCGCTGTCGGAGCGGATCCATTGCGCCTGGTATTGCGTGCGGGGGATGGATCGTCGTTTCGAGGATTCGGAGGCCACCTTCGTACGGGCGCTGGCTGATCTGGAAATCCCGGTGCTGATGGTCTTCACCCAGGTCCCGATGCGTGATGGCCGGTTCCACCCGGATGCGGTCTCGCTGGCCCGGCATGTCGAATCTTTGCGGCTGCCGATCATCGGCGGGCGTCCTTTCCTGACTTTCGCCATGAGGGACCAGTTCACTGGTCAGCCGCCGTACGGCTTGAGTGATCTGCTCCAGGCCACGTTTCGCGCAGTGCCCGAAGCCGTCCACCAGGCTCTCACGGCTGCGCAGCGTATTGACCTCGCCGCTAAGGCGCGTGCGGCGCAGGCGTACATCGGCGCGACGGTGACTGCTGCTGCCGCGGCCGCTGCCACCCCGATCCCGTTCTCTGACGCCGCCTTGCTGGTGCCGTTACAGCTGGCAATGATGGCCCGGATCGCCCAGCTGTACGCGATGCCGGCCGACAAGGCCGGCCTGGCCGCCGTGGCTACCACCGCCACCGCCACCACTGCTGGGCGGGCCTCGTTCACCTCGCTGCTGAAGCTGATCCCCGGCGCGGGCAGCGTGGCCGGCGGGGTGGTCTCGGCCGGTGTCGCTAGCGGCTTCACCTTCGCCATGGGCCAGGCCTGGCTGGTGGTCTGCCAGAAGGCTGCCGGCGGTCAGCTCCCCAGCTTGAACGGGGTCCTGGACTCGACCGCTGTACGCGAACTGTTCCTGGCTGAGTTCCGCAGCCGGATACCGCGGATTCGCAGCCGCGATCAGACGTGACACCTGAAGCCGCTCGGCCAACCCTCGCGGATGCGAGGGCGATCCCACACGGCAACTTTCGGCATGCGGTCTGCGCGCAGTAGTAGCGGTGTTGGCTGACGGCAGCATCGACAAGAGGAGTCTCATGGCTGTGCGGTTGGGGATTATCGGTTTCGGCGCCGAGGGTGGCATGTACACCAAGCTGCTGACCGAGGGGCGTGTGCCTCAGATGAGCCTGGGCGCGATCTGCGACATTGACGAGAGCAAGCGAGCCGGGGCCGAGGCGGTCGGGGTGCCGTTCTTTGTCGATTATCACGACCTGCTCAGCAGCGGGACGGTCGACGCCGTGGTGACCACGGTGCCGCACTATCTGCACCCGCAGATCGGGATCGCGGCCCTGGACCAGGGGCTCCATGTTCTGTTGGAGAAACCGGTCGGGGTATATACCCGGCAGGCGCGGCGGGTGATCGACCATGCCGCTACCAGGCCAGACCTGGTTACCGGGGTCTTCTTCAACCAGCGCACCAACCCGCTCTATATCGACCTCAAAAGGCTGCTCGACTCCGGCGAGCTGGGCCGGCTGCGTCACACCTGCTGGATCATCACCACCTGGTACCGGCCGCAGGGCTACTACGAGCAGTCCGCCTGGCGAGCCACCTGGGGCGGCGAGGGTGGCGGGGTACTGGTCAACCAGGCCCCGCACCAGCTCGACCTGTGGCAGTGGCTGTGTGGGGTGCCGAAGAAGGTCTTCGCTAAGTGTGTCTTCGGTTTCCAGCGGGACATCGTGGTCGAAGACGAGGTGAATGCCGTGGTCGACTTCGGTGATGGGGTCACCGGACATTTCCTTACCAGTACCAGTGACCTGGTCGGCACCGACCGGCTGGAGATCTTGTGCGACCAAGGCAAGGTCGTGGTCGAGGACTCCTCGACGGTCACCATCACTCGCCTTACCCAGTCCGAGCGGGAACTTAGCGACAACGCGGGCATGGATTTCGTCCGCGAGCTGTTCACCGGCAAGCTCGACCGGGACCAGCTCATGAGCGTGGAGACCCGGGAGTACAGCTCGGTGTGGGGTGAGCAGCATGCCGAGGTGTTGAGGAACTTCGCTGCGGCGGTGGAGTCCGGCGGCCAGTTGCTGGCGCCGGCGGCGGACGGGATCCATGGGGTCCGGCTGGCGAATGCGATGCACTTGTCCAGTTGGTTGGACCGGGAGGTGTCGATCGAGGACTTCGACGAGGATGCGTACCTTGTCGAGCTCAACCGGCGGATCGCGGCCGAGGGTTTGTTCCCTCAGCGGGAGGAGTGAGTCATGGCGTCGCTGGGTGTCCAGATGATGATGCTGAGGCAGAAAGTTGCCTCTGAGGGGATGTGGCCGACTCTGCAGCGGGTGAAGGAGCTCGGGTATGACTCGGTTGAGGTCTCCCAGATCCCGATGTCGCCGCAGAACACCGATGCCTTAGAGCGCGGGGTCCACGAGCTGGGGGTCGAGGTGGGTGCCCTGTCGGTCGCGTTGCGACCTGGGCGGATGCCGATCGACACCCTGGCGGACGACTATGACAAGATCGTCGCCGACTGTCGTCGCCTCGGTACTCGTTTTGTCCGGATCGGGATGATGCCCTTCGAGGCGATGGTCTCGAGGCAAGCCACCGAGGACTGGGCGGGGCAGTGTCAGCCGTACGCGCAGCGGCTTGCCGCTGACGGCATCACCTTGTGCTACCACAACCATCACGTCGACCTGGCCCGGTTCGGCCAGGAGAAGATCTTCGACATCGTCCGCCGGGTCGCGCCGGCGATGCATTTCGAGGTCGACCTGCACTGGGTGCAGCGCGGTGGGATGGCGCCGTTGGACATGCTGGCCGAGTACGCAGGGGTCTGCAGGATCATCCATGTCAAGGATTTCCGGGTGGTGCCCTTGCCGCAGGAGGCGATCGACCGGTTCGCTGCCGGTGATCAGGAAGGCGGTTTTCAGGCCTTCCTCAGCATCGCCCAGTTCGCTGAGGTCGGCGCCGGCAACATGAACTGGCCGGCCTTGCTCCCGGCGGCCGTCGAGGCCGGGGCGGAGTTCTTCTTCGTCGAGCAGGACGAGATGTACGGCCGGGACCCGTACGACTGTCTGGCTGATTCCCGGGCCTATCTCAGGTCGATCGGGTACTGAGGTCACGGCGGACCGTCCGACTCGTCCTCGGACGGCTGCGGCTTGTAGGTTGGCAGGTGCAGGTTCGCCGGGGTCGGACCCGGCCGCGCCATGAGGGGGGAACACTATGCGCCAATCCGGGTTCCGGCTAGACACCAGCTCCCGTAAGACTGTGCTCGAGGTCGGCATCCGCGGACGTCTGGTGATGACTAATCCGGTCTCGAACCGGGGAACCGCTTTCACTCCGGCCGAGCGGGAACAGCTGGAGATCGCCGGGCTGCTGCCGCACCGGGTCACCACGATCGAGGATCAGGTCACCCGAACGTACGACCAGTTCAGCCGTTCGCCTTCGCCGCTGTCGAAGTTCATCTACCTGTCACAGTTACGCGAGCGTAACCAGGTGCTCTATTACCGGCTGCTGAGCGAGCATCTGGAGGAGATGTTGCCGATCGTCTACACCCCAACCATTGGGGAGGCGATCCAACGCTTCAGCCACGAATATGTCGGCACCCGCGGGGTGTTCTTGTCGATCGACCATCCCGAGAACATCGAGGCCGCCCTACTTAACTATCAGATTCCTCCCGGGGAGGTCGACCTGGTGGTGGTGACCGATTCCGAGGGGATCTTAGGCATCGGTGATCAGGGAATCGGTGGGATCCAGATCGCGATCGGCAAGCTGGGTTTGTACACCGCGGCTGCCGGGATCCACCCGGAGCGGGCGATCCCGGTGGTGCTGGATGTGGGTACCGATCATCTCGGCCTGCTCCACAGCGACCGCTATCTGGGCGAGCGGCATGCCCGGGTCCGCGGCGAGCGGTACGACGCCTTCCTGGACCGTTTCGTCGAGGTGGTCACCCGGCTGTTCCCGACCGCGCTGATTCACTGGGAAGACTTTGGGGTCGAGAACGCCCACCGGATCCTGAACCGCTACAGCGACCAGATCTGTACCTTCAACGATGACATCCAGGGCACTGCGGCGGTGGTGTTGGCGGCCGTGATCGCCGCGGTCCGGCGGACTGGGGTGGCGCTGAATCAGCACCGGTTTTTGATCTACGGCGCCGGCTCGGCCGGGGTCGGGATCGCTGACATGATCCAGGACGCGCTGGCGGCTGAGGGGCACTCTGCCGGGGATTTCTATGCCTTCAACAGCCGCGGCTTGATTGTCGAGGACAGCGAGGGGGTCCGAGACTTCCAGCGCCGCTACGCTCGTACCCGCGCCGAGGTTGACCAGTGGGAGGTGGCTGACCCCGATCGGATCACCCTGCTGGAGGTGGTACGGCAGGCCCGGCCCACGATCCTGATCGGGACCTCCGCCCGTAGCGGCGCTTTCACAGAGGAGATCGTGCGGGAGATGGCGGGCTACTGTGAGCGGCCGGTGATCATGCCGTTGTCCAATCCGACTGATCGCTGCGAGGCGAAACCCGCCGATCTGCTGGAATGGACTGATGGTCAGGCGCTGATCGCCACCGGCAGCCCGTTCTCACCGGTACGTCGCGGCGATATCCACCACACCATTGCCCAGGCCAACAATGCCTTGATTTTCCCCGGGCTCGGACTCGGGGTGGCGGTCTCACAGGCTCGTCGGGTGTCGCCGCAGATGATCTTCGCCGCGGCTAAGGCCTTGGCCGGGCTGATCAACGAGCACCAGCCAGGGGCGTCGTTGTTGCCCACCATGAGTGACCTGCGGCTGGTGGCGGCCACGGTCGCCCGCAAGGTCGCCGAGCAGGCCGAGCGGCAGGGGCTAGCTCGGCGGACGATGACCAACCCGGTCCAGGACATCTACGAGCGGATGTGGAAGCCGCAGTACCCCGAGTTGCGGATCGTCGATCCCCACGATGATCTGGACTGATACCCCCGACCGGACCCACGCAGCAGGGCCCGACCAATTCCACCCCGCGCGCACGCGGCGCGAGCAGATCTGAAAGGATGAACCCATGACTCCCCGAAAGATTGGCGTGACTGAGGTTGCGCTCCGGGACGCTCACCAGTCGCTGATGGCCACCCGGATGGCCCTCGAGGACATGGTTGATGCGTGTGCCGACATCGACCAGGCCGGCTTCTGGAGCGTCGAGTGCTGGGGTGGCGCCACCTACGACGCCTGTATCCGCTTCCTGAACGAGGACCCGTGGGAGCGGTTGCGGACCTTCCGGAAGTTGATGCCGAATTCGCGGCTGCAGATGCTGCTGCGTGGGCAGAACCTCCTGGGCTACCGCCACTACGAGGACACGGTGGTCGACAGGTTCGTCGAGAAGTCCGCCGAGAACGGCATGGATGTCTTCCGGGTCTTCGATGCGCTGAACGATCCGCGCAACCTCGAGCGGGCGATGCGGGCGGTGAAGAAGGTCGGCAAGCACGCCCAGGGCACGATCTGCTACACGATCTCCCCGGTTCATACCACCGAGGGCTACATCAAGCTCGCCGGGCAGCTGCTAGACATGGGTGCGGAGTCGATCGCCCTCAAGGACATGGCCGCCCTGCTGCAGCCGCAGCCGGCGTACGACATCGTCAAGGGCATCAAGGACACGTACGGCGACGTCCAGATTAACGTCCACTGCCATTCCACGACCGGGGTCACCCTGGTCTCGCTGATGAAGGCGATCGAGGCCGGTGCGGACGTGGTCGACACGTCGATTTCATCGATGTCGCTGGGACCGGGGCACAACCCGACCGAGTCGCTGGTGGCGATGTTGGAAGGTACCGACTACACCACGGACCTGGACGTGGCGGCTTTGCAGCGGATCCGGGACCATTTCGCCGCGATCCGCCCGAAGTACGCGGCCTTCGAGTCGGCCACCCTGGTCGACACCAACATCTTCTCCAGCCAGATCCCGGGTGGGATGTTGAGCAATATGGAGTCTCAGCTGAGGCAGCAGGGCGCCGGTGACCGGATCAACGAGGTGATGGCCGAGGTGCCGAAGGTGAAGGCCGCTGCTGGTCATCCGCCGCTGGTTACTCCCTCCAGCCAGATCGTTGGCACTCAGGCGGTGTTCAACGTTTTGATGGGGGAGTATCAGGTTCTGACCGGAGAATTCGCCGATCTGATGCTCGGCTACTACGGCGAGTGCATGGGTGAGCGCGACCAGAAGGTGATTGAGAAGGCCGCCGCCCAGACCAAGAAGGAGCCGATCACGGTCCGTCCGGCCGACCTGTTGGAGCCGGAATGGGACAAGCTGGTTGCCGAGGCCAAGGCCTTGGAAGGCAGCGATGGCAGCGATGAGGACGTCCTTACCTACGCGATGTTCCCCGGTGTTGCGCCGGGTTTCTTTAAGACTCGTGAGGAGGGGCCGAAGAACGTCGGGAAGACTGCCGAGCAGCTGGCCAGGGAGAAGGAGTCGGCGGCGGGTGCCTCGCAGGCGGTGACCGGGCCGATCACGTATCGGGTCTCGCTGGGTGGCCGCGAGCACAGCGTCGTCGTGGAAAGGGCATGACTGCAATGGCTGCGAAGAAGAAGACCGGCGCCAAGACGATGGCGCAGCGTATCGAGGCGGTGCACGAGGCCCGGGTTCGGACCCGAGCCGGCGGCGGTGAGAAGCGGATCGCGAAGCAGCATGAGCAGGGCAAGATGACCGCCCGGGAGCGGCTCGACGCCCTGCTCGACGAGGGCACCTTCCAGGAGATCGGGCTGTTCCGTAAGAACCGGACCGTTACCTTCGGGATGGACAAGGCCGACATGCCCGCCGACGGTGTGGTGACTGGCTCCGGTGCGGTGCTGGGCCGGCCGGTCCACGTTGCCAGCCAGGACTTCACTGTGGTCGGTGGTTCGGCCGGAGAGACTCATTCCAAGAAGGTCGTCGAGATGATGGAGGCCGCACTGACCTGCGGCACCCCGTTCATCTTCATCAATGATTCCGGCGGCGCTCGGGTCCAGGAGGGGATCGACTCGCTGTCCGGGTACGGGCAGGTGTTCTACTCCAATGTGCGCCTGTCAGGGGCGGTACCGCAGATCTCGATCATCGCCGGGCCTTGCGCGGGCGGTGCCTCGTATTCGCCGGCGTTGACGGATTTCATCATCCAGACCCGGCAGTCTCAGATGTTCATCACCGGTCCGAATGTGATCGAGCAGGTGACGAAGGAGAAGGTGACCGCTGAGGCGCTCGGTGGCGCCGATGCCCATATGGGGATTTCCGGGGTCAACCATTTCGTGGCGGACAACGACGAGCAGGCGATCCTGATCGCCCAGAAGCTGCTGAGTTTCCTGCCGCAGAACAACACCGAGGATCCGCCGATCGTCGATCCGGATCCGTTTGTCGAGCCCAATCCGGAATTGGCCGATATCGTGCCGCCGGAAGGTACTAAGGGTTATGACGTGCGCGAAGTCATCGCCCGCCTGGTCGACCATGCCGATTTCCTGGAGGTCCAGGCCGGCTACGCGATGAACATCGTGGTCGGCTTTGCCCGGATCACCGGCCGTACGGTCGGGATCATCGCGAACCAGCCGAATGTGATGGCCGGTGTGCTGGACATCAACGCCTCCGACAAGGGGTCGCAGTTCATCCGCTTCTGCAACGCCTTCAACATCCCGCTGGTGACCCTGGTGGATGTGCCCGGCTTCCTGCCGGGCGTGGCCCAGGAGCACGGCGGCATCATCCGTCATGGCGCGAAGATGCTGTACGCGTACTCGGCGGCGACGGTCCCGAAGATCACCGTGGTGCTGCGTAAGGCGTATGGCGGTGCCTACCTGGCGATGTGTTCCAAGGACCTGGGCGCTGACCAGGTCTTCGCCTGGCCGACTGCGGAGATCGCGGTGATGGGTGCCGAGGGCGCGGCCGCGGTGGTCTTCAAGAAGGAGATTGACTCGGCTGATGATCCCGAGGCTCGCCGGCTCGAGATGGTGGAGGAGTACCGCGAGACCTTCGCCACTCCGTTCGTTGCGGCGGCCCGGGGGCTCGTGGACGACATCATTGATCCGGCTGACACCCGGCGCAAGGTCGCGATGGCGCTGGCCCTACTGATCAACAAGCGTGAGCTGCGGCCGGCCAAGAAGCACGGCCTCAGCCCGACGTAGGAGGAGCGATGAGCGACCAGAACGCTGACCTGCTGGAATTGGTCCGGGGGTTGACTAAGCGCATCGACTCCCTGGAGACCGAGATCAAAAGCCTGCGGCTGCTGCAGGCGGCCGATGTCCCGGAGGACACCATGGTGGCGATTGCTGCTGCCGTGTCCGCCTACTTGGGGAACCGGCCGCGCAGACGTACCCCGCAGTTCGAGCCCAGCACCGCCTGGCAGGCGGCGACTCGCCGTAGCCAGCAGAACAACGCGCCGATCCACCTGCGATAGAGGAACTCATGAAGCTGAAAGTTACGGTCAACGGGATTCCGTACGACATCGAGGTGGAGGTCGAGGAGCCCGAGCGCAAGACGCTGGGATCGATCGTCATCGGTGGCGGAGCCGGTGGCTCCGCGGTGACAGCCACGGCGTCGACGCCCGCGACATCGGCCAACGCGGTGGTGGCACCGCTGGCCGGCTCGGTCGCTCGGATCCTGGTCGAGGAAGGCGAGGAGGTCACCGACGGCCAGGTGCTGCTGGTGCTCGAGGCCATGAAGATGGAGACGGAAATCACCGCCCCCGGCGCGGGGAAGGTCGGCCGGGTCCTGGTACAGCCAGGCGACGCCGTCCAGGGCGGTCAGGGACTGATCGAGTTCCAGTGAGGCGGTCCGGGGCGGTCGGCCCATGATCGTTACGCTGACGCCGAATCCAGGCATCGATCGTACGGTCACGGTTCCACGACTCCAGTACGGGGTCGTGAACCGGGCCACCTCGACCCGGATTGAACCGGGGGGCAAAGGGGTCAACGTTTCCCGGGCGCTGGCAGCGAATGGGTCGCCGACGGTGGCGGTGCTGCCGGTTGGGGGGCCTGAGGGAGCGCTGCTGACCCAGTTGTTGGGGGAGGCGGCGGTCCCGCACCAGGCGGTCGGAGTCCTGGGTGGTCTGCGGGTGAATCTGGCAGTGGTGGAGCCTGACGGCACGACGACCAAGGTCAATGAACCTGGTCCGGACCTGCGCCGTGAGGAGGTGGAACGGCTCCTTAGTGTCACTGTGAATCGGGCCCGGACTGGGGACTGGGTGGTGGGCTGCGGCTCGTTGCCGCCCAGCGCCCCACCGGACCTGTACGCCCAGCTCGTGGAGCGGGCCCGGGCTCGCGGTGCCCAGGTGGCGATTGACACCTCGGGGCCGGCTCTGGTGGCTGCCCTGAAGGCCGAGCCGGACTTGATCAAACCCAACCATGAGGAACTCTCCGAACTGGTGGAGGCGCCGTTGCCTACCCTGCGGCATGTGGTCGAGGCCGCCCAGCAGGTAGTCGCGCAGGGGATCGCGACGGTCCTAGTCAGCCTCGGCGCCGACGGGGCAGTGTTGGTCACGGCTGACCTGTGGGTGCATGCGGTTGCCGCGGTCCGGACCCCTCAGTCCAGTGTCGGCGCCGGTGACTGTCTACTGGCCGGCTACCTGGACGCGGTCTCGTCGAAGCGGGAGCCGGTGGAGGCCCTCGAATTGGGGGTGGCCTGGGGGGCAGCCGCGGTGGCGTTGCCCGGCAGTGACGTTCCCGGTCCGAGTGAGGTGGCCCGGGTGCAGGTCCAGATCAACCGGGTTCCCGACCCGGCCAGACGTGTCGACGGCGCCCGGGCGCCGAAACCGTCGCATAGCTGGTAATCCGGCTGGACGGTTCGGCTCGGCCCAGGTGTTGCGCGTACCGGAGGGATCTCGGGCGCAGGCGATAGACTGCGCGGGATGAGTGACCGAGAGCAACGCAGGCGAGGCGGGCCGGCCCGGTTAGTGGTGGGCGTCATGGCCGCGTTGCTGACAGCCTGCGCCACGGGGACGCCGTCGCCCCCGGAAGCGTCGTTCGTCTCTGAGGAGACCCCGGAGGTCGCGGCCCCGAGTTATCAGTGCACCCCGGCCGGTGACCCGTCCGCGTCGTACCCCTGCTCGAAGCAGGCGTACGACCGTCAGCAGCAGCAGGCCAGCCTGGAGGCCGAAGCGGTCAGGGTCTACCAGCGGTTCCGGGCCGAGTATGTGCGGCTGAGCCAGTCGGGTGGCGCGCAGGCCCTAAGCCCGGAGCTGGAGGCTGTCCTCGCCGACCCGATGAAGGCCGATGTGGCGATGCAGCTGGCGACGCAGCAGCGGGAGGGCCGCACTGTACGGGGGAACGTGCCGCAGCCGGAATGGGTGGTCGACCGGGGCAGCAGCTACGACGGCTCACAGATCGCCCTGCGGACCTGCGATGATTTGCGCGGCACCAGCGAGCACCGAGCCGATGGCAGCAAGGTCTCCGACGGGCGTTTCCTGGTCGGGGTCCGCTACCTGAAACGGATCGACGGCGCGCTGAGACTGTTCGCCTCGACCACTGAGCAGGAGGACTCCTGCCCGATCTGAGTGGTCAGTCTTCGACCCGGTGGAGCTTGTGCTGGGCGGCCTGGGCCAGCGGACGGACCACCACCCGATCCACGTTGACGTGGTGGGGTAGCGCCGCCACCCAGCGGACCACTTCGGCGATGTCCTCGGCCACTAGCGGTTTCGGGACCCCGCGGTACACCTGGTCCGCCTTCTCGGCGTCACCGTGGAACCGGACTAGGGAGAACTCTTCGGTGTGGACCAGGCCCGGCACCACCTCACAGACCCGGATTGGTTCTCCGACCAGTTCTAGGCGCATCGTGCCCGGGATCATCCGTTCCGCGGCCTTCGCTGCGCAGTAGCCGGCCCCGCCCTCGTACGGGCCGTCGGCGGCGACACTGGTGATAAAGACCACCGTCCCGGACGCGGCCCGCAGCGCCGGCAGCAGTTCCCGGGTGACCCGGGCCGCGCCTAGCACGTTGGTGCGGTACATCTGCTCCCAGGCATCCAGGTCGGCCTGCGCCACCGGTTCCAAGCCGATCGCGCCGCCGGCGTTGTTCACCAGCAACCCCACCCGATCCCCGGCCGCGGCCGCCAGAGCCACCACCTGTTCGGGATCGGTGACGTCACAGGCCACCGCCCGCCCGTCGATCTCGGCGGCCAAGGCCTCGATCCGGTCTTTCCGGCGGGCGGCTAGCACCACCTCGTACGTTGGCGATAGCAGCCGCGCTGTCGCTGCCCCGATCCCTGACGATGCACCCGTGACCACGGCTATCGGTCGGCTCATGGGTCGATCCTGCCATTCGACGCCAATCAGTGAAACCATACCTGGACCGGGTCGGCCTCGATAGGCTGCTGCCATGACATCGACGCTGATCCTCCTCCGCCATGGCGAGAGCGAATGGAACGCCAAAAACCTGTTCACCGGCTGGGTGGACGTCGACATCAACGACAAGGGGGTCGCGGAGGCCAAGCGCGGCGCCGAATTGCTGAGGGAGCAGAACTTGCTGCCCGATGTGGTCCACACCTCGTTGCTGCGGCGGGCCATCCACACCGCCTACCTGGCCTTGGACGGCTGCGACCGGCATTGGATCCCGGTCCGACGTAGTTGGCGGCTCAACGAGCGCCATTACGGCGATCTGCAGGGCAAGAACAAGGCCCAGACCCTTGAGCAGTACGGCGAGGAGCAGTTCATGCTTTGGCGCCGTTCGTACGACACCCCGCCGCCGCCGATCGCGGCCGAGGGGGAATTCTCTCAGTTCCACGACGCCCGCTACGCCGAGCTGCCGCCTGAGGCCCGTCCGCTGACGGAATGCCTGGCTGATGTGGTGGTGCGGATGCTGCCGTACTGGTACGACGCGATCGTGGCGGATCTGCGTGCCGGCCGGACCACGCTGATCGCGGCCCACGGCAATTCGCTGCGGGCCTTGGTTAAGCACCTGGACCGGATCTCCGACGCCGAGATTGCCGGGCTCAATATTCCCACGGGGATCCCGCTGCTGTACGAACTGGACGATGACCTGCGCCCGGTCACCCCGGGCGGACGTTACCTTGATCCGGAAGCCGCCCAGGCTGCGATTGAGGCTGTCAAGAACCAGGGCAAGAAGAAATAAGGGGTTCCGTGCAGATACGCCAGTGGCGGCCCGGCCCCCGGGCCGCCGCCGGGCTCACGTGGAGCGGGTGGGCGGTCTTCGCTGTCGCCCTGCTCGGCTATGGCTGGCTTTACCTCGCTAGCCATGACGAGAACGAGCCGTTGCGGTTGCAGGGCAGCTGGGGTCTGCTGGCCGGCCTGTTCATCCAGTCTCTGCTGGTGGTGCTGGTAGTGGCCGGCCACGAGCTGATCCATCTGGTCGGGTACCGGTTAGCTGGCGGTCGGGCCCGGATCCGGCTGCAGCGCGACCGGTTCCTCACCGTAGTCGAGCCGTACCAGCCGAGTCGCGTGACCCGGGGCCGCTACCTGGGGATCGCTCTTGCTCCACTGCTCATCCTGGGGGGTGCCGCGGTGGCCGCGGTCCAGGCTCCCACCGGTGGTTGGTGGGTGGTTCCAGCGGCAGCCAATGTCTGTCTGAGCGTGATCGACGTAGCGACTGCTCTGGTCGCCTGTCGGCTGCCGGCCGGCAGCCGGGTTCAGCCCACCGCTGACGGGCTGAGCATCGAATTGCCGGATCCCGACGAAGCCGACGAGGTGGGTCTGATCGGCGGCGCGGCGGGCGGTGGGTAGGGGTGAATCCTCGGCTTCGGCTCAGGGGGATCCCCGACCATGGTGATACCTTTGAGAGCCGGATATCCTTCTCGAAGGATGACGGCGACGTGGTGATCTCGTGCAGAAAACCGCTGGAGAGTGGCGGGTTGTTCCCGAGAGCACAATTCAGTCTTGTTGTCAACTCTCAGCATTCGATCCCCACTAGGGGAAACAGGGGTGGGCGTGCTAGGCTTAAGCCTGAGGAAGGGGTCCATCTGTCATGACTTTCACTGTCGGAGAAACGGTCGTCTACCCGAACCACGGTCCAGCAGTCATCGAAGACATCGAAACCCGCAAGATGAAGGGCGAGGACAAGCTGTACTTGGTTCTGCGCATCGTCGGGCCGAATGACCTGGTGGTACGGGTTCCGGCGTGCAACGTGGACCTGGTCGGGGTACGCGACGTGGTCGATGCCGACGGGCTGGAGCGGGTCTTCAGCGTTCTGCGCGCCCCGCACACCGAGGAGCCCACCAACTGGTCTCGCCGCTTCAAGGCGAACGTCGAGAAGCTGCACTCCGGCAACGTGGTCAAGGTGGCCGAGGTGGTCCGTGATCTGTGGCGCCGGGAGCGGGAACGGGGGCTGTCCGCCGGCGAGAAGCGGATGCTGGCCAAGGCCCGCCAGATCCTGGTTTCAGAACTGGCCCTAGCTGAGAAGGTCGAGGAGGACCGTGCAGAGGTGATGCTCGACGAGGTGCTGGCCTCCTGAGGCTGCCAGACGTACGCATGTCCGGACCGGTCGTCGCCATCGTGGTGGCGGCCGGTTCTGGTGTTCGCCTGGGGGGAACAGGCCCGAAGGCCTTGCGTCACCTCGCCGGCCGGCCCCTGGTGTGCTGGGCGGTCGATGCGTTGGCAGCTGGTGGGGTACGGTCGGCCGTGGTGGTCGTCGCGGCCGGGCTCGAGGCTGACTTCGAGGCAGTGTTGGGGTCGGCGCTGATCCCAGTGACGGTGGTGGTGGGCGGAGCCACCCGGCAGGAATCGGTGGCCCGGGGGCTGGCCACCTTGCCAGATGATGGTCAGGTGGTGCTGGTGCATGACGCGGCCCGGCCCCTGGTCCCAGTCGAGGTGGTGCGCCGGGTTGTCGACGCGGTCCGCTCCGGTGCCTTGGCCGTGACCCCTGTGGTCCCGGTCACTGACACGATCCGCCAGCTTAGCCCCGACCAGACCAGCGCCGTGGTGGACCGCAGCCGGCTTCGAGCGGTTCAGACTCCGCAAGGTTTCGACCGTGACACCTTGGTTCAGGCTCACGCCGGGCTTCACGACGAGGTTACCGACGACGTGGCGGCCTGTGAGGCTATTGGGGTCCCCGTGACCCTGGTCGCCGGTTCCCGCGAGGCCCTGAAGATCACCGAACCGTTCGATCTGATAGTGGCGCAGGCGCTGCTGTCAACCCGAGGAGGCCCTGGATGAGTCAGCCCTGGTTACGTACCGGGATCGGCGCCGACGCCCACCGGCTGGTACCGGGCCGGGCGATGTGGCTGGCCGGGCTTCACTTCCCCGACGAGTCACAGGGCCTGGAGGGCCATTCCGATGGCGATGTGGCCGCCCATGCCGCCTGCGACGCCGTCCTCTCGGCCGCTGGATTGGGGGACCTGGGGGCGATGTTCGGCACTGCGGATCCGGCCTGGGCCGACGGCGCGGGGGTTGATTTCCTGCGCGCGGTCGCGGATCGGGTACGGGCAGCGGGCTTGGCGATCGGGAATATTGCGGTGCAGGTGATTGGGAACCGGCCCCGGCTGGCGGCTCGCCGGGGCGAGGCTGAGCGGGTGCTGTCGGAGGCGGCCGGCGCCCCGGTCAGCGTCACCGCCACTACGACCGATGGCCTGGGTTTCACCGGTCGTGGTGAGGGAGTAGCGGCGGTGGCGACAGCCCTGGTGTACGGCGTATCGGCCGGATCAGAACTTCGGTCGGCTGAGGGGTAGGCGACTAGGCGACCTCGTCCTCTGGGGCTGCGAAGGTGTTGCAGGCGCCGACATTGCCCTGAGCGTCGATGCCTTTACGGAACCAAGCCGTCCGGTTCTGGGCGTTGCCGTGGGTCTGCGAGGCCCGGGCGGCGCGGTTCTCCTCCAAGGCTTCCAGATCCTCCGCCGTCAGGTTCCAGGACCGGGCCAGCGTCGCGACCGCGAGCCCGGAGAAACAGTCGGCCTGCATCTCGATGCGACGATTCTCCAGCAGCATCTCGTCCTTGTTCGTCGACTGCTGCTGTATGGTGCGCGCAGCTTCCAACAGCCCGGTCCGGGCCTGGATGTGGTGGCCGAATTCGTGGGCCAGGATGACCTCCATCGCGTACGTCCGTTGCCCGTCGGAACGGAACGCGGGGCGCTCGCTCAGGTGCAGGTACATGGCTTGGTTGACTTGGCAGTACAGACCCGCGAAATGCCGGACGGTGCCGCAGGGAGTGATGGCGCTGGCGCTGACCAGGTTTATCGCGGGGCGGGGGAGCTGATACCCGGCTTCGTGGATGGGACGGTCCCAGGCCGCCATCAGACACCCCACGGTGTCATCCATGATCCGTTGAATCTGGTCGCGCTCTCGCATGTCGGTCGGGTCGTACGGGCAGGCATTGGGTCCGGGCAGGGTCTGCTTGTAGATCACGTTCTCGGTCCGAAACGTCTCGGCCTCATCCTCCGGGACCTCCGGCAGGGGCACCACCGGGCGCGTCACCCCGGGCACCTGGTACCCCTGGTTGAGGTAGGTGTAGTCGTGCGGATGGGCTCGGCCGCTTGGAGTGGGAGTCTGCGGCGGCGGCTCCGGCGCCTGGATCGGTCGGGCCCCGTAGAGGCCGCCGGCGACCAAGGCCGCCAGAATCACCAGCCCTGCCAGCAGGCCGCTGCCGAATCCCAGACCCAGCGAGCGCCACGGCCCGCGGGATGCGGGCGGTCTCGGAACTACCGGCCCGGGAGCGGGCGTTTTGTCCGATCCCCACGGGGTCTGATGGTTCCAAGCTGAGGATCGATCAGGCACCATGCTCACCTGGTCTAGGGTACGGGCCTCAGGGAGCACCCAGAGATCGCGCGCCGTGGGCGCCTCGAGGCTCAGGCGACGTCGTGGGTGGACGCAGCGAAAGTGTTGCAGCGCCCGATCTGCCCGCCGGACTCGAAACCGGCCCGGAACCAGAGACCCACGCTGCGAGTATTCCCATGGGTGGAGTCGGTGCGGGATGACTCATTCTTGAAGATTGCGGGCAGTTCGTCGGGGGTGATCCCGTAGGAATGGGCTAGTGACGCCAACGCCATACCGGCGAAACACTGCGCCTGTAGCTCGCGACGTCGATTCTCGACCAGGGCCGCTTCCCCGGAGAGTTGAAATTGCAGATGCCAACTGGCGCCCAGAATGCCGGACCGAGCCTGGACATGGTGGCCGATCTCATGTGCCAGCACGATTTCATGGTCGTAGCTCTGCAGACCATTCGGAAGATAGAACCCCTTCATGAGATAGTTCATATAGATCGCCATATTGCCCGAACAGTAGTACCCGGCGATCTGGTTGATGTCGACGTCCTCTTTGCCGTTCCTGCCGCACGGGGTGGTGAAGTTCTTGTCTACGAGGTAGAGCGGGCCGCGGGGCAGGTCATAGCCGGCGCTGTGGAGGGCCTTGGTCCAGATCGACATCAGACAGCCGTAATGGGCCTCGAGTAGTTGCTTGGAGCGGTCTGGGCCCTCGCGGCGGAACTCGAGTGGATCATAGGGGCAGAAGGTAGGTCCGGCGATAGTCTTGCTGTAGAGGCGGTTGCTACGGCTGAGCTGATGGGCCTCGGCTGAACTGGAGAACGTCGGCCTGGGCCGAGGATTCGAGATCGGTGGCATCTGGAAGCCACGGTTGACGTAGGTCACATCCTCGGGATGGGTCCGGACCGGTTTGCCGGGTGTTGGCCGGGTATTCGAGGGCCTGGCTGGGGTTGTCGAGGATCTGGCTGGGGTTGTCGAGGGCCTGGCTGGGGTTGTCGAGGGCCTGGCTGGGGTTGTCGAGGATCTGCTTGATCTGGGCGAGGCTGTCGAAGACATTGGGCGGGCCGAGGACCAGGTGCTCCAGGTGGCAATAGGGGTCGCGATGGTGTCATCCGAGCGGGTGATCGTCACGACGACCAAAGTCACGATGATCACTAGCGCCAGGCCACTGCAGCCGAGGATCAACGGCAGCCGCGACCGGCGCGGTGGCTGCGCAGGCGGGTATCCGGGCCCTCCGGTCGGCCAGGACGGCGCGCCGTACCCCGGCCCCACACCGGGCCGCGCAGACCACTGCGGCGCGGTCCATGGGGCCGGGCGTGAGGGGAAGGGGCCGGGGCGCTGAGTGCCGGGCCCGAACGGGGTCGGATGGTTCACGCCATGAGGATAGGACTGGGCCGGTCAGCGCACCAGATGGTCCGGCGCCACCCAGGTATTGCAGGCGGTGGCATTGGTCGAGGCCAGACCCATCTGGGTCCAGTAGCGGCGGCTGCGTCCCAGCCCATGGCCGGAGTCGATGTTCGGCTTGCCAGAGAGGTTGTCGTCGCCGATGGCCTCGCTTAGCGCGATGACGGTCTCACGCTCCTGAGAGGTCATCGAGACGGAAAAGCCGATCGAGGCGAGGAAAAGCCCGGCGAAACAGTCAGCCTGGGTCTCCAGCCGGCGCGAGTAACGATTGGCGCTCGGTTTGTCCGTAGCCCGCGTCTGCAGACCACGGCCCGACACCAGCAATCCGGTCCGGGCCTGGACCGTATGGCCGAACTCGTGTGCGATCACAGTCTCCACCATGAACCGGGCTGTCCGCAGTTTCGGGGGCAGGACGTCGGGCAGGTCGGTGGCGTAATAGATCCGCTGATCCGCCGAGCAGTAAACCGCATTCTTCATCGGTAGCTTGCCGCAGGCGCTGCTGCTCGGTTTGCTGTAGACGCTGACCGGTGGCCGGGGCAGCCGGTAGCCGGCTGCTGTCACGGGCTGTTCCCAGACGCGCATCAGGCACGCCACCAGGTCATTGAGGTGGGTGGCGAGCTTCGCGGGGGCTTCGGTGGGGTCGATCGAGCGGACCGGGCAGCGGGTCGGATGGGGGATCGCCTGCCGGTACAGGGCGTTGTTGCGGAGCAGGTCCTCGGCTTCTTCCTCGCTGTTCACCTCAGGCAGCGGAGGCGGGCTCAGATTGGCCGGTGGGGCCTGGTAGCTCTCGTTAACGTACGACGGGGCACGCAACTTCGCCACCACTCCCACGACAGCAATAGCCACGGTGAGCAGGGCTATGACCGTGAGCACCGACAGCAGGGCCTTGTGCTGAGACACCGACCGCTGCGGCAGCCCGGGCTGTGGCCACTGCCGGGAGGTCGGGAAACCGGCTGGCGGCATCGCGGTGTACGGCCCAGGCTGCGTCGGACGCCACGCGGGTTGCTGGGCCCAGCCGAGCGGTGGCTGCTGCGGCCATGGCTGGGTGGGGCGTCCGTACGGGTACTGGCTCACCCCGTCAGAGTAGTGTCCGGTTGGCCAGCGCCGGATCGATCCCCCCGGCCCCGATATGATCGAGCGGCTGTGTGCCCGCACAGTCTCGTGATGGTGGAGGTCGTTCATGCTCAGAAGCCGACTGGCCCGGTCCCTGTTGGTCCTGGCCGCGGCGCTCGGGCTGGTGCTGGTGCCCGGTTCTGCCCAGGCCGCTGGTGAGACCGCATCCCGGGTTGATGTCGACGCCCAGCTCGCGATCGATGGGAGCCTCGTTGTCCGCGAGACCATCAGCTTTGACGCTGAGGTGCCTGAGACCGTGGTGCAGCGTCTGGCGGGCCAGCGCGAGGGCACCGGCGACACCGTCTATACCTTTACGATTACCGGTATCGGCGCTTCAGCCGACGGCAAGGACCTCGCCCCCGCGATCAACCACGCCAACAACAACACCACGATCACCGTGAAGCCGGCTGGCGCCCGGGTGATCGTGATCTCGTACACCGTCACGGGCGCCACCACCCGGCTTGCGGACGGCTCGACCCAGTTCCAGTGGCGGGTGTTGCAGGGCCTGTCGCTGAATGTGGTCGAGGTCAGTGGTGTAGTCCGGGTCCCGGCCGATGCCGTCGACTACCGCTGCCAGGCCGGTGCCCCCGGCGCCGAACATACCTGCGGCCTGTACTCCGGCGGTACCCACAATTCCCGGGATCTGAGTTTTAATGATGGCCCACGCGGAGTCGGAGAGGTCGTCGAACCTGGCCTACGGTTCCCGGAGGGGCAAGTCGCGGTTACCGAGCAGATCAGCCACCGCTGGTCGCTGGACCGGGCCTTCACCCCTGGCTGGCCGCAGCTGCTGAGCGCGCTCGGGGTCCTGCTGGTCGGAGGGCTGGCGCTGTTGAGCCTGCACCGCCGCGCCGGGCGGGACATCCTCGCCCCCCGAGCCACCACGGTCGCTGAGTTTCAACCGGCCGGCGAGAACGTCAGTACCTTCGTGGTCACCGACGAGGTCCGGCCCGCCCATGTGGGGACCGTCTCCGACGAACACGTCGACCCGCTAGACGTGGTCGGCTCGGTGCTGGACCTGGCGGTCCGGGGGCACCTGCTGATCACCCAGCTGCCGCCCCAGAACGGCTTCGTCGACTGGTCGCTAACCCGGACCGGCAAGAGCCCCGACGCGCTCGCTGATTTTGAACAGAGACTCCTCGACGCTGTTGGCGACACTACGGTCTCCTCACTCGCCGCGTCGGTGGCCCCGGCTGTTGAGGAGGTCCAAGAGGCGCTGTACCGCGATGTGGTGCGGCGTGGCTGGTTCTCGCGTCGTCCCGATCGGGTACGCCGGGCCTGGTCACGGTGGGGGTGGATCGGCATCGCGGTGGCGATCGCGGCGACCGCGCTGCTGGTGGCTCTGACCACGTACGGACTGGTTGGCTTGGCCCTGATCGCTGTGGCCCTCGGCCTGATGCTGGTGGCCCAGGAGATGCCAGCGCGGACCGCTGCCGGCTCCTCGTTGCTGGCGGGTCTGCGGGCGCTGGCGGTCCAGCTCGATACTCAGCCCACTTCGCACCTGCCGAAGGGTCAGGAATACCGCGAGGTGTCGCGGATTCTCCCGTACGCCGTGGTATTGGGCGGCTGGGACCGCTGGCTGGAGGCGCTGGTCGCAGCAGACGATGACGAGGGCACGGCCGACCCAACCGACCTGGCGTGGTACCACGCCCCCGACGACTGGCACCTGCAGCAGCTGCCAGCCTCCCTGGACGCCTTCGTGAACGCGGTCCGCGGCCGGCTCTTCGCCCGCTGATCCGACCCCATCGCATCCACGCCCGGCAACCGAGGCCGGGCTATCGACTCCCATCGGGGCCGTCGGCTGGCGAGCAATCTCTGACATTGGCTGACAGCGCCGGTGCTGAGGTTTAGGGTCGTGGGTATGGATGCGGATCAGGTGGTGGCTCGGTTGTTGGAGCTGGGGGAGACTCGTCGTCCGGCTTCTGCGGGGTTGGTGGATCGGGTGTTGCGTGAGGTGGG
>ERZ773042.50-NODE-50-length-85711-cov-4.465081_pt1 | contig 85711 bp, 73 predicted proteins | sample MGYA00511664_ERZ773042 | MGnify/ENA primary metagenome ERZ773042 (study PRJEB29015, sample SAMEA2737984) | human oral metagenome | biome: human oral; feature: human-associated habitat; material: dental | place: China | collected 2036 ... | reverse complement strand
ATTTTTAAAATTTAAATCCCCAAATTTTTTAAATTTAAAAATTCTTGAAATTTTAAAATTTAAAATCTCAAAAATTCTGAAATTTTAAAATTCCTTAAATTTTAGAATTTCGACCGCGAGGCAGCACAAAATTTATGGGGCGGCGCGGGACTAATTCGCGCTTCGCAAGCTCGCTAAATCTATCCGCCCACATACGCTGCCGCACGAACGATGCCGAGATTTAGCTTTTTTGTTTGCCGCTTTTAAAGCGTTAAGCGCTTTAAAATGACTTTTGTGCATCGCAGAGCGGGTTTTTACATTGCCATTTTTAAAGCGTAAAGCGCCTTAAAAGCGAGCTAGTTTTTATTTATTACGATTTCTCGGCACTTTTTGTACGCCATTTAAGCGGTAAATGCTTTGAGTACTATAAAGCGCTACAAAGTGCCGTTCTTTATACATCGTGTGTATCGCGACTTCACATCGCCGCGCCGCATTGCGCTTTTGCGCCGCCGCACCGCCGAATGAAAATCGCAGCCTGTCTTGTGGCTTTGCCGCTACATCAGCCGTATCGACAAATGAAATCGCGACTTTCATCGCTGCGTGCACCCGCGTACAATATCGCTATAAAAATCGCGCCAAAATTTGCACGTCACCACAGCATGTTCCACTGCACCTAGTCGCGTTAAAATTTACGCACAGGCTGCCGCAGTGCTACCGCTGTACCGCGCTATATCGCGCCGCCGTATCAGCTGCGCCGACGAATTTAAAATTGCGTCCGCCTTGCGCCTCTGTCGCTGCGTCGTGTTGCACATCGCATTGCTCCTGCGCCGTATCACTGAACAAAACCGCGCCGCCGTATTGCAATGCTTCAGATAAAAATCGCACTGAAATTTACGTATATTAGCGTTCGGATTTACACCCTGCATGGCAAAAATCATAAAATTTAACGTAAAATTTTGCGATAAATTTTGCGTTCTACTCCGCTGCGACCTCCCAAGCCGTGCCGCTAGGCGTATCCATCACTTCGATCTTCATATCCGTAAGGCGCGCTCTGATGGCGTCCGCGCTCGCAAAGTCCTTTTCCGCCTTCGCCTGCGCGCGCTGTTTTATCAGCTCCTCGATCTGCGCCCTTTGCTGCTCGCTCACGCCGAAGCGAAAGTATTCGGTCTCATCCTCATATAAAATTCCGAGCGTCTGCTTTGCAAATTCTAAATTTGCGGCGATCTGAGCCTTTAGCGCCTTGTCTTTTGGCGCACAATCTAGCGCTTCATTCGCGCTTGCTACGAAGCTATCGAGCACCGCAAGCGCGCCTGAAGTATTGAGATCATCGCTTAAAAACTCCATCATCTCCGATCTAAATTTAGCCTCCGCAGCAGGCAGTTCAGACGCAGAATTTTTAGGCTTGGAATTCGGCGCCGTGTTTGGGCTTAAACTTTGAGATCCGTTCGAAGCTAAATTTTGCCCCGCAGCTCCGCAAGCCCGCGCAGAGCTTGCGGATGAAATTTGCGCGGTATGTTCAGATACGCATGTCGCGGAATTTTGCCCCGCAGCGGGAGTTAAAACGTCACGGACGCGCTTTTTAAGGCGGTAAATTTTATCCAGCCTCTTTTTGCTCGCAAGCAGATCGGCTATCGAATAATTAAAATTTGCCCTGTAATGCGAGCTTAAAAGATAAAATCTCAGCGCCTCGCCTGGGGCGATTTTTAGAGCGTCTCCTACAAAAAACGAGTTGCCGAGGCTCTTGCTCATCTTTTCGTTGTTTACCTGCACGAAGCCGTTGTGAAGCCAGTATTTGCTTAGCGCTCTATGATTGGCGCAGCGGCACTGCGCGGCTTCATTTTCGTGATGAGGGAAGAGTAGATCGGCGCCGCCTGCGTGAATGTCGATGCAAAATTTCGCGTCTCCGCTATCAAGGTGCGCCAAAATCATCGCGACGCACTCGCTGTGCCAGCCGGGGCGCCCTTTGCCAAACGGGCTATCGAACCAATTCTCGTCAAATTTCCACAGCACGAAGTCCTTCTCGTCGTGCTTAGCATCGTTTGAGGCGACGCGGGCGATGTTTTTGCCGGCGCCCTCTTTTTTGCCGCTAAGGCTTAGATAATCCCCGTCCTTGCGCGTGTCGAAGTAGATGCCGTCTCCCTCGATCTCGTAGGCAAAGCCTTTTTGAAGAAGCGAGGATATGAGCTCGCAGATCGCAGCGATATTTTCGGTCGCCTTGGGCGAAATGTTCGCGTCTGCGACGTTTAGCGCGCTCATATCCTGCAAATATCTGCGGGTGTAAAGCTCCGTGATCTCTCCCAGACTCTTGCCGGTTTCCGCCATCTTTTTTAAAATTTTATCGTCGATGTCGGTAAAATTTCGCGCAAATTTTACCTCATAGCCCTCCGCTTGCAATACGCGGCGCAGCAGATCGAAGCTCACGGCGCTTTTTGCGTGGCCTAAATGCGCGTCATCATAGACGGTCGGGCCGCAGGCGTAAATGCGCGCCAGCCCCTCGCTAATGGGCTCAAACGGGAGCTTCTTTTTGCTCAAACTATCATAAATTACCATAATACAAGCCTTTTAAAATGTATAAAATCGCCGCTTCGCCCACACAAAGCACCGCGATCGCAATAATTTTTTTTGCGCGGATTATAGCCAAAAAGTTATTAAATCCAAAAAAATAGAGATTAAAGCCGAACAGAAACGCTCCCGTTATCGTGCTTGCAAACGCAAGCCCCACCGCTCCGAACGGTTTAAAAAACAGCGCGCACAAAGCGACGTTTATAAAGACGCACCAGATCGAAATTTTCGCGCTTAGCTTCTGCTTCATATTCGCATACAGCCAGTGCGAAAAAATCCTAGATAGCCCAAACGGCACGAGCCCCACCATATATGCGCCAAGAACCGCGGCGCATTCGATGGAATTTTGACGTGTAAATTCTCCGCGCTCAAACAGCAGCTGCGTGATCTCGTTTCGCAGCATCACGCCGCCTATCGCAGAGAGCCCGAGTAGCGCCAAAAGGAAGTAAAATCCGCGCTCGACAAGCGCCAGAGCTTGCGCGTCGTCGCGAGCTTTTACGAATTTGCTCATACGCGGAAAGATCGCCGTGCTAAGCGCGATCGCAAAAAGCGCGAGCGGCAGCTGAAATATGCGGTTTGCGTAGTAGAGATAGCTGATACTGCCGCTAGTAAGGAAGCTCGCAAAAAAGGTATCTATAAACGAGCTTAGCTGAAGCGCCGACGCACCGAGCACGCCTGCGAAAAAATTTTTATAAAAGCCCTGCGTCTGCGGTTTATCGCCCCGTGCAAGTCGCGCAAAGCCGCCCGCTAAGACGCGCAGCATGCCGGTAAATTTCAACGCATAAACGTGCACCGCTAGCTGCAAAAGTCCGCCCGCCACGACGCCGAAGCTAAGATAGAGCACCGCCGTAGCGCCGTCTTTGCCGTGAGCTAGCAGAAGCGCCGCGATCATCGCTAAATTTAAAAGTGCGGTCGAAAACGCCGTCGTAGCGAAGTGATCGCGATACTGAAGCAGCGAGGCAAAGAGCGTAACGACGAAGATAAATGTAAGGTAGAAAAAATTTATCCGCACGTACGGCACGGCAAGCTCGATCTGCTCGGCGCTAAATCCGTATGCCAAAACTTTAGTAAAAACGGGTGCGGCGAGCAGCACGAGCGCCGTTAAAAGCGCGATAAAAATGCTAAATTTAATAAGCACCGCTGCGGCAAAAATTCCTTTTTTGCGCGCGGCGGTAAAGCTTGGCAAAAACGCCTGCGTAAAGGCTCCCTCGCCGAATAGTCTGCGGAAAAGATTGGGTAGTTTAAACGCTACGAAAAACAGATCGCTGTAAATTCCCGCGCCCAAAACCGATGCGGTAAGCAGGTCGCGCACGAAACCCAAAACCCGCGAAACCAGCGTGCCTACGCTATTTGTGAAAAAGCCTCTGAGCATAAATCTCCATTAAATTTTATAAAATGCCAAGGTTGATTATATTATAATTTCCCCTATTTTTTGATTTTGGAGAGAAATTTTTGCGGAATTTAGCCTTTTCGCTCGAAAGCTCGGGCGGGAAAAACACCTTATCGCTACGCGGGCAGTGGAACTACAAAAGCTCGCGCTCCCAGCTAATTGCACTAAAAAAAGCGGTAAAAAATCTAAACGAGCTGGAGCTAAGCTTAAGCGAAATTTCAAATTTAGACTATTTCATGGCGCTGATGATCAAAAACGCCCTTGCCGGCAAGCGGGTTAGCCTTGTGGAGGATAGCTGCAAAGCTGCCAAAATTCTAAGCTTTATGGATGATAAAACGATCGATTTTAGCTACGTGCCCGAATCTCGCAGGCTAAATTTTTTAGCACAGATCGGACTTTATTGCCATCTTGGAATTTTAGGCTTGCTAAGCCTTGCAAGCTTTTTGGGCGAGTTTTTTTCTAAACTCGCGGCTTTTATAATTCATCCGATGAAATTCCGCTTCAAAGAAACCGTAAATTTCATCAAAGATAGCGGCATAGACGCGCTTTTCATCGTCTCATTGACGGCATTTTTGATAGGTATCGTGCTTGCTTACATAGGCTCGGATATGCTTTCTAAATTTGGCGCTAGCATCTATATCATCGATATAATGGGCGCTTTGACGCTCCGTGAAGTAGCGCCTCTAATCGCTGCTATCGTTATCGCGGGTCGCTCGGCTTCGAGCTTTACAGCACAGATCGGCGTGATGAAGATCACCGAAGAGATCGATGCGATGAGGACGATGGGCTTTGATCCGTTTTATTTTCTTGCGATGCCGCGCATTATCGCGATGGTACTAATCATGCCGCTAGTCATTTTTATCGCAGATTCGGTAAGTATTTTTGCTCAGATGATAGTGTGCGACGCGTATTTAGATATAGCCTTTAGCGATTATTTGGATAGATTTAAGGCTTCTGTAGAGCTTAGGCATTTTTTAGTAGGTATAATTAAAGCGCCATTTTTCGGGGCATTCATTGCTATCATCGGCTGCATGCGGGGTTTTGAGGTCAAAGGAAATACCCAAAGCATCGGCGAATACACTACGATCAGCGTCGTAAATGCGATATTTTGGGTCATCGCGATCGACGCGGTATTCGCGGTTCTGTTTTCGGAAATCGGGCTATGAGTGAGCAAGTGCAATCCATCGAAAGCGCTAAAATCATAGTCGCGCGCGATGTTACTACCGCGTACGGATCGCGTGTTATGCACGATAGCGTGAGCTTTAGCGTCAAAAAGGGCGAAATTTACGGCTTTTTAGGCGGCAGCGGCAGCGGTAAAACGACGTTAATGAAAACGCTCATATTTTTAAAGCGTCCGCAAAGCGGCGAAATTAAAATTTTCGGACGCGATATTTGGCGCGCGAGCGAGGCGGAGCAAAACGAGATCCGCCTAAAATGCGGCGTGATGTTTCAATTCGGCGCGCTTTACAGCTCGATGAGCGTGCTCGAAAACGTAGGCGTGTTATTGCGCGAATACTCTAAATTTAGCGAGCGCGAGATAGATGAGCTATCGATGTTTTGGATCCAAAAGGTGGGGCTTAAGAAGGAGGCTGCTGCGCTTAGCCCAAACGAGCTTAGCGGCGGTATGAAAAAGCGCGTGGCGCTGGCTCGCGCGCTAGCACTTAGCCCTGAAATTTTATTTTTGGACGAGCCAAACTCGGGGCTTGATCCGCTCAGCGCCAGAGCCCTTGATAGGCTTGTTTGCGAGCTTAGAGACAGCCTCGGCGTCACGGTCGTGATGGTGACGCACGATGTGGATAGTATCTTTGACATTTTGGATCGGTTTTTGATCGTGGATAATCAAAAAATCGCTTTTGAAGGAAGCATCGAGGAAATTTCAAGCCTAAAGAATAACCCGCTTGAAGAGCTATTTAAGATGAGGCAAAGGGATTGAGCTTTGAAATTTATTTAGTCGAAATACGCATCGCGGTGGGTAAAATTTAGATAGGTAGGAGCTGAAATTTTAAAATAGCGGCGGGAAAATTTTAAATTTTAAACCTAGCGAGGAATTCCGGGCTCCGCAGGGCTTAAATTTTAAAATTTAGACCTTAGCGGCTCAATCAAAATTTTAAAATTTAGGCGGGTCGTATTTAAGGGCGCATTTAGGTGCATTTATTGGATAGTGCATAAATTTTAAAATTTTAACAAGCAAGCGGCGTTAAATTAAACCGGGGCGGCAAAATTTTACGCTAAAATACGGCGCGACGATATTTTGAAATTTCAAAATGCACGCTAAGCTTTAAAATTTAAACTCAGATGATTCTGCAAATTTTGCGACTATTTGAGAAAGTGCTAAGTTTTAAAATTTAAGCCCAAATGGCTATTTTAAGGCATATCTCAGGGCTTAAATTTTACACTCTGAAATTAGGAGAAAAGATTGGAAAATAGAACTTCATACACGATAGTAGGCGCATTTGTTATGATCTGCGTCGCGGCTCTTACGGCATTTATGTGGTGGATGCTTACAAAGACTGATCGCAGCGAGAGCTACCGCTCCTACTATATCCACACAAAAGAGCTTCCCGTAGGCATTAAGGAGAATTCCGAAGTTAAATTTATCGGCGTAAATGCGGGCATCATCAAAAGCATCGACTTTGCCGATATCGAAAATGCGATCATCGAGATTGAAATTTCAGTAAAAAGCAAACTGCCGATCTCGCAAGATAGCGTCGCTAAGGTAGAATCTCAAGGCATCAGCGGAATCGCGTTTATAAATATCACAAAAGGAAGTGGCAAGCTTTTTCCGCCGAATGATAAAAAGCCGATAATTGCGCTGGATAAAACGCTTCTTGATAAAATCGGCTCCAAAGCCGAAGTTATCACCGATAGCGTGAGTGAGATGATCTTTAAGATTAACGGGCTGTTGTCTAAACAAAATACCGATAAAGTGGATAGAATTCTATCTTCGATGGATAAATTTAGCGCTGAGCTAAGTGATGAGAAAAAATTCCAAAGCTTAGACGCGCTGCTTGCTAACGTAAATACTCTTATAGCGAATTTAAACGAGCGCGAGAAGGAGCTAGACGCGCTGCTAGATAATCTAAACGCCTTTGCCGTGAGTGCTGCCAATCTATCGAATTCACTGGATAAAACCGCAGGCATCATCACTAAGCGTATCGATCGCGGCGAGTACAATCTAAAAGCGATCTTGGATCCTACACTTGAGGAGGCAAAAAACACTCTTGGTGAGCTAAAAAAATCGCTTAGAGAATTCCAAGGCGCGATGTTTAGGCTAGAGGACAATCCTTACGATTTCTTTTTCAAAGACACTTCTAAAGGCGCGGATCGCGACGATAAAAAGGAATAAAGATGAAAAATTTTATAAAGTTTACGCTTGCTGCGACGCTGGCGGCGATATTTTTAGGCGGCTGCTTAGCCAAGCAGGCTAAGCCATACACTTACTACGAGCTGCGTTATGATCAAAAGCGCTGCGTAAATCCTAGCGGCGTGCGCAAAAATATCTTTATCGACACTATCACGGCAACCGATCTCGTCGATAGGCGGGATATTTTAATAGTGGATTTTAGAAACCGAACGCGGTTCGCAAGCGACGCCAAATTTATCACGATGCCTAGCGAGATGGTATATAAAGCGCTGCTAGATGCGGCATTTTCCACCTGCTCGCTAAATCCGATCTTCGTGCCAAAAGAGCGGGATTTGCGCCTAAAAACCAGTATCGTAGCGCTTCAGATCAATAACGATCAAGCAACCGTCACGATGGGATATGAAATTTTAAATTCTTTAGAAAGCATAAAATCGGGTATCGTCACTAAGCGTGTTTTCGTGCCTGATCCTAGCTCGCAAAGCATTTATAATGCCCTAAATTTAGCGCTTAATGAGAGCATAAACGAAATTTTAAAGGCTCTTAGATGATAGCGGCGATCGAAGGAATTATCACGCGCAAGGAGCCCACTGCTTGCGTCATTAAATGCGCTAGCGGCGTAAGCTACGCTCTTTCATTGTCATTAAATACCTCCGCAAAGCTCACGCAGGGCAAGCTGACCGAGCTTGTGTGCGTGCAAATTCTGCGCGAGGATGCCGATTCGCTGTACGGGTTTTTAGACGAGAGTGAAAAAAGGATGTTTGAAACCCTAATTAAGCTTAGCGGTGTAGGTGCAAGCACGGCGATGGCGGTTTGTTCGACGCTCGCTCCGCAGGATTTCGCGCGTTGCGTAGCTACGGGGGATGCTGCGACGCTAACTTCAGTTCCGGGTATCGGCCCAAAGACCGCTAGACGGATCATTGCCGAACTGGGCGATGCGAAGCTAATGGAATTCGGTCCTAGCGAGACTTATAAAAATGAAGCGGCATCCGCGCTACAAAGCCTTGGATTTAAGCGCGATAAGATCAATCAAATCTTAGCGGGCTGCAGCAGCACGAATACGTCAGATCTTGTCAAAGAGGCGTTAAAAAAATTAGCGTAGAAAATAAAATTTGAAGGAAAGCAATGAAATTTGGCATAGTTTTTGGAGCTCAAAGCTACGAGCACGAAGTAAGTATCATCTCGGCAATTGCCGTTAAAAACGCCCTAAAAGGCTGGGACTTGGAGTTTGTATTTTGCGATAAAAATCGTAAATTTTACCGCATCGAGGATAAAAATATGCGCGCGGCGTATTTTAAGCAGGGCGGCTATGCTAAAGCAAAAGAGCTTAGCATCGGCGCGGGCGGATTTTTTGAAAGCGGAATGTTTAGCAAAAGCATGCTAGAAGTCGGCACATATATCAATCTAATCCATGGCTGCGACGGCGAGGATGGCAAAATGGCGGCGCTATTTGAGTTTTTTGGCATCCCTTATATTGGACCTCGCATCGAAGCTAGCGTGCTAAGTTATAATAAAATTTTAACCAAGCACCTGGCTGTAATCGCAAATGTAAAAACCTTGCCGTATGAGATCGTAAATCGTACCAGCCTGCCTAATTTTAATTTTCCGATCATCGTTAAGCCCGCTCATTTGGGCTCTAGCATCGGAATTTCGATAGCCAAGAACGAAAGCGAGTTTAGTTACGCGCTGGATCAGGCTTTTGAGCTGGACGACAGCGCGATCGTAGAGCCGTACTGGGAAAACGTAAAGGAATTCAATCTTGCAGGCGCTAAAATAGACGGCAAAATCGTATTTTCAAACATCGAAGAGCCGAAAAAGGAGGGCTATTTAAATTTCGATCGTAAGTATTTGGATTTTTCACGTAGTGGCGCGATCGAGCCCGCTCGTCCTGGCGCTTTGCTAGAGGGCAAGATGAAAGACGCCTTTACGCGGCTTTATAACGCAGGATCATTCGATGGCGCGCTCATTCGCTGCGATTTTTTTGAAAAAGAGGGCGAAATTTATCTAAACGAGATAAATCCGAACCCAGGCAGTCTCGCAAACTACCTATTTGATGATTTCTCCGAGGTCTTAGCAGCTCTTGCTTCGTCGCTGCCGCCAATGAGGCAGATCCCTGTAAGCTACGAGCTGATCACCAAAATCACCGCTAATAAGTAGCCAATCGTTTAAAATTTTACGCTAAATTTTGCGTAAAATTTTACCCCAAAAGGTCGAGTTATGATAAATCAAGACGAAATTTACACCGCTACCGAGATCGTGCGCAACTTCAGTACCGTTTTAAACAAGATCAAAAGCCAAGAGATTAAAAAAGCCCTGATCGTCAAAAACAACAAATTCGAAGCTGTGATGATCAGTATGAGCGAGTTTGAGCGGCTCGAAAAAGCAGTCGAGCTACTCAAGGCCGTTTACGCCAAAAGGAGCGGCGGTGGCGAGTAAGGAGCTCGTCTGCGGTGGCGAGAGCTACAAAATTAGCTACGAAATTTCAAACCTGCAGCGTGCCGAATATATTTTGGTGCTGCACGGCTGGGGCGCAAACAAGGCGCTTATGTCTAGGGTTTTTGCGGATAAATTCCGCCGTTACGCGTTAGTGTGCGTCGATCTGCCGGGATTTGGCGCCAGCTCGCAGCCCGCGCGCGCCCTTGGCAGCAAGGATTACGCAGAGATTATGCGCGCCTTTATCGCAGCCTTCGGCAAGCAGCCCGCAGCGATCATGGGGCACAGCTTCGGCGGCAAGATCGCTGCATTGCTAGCTCCGCGCAATCTCATACTGCTAAGCAGCGCCGGTATCATCGAGCCCAAGCCTTTTGCCGTGCGCGCCAAAATCGCGATTTTTAAAATTTTAAAAAGATTTGGACTGGCGGGGCTTTGGCACGCGTTTGCGAGCAAGGATGCCGCAGGTATGAGCAAGACGATGTATGAGACGCTAAAAAACGTCGTAAATGAGGACTTTCGCGATATTTTTTCCGTGCTAAGCCCGCAAAATGCGCTCATCTTTTGGGGCAAGGACGATCGCGCCACTAGCCTAAAAAGCGGCGAGCTGATCCACTCGCTCGTCAAAAACAGCAAATTTTATCCGCTGGCGGGGGATCACTTTTTCTTTTTGCAAAGCGCGGATTTTATCGGCGAGCAGATTGAAAAGGAGCTTGGCGGCAGCTAAATTTAACGATTCGGCGCCGCGCTAAATTTAAAGCGAAACGTAATTTTATGTAAATTTTAAAATTTAGCCGCGAAATTTTAGCGGCGCACCGCGAAAATCGCGCTTTAGATGCAAAAATAGATCGTGCGAAAGGCAAGAGCGGGCGCATTTTAAAAGGCGTTTCGATGCGGCGCTTTAATACGGCTCACCTCGCGTTTTAAAATTTTGCAATTTGTTTGCGCCAAAGATCGCAAACCGAAGCGTAAATTTAAACATAAAAGCCGCGCGTATGCGTTTAAATTTAGCGGCGCAAAATCCGCTCTTTGGGCGCGTAGTACAAAACGCAAGCCCAAATTACAGCGTGTCGCGTTAAATTTTAAAATTTTAACGCCGTAGTGGGTCGTTTCCGCTCTGTGTTTGCGGCAGCCGTACGAGACACAGCGAAACTGCGTGTGCACCGCAAAGCGAACGATTAAATTTAGTTGCATAACCGCGTCATGCATTTGCCGCGGCAGAAGGCCTATGTGCCGTAAATGATGCAAATCATCGCGCGAGATAGGGCGTGATGTCGCAAAATACGCAGCGTGCGAAAATTTCATGTCGCGAAAGATAGATACGGCGCAGTATCGAAAAGGCAGACGCAGCGCGGCAGCGTAAATTTATCGAGCACGCGGCTCGTGCAGCCAACGCGAGAGCGAGAATTTATGAGAGCGCGAATTTTGTAAAAATAGAATTTACAAAGCAAGAATTCATAAAATTTGCAAATGACACCGAATGCCGGTTAGTCCGAGCTCACCGCGTTTTTGCCCGCACAGGCATGCGAAGCGGACGCGCAAATTTATAAAAAAGGAATTTTAAAAGATGAATATAATATTTTTGATCGCGCACGCGGCATTCGTCCTACTGCTGGGCTTTTATCTGATCACCTGCCTGCAGTGGTTTTCATACAAGCCTGCGCGCATCATCTTTCACTTCACCAAACCCGCGTGGCACCTCTATTTTTTGATTTTGCCGTTAGCGGCGTATTTTGGCTGCGAGATCGCGGTAGGTCTCGGCGCAGCTAAATTTGGCACTGCATTCCTCTATGCCCTATGCGCCGCTAAAATTTTAATCATCGCGGCCTATGCGCTAGCGCTTTATTTTTGGCAAAGAGGGCTAGATAAAAAGCTCGTCTTTACGCCGCGCGTGAAGCGATTTTTTGCGATTTTGGCACTCTGTGCGTTTGGCTTCAGCGCCGTGTTTTATGCCGCAGAAGCTCCGATTTTGCCGATCTTCTTACCGCTTGGCGCCGCTCTTGTGGCGAGCTTTGCTTACGAGCGGGCGCAGGCCGCGAAATTTAAGGCCGCCGCACGCAAAAAACTAGCCCAGATGCCCTCCCTTACGATCATTCAGATCACTGCGAGCTACGGCAAGACGAGCATTAAAAACTTCTTGTATCAAATTTTAAAAAGCGACTTTCGCTGCTACAAGACGCCGCGCTCGGTAAACACGCTAGCAGGGCTCGTGCGCGACGTAAACGAGGCGCTGCCCGCAGATACGCAGATCTACATCGCTGAAGCAGGCGCCAGGCTAAGCGGCGACATCGCCGAGATCACTGAGTTTTTGGTACCGCAGATCGTCGTCGTGGGCGAGATCGGTGCACAACACATCGAGTATTTCAAAAGCATCGAAAACATCCGCAAAACCAAGCTCGAAGCGCTCACAAGCGCGCGGCTAAAGCATGCGTTTTTACACAGCTGCACGCAAAAAAGCCCGAGCGAGCGCGTCACAATCTATGACGAGGGGCTGGAAATTCATGGTGCAGATCTGGACGGAATAAAATTTAGCCTTAACTTGAGCGATGATGAAAGCGGTGCGAGCGGCGAAAATTCTGTGCCGCGCGCAGAAACATCCGCCGCAGAAGGCGAAGGGCAGGGCGATTTAAGCTTAGACGCAAGCAGTGCGGCATGCGCGGAAAAAGACAAAAATTCTAAAAATTACGGCGCCGATTTTAACGATGCAAATTCCATGTCCCGCGCCGAACGGAGCGAGCAAGAATTTTACGAACAAGCCGTCCGCGCCGCTAGCGACGATAAAATTTGCAGCGACAAAGAGCAGGGCTCGCAAGAAGCTTTGAGTGAGCGTAAAATTTTAAACGGGCGGAGAGAACTATGCAAGCGCGAGGAGTTTTTCGCGCCGATTTTGGGTAAATTTAACGCTGCAAATCTCGCCGCGTGCATAAAGATCGCGCGATTTTTAGGGCTTAGCGCTGATAAGATCAAAAGCCGCGTCGCGCACGTCAGCGCCGTCGAGCACCGCCTCGCGCGGCTCGATGCGGGCGGCAAGATCATCATCGACGATAGCTTCAACGGCAATCTAAGCGGCATGCTGCAAAGCTACGAGCTGATGCGAAGCTACGGCGGGCGCAAGGTCATCATCACGCCGGGCATCGTCGAGAGCACGCGCGAGGACAACGAGACGTTAGGCGCTAAGATCGATGAAATTTTTGATCTCGCGATCATTACGGGCGAGCTAAATTCCGAGGTTCTGCAAAGTAGGATCGATCCGGCAAAAACTATCGTTTTGAGAGACAAGCGCGATTTGCAGCGGGTTTTGAGCGAAAATACGCACAGCGGCGATCTGATTTTGTTTTCAAATGACGCGCCGAGCTTCATTTAAGCGGCTTTGGCGATACGGCTTGCTTCGCCCGGCGGCATACGGCGCGATTTGGCAGGGCGTATTTTTCAAATAAAAGGTTTTGAGCGAGTGCTGCGGACGATTTAAAGTAGCGCGATCTATCGGGCGATTAGTTTGTGGGCAGGACGCGATCTGTTTAAATAAAAGTTCTATGCGGCAAAATTTCGGCGCGCCGAAATCGGCTTGGGCCTGGGGGGTTAAAATTTGAAATCAAAATTTAAAGGAAAGCTATGGATTTACGAGAAAATATGCTAGGGCAGCTGCGAGCGCTAAGCGAGGAGAAATTTGCTAAATTTTCGCAGCGCCTAATACCCGCGCCGCAGATTTTGGGCGTGCGCACTCCCGCACTGCGTGCGCTTGCCCGCAAAAGCTTCGCCGCTTTGGGCGGCACGGACGAGCTGCAAAATTACGAGCCCTTTTTTCACGAGGAGTTCGTGCTAAAAGGCTTTTTTATAATGCTTTTGAAGCAGGATGAAGCGAAATTTGCGCTCGCGAGCAATTTTATCAAAACGATGCCTAATTGGGCGGTTTGTGATATGTTTGCTCCGAAATTCAGGGATGCCGCTTTTGCGGACGCGCTGCTAAAGCAGGCTAAGGGCGGTACGGACGAGTTTGAGAGGCGATTTTTCTACGTTTATTTTATGCGAAATATGGACGCGATCTCGCCCGAGGAGTTTTTTGAAATTTGCGCCGCCGAAAGCGACGAGCGGTACTACGTGCAGATGGGTGCGGCGTGGGCGATAGCGGAGATGTTTATCAAGCAGCGCGAGATCACGCTTGCGTTTTTGGCGAGCAAACGGGCGGTTAAATTTATCCAAAACAAGGCGATTTCCAAGATCCGCGATAGCTTTCGCGTAAGCAAAGCCGACAAGGAGGCGCTTTTGAAATATAAAATTTAGCCGCAGCAGAAAGTGGCGGAGGTAGTTAAAATTTCAGTTGCGCGCGGGGCTTGTCAGCCAAAATCGCGAGCTTTAAAATGTAAATTTAAGGAGAGAAAATGTTTAGCAAGGAATTTTTGGAGATTTTGAATTATGAATGCGCCGTGGGTATCGCTACCTGCGCGCAGGGCGAGGCTCATATCAGCAATACGTGGAACAGATATCTCGTCATTAAGGGTGATCGCATCCTCATCCCCGCTGCGGGTATGAAAAAGACGCAAAGCAACGTGGAGGCAAATCCAAACGTCGAGATTAGCGTCGCTACAAAGGAGCTAGCAGGCAGGTTCGGCGCAGGGCGCGGCTTTGTAGTAAAGGGCACGGCGCGCTTTATTGATAGTGGTGCGGAGTTTGAAGAAACGAAGGCGAAATTTCCGTTTGCTACGAGGCTACTTGAAATCACGGCTAGCAGCGTAAAACAGGTGCTGTAAGCCGAGTAGCGTACGGCTGGGCGGAATTTCGCGGATGAAATTCCCGATGAAATTCAGCCGCGAGCTTTACGATAGAATTTTGCCGTGAAATTTTATCGATGGAATTTTAAAATTAGTAAAATTTTATCAACGAAATTTCGCTTCGCCGTAAAATTTTAAAGCGAGCGAAATTTTAAAGCCTGCAAAATTTCGAAGTCTGCGAGATCCATAAATCTCGCTCAAATTTTTAGAACCTAAATTTACGTATTGAAAGGAAAAGTATGAAACGATTAGAGGGCAAAACAGCCGTAATTACGGGCGGAAGCGACGGAATAGGGCTTGGTATCGCAAAGTGTTTCGCCGAAGAGGGCGCAAATTTGATCCTGCTCGGCAGAAGCGAGGAGAAATTAAAAATCGCACAGGAGGCCTTGGGCGGTTACGGCGTGAAAGCTTACGCGATAGAGGCGGATTTGGCGCAAAGCAAAACGATAAAAGGTCTTTGCGAGCGCATTTTAGCGCAATCTCCTAAGATAGATATCCTAGTAAATAACGCCGGACTGGGAAAATTCGTACCGTTTGAGGCGACCGACGAAGCGCTGCTGGACGCCCATCTAAACCTAAACGTTAAAGCGCCCTATCTCCTTACTCAGGGGCTTTTGGGTGCGCTTGCGGCTAGCAAAGGCTGCGTGATCAATATCTCGTCGTATTTTGCGAACCGAATGCTCGTAGGGCGCACCACGACGGCGTATTCGATCACCAAAGGCGCGCTAAATTCTTTCACCAAATCGCTTGCCTTTGAGGTCGGCAAACTCGGCGTGCGCGTTAATGCCATAGCGCCCGGAAGCGTGCTTACGCCGCAGTTTGAGCGAAATTTAAGCGCGCTTAGTCCGCAGGGGCGCGAGGCGTTTGAGCAAATGGTGCAAAATATCTATCCGCTCGGCAAAATCGGCAGCGCGCAGGACATCGGCGATGCGGCGGTATTTTTGGCATCGGACGGGGCGAAATGGGTCAGCGGCGCGATATTTGCGATAGACGGAGGACTTACGACGAATTAGCCGCGACCGGCCGGAATTTTGGGCGCGAGTTTTGCAATATAAAATTTTGCAGCAGCGAATTCCGCTGCGAAAAATTTTACTCGTAGAATTCGCAGCGGCAAATTTGCAACGAAATTTAGCCACGTAGAATTTTACGGCGACGAATACTGCGCGTGAAATTTCGCAACAACGAAAACGCAGAATTCCGCAAGCTGTGCGAATTACAACGTAAATTTTAAAATTTGCATTGTAAAATTTTGCGACGCGTCGGCTCGGAATTTTAAGCTGTGAAATTTCACGGCGCAAAATTTTAAGCTGCGGCAAAACGGCGCCTGCGGGGCTAAATTTAAAAAAGCGGCGCGGGCAGCCGGCTTGAGATAAATTAGAAATTAAACGAGATTGGAGAGGGTTTGAGGGTTTTGTTTCTAGCGATTTTAGGGGTGTTTTTGCTCTCTTGCGCGGCGCTATTTAGCTCGTGCGCGGCTCCGCTGGCGCCCGCGGGCAACGCGCTTAGCGTATACGACATCTATTCCGTAGCGCGCGACCGCCGCAGCGTGAGCGAGGTCGCCAGCGACAAACTCATCCAGACTAAAATCCAAAGCAAAATTCTATTTACCAAAGGCCTTAGCAGCTGGGATCTGGAGGTCGAGTGCTTCTACGGCGAGGTCTATCTCATCGGGCTGCTGGATAGCGAAGCGATGCGCGAGCCGCTGCTTGCTTTAGCTAGACAAACCGAAGGCGTGCGGCGTGTGCATACCTATCTGCGCGTCAAAAAGCCCGAATATCCGTGCAATTCGTTTGAAATTTTTACAAATTTAAAGAAAAATCTCTTTTCCGACACCGACGTTTCGGGCACTGCGGTGCGCGTGGCGATCGTGGGCTGCGACGTGGTATTTAGCGGCGTAGTAACGGACATCGAGCACGAAAAGCACGCGATCTGGTACGCAACGCACGCGCCAGGGGTGCAGGACGTGTATTCGTTCCTGCGCGTGGTGAAGGAGTAGGGGCTTTGCGGTTAAATTTGATCGCTTCGGTACGGCAAATTTAACCGCTTGGGTCGAGTTAAATTTAAAAGATACGTTCGGTTTATTTTAGCCTGCTTGCACAGCGCCCGCATGCATGAAATTAAAATTTTATCGGCGCGCAAGGATAGCTGGGAATTTTAAAATTTGGCTCACAAGCGAGAGCATTAAGTAAATTTAAAGCCGCCTCAGACGATAATTTCGGAAGTAAAATTTACGCCGCAAGCACTCGCCGAAAAGTAGCGCTCGGTGCCGATAGAAAGCGCGCCGTGTTTAAATAGCGACCAAATCAGAGGCGACGCAAGCGAGCAAAATTTAAAGGGCTGCGTTTTTAAAAGCGCTAAATTAAAAGTGAGCCGCCGAGCTAAACTTGAGCGTCGAGATGCACGCGTCGTAGTCAAAGACGCTTTAAATTTAAAATCGTGTTGCCGTTATCGGCGAAATTTTAGCGACATGACGCGAGCGCTCGCGCTAAAACATACGATCAAAATGCCTAAAAGGGCGCAAAATTCAGTAAATTTAAGGAGAGAAAATGAGCCAAAGCCAAAAATGTACGTACCAAACCGCGTGCGAGCTGCCTAACGTAAGGCTGATCAAGCACCCGCTGATCGAGCATAAGCTCACGATCCTGCGCGATCGGGGGACCGATCCGTTTCAGTTCCGTATGCTCGTCGATGAGATCAGCTACCTGATGATGTTCGAAGCCACGCGCGATCTGGCGCTGCGCAAGGTGAGCGTGCATACGCCCGTGGCGCAAACCAGCGCGTATAAGCTCGCCACGAAGATCATGATCTGCCCGATTTTGCGCGCCGCGCTGGGGATGCTAGATAGCGTTTTCAAGCTCATACCGGACGCTAGCGTGGGGTTTTTGGGCTTTCAGCGCGACGAAAAGACCGCGCAGGCGGAGTTTTTTTACGCCAAACTGCCCACAGACGCCGCAGAGCGCACCGCAATCATCATCGATCCGATGTTTGCGACCGGCGGCACGGCGATCGATGCGGTGAAATTCCTGCTGAAAAACGGCGTCAAAAAGATCAAATTTATCTCCATCATCGCAGCGCCCGAGGGGCTTCATAGATTTAGCGAGATCTACCCGCAGGTCGAGGTTTTTACCGCGGCGATCGACGAGAGACTAAACGAGCAAAAATATATCGTGCCGGGTCTCGGAGACGCGGGAGATAGGGTGTTTAATACGCTGTGAGTTTACGCGGCGAAGGGCTGCTTTGTGCCGCGTTAAATTTGCGCGGGATAGTATATTTGTGCGGCGATAAATTAAATTTGCCAGCATGCAATTTGCGCTGCGAAATCTATTTATCAAATATGCGGGCCGCGGCGGCGCGGAATTCCGTCGCGGCAATAAATTTGGTAGGTGCGTATTTTTTACGGCGCGCTCAATACGTAGTGAAATTTAAAATTTATAGCGCCGTAAATTTGATGCGCTTTAAAGTTTTAACTCGTCGTGGAATTTGCGGTATTTTTGGAATTTATCAAATAAAATTTTAGCTCCGCGATGTATAAAACACGTAAATTTCAAAGTAAGAGAAAGATGAAATAGGGCGGCGGAATTTTATTGCCGTCGAATTCTGCTGCAAAATTCTAGCCGTGCGAGATTTCACGGAGAATTTACCGCGTCAAAACTCTACGGCAGAGCGGTAGCAAAATTTTAAAATTTAATCCCGCAAGTTGCGGTGTGATATTTACGGCTGCCCGCGCCGCGCAAATATTACCATTTTAAACCGCCTTTGATTGCACTGCCACATAGCTCGCGTACAGCTCGCAAAAAAAACTCCGAGCAGCCGCGTCTTTCATCACGGCTTCAGACCTCGCTACTGTCTGTGAAATTTAGCGAGCTGCAAAATATCGCGCAATATTCGCGCCGTAAAAATTTACAAATCGAAAAATTTGCAAAAATCGCGCGGCAAAATTCTTACCAAGCAATCCGATAAAGAAGCAGGGCGGAGCGTCATACGTACGCGAGGAGTAAAATTCTTACCCAAACGATCCGTCAAACGTGCTCAAATGAAATTTCAAAATTTAGCGAGCAAAATTTTGCCTTACTTCACCAGCCCCGCTTCCCTTAAAAAGCAGCTCGGCTCATAATTAATCTTTCTGATCTTATCAAATTTCGCGTAGCTTAGCACCAGCTCGTCGCGCGCTCTGGTGACCGCCACGTAAAAGAGCCGCCGCTCCTCCTCCAGACTGCCGCCCATCGCCATTAGCTTGAGGTTTGGGAAGCGGTTTTGCGCCAGATCGATAAGATAGACGCTGCAAAACTCAAGCCCTTTGCTTGCGTGCACGCTGAGCAGATTTACCCCCTCGCCCTCGCTCATCTCCTTTGCGCCCAGGGTTATGAAGTTATAAAAGCTCTGCGGATCCGCGTATTTGCCCGCGATCTGCTCTAAAATTCCGCATTTATCGTAGATGCGAGCGGTCTCGTCCTTTTTGCGATCCTCGTCTATCTTGCCGTTTTTCAGCGTCGCGCGTTTCGTCGCGATGAAATCCGCCACGAGCGCGAAAAGGCGCGAGTTTTTGATCTGCGAGATGAGCGTAGCGGACCTTGCAGCGGAGCCGCTTTTTTTGAAAATTTTATAAATTTCGTGCAAAAATACGGCGCCGCCCTCGGTAATTTTATTGTGTTTTAGAACCGGGTGCGAGCGAAAAAACTCGTCAAATTCCAAAGCTTCAAAGCGCGATACCGAGCCGATAATATCGACATCGTCAAAAAGCCCGAGCTGATAGTTTTTCCTCTTTTTTTCAAAAATTTTAACGCTCTCGTCGGGGCGTAAAAGCCCTGCGTGAATACTTCCGTGCCCAAGCGCGATCAGTGCGTCGAAAAGCTCCTTGCTTAGCGCGCTACCGACGCCTCTTGCGTATTCGCACGTACTCATAAAGGCCATCATATCTTTGGGGTTTATTATCATCGCGAAGATGTCCGTAAAGGCCTTGATTTCGCGGCTTTCAAAAAAGCTCACGCCGCCTTTTCGCTTCGCGCCGATACCGAGCTCCTTAAGCGCAACCTCGACGCCGTCGGCGCTGGAGTTGTTGCGAAAGATGACGGCGATCTTTTCGCGTGGAGTGCCGCTTTGCGCGATCTGTGCGGCTACGTGGGCGTATTGCGCCGCCGTATCGTCGTAAACATGCAGCCTAGGCGCGCTAAATTTGCCCTCACGGCCCACGATCAGCTTCTTTTCGTAAAGGCGCGGATTATTCGCGATGACGCGGTTTGCAAGCGCCAAAATCGCCGAGCTTGAGCGGTAGTTGATGTTCAGCGCGTAAATTTTAGCGTCCGCAAAGCGCTTGCCGAAGCTGCCGATGATGTCGATGTTTGCGCCGTTGAAAGCATAGATACTCTGATCGAAATCGCCGACGCAAAAAAGGCTTTTCGTCGCAAAGGCATCGATGAGACTTCCTTGCAGCGAGTTCGTGTCCTGATACTCGTCCACTAAAATTTCATCAAACCGCAGCGGAGCGCCCTTTCGCAGCTCATGGCGCATTTTTAGCAAAACGTCGTTGAAATCTGCGTAGTTGAATTTCGCCTTTTCCTCTTCAAACTCGCGCAAAATATCTGCGTAAATTTCGGCAAATTCCGCCTGATCCTCGTAGTTTTTGCTAAACCAAGTCCCAAAATCCGCGCTCATCTCCTTGTTTTGATACAGCGAGTACACGTCGTATAGATACGCCCCGCCGTAGGGGCGCGCGTCGCTTACGTGATAAAATTTGCGCCTTTCTACGAGGCTTTTTAGCAGGGTTTTTAGCTCGGCGGGCTGCTTTAGGATCACGCCTTTACCGAGCTCGCGAAGTAGGGCGTAGGATACGGCGTGGAAGGTGCCCGCGACGATTGCGGAGGTGATCTTTTTATCAAAATGCCGCTGCAGCCTCGCTATCATCTCGCTCGCGGCCTTGTTCGTAAATGTAAGAAGCAAAATTTTTCTAGGGCTCGTGCCGAGATTTAGCAGATGAGCGATGCGCGCGACGATGGTGCTGGTTTTGCCCGTGCCTGCGCTTGCGATTATCAGATTGTGCCCAGCAGGAGCGGTCGCTGCGGCGTATTGTTCGGTATTTAGCTTAGCTAGAGCGTCCAAGATTATTCCTTTGCAAAAAGGCGCCATTATAGCCTAAAATCATTAAAATTCTTTGATATAATTGCGCGATGAAATTTCTAAAATTTACGTTAAAAATCGCGCTATTTTGCGCATTTGCATTCGCTCTGTTTTTGATCCTAGACGCGCTTTATCCGCTAAATTTGGATATGCTAAATAAGCAGAAGAGTAGAATTTTATATGATCGAAACGGCGAAATTTTAAATATGCAGATCAGCGACGATCAAATTTGGCGCTTCTACGCGAGCGCGGACGAGATACCGCCGCGGCTGAAACAAAGCGTGATCTACTTTGAAGATCGCTATTTTTACTACCATTTCGGCGTCAATCCAGCCTCGATCCTGCGCGCGGCTACGTATAATTTTACGCAAAATTTTACTAAAAAAAGCGAGGGCAACGTCGAGCGCGTCGGAGCCTCGACGATTACGATGCAGGTTGCGCGTATGATGCGCCCCAAACAGCGCAGCTACAAGAACAAAATCATCGAAATTTTCAACGCCTTTCAGCTGGAGTGGCACTTCAGCAAGGATGAAATTTTAGGAATGTATTTTAACCTCGCCCCATACGGCGGCAATATCGAGGGGGTCAAAACCGCGGCGTATTTTTATTTCAAAAAGGATCTGCGCGAGCTTAGCAACGCTCAAATCGCGCTTCTTAGCGTGATCCCAAAAAACCCGAACAAAAACCGCCTAGACCGCAGATCAAACATCAACGCGCTTAAAAACCGCCTAATTTCGCAGCTGCGAGAGGGCGGCGTGATCTCGCAAAGCGAGTATGAGCGCGCTCTTGCGGAGCCGTTTTCGCCCAGACGCTACGCAGCGCCCAATTACGCGCCGCATTACGCACTGTTAGCGTTTAACAATTATAAAATGCAGAATTTTACCGCCAAAGATGACGTAAATTTCACTCAAAATTTAAAGCAGGGAGGCACGCCCGGCGCGACGACAGGGCAAGCAAACTCGTCTACACGCCGAGCGGCGGCGGGGGCAGAGTCAAATTTTTCGGACGCGGCGAGTGCCGAATCAGGCTTTACGGCTGCGACAAGGGGTGAGCCAAATTTATCAAATGCCGCAAACGCGCAGGCGGGAGCGGATTCGAAAGAAATGAATTCCAAAGAGGCGGATTTTAAAACAGACGCGCCAAAGAGTTTAAATTTGGGCGAACGAACGAGCCTAAATTTAAACGAGCGCGAAGGCGCAAAATCACAGGCAAGCGTAAAACCGAACGAACCGAAAAGCGTAAAACCAAATGAACAAAAGAGCGCAAATTTAGATGAGCGGCGAGATTTAATTAATGCCGCGCATTCGCTACAAAGTCTAAATTTAAACGAGCAACGAGGTGCTGAGCGTTTGCCACAAAATTTCCAGGTAGATGCAAGCTCTGGCAAGCGCCCGCACGTAAATTTTGGTGCGCAGATAAATTCTGCTTCGGATGTTAGTATGCAGGCGGATTTCGCTTCGTCGAACGCTAATGCTCGGACAGATTCTACTTCAGACGCCAAAATGCAGACGGCTTCTGCTGCAAGCGCCGAATTGCAGGCAAATTCCGATCCCAACGCCAAGGTGCCGCAAAATTTCGTTTTAGCCGCCCAGGCGCAGATAAATTCCGATCCTAACGCCAAGACGCAGGAAAATTCCGCAAACTCTAAAGGGGGCGCGCAGTCTAAAGAGCAAACTGCGCGAGCGCAGGAGCTTGCGCGCCTAAGTGAGGGGAAAATTTATTCAAATTTGGATCTGAAAACCCAGATTGCGCTTGAAAATTTCTTAAAAGACGAAATTCTTGAGCTTCGCAGCAAGGGGGTGCGAAACGGCGCAGCCGTGCTGATCGATAACGAAAGCATGAGCGTGATCGCCTACGTCGGCAGCCACGATTTTAGTGCCAATGAGGGGCAAAACGACGGCGTGCGCTCGCAAAAAAACGTAGGCTCGACGCTAAAGCCTTTCATCTACGCCAAGGCCCTGCAGCACGGGCTCATCACCCCTTCAAAAAAGCTGATCGACGCGCCGATAATTTTCGCGGGCTACGTGCCGCGCAACTACAACCAGGGCTTCATGGGCGCAGTGAGTGCGACTGACGCGCTAAGTCTGAGCCTAAATATCCCTGCGGTGAAGCTAAATTTGATGCTTGGTGACGACGGGCTGTATGAGATGCTATCAAACGTGCATCTGGCGGAGTTTAGCAAGGATTATTACGGCGCAGGTATCGCGCTTGGCAGTATTTCGATGAGTCTAATGGATATTGCTCGCCTTTACAGCGCGTTTGCAAATGGTGGAAAGCTACGAAAGCTCGAAATAGCGAGTGTAAAGATCGGCGATGATGCTAAAATTTTAACCCCGCAGAGCGCCTACATCGTAACGCAGATGTTAAGAAACGCGCCGCGCTCCTACCTCGGCTCGGTGTGGCAAAACACCCTAAACGCGCCGCCTCTGATGTTTAAAACAGGTACGAGCGCCGATGCGCGCGATCTCTACACCGTCGCTCTGACGCCGAAATTTACTCTCGGCGTCTGGCTGGGGAATTTCGACGGCTCCAAGACCAGGGATCTTAGCGGCGGCGTAAGTGCCGCAAAAGTAGCGTTTAATATGTTCGCCTTCCTCGATAAATCGGGCATGCTGGGCGAGGCGGAGTTTGCGCGTCCCGCGGGCGTGAGCTTTCGGCGGGTATGCACCGACGCGTACCGCGAAAAGGAGTGCGCTCAAAGCGCCGAGGATCTTACTATAGATGGAGTTGAGCCCAACGAAGAGTGCGAAATTTACGGCACGAGCGAGCTTTTTTATCTGCTAAAACACGGACTACTCGATCCGCAAAAGGTACGCGTAGGAAGGTGCGCGGCTAAATTTGCCGCCGTAAAGCCCGTGCTAAACGACATCAACGCCAAAACCTACGAGACCGGCGCGGACGGCACGCTACGGTTAAAGATACAGTGCACAGCGGTTTTCGGCGAGCGGGTATATATCAGGCTAAGCGGCGGTTCGCGAGAGTTTATAGCGCTAAATTCCGCTGCGTTTACGGGGGAGAATTCCACGGATTTGGATTCCGAGCATTCTAGTGCGGCGCAGCAAGATAATTTAAAGCAAAATTTTGCAGAACAGAATTCTGCAGCACAAAATTCTATGCTACAAAATTCAACGTCGCAGAATGTAAAATCACAAAATCTTACGAAGCAAAATTCTGTAGAATGGAATTTTATAGCTGAAAATCCAGCCACACAGAATTTGGCGTCGCAAAATTCTATCTTGCAAAATTCTACAGAGCAGAATTCGGAGGCTCAAAATTTTACAGCGAAAAATTTCACAGATCAAAATTCCTCGCAGCAAAATTTCACGGCACGAGATTTTATCACGCAAAGCCTAACGCCTGCAAATTTTAAAGTTAAAACGGGAGAATATTTTGTGCGCACTAACGGCGAGGCTTTTACGCTTAACCTCGGCGCAGGGGATTTCGAGCTTGGCTGCTTGGACGAAAATGCAAATTTCGCTAAAGCAAATTTTAGAGTAAATGAAAGAAAATAAAAGGTTAATTTGTATATAATTTCGTAAAATTTTTGCAAAGGAATTTTATGAAGACAAAACTACTAAGCGCAGCGCTATTTTGCGCTTTGGCTAGCTTTGCCGCAGGCGTAGAGATCAAATACGCTAGCGGGGCTTACGAGATTAGCGGGGTGGACGGCAGTGGATTTAGTGTCACGCAAAAGCAGATCTTAAAATGCACTCCCAAAATCACGGGCACCTACGAAAGCGTGAGCGAGAGCTCAATCAGGCTTTATCCAAAGCCGATGCTTAGCGCCGGGGTTAATTATTCGTGCGAGGCGCGCGGGGTGCGCTTTGAGTTCGAGACAGAGCCTTTTAGCACCGAGCATATCGCGCTTCTGCGTCCGGGGCTAGTGGCAATTAAATTTAACGATGCAGTTAGCAAGGACGCGCTACAGCAAGCGACTAGAATTTACCGCGCGCAGAATTTAGCCCAAAACGATATATCCTATGAGCTTAGCTCGCACGATGATAGGAATTTTTTATTCAGCTTCGATCCTAAGGCGCAAAACGTCGTATTGCAAATAGAATCCCTCACCTCAAAAGCGGGCGCAAAGTTGCAAAATCCAGTGGAGCTGCGCACAGACGAGGAGCCTTTTAATGATAGCATTAACGCTTCAAATTTAAGCGGCGTGCAGATCCGCCCTGCGGCTCTAAAAGACGGCTCACTCGCGGCTAGAGTGTGTTTCCCTAACTATATGGACGAGCTGTCCGCCAAATACGTAAGAATCGTAGGCGTGAGTAAATTTAGCCTCACTCAGCCGCGATATTATTATTATGACGAAGATGAAGAGGATGGCGGAAGCGACGATCCTTCATGTTACTACTATGCAGATATAGTAAGCGACGAGTTTATGCCGAATAAAAGCTACGAGATTAGGCTGCTAAAGGGCTTCGGAGATAGCTCATATATTTTGCGTGACGAGATCAAGCAAAGCGTAAAAATGGGCGACAGGCTGCCTTTCGTAGCCTTTAGCGACGAGAAAAATTTCATCCCAAAATCCGCTTCGTTAGCTTTTAAAAGCTCAAACGTAAATGAGGTTAAAATTTCGATTGCCAAAGTTCCTGAGCAAAATTTTAGGTATTTTTTAAACTTTGAAAGCAACGAAGATAGTGTAGGTGGGCTAGCTAGCGAGATCGCGGTTAAGAGCTTTGATATAGGAGGCGCTAAAAACGCCGTCGCGGAGCATAAAATCGCGATGGATTTTAAAGGCTACGAGGATGGAATTTATAAAATCACGGCGTTTTACAAAGTGGGCGAAAAGATGCAAGAGGTTTCGCGCGTAGCCTATCTTAGCGACATTACGGCTCAAGTGGTGCTGCTTGAGCGCGGTGCGCTAATTTATACTTCTAGGCTTAGTAATGGCGAGGATCTAAGCAGAGCGAAGGTTAAAATTTACAGCGATAAAAACGAGCTAATTGCAGAGGATAAAACGGACGGAGATGGAATTTTGCGATTAGAAAATATGGAAATTCTAGCCAAAAATCCGCGCTCTATCGAGATTAGCAAGGGGGATGAGCATGCGTTCGTGCTATTTAATAACGCCGTAGCAAGCGTAGAGAAAACGATTACTGCAAAGCGTCCGTTTGTTTATCTTGCAAGCGAGCTGATAAGCCCGAATGAGCGGCTTTTAGGCACGATCGTGATGAAAAATCGCGATTTTAGCTCTTTAAAGAATACGCCGATTAAATTTAAAATTTACGATCCTAGCGGCACTGTGGTCATCACGCGCGCGCAAAACACCGATGAGTTCGGCAGCGTTAAAATAGACGAGCTCATGGGCGAGAAAAGCGGCACTTACCGCCTGGATCTCATCTATGAGGACAAAATCATCGCTTCTAAAAGCTTCAGCGTAGAAAATTTCGTCCCAAACCGCATCAAAAATGAAATTTTAACTGCTAAAGACGAATACGGCGCGGATGAGATCATAACTTTAAAGCTAAGCTCAAACTATCTTGCAGGCGCGCCGGCCGGAGATTTGAAAGGCTCGCTGGAAGCAAACGCCTATGAAAAAGAGCTAAAAATTAAAGGCTACGAGGGCTTTTCGTTTCTAAACGATCGCTTAAAGAAAAAGGGCGCTACGCAGCTTCGTAGGGCAGAATTTACGCTAAGCCCCGCCGGTAAAAAGGAGCTTGCACTCTCGCCAGCAGCAGCTGATCTTAATGTCTCTAACGCCATAAATATTCTACTAAATTTCAGCGTAACCGAGGAGGGTAAAAACGTAAGTGCATATCGCAACCTAAGCTATCTGCCTTATGATCGTATCGTAGGAATTCGCGCGAGCAAGGATTTCATTTCAAGCGGAGATAGCGTAAAATTCGGCTTTGCGCTACTAGATTCCAAAACTAAAACCGACGTCAAAGGCAAGATCGACGTTGAAATTTACCGCGACGATTTTACTTACGTTTATGACGGCAACAGATACGTCGAGCAAGAAAGCTTTAATCTCGTAAGCGCCGTTAGCACCGATGCGCGCGAGTTTGAGTACAAATTCCAAAACGGTGGCAATTATCTAATCGTCGCAAACGATTACTCAAGCGGCGCGAGTGCTGGCGTGCGCGTGGATGTAAGCGGCTGGGGATATTATGGACGGGTAAATGCCAAAGACGTGCAAAGCGCTAAAATCAAACTCGCAAGCGACAAGGTTAAAGCTGGAGATAAAATTAAAGGCGTCATCAATTCGCCGGTAGAAAGCGGCGTGCTAAATATCTCGCTCGTAGGAGAGCGGGTTTACGACTATAAAATTCTATCCATAAAAGGCGGTAGCGCGGAATTTGAGCTTAGTGTGCCGGAGAATTTCGTCGGCGGACACATCAACGCTGTAATCGCGCGCGCTGCGACACCCGCTGCGATGCCGCTTCGCGCCTATGCAAACGTGCCGGTGGCGCTAGATGCGAGCTCGCACAAGGCTAACGTGCAAATCCTAGCCGAGAAAAGCTACAAAAATGGGCAAAACGCGCAGATCAGCGTAAAAAGCGAGCCAAATTCCAAAGTGGTGCTCTACGCAGTCGATCTTGGAATTTTAGATATCGTCTCACAAGAGGAGCTTGATGCATTTAAGGCGTTTGACGTTAGCGCGTATTTTGCGCTGCGGTACTTTGACATTTACGATGATCTTAGTGTGTATCAAACTACTGCTAAAGAGCTAAGCTTCGGCGGCGACGGCGTGATGGCGAAAGCTAAACGAAATTTAAGCCCGGTCGAAAACAAAAAGCAGAAAAAATTTATCAAAATGCTGATCGCAAAAGCGGATGCAAACGGCGAGACGAAATTTGAGCTTGCGATGCCGAAAAATTTTAACTCCACGATCCGACTAAGCGCCATGGCTATCGGAGAGGCGGCTACGATCGGCTCGGCAAACGTCGAAGCTAAGGTTCGAGACGACGTGATCATAAAACCAGCAGATCTAACCTACATGGTACGCGGCGATGAAATTTCCGTGCCGCTAACGCTCATAAACACCACCGATAAGGAGCAAAATGCGGTCTTGAAAATCAGCTCATCTCCTTCGGTTGCTATAAGCGGCGGCGAGGCAAATTTCACGCTCAAACCGCTTGAGGTCAAGCATACGAACTTCACCGCGAGCGCACTTGATATTGCGGATGCAAACATTAAATTTGATCTTGACGCAAACGGGCAGAAATTTAGCAACGATGTAGAATTTGACATAATCAGCCAGTTCCCGCGCTCGAAGCTATTTCACGTAAGCTACGGCGATAAGCCGGTAACGCTCAAAATCGATCCGAGCTATAAAGAAATTTATACTCACATCAGCGCTACGCCTAATGCTTTTAGCCTAGCGGACGAGCTATATCTCTATCCTTACGGCTGCACCGAACAGCTTGCTTCAAGAATGATAGCGGTTGATTATGTCGCACGCAAAGACTCCAATAAAACCTTAACTAACCGCGTAAACGAGTATGCAAGTAGAATTTTATCTCGCCTCAAACCTAACGGCGATTTCGGCTACTGGAGTGCTCACGGCGTTACTAATTACTACGCTTCGATTTACGCAAGCGACGTTTTACTAGAGCTTGACGCGCGCTATAAATTCCTTAGCAATAAGCAAAGATCGCTAATTTTTAGCGCGCTAAAATCAAGCTACAAAGATCAGGATACGCTCCGCATATACGCGGATTTCGTGCTAGATCAATACGGCAAGCTCAATGATGATGAGATAAATTTCGTTTACGACAACGATCTTTATAAAGACTCGCCTATGGCTAGCATTGCCTTGGCTGCGATACTTAAGAAGCACAATATGACGACTGAGTTTGAATTTATGCTCGAAAAAATAGATGAGGCGAATTACGATTACGCTGATAATGGAGCGGGTTTGACATTTGCTAGCGACGTAAGAGATGCTGCCTTTAAGCTCTACGCATTTGGCAAGGCTGGCATCAAAGATGATAGCACGGCTCGCACGGTCGATACGATCATTCGCGATCTAAAAAATATAAACAATACGCAGGAGCGAGCAAGCGTAATACGCGGATTTGATGAGTATTTTAAGGATTCGAAAAAAGAAGCCCATTTTGCATTAAAATACGACGGCGAGGCGAAAAATTTCAATTCGCCGCTGGATACCAAACTGGCGGTTAAAGACGGCTCGATAGAATTTACGCCGATTAGCGGCAACGGCGAGCTATTTTTTACCGCTCTTGGCTTTGGATATGAAAGCGCGCCTTTAAAGCATGAGGCTTTGAGCATACAGAGTCTAAACGCTCATTCTATGGATAGCAAGAGGATTGAAATTTATCGTGAATTTACAGATGCTCGCGGCAACATAGTCGATCTAAATAGGCTTAAAGTAGGGCAGAAAATTTACTCTAAGATCAGCTGGCGAGCGAATTATTATCTGTATAATTTCGTAATCGATGAGGCGATGCCTAGCTGCTTTGAGGCGGTCAATGAGCGCCTAGGCTCGGCTGCGCAGGCTAGAGTCGAGGGCATGCAAGACAGCGTGGCACTAGAACACACGGAGTATCTGTATGACCGAGTGCTTCGCTTCCCAAAAAGCGGCTATTTCTATTATGATCCGCGAGACGGAGAGAATAGCAGCGGCGTCATCTATACTCCGATAAACGTGATTATGGCAGGTTCGTGCGCGCTTCCTGCGATCTCTATCGAGGATATGCAATACGAGCAGGTAAATAACTACGATCTGCAAACGCTTAAATTTAAGGTCGCTCGCTAAGGCGTAGCAATTTTAAAGCTCGGCGCGGATTTTGCATTTATTGCGATTTTCGTACCGAGCGCGCTTTTGTGTTCACAAGCATTTTGCAAACGAACGCCTGATAAAATTTTAAAATTTCAATCCCGTCCGTCCGCCGAATTTCAAAATTTTATATTGACGCTTATATTTCATAGCTTTTTACTATCTATTTATAACGTTATTCTATTTGACTTACCTTTAAATTCGAGTTATCATTTCTTTTAAATATACACTTTCAATTAAAGGAGTTGCAAATGCAAGACGTATCAAGACGTAGTTTTTTAAAGATTAGCGCAGTGGGTGCGGGGGCACTTGCGCTGGGAGCTAGTAGCGCAGCCGCGGCGCAAAACGCCAAGGACGTCAAATTCGACGAGGAATACGACATCGTCATCATAGGCACCGGTTTTGCGGGACTTGCCGCGGCGATTAAGGCTAGCGGGCGTGGCAAAAAAGTGCTTATCTTAGAAAAGATGGGTCGCGCGGGCGGAAATTCCGTCATCAACGGCGGAAATATGGCGGCTCCGATGAATAAATTTCAAGTCGCACAAGGTATCAAAGATAGCAAGGAGCTTTTTATCGCCGATGCCGTAAAAGACGGACTCGGGCTCAATCATACCGATCTTTTGGGCGTAATGTTTGATCGCAGCAACGATGCGGTAGATCTTCTGGTAGGCTGCGGAGCGGAATTTAGCGACAAGCTGATCTTTGAGAGCGGTCATAGCGTCGCAAGAAGCTTACAATCGACCAACGGCTCAGGTTCGGGCTACATCCAGCCGATGATGGGTAAACTTCAAAACGATCCTAACGTCACGATCAAAACCCGCACGAAATTTGATGATTTCATCGTGGACGACAGCGGTCGTGTCGTTGGTGTAGAAGCTCGCGAGGAGTATAAATTTGATCCGAAACTCTTTAGCGACGATCTGGAAAATAAAAGCGGCGAGAAAAAGAGCTACAAAGCTAAAGACGGCGTTTTGCTGGCTTCGGGCGGATACGGACGCGATCTATGGTACCGCCAGATCCAAGATCCGCGCGTAGTGCCTAGCATAGACAGCACCAACCATCCGGGAAGCTCGGCGGGAGCGATGCTAGCGGCAAATAGAATCGGCGCATTTACGCTTCTTACGTCGTGGATTCAGTTCCTTCCATATTGCTCGCCCGATGAAAAGGGCTTCGGCGCTGCGGTAAATTTCACCAACCACTGCTGCAACACCTATGGTCTTACCGTTGATCCAAAGACGGGCAAGCGCTTTATGGACGAGCATGCAGGGCGCAAGATCAAGGCGGACGCCTGCTTTAAGGTTATCGGCGAGAGCGAGAAAAACGACAACTATCCGGTAAACGTCTGCGACTCTCAAGCCGTCGCCGCGCGTAACCCGGTCTATACATCAAGGCCGCTGGAAGCGGGTGTCGTGAAGAAATTTGACACGTTAGAGGAGCTTGCGAAGGCTTATAACTTGCCGCTGGAGCCGTTTTTAAAGACCGTCGCGGATTATAACTCTTACGTCAAAGCTGGCAAAGATCCGGAATTCGGCAAGGTTGTCGATAAACTGGACGGCATCGACGTTTCCAAACCGCCGTTTTACGCAAGCCGCACGATGCCGAAGGTGCACCACACGATGGGCGGACTTGAGATCAACACCAAAGCTCAGGTCATCTCGAGCCTTACTCACGAGCCGATCCCAGGGCTTTGGGCTGCGGGCGAGGTAACCGGCGGCGTGCACGGCGCGAGCAGGCTCGGAACCTACGCGATCCTTGATTGTATGGTTTTCGGAATGATCGCGGGCGAAACAATCGGGGCTTAAATTTAGCACCTGCGAAATTTCGGCACGAAGCGGGCGTAAACGCGTGCTTTGTTAAATTTCGGCACGGAGTAGCGGTGCGTGCTTTGCGCCGAAATACTGCATGTGTATTTAAAATTTCACAAAAATTTTGCTGCGATTTGTGAGATACGAAGCGCGGAATTTCCGAGCATTTACCAAAACGCCGTAAAATTTCAACTTGAAATTTTATCTCAAGGAACGCTTGGTGCCTAGCTTTTTTAAAAATCCGTCACAGCAGAAGCTTATTTTTCTAAGCTCGCTTGCTTTTGTGGCATTTTTTAACTTCTCGTTTTTTAAAAATATCATAAATGCCTACGGAATCTCGGGGCTAAATTTTATCTATTTTGTCTGCGACATGGCGGCTTTGATCGCTTTTTTGACGCTATTTTTTACGATTTTTAGCTCGCGTTATACGACCAAGCCGATTTTGATGATCTGCTTTTTTATTTCGTCGTTTACAGCGTATTTTATGGATAGCTATAACGTCGTAATCGATTCTGAGATGATACGTAACGCAGCCCAGACGAACTTTGCCGAGTCCGCGGATCTTTTCAGTCTGCGACTGGCGATTTATGTGCTGGTGCTGGGCGTCTTACCCTGCGTGCTGATTGCTCGCTCGCACGTTAGCTACCGTCCGCTTAAATTTGAAATTTTAGCTAAGCTCAAAACAGCGGGCATTTGCATAGTGATCATCGCGGCGCTGCTTTTTGGATTTAGCAAATACTACGCGTCATTTTTCAGAGAGCATAAAATTTTACGCAGCTACGCAAATCCCGGATATTGGATCTACAGCGGCGTTAAATTTGCCGCGAAATCTAAAAAGCAGGGCTCACAGCCTCTGATGCAAATCGCTATGGACGCGCATATCGATGAAAATTCTACAAGCCCAAAAAAGCTCGTCGTCGTAGTCGTGGGCGAAGCGGCGAGAGCGGATAGATTTTCGCTAAACGGCTACGAGCGAGATACTAATCCGCTACTAGCCAAAGAGCAGGGTGTCGTAAGCCTAAGCAATACCCATTCTTGCGGCACTTCGACGGCGCAAAGCGTGCCGTGCATGTTTTCGCTGCTAAATCGAGAGGAATTTAGCGTCGAAAAGGCTGCGGAGGAGCAAAACGTATTGGACGTACTAAGCCGCGCTGATGACATGGCGATTTTGTGGCGCGATAATAATTCAGATTCCAAGGGTGTGGCGCTGCGCGTAAAATATCAGGATTTTAAAATTCCGCAAAATAATCCGATCTGCGATGTGGAGTGCAGGGATGAGGGGATGCTTGCGGGGCTTGATAAATTTGTCGCCGAAAGCGCGGGCAAAGACGTATTAATCGTGCTGCATCAGATGGGCAATCACGGGCCTGCGTATTTTAAGCGCTATAAGAAAGAATTTGAAAAATTTAGCCCCGTTTGCCGCGATAACGAGCTTGAGAACTGCTCGCAGCAAGAAATTTCAAATGCCTACGATAACGCGATTTTATACACGGATTATTTTTTAAGTAGGGTTATAAATTTTTTAAAACCGTATTCTAAGACGCACGAAACGGCGATGATCTATATGAGCGATCACGGCGAGAGCCTCGGCGAGGGCGGCGTTTATCTGCACGGTATGCCCTATCTTTTCGCTCCCGAGGCGCAAAAGCATATCGGCGCTATCGTTTGGCTAGGTGAGGGAAAAATGCGCGAAAGATATGATCTAAGCGTACTTAAATCGCATAAGGACGACGCTTTTTCGCACGATAATCTTTTTCATACGCTGCTTGGAATTTTTGAAGTAGATACCAAGGTGTATAACAAGGATTTGGATATTTTAAGCGGAGTGAAAAATTAGAATTTTGCGCTAAATTTCGTCGTAAATTGTGAGTGAAATTTTAGCAATAAAAAATTCTATTGGCAAAATTCTAATTTAAGCTTAGTTTGAAATTTTACCTAAGCTCGGGCGAAATCTGCTATAAAATTTTATGTAAAAGCTAGTAGAGAGGCAAAGTGCTGCAAAAGCTCAATCTATCATTTATCGTTGCGTTAAATTTCATTAGAAATTTTACGTGCAGTTTTGATAAATGCCTGCGCTAGATGGTTTAGACGTTTGCCTTTTTTGTAGGCAATTATCAGCGTATTATCGAGCTCGCGCGCGCCTACGTCAAAGAGCTTTATCCTGCCTGCTTTATCCTCTTTTATCATCTGCGGTATGCTAAAGCACGCTCCCACGCCACTTGCGACGATAGCATTGGCGATATCAAAGGTCTCCGTGCGGCACAGCACTTTCGGCGCAAATCCCGCAGCAGCAAAAAATGCATCTATCTGCTCGGCGCTTCTTAGGCTTTGATTAGGCAGGATGAATCTTTCCTCTTTTAAGCGCGAAATGTCAATTTTGGGAACAGATTCGTTTTTAAACTCAAGCGAGAGCGGATGGGTGGAGCTTAGAGCGACATAGGTTTTTTGCGTTAGAATTTTAACCCCGTCAAGCCCGCTCATATCGATGGGCAGTATCACCATACCGACATCAAGATCACCTTGAAGTAGCATTTCGCGAATACTAAGCGCAGAAGAAAACTGCGTGATTTGTAGATCCGAATCCTTAAATTTCTTGCAAAACATCGGTAGTAGCGACGGCAGTAGATTATAGCCGTTTTGCGAAAAACCGATGCGAATTTTATCATTTTTTACGCCGCTTATTTCAGAGATATCGTTTTTTAGGTCGTTTATGGCGTCAAAAATGACTTTGGCTTTACTAGCATAAATTTTTCCCGCGTGCGTAAGCGAAATGGGATTACTCGTGCGGTTAAAAAGCTGCGTTCCAAGCTCACGTTCCAGTGATAAAATGCTCTGTGATAGCGACGGTTGCGGGATTTTAAGTGCCTCGGCAGCCTTAGTAAAGCTACGGAATTCTGCTACTTTTAATACTAGCTCCATGCGATGCAAATTCATTTAGCCTCTCCAATTGATAATTTAATTCTTATGAAATGATACACTAAATAATATTTGACTTATGTTAAAAATGAAACTAAAATTACGCTTTTAGTTTAGAACTTTAAACTTAAGCTAAGAATTTCTCAAATGGAGAGGAAAATGAGCGAATCAAATTTCAACAGACGCGATTTTTTGAAATCCGCCTGTATCAGCGTCGGCGCGCTTAGCCTTAGCGGCTGCGTGGATACCGACAAAAGTAAAAGCGGAGGCGGCGGCAACGAAGGCGGCCTTCCTAGTGTGGACGTACTTGTTATCGGCTCGGGAGGCGCGGGTTTGCGTGCAGCCGTAGCGGTAAGAAAGAGTAATCCAAATCTTAGCGTAGTCGTGGCTACGAAGATGATGCCTTCGCGCAACGCGACCTGTATGGCGGAAGGCGGTATCAACGGCGTTACGAGCTTCAGTGGCGGCGATTCATACAAGCTTCACGCCTACGACACCGTAAAGGGCGGCGCATATCTCGTAGATCAGGACGCCGCGATTAAATTTTGCGAGCTTGCGGGCCCTACGATTGCCGAGATGGATTACATCGGTACGCTGTTTTCCAGAAACGCTAGCGGCGGCGTGGACGGCAAAGAAAGCGGCGTCCCGGGCGGCGTAGCACAGCGCTTTATGGGCGGCGCGTCTAAAAAACGATGCAACTACTCCGCCGATAAGACGGGTCATATCCTGATGCACGCCTGTTTTGACGATGCGGTCAGCAACGGCGTGAAATTTTTAATCGATCACGAGTTGCTTGAGATCAGCGCTCCTGACGGCAAATGCGAGGGCGTCGTGCTTCGAAATATCCAAACCGGCGATTTTTATCCCGTGCTTTGCAAAGCCTTGGTAATCGCAACGGGTGGATATACGAGGATGTTTTACAACCGCACCTCGGTGCCTTATATCGCTACCGGCGACGGTATCGCAGCAGCACTTCGCGCGGGTCTTGGATTTAGCGATCCGGAGATGGTGCAGTTTCATCCGACCGGTATCAAAAGCGGCGGCGCACTCATTACCGAAGCTGCGCGCGGCGAGGGCGGATATCTGCTCAATAACAAAGGCGAGCGCTTTATGAAAAACTACCACGAAAAGATGGAGCTTGCGCCGCGCGATGTCGTAGCTCGCGCGATCGAAACCGAGATCCGCGAGGGTAGGGGCTACGGCGAGGGGCTAGGTGCATACGTGCTGCTTGACGTAAGACATCTCGGAAAAGATAAAATTTTAAAAGCCCTTCCTAAGATCAGACACACCGCCATTTTGTTTGAGGGTATCGATCTTATCGAGGAGCCGATTCCGATTCGTCCGACCGCACACTACTCGATGGGCGGCATCGAAGTGTCTAAATTTGACGATATGAGTACTAAAATTTCGGGGCTTTACACCGCGGGCGAAGCGTCTTGTATCTCGATCCACGGCGCGAACCGCTTGGGCGGAAATTCTTTGACCGACGCCGTCGTAACGGGCAAGCTCGCAGGACTCGGCGCAGCGGATTATGCTGCGAAGCAGGAGGGATTCGGCTCGGGTAAAAGAGCGAGCGAGCTCGCGCAAAAATGGCAGGCTAAATTTAAGCAGATCGCAAACGGCTCGGGCAAGGCAAACGAGATGTATGAGTTGCGCGAAGAGCTAGGCGCGCAGCTTTGGGATAATATGGGTATCTTTAGAACCGGCGAAAAGCTCGATCTGCTTTCGCAAAATTTAGAGGGTATCAAAGCGCGCTACGACGAGCTGCACGTTGCGGATGCAAATCCAGTTATGAATACCGCATTTACCGACTACGTCGAGCTTGGAAATTTAATCCTGCTTGCGCGTTGTGCGTGTTTGGCTGCGCAAAAGAGGCTGGAAAGCCGCGGCGCGCATACCAGAGAGGACTATCCGAAGCGCGACGATAAAAATTTCTTAAAACACAGTATCGTGACGATGAACGACGCAGGCGAGCTAAGCTTGGGCTACAAAGAGGTCGTCGTTACGGAATTCTCTCTTGACGGAAGGAAACCTCAATGAAATTTATCATAGACCGCTTCGACGGAAGCAAAAATTATAAGCAAGCCTACGAGTTAAGTTTGGAGCAGATCAAAGGAAAGACCCTGCTTGGAGTTTTGCAATTTATTAAGCAAAATTTAGACATCACTTTAAATTTTACCGCAGCTTGTCGTATGGCGATATGCGGAGCCTGTGCCGTGAGGGTAAACGGGCACTCATATCTCGCCTGCGATACCAAGATGGAGGCTTTGCTTGCGGAGTATGAAAACCCTGATAGCTTTACGATCTCGCCGCTAAATAATTTCCCAGTGATTTCGGATCTAGTGGTGGACTGGGAGCCTAGTATCGAGAATCTAAGAAAGATCAAACCGACCATTACGCCTAAGAAAGAATTTAGCGCCGAGAAGGGCTGTAAGCAAAGCCCGGAGCAGATGGAGCGCGTCAAAAAGCAGTGGGATTGCATCCTTTGCGGATGTTGCGCTAGCGAATGCAATAAGCTAGAAGCTGACGCGAGCGATTATATGCAGCCCTTTGTTTTTACGCATGCTAACCGCGCCGCGTTTGATTCAAGAAGCAAGGACGCTATGCCTCATCTAAAGCCTGCGGTTCTAAACGGATTATGGCTATGCGTGCACTGCCAAGAGTGCGTCGATCGCTGTCCTAAAGGCATAAGCGCTCAAAGCGATATCACCGCACTTCGCGCTCTAGCGATGAAAAAGGGCTTAACTGCAGGAAGCGGCCCTGGTCATGCCGAGGCATTCCTGCTAGATATCGTAGAGGGAAGCGGAAGATTAAACGAGATCAAGCTTGCTCTAAGAAGCGAAGGCGTATTTGCAAATATGGGCAAGATGGACGTAGCGGCAAATTTAATGGCTGCGGGCAAGATGAATCCTCTTCATGCTTTTGGCGAAGAGGAGATCGAGGGTCATGCGCAGCTCGTTAAGATGATAGAGGCCGCACGCAAGGCTCAAGCTAGCGGCGAGATAGAATAAGGAGGAGAGGATGAATAACGAATTTGCATTTTTCCCGGGTTGCGTTTTAAGTCAAGCTGCAAAGGAATCTAAAATTTCACTTGAAGCGATCGCTCCGGTGCTGGGTATTAAACTTCATGAGATAAAAGGCTGGAGCTGCTGCGGGGCTAGTCAAGCTCAATGCGTCGATCCTATGGCAAGCCTAGTAGCTAATGCCAGAAACATCGCGCTAGCCGAGGGTATGAATATGCCTCTGCTAACTACCTGCTCCACCTGTATGCTAACTCTAACCAAGGCTAAACTTACTCTAGATAAGGGGGCAAAAAGCTATATCAATACCTTTTTAAAAGAGGGCGGTATGCAGTATCAGGGAAGCACCGAGATAACGAGCCTGCTTTGGGTGCTATATCAGAATTTAGACACGCTAAAAGCCAAGGTTGTTAGACCGCTTTCAAATTTAAAAGTAGCTCTATTTTACGGCTGCCACTCATTAAGACCGGAGCGCGAGCTTAAGAAAGAAAGCTCGACCAATCCAAAAAGCTTTGAAGCGGTAGTTGGGGCTCTCGGCGCTCAGATAGTGCCTTTTGAAAAACGCCTTGATTGCTGCGGCTTTCACGCTAGCTATCCTGCGGTAAAATCGGTATCTAAAATGTCAAGCGAGATCGTAAATGACGCTGCCGAGCATGGAGCGGACGTCGTAGTTACGCCTTGTCCGCTATGCCAGATGCAGCTTGATATCTATCAGGAGCGATACCAAGAAGCGACGAATTCTAAAGCAAGAAAGCCGATCATCCACCTATCTCAGCTGGTAGGTCTTGCTCTTGGGCTAAGCAACGAGCAGCTTGGACTAAACATCAATATCCAAGATGCAACGAGATTGGTAAGCTGATCTTTGGAAATTTTCTAAAATTTAACGGATGATTTTGCAAAAATACTTCGCTGCGGCGCACGAGTAGTTCGCCTGCTAGTATCGCACAAAATCATCCAACCTACGCCTGCTTTATCTTGAACTGCTTTTCGCTACTATAAAATTCTTGGATAAAATTCCACTGCTTTATAAATTTTACCGCTTCATAAAATTTAATGCTTTCTCCGTCGTAATTTAACGTTTCGCCCGCCGAGCAAATTTTAATCCGCCTTTTATTTTTAAATTTAAAACCCATTAGACAACGAATAAATATAAAATTTTAATTAAATCTAACGAAATTTAAGGTGCATGAATTTTAAATTTTGATAGAATGCCATTTAAAAATATCCTAAATTGCAGGAGGACATTATGGTTGATTTAGCTCAAATTTCGGCTAGACTTGATGCCGTTGAGCGTTTACCGCGAATAAAAGCAGAGGAGAGCATACAAGAAAGGCTTAAGAGCAAGGGTTTTTCGCGGCGCGATTTTATGAAATGGAGCGGAGCGATGACCGCGATGCTAGGGCTTCCGGCCGCATTTGCGCCTAGCGTGGCTCGAGCTGCGGAGCTTGCTGATCGCCTGCCGGTGATCTGGCTTCATATGGCGGAGTGCACGGGCTGTAGCGAGAGCTTGCTGCGCACCGACACGCCTACTATCGACAGCCTCATATTCGATTACATCAGCCTCGAATACCACGAGACGATAATGGCTGCCGCAGGCTGGCAAGCCGAGGAAAATTTAGAGAGCGCGATCGAAAAATACAAGGGGCGCTATATCTTAATGGTCGAGGGCGGAATCCCAAGCGGCGAGAATGAATTTTTCCTAACCGTGGGTCCTGAGGGCAAGAGCGGAGCTCAGCACTGCAAACACGCGGCCGAAGGCGCTGCGGCAATATTTGCGATCGGCACCTGTTCGAGCTTCGGCGGTATCCAAGCCGCAGCTCCGAATCCGACCGGCTCCGTAGGTTTGGACAAAATCATAAACAAACCCGTCATCAACGTCCCGGGCTGTCCGCCTAGCGAAAAAAATATCGTCGGCAACGTGCTAAATTTTATCCTTTTCGGCACGCTTCCGAGCTTGGATGTTTATAACCGACCGAAATGGGCTTACGGGCTACGAATACATGATCTATGCGAGCGCCGTGGGCATTTCGACGCGGGCGAGTTTGTAGAAAGCTTCGGCGATGCGGGCGCGAAGGACGGATACTGCCTTTATAAAGTAGGCTGCAAGGGTCCTTATACGTTTAACAACTGCTCGCGCGAGCGCTTCAACTCCCACACTAGCTGGCCGGTACAGGCTGGTCACGGCTGCATAGGCTGCTCGGAGCCTGATTTTTGGGATCATATGGGACCTTTTGAGGAGCCTTTGGCGGATCGCCTTTATGAAAGTGTTTTCGGCGGGCTCGGCGCTGATGCTACCGCAGATAAGATAGGTATCGGAATTTTAGCGATCACGGGTGTTGCGGTAGCGGCACACGCGGCGATTGCGTCATTTAAGAAAGATAAAGGGGAATAATCATGTCGCAAAGAATCGTAATAGATCCGATAACCAGAATAGAGGGACATTTAAGAATAGAGGTCGTAGTGGATGATGAAAACGTCGTCCGCGAGGCTTATAGTAGCTCGACGCTATGGCGCGGGCTTGAGACCATAGTAAAAAACAGAGATCCTCGCGACGCGGGATTTTTTATGCAAAGAATTTGCGGCGTCTGCACCTTCTCGCATTACAAAGCGGGCATCGTCGCGGTAGAAAACGCCCTCGGTATCACTCCGCCGCTAAATGCCTTGCTAACGCGCACGTTGATGGCTAACGCGCTATTTTTACACGATCATCCGGTGCATTTTTATCAACTCCACGGGCTTGATTTCGTAGACGTAGTAAGCGCGCTTAGCGCCGATCCTAAAAAGGCTAGCGAGGAGGCGTTTAAATATTGCGATACCCCTTATGCGTGCGGTGCGGATAAACTAAAAGAGGTGCAAGATCGCGTGGGCGCTTTTGTTAAGAAAGGCGCTTTGGGACCTTTCGCTAATGCCTACTTCGGCCACCCAACATATAAACTTAGTCCGGAGCAAAATTTAATCGCTCTTTCACACTATCTTGAGTGTTTACGCATTCAGCGCACGGCGGCTCAGATGATGGCGATATTCGGTGCGAAACAGCCTCATCCGCAAAGCCTCACCGTAGGCGGCGTAACCTGCGTAATGGATATCCTAAGCCCTGCAAGACTGGGTGAATATATGTCTAAATTTAAAGAGGTCGCGGACTTCGTAAATCGCGCCTACTATCCTGATCTCGTAATGGCTGCGAAGGCTTACGGCAACGAGCCTAGCGTGCTAAACGATATCGGCGTGGCAAATTTATGGACTCACCAAGAATTTCAGCTTTCAAAGAACGAATGGCTATTTCAAAGCGGCATGATACTCGACGGCGATATTAGCAAGGTTTTGGAGTTGGATGAAAACAAGATCACCGAGGAGGCAACGCATGCGTGGTATAAAAACGATGCGGCGCTTCATCCTTACGACGGCGAGCAAGAGCCGAATTATACGGGCCTTAAGGACGGACAGAGCATCGACGCGCACGGCAAAGAAGCGCATACGAAGGTGCTCGATACCCAGGGTAAATACACCTGGATTAAGGCTCCGCGATACGACGGCAAGCCGCTTCAGGTAGGACCGCTTGCAAATATCGTGGTAAATTACGCAAAGAAAAACGAGCGCGTAGTAAAGGTTGTGGATCAATTCCTAAAAGATACCGGCTTGCCGCTTGAAGCGGTATTTTCGACGCTTGGACGAACGGCGTGCCGTATGATCGAGGCTAAAGTCGTTGCCGACAACGGACTGATCGCACTAGAAAATTTAATCGCAAACATCAAAAGCGGCGATACCGAAACCTGCGCAAAATATGTAATCGATAACTCAAAAGAGTACAAAGGTCGCTATATCGGTCACGTGCCGCGCGGCGCGCTTAGCCACTGGTGCAGGATCGAAAAGGGCGTCATCAAAAACTGGCAGGCGGTCGTACCTTCTACTTGGAACGCCACACCGAAGGATAAAGACGGCGCTATGGGCGCTTACGAATCCTGCTTGATCGGACTTAAGCTTGCCGATCTTTCCAAGCCGCTAGAGATCATCCGCCGCATCCACTCTTACGATCCTTGCATCGCTTGCGCCGTGCACGTAATGGACGCTAAAGGAGCGGAGCTTGGCTGCTATAGGGTAGATCCCAGCAAAGGATAAACGATGAAAAAAAGATTTGCGGAATACGAATTCTCCATCGGTCTTAGGCTCACGCACTGGCTGCGCGCGCTTTGCATTACGCTTTTGGTGATCACTGGATATTACATCGCCTTTGTTTTCACCGCGCCCGAGGTGAGTCCCGAGCCGGTGCTTTTCATGCAGGCTAAATTTAGATTCGTGCATCTGATCTTCGGCTTTGCGATGATCGGTGCGGCGATCTTTAAAACCTATCTTTTCTTCTTCGATAAAAAGAGCAGAAAAGAGCTTTTGAGTATCAAGGATTTTTTTAGCCCGCGCGTCTGGATCGCTCAGATCAAATACTATATCTTTTTGGGCGAGCACCCGCATCTTCGCGGCGTTTATAACCCATTGCAGTTCATCTCTTATCTGGGCTTTTATCTAGTGCTGTTCGTAATCTGCCTAACGGGTATGATATTATACGTGCACGTCTATCACGAGGGGCTCGGCGGCGCGCTATACGGGCTCTTGCGCCCGCTGGAGGCTGCGATGGGCGGTCTAAGCGAAGTGCGAATGATACATCATCTTTGCATGAATATCATCATAATCTTCGTGCCGATCCACGTCTATATGGCGGTCTTTAACGCCGTTAAGGGCAGAGACGGCGCGATGGATGCGATCGTAAGCGGCTATAAATTTAAAAAGGAAGAGCACGCTTGAGGATGCTGGTACTGGGTATCGGCAATGTCATCTACGCGGACGAGGGCATAGGCGTGCACTTCGTCCGCGCGCTCGCGCAGAACTATAAATTTTATCCTAAAGCTAGCGCGCGAAATTCTATGGCGGGCGAGAATTTAACGGCGCAGAATTTTATGCAAAATTCCGCCCAAGTATCTGCGATACAAAATTTTACCTCGCAAAATTCCATAGAGCGCGACCCCTTGCAAAATTTTGCGGATGAAAATTTTATCTCCGAGCAAAATTTCGCAGCAGTAAATTTAGACCGAAATTCTACTCCAGAACATTCCACAAAGCAGAATTGCGCTTCAAATTTTACTTCGCAAAATTCCGTCATAAATTCCGTAGTGCAAAGCTCTATCAATGCGGACTTTGTCGCCGTAAATTCATCCGCGCCGAGCAGTAGCGCGGATCAGATCCGATTTATCGACGGCGGGACTCTGGCTAGCTTTTTGATGCCTACGATGGCGGAATTTGATGAAATTTTGCTCGTAGATTGTATAGACGCGGACGGCGCAAAGGGCGGCGAGGTGTATTTTTTCGACTACGACGCGATGCCTAAGCAGATCAGCTGGAGCGGTTCGGCACACGAGGTCGAAATGCTTCAAACCCTGCAGATGATGGATCTTTGCGGCGATCTGCCTCACGTTAAAATTCTAGCGGTCGTGCCGCGGCGCATCGAAGAGGCGAGCTTTAAGCTAAGCTCTGTGATATTAGAGTCCTCAAAAATCATGGAAAAAATGGCGCTTAAGCACCTATCGGATCTTGGCTTCGCGCATGAAAAAATCGCCGATCTCAGCGCCCAAGACATCGCGGATCGATTTGCAAAAAGGGGGCGAGATGATAGTAGCATATGAGTTTAACTACCTTAATGAAAACGCGCTAATAGCGCACTTTTTGCTGTTTTATGCTCGCAAAAGCGCACTTGAGTTTTGCCTGAAAAAAGAGGCGAGCCTAATAAGCCTTTTCGTGCGCGGCGGCGAGGATGAAATTTTAAAATTTAGCGACGAGGCGATGCCGCTGATCCCAAACTCCATATTTTTGGCAAAATCCTCCGTGCGCGTGGTGGACGAGGGCAGCGCCGAAGCGAAAGCGCTGAAATTTAACGGCACGTTTGAAGATACCTCCTCGGGCGATTTAAGCAAATTTTTAGAGGATGAAATTTCAAACGCCCATAACACCGCTAAATTTAATAACTTCACTCCGCGAGTGATGAAGGAATACCTCGCTCACTCCGAGCCGTCTCAAAACGAATTCGAAATAATAAGCGACGCTAACGTGCTTCATGAGGAAAAATTTGAAGCGGTAAGCAGAGATAATTTTGCTGGCTTACTAGAGTTTTGCCGCATAAACTTATTTCATGCTCAGCAGGTGCAGATTAAGCGCGGTGGCGCAACTTTCACGCTCAAGGCGGACGTGGATTTTAGCGCCGATTTTCTGATAGCTGCAGGAGTGGGCGCGCTGGATGGGATTTTTGTGAGCGACGAAAAGAGCAAAATCGCGCTCGCAGCCTTCGAAAAGCCGCTCATAAGCCTAAAAACCAATGCGATCTTTAGAAAAAATCACGAGGACGCGCCTAAATTTTTTGACGTAAAGCTTGCGGGCGACATATTCGTGTTTGCGCTGGGACGTGCTTTGGCAAGCGACGGGATCTATTTTTTAAGCGCAAAATGCGAAAGCGCAGCGCAGAAAGATAAAATTTTTAAGGTCGCGCCGCTGCAAAACGGCTTTTTGATCGTGCAAAACGAGGACTTTTTAAGCGACGCCGCAAGCTCTTATCTGAAAAACTCAAAGGACAAAAACTCCGCTCTTTTTGCGCTTACGTGCCGCGAAAAGGGGCTTTTAGATGATCCTAAAAAACGGGTTTTGCGCTGCTTTTTGGGCGTGGGCGCGGACGATGAGATCGCAATTTATAGCGAAAGCTCCAAAAAAATTCTGCTTAAATTTGATCTGCCGCGCAGTTTTGACGAGCTTAAGGCGCAAATTTGCGCCGACGAAACGGGCGCTAAGCTGCTTGAAAATTTCAGCGCCAAATTTAATGTAGATGCCGCGAAAATCGATGAAATTTTAAAAAGCGCAAATGCGGGATTTTACGGCATCTTTAGCGTCGCCGCGCAGCTTATCTGGGGGCGCGATGCGGCGTTTTTGATCGCGGCTGCGGAGGATTTTGCGGGCGGCAAAGGGGTGCGGCTTGATTTTTGCACGGACGAGCGCGGCTGCGTGCAAGCGGATAAAATTTTGCGCTCGGCGATGAGCTATGCGCTCGCAGGCGCCAATGAAAAGCTGTTTGCGTTCGGATTTTTCGATAGTTTGGGCTACTTTTTAAACGATCTGGCAGATGAGCGAAAAGAGGATTCTGACGTTTTGATCTTCGGCGGCGCGATGTTTGGCGGGCGCAAATTTGCGGATTTAATGCTTAAGCTTTGCAAAAATTTTGACGCGAGCTTTAGCGACAGCTTCGCACTTCAAGCTCGCTAGATTGGGCATATATGCGAATTTTTGGCAAAACTCCTAAGTCTTATCCGCAAAATAGCGAGTTGCGCGGACATTGCGGCGCCGATAGCCGCGCCATACGGGCTAAGCTTAGCGCAAACGAGACCACGCGAAATTTCAAAAAAGCGGCAAAGGACGCGGGCGTGAAGGATCAAATTTTATTAAATTTAGAGCATATTTTGAGGCGCCCGGTACGTTTTACCCGCCCGCTGCGAGCGCAACTTGCTTGCAAAACAGCTCCTGCACCGCGCAATTTATGAAAGCACATACATGAAAGCGGCTAAATTTGAGGTTTTCGGAGCAGTGCAGGGGGTCGGGTTTCGCCCGTTCGTCTATAAACTCGCCGTGGATTTGGGGCTAAAAGGCGAAGTTTATAACGACGGCGAGGGCGTTAAAATCATCGTTTGTGCAGATCTTTCCGAGCCGCAAAAAGGCTCGATTGATAAAAATTCCGCCCTTTTAAATTTAGATGAGCTAAATTTGAGCGAAACCGTAAGTTTGTCACGAAATTTTGCAAGTTCAAATTTAAACGAGAGTTTCTTTTCGACACAGAGCACACCGAGCTTGCCAAATGATTCGGTCGGCTTGCCGCGCGATTTGGCGAATGGTTTAGCTGGTGTGTCTGATTTGACGGATGATTTGCAAGCCGCAGCGAGCGAGAAATTTTTACCAAACTTATTCGAGACCGATCTAAACGAGCAGGGCTCCATTTTGCCAGCTTCGTCGGATCAAAATTTCATCGTGCAAAATTCGTCGCAGCAGCGCGGTATGTCGCAGAATGAATCGTTGCAAGACTTGCAAAATACTAAGCGCGACTTGCAAAGCGCGAAGGGGGATTTACAGGGCTTTAAACGCAATCCGCAAAGCGCCGAGCAAGATCCGCGCGAAGAAGAAATTTTAAAAATTTTCGAGCAGCGCCTTCGCAGTGAAGCGCCGCCGCTTTGTCGTATCGATAAAATTATCCGCACCGATCTAAATACGCAATATTTTACTGATTTTAAGATCACGCAGTCCAAGGAGGGACGTAAATTTAACCCGATTTTGCCCGATTTTGCGATCTGCGATCAGTGCAAAAAAGAGTTTTACGACCCGCAAAATCCACGCTTTCACTATCCTTTTATCAACTGCACCGATTGCGGCCCGCGCCTTAGCATCATCGCCGCACTGCCGTATGACCGCGCAAATACCACGATGAGAGCGTTTGAGATGTGCGAGTTTTGCCGCAGCGAATACACGGACCCGCTCACGCGCCGCTATCACGCCGAGCCGATCTCCTGCCCGCACTGCGGCCCGCAGCTGTTTTTATGCGGCACAGGCGGCGAAATTTTATCAAGCGGCGAGGATGCGATAGCGCGCACGGCGGAGCTTTTGTGGCGCGGACAGATCGGCGCGATCAAGGGGATGGGCGGCTTTCATATCGTTTGCGATGCGACGAACGAGCGCGCGGTACGCATGCTGCGAACGCTTAAAAAGCGTCCGAGCAAGCCCTTTGCGATCATGTGTCGCGATGCGGCGCAGGCGGGGCGCGCAGCGAACCTAAGCACGGAGGAAGAGGCGCTGATAGACTGTAACGTCAAGCCGATCGTGATTTTAAAAAAGCGCGAGTTTGTTTGGCGCACAGAGGCGGGCTTTGCGGCGGATTTCGGCACGCAAAATTTAAAGGCGCAAAGCAAAAATCCTATATCGCCGAAATTTGCGGGTGAGCAAGAAGAATCGGCGCAAGGGCAGGGCTCTGCGCTACAAAATTTACGCAATTGCGCGGCGCAAAATTTTAGCACGCAAAATATTGGAGTTTGCGCGGAGCAGGGCGGGTTGCATAGTGCACAAATTTTTAGCAAAACGGCGCGCCGTAATTTCACCTGCGATGCGTCGGTTGCGGGCGGCTCGCGGAGCGCAGAAAACGAGCTAGGACGCGTATCGAATGGGTCTGGTTCGCAGTACGCGGCTAAAAATTTTAACTCGCCGCAAGCAGAAGGCGAGCTAAAGCTGCGACATACAGCTAATGAGTTAAATTTACACGCAGCGGATAGCCAAGACTCGCAATGTGCGGCGAAGAAGCCTGATTCTTGGCTTGCAACGGACGAGTCTATTTCGCAAAATTCGGCGAATATGCAGGGCTTGCGACATGCTGCAAATGCGAACCTACAGAGCACGGATGCGAATTCGAGCTTGCTGCAAGTAGCAGGCGAGCTGGAACCGCGGCAAACAATTAACGAGCCAAATTTACAGCTTGCAGCTGATAACAGAAACTCACAATGCGCTGCGTACGAGTCTGGTTTGCAACAGACCTTAAATTCGCAAGGCTCATCATTAACTCAGCTGCATACGACGGACGCGCGCGGCGCCCATTCCGATAGCGAGGGCGATTTCGTGCGTTTGCCCGCAAGCTTTTCGGCGATTTTTGGGGCAAGTACGATTTTTATCGCTCAAAGCGTGGCGCCGAACCTTAATAAAATCGGCATTTTCCTAGCCAACACTGGCGTGCATCTGCTGCTTTTTGAATACTTTGATCGCCCGATCGTAGCCACAAGCGCCAATATCAGCGGCGAGCCGATTATTTTTAACGCCGAGGAGTTGCGCGAGAAGCTGGGCGGCGTCATCTCGTTTTACCTGGATAACGACCGCGAAATTTTAACGCCGAGTGACGATAGTATCGCCTTTTTACCGCAGTTTGAAGCGCGAGCTTCGGCGCCTGCTTCAAAAACGACTCGCAGTTTAAGCAAAATTTCCGCGCCGCTTCCGACCTGCACCGAGATGAAAAACTCCGCGCAAAATTCCATCCTAGCGCAGAATTTTGTGACTAATTCTGCGACCGCACAAACCCTTATCGCGCCGCAAAATTTTAATGGAAATTCCACGGATGGGCTAAATTTTGAGAGCTCGCAAAGACCTTCCGATACGGATACAAATTGCGACGTCGTAAATTTTACTTCCAAAACTAGCTGCGACGGCACAAAATTAGCGCCTCTAAAAAACCAAAATGACGCAAATTTCGTCGCCGAAGCGAAACCTGTTTGCGAAACGAAATCCGCCTGCGCCGCAGGTATCGCAAATTTAGCAAACGAAGCAAATTTCACAAGCCCCGTAAATTTCGCAAATGTCGCAAAACCGACAAGTAGCGCAAATTTGGCGAGCTACACAAATCTTTCCGCCGAAGCGGACGCTTTAGATCACGCGCTGTTTTTGCGAACATCTCGCGGAATGAATCCAAAAATTTTCCCTAGCAAATTCCGGCTCAAAGGCACTTTCCTGGCGCTCGGGGCGGAGCTTAAGAACCAGTTTGCGATCTACAAAGACGGGCAAATTTTCATCTCGCCCTACATCGGCGATCTTAAAAACGTCGCCACGAATGAGCGATTTTTCGCGCTTTTGGATATGTTCGTGCGCGCCTACGAGCTGAAATTCGACGCCGTCATCGCGGATCTGCACCCGCAGTTTTCGCATACGCGATTTTTCGAGCAGCGCGGATACCCAGTGGTGCGCTACCAGCACCATTTCGCGCATCTGGTGTCGAATCTGGCGCAAAATGAGCTGCTAAGCAGCGGCAAAAAATACCTCGGCTTTTGCTTTGACGGCACCGGCTACGGTACGGACGGCACGATCTGGGGCGGCGAGGTGATGATCTTTGATCCGCGCGGCTACCGACGCGTCGCAAAATTTGACGAGATCGCGCTTATCGGCGGCGAGAATGCGATAAAAAACATCTACAAACTTGCGCTTACTCTCGTGTTTAAATTTAACGCAAAGGACGCCGCGCGCGAGTTTTTGGCAAAATTTAGCGCGAGCGAAGTAGCAAATTTAGAAAAAATCGCGCCGCGTGCCGTCCGTTCAAGCTCGCTAGGGCGGCTATTCGACGCGTTTGCAGCGGTTATTTGCGATCTACGAGCCGTAAGCTTCGACGGCGAGGCCGGCATGCGGCTAGAAAACCTCTATACCCGGGGCTGCGAGCAGAGCTATAAATTTAGGCTGAAAAAAGCGGGCGAAAATTTTATCCAAAACGCGGCGCGTTTTGCTTCACAGCAACGAAGCGCCGATGATTTGCGGCACGAAACACAGCGCAAAGCGGGGCAGGGCGGTTTGAATGTGCAAAATAATAGCGACGCCAAAAACAGCTGCGAACTGCGAGGCGATTTTAAAGAGCTTGCGGACGATGCGGCGAGTAAAAATGAGCTTAGACTAGCGGCTCAAAACATCGCCGAAGGCAGTGGCAAAAAGAATGAAAGCTCCGCCGCAAATTCTATAAACCAAGCATCTGCCCTAAATTTAATAAATTCTAAAAGCAAAAATGCTTCTAGCGCCGATCAATCCCCGCAGAATAGAGCTTGCGCGCCGAGCTTTGAAGACGAATGCTACGTGATCGATTACAAAGAGGCGTTTTTGCAGGCTTTGCGCGATGAGCCGCACTTGGCCGCGACGAAATTTATAAACGCCATCGCAAACTTTATCGCGGAGTTTGCGGAGGGCTTCGGGCTCGAGGTTGCGCTAAGCGGCGGGGTCTTTCAAAACGCCACGCTTCTAAATCTTACGTGCGCGAAGCTGCGCGAGCGAGGGATAAAATTCCATCTAAACCGCGCCGTTCCTTGTAACGACAGCGGCATCGCCTACGGACAGCTCGCGGCGTATCTAAGCGAAATTTCGCGCTAAGCTCGTCCACAAAAAACGCAATTATAGCCGTTAAGCTCGCTCTTTATGAAATTTATTAGTCTCATCTCGCCGCTAAATTTGATGGCTCTGTGCCCTGCCTGCGCTTTGCGTAAATTTCTAACGCTACGGGTGGTAAAATCCACCGCGGCTAGCTTTTCTAAAATCGCAAAATCAGCGAACAAATTTACGCCTTGCTTGTCTTTATATGTCGCAACCGAAATGTTAAAATTTTAAAATTTAACGGCGCGCCGTTGTCTGCCATAGCATTACGGCGCACTGCTATGGCAATCGATGTAAAATTCTACCGCGGCGCGTGGCTAGATACTGCGCAAATCCCAAGCTAAGACGCTATTTAGCGCCTGACTCTTAAAATTTGGACGCAAGCTCGCGGTAGAATTTAAAATAACGTAGCACCGGTAAATTTCATCGCGCTAGTACTAAAATACAACGCGAAACTGCGAGCAAAATTTCAAAATAAGCGCGGTGCCTTGGAGCTTTAAATTTTAAAGAATAAGCCAAATTAGCGCAAAATTCTTACTATTTGAGCGGAATTTCGGTAAAATTACATTCAAAATACGCGAAATAGGGGGACACTATGAAAAAAGAGGAAAAAGAGGGCGCCGTAAGATTTAGCATTTCGCTGCCGACGAAGCTTTTTGAGGATCTCGATGAGATGGTGCGCGCCAAGCAGTACCTAAGCCGCAGCGAGTTTATCCGCGATCTGATCCGGGAAAAGATGGTCGAGGGCGTGCTTCATGGAGATGGCGAGGATGACTGCGTGGGCGTGCTTTGCATCGCTTACGATCATCACCAAAGCGATCTGATCGAGCAGCTCGTAGAGATCGAGCACCACGCAAACGTCACCATCGTCAGTACTAGCCACTTCCACATCGACGAGCGCCACTGTTTCGAGGAGATCACGATGCGAGATAAAATTTCAAAGATCGAGCGGCTCAGCGCCAAAATCGGCGCGCTAAAAGGGGTGAAATTTTCCAAGCTCGTAAAGGCGGTTATCACCGAAGCGTAGGGCTTTTGCATGTTTTTGAAAACAGCGCGTCGCGCTAAATTTATGCGCCTTTAAATTTAAACGCAGCTGCGGCGCGACTTTTTGCAGGTTACGAAGCGCGATTCTCGATCGAGTGGAGAATTCGGGCGGCGCGGCTGCGCAAGGCGTGCAAATAAAATTTGTTTAAATTTACGCGGCAAACGAAAGCGCGAAATTTTATAAATTTTAATCAAAAGCGCTCTTGTCGCGGGTTGAAATTTACGCACTGGCGCGAGATCGGTACAGCTAGCGACTAAATTTTATAAGGAGCCGCATTTTCATGCCGTATTTGTAAAGCCCGAGTTAGCTTAAAATCGATATGAAAACGGCTGCCGCGACGATGTTCGGCACGCCGGAGAGAGCACGCGCGAGATTGTAGAACACCGGGATAAAATCCGCTCGCAAGCCCTGAATTTCGCGCCCCTATCTGCGGCGATCTTTAGTTTATTTTGAGCCGTTGTGAGCTACGATATCTAAATTTACGGCGTACGGCTCTGCAATCTGCGAGTAGGCGATTAAATTTAAAGCAGCGCTTTGCTCGCGAGCTTTAAAATTTTGCGTCGAGCCTTCGCAAACAACGTATGAAATTTAGATAAAACCGAAGCGCGTAAATTTCAAGCCTCATTAAATTTCATAAAATTCCGCACTTCGATATAAAATTTATCAAATTTACGCCATTTAAAGCAAAAACGTGGTATTTTACGCGCAAAATTTATTTTCCAAGGATAAAAAATGTGTAAAGATTGTGGCTGTTCAGTAGGCCATACTCATGACGCTCATTCGCACGAGCATCTCCACACCCACGCGGACGGCACCGTCCACTCCCACGCTCATATGCACGAGGCGGGGATCGATCATGAGCACGACGCGCACGATCACGTCCACGCAAATGTCGCTATTAGCGACGCCAAGACGATCGAGGTGATGAGTAAAATTTTAAGCGCCAACGACGAGGAGGCCGCTCACAACAGAGCCCATTTTGACGAGGATAAAATTTTATGCTTAAATTTGATGTCGAGCCCCGGTAGCGGCAAGACGACGCTACTTGAGGCGACTATCAAAAGCGGCAAATTTAAAATCGGCGTCATTGAGGGCGATCTGGAAACCAACCGCGACGCCGATCGCATCATAAAAGCGGGCGCGCAGGCCCATCAGATCAGCACCGGCGAGACCTGCCATCTGGATGCCTTTATGGTTCACGAGGGGCTTCATCACATCGATACGAAAGGCTTGGATCTAGTTTTCATAGAAAACGTCGGAAACCTCGTCTGCCCTGCGGCATTTGACGTAGGCGCGCACCTGAACGTAGTGCTTCTAAGCGTGCCCGAGGGTAGCGATAAAATCGCAAAATATCCGGTGATATTTCGCCGCGCAGACTGCGTCGTAATCACTAAAACCGCGCTGCTACCGCATTTTGACTTCGATATGGAGGTGGTGGTGCGCGAAGTGCACAAGCTCAATCCGAAAGCCGATGTCATCGCTCTTGATAGTAAAAGCGGAGAGGGCGTGGAGAAATGGCTGAAATTCCTACAATACAAGAAGGAATTTCGTTAATGTGCCTTTCAATCCCTTCAAAAATCATCTCGATCGACGAAAATAATTTCGCGACTGTGGAGACTCTGGGCGTGCGCCGCGGCGTGAGCTTGGATCTGCTTCCCGAGCCCGCGGAAGTCGGGGAGTACGTGCTGATCCACGTGGGCTTTGCGATGGAGAAGATCGATACGCAGCGAGCGAAGGAGAGTATCGAAATTTACGAGCAGATCGCAAAGCAGATGAAGGCGGAAGAGGGCTTGGTGTATGAAAGCATAGAGCCGAGAGCCGGCACAGAGAATTAAAACGGCTTGCAAACCCGTAAAATTTAAGGTAAATAATGGATCTAATCAAGGATTTTAGGGATAAGGAGCTGATTTTAGCGCTTAGCAAGCTGATAATTTCTAAAAGCAAAAAGCCGTTAAACATTATGGAGATTTGCGGCGGGCACACGCACTCGATCATGAAATTCGGCCTTCCGAGTCTGGTCGGCGAAAATATCAAATTTATCCACGGCCCCGGCTGTCCGGTGTGCGTGATGCCGCGCAGTCGCATCGACGAGGCGATCAAGCTCGCCGCGATGCCGCAGAGTATTTTTTGCACTCTAGCAGACATGCTGCGGGTTCCTGGCTCTCGCACAAGCTTACAGAAGCTGCGCAGCGAGGGGCACGACATCAGAGCGCTTTATAGCCCGCTTGATTGCATAAAGATCGCGCAGGAAAATCCGCAAAAAACGGTGATATTTTTTGCGATCGGCTTTGAGACGACGACGCCGATGAGCGCCGTGCTGATCGATAAGGCGCTAAGCTTGGGGCTAAAAAATCTCTTTTTTCATATCAACCACGTCACGGTGCCCGCGCCCGTGCGAGCGATCTTAGACGACGCAGACGTGCAAATAGACGCGTTTTTGGGGCCTAGCCACGTAAGTGTGATCACCGGCGCGAAAGCCTACGAGAGCATTGCGCGGGATTACAAAAAACCGATCGCCGTAAGCGGATTTGAGCCGCTTGATATAATGGCGGGCGTGTTAAATTTGGTGGAGCAGCAAAACGCCGGCACCTACGAGGTTTTTAACGAATACGAGCGCGTCGTAAAAGAGGACGGCAACCAAAAAGCGCAAAATTTAATAGATAAATATTTTGAAATTTATGATTTTTCGTGGAGAGGGCTCGGCGAAATTCCAAAAAGTGGCATGAAGTTACGCCCGCAGTACGCGGCGCTGGATGCCAGGGTGCAGTTTGATTGCAGCGTACAGAGCGCTCCCGAGAGCAAGGCCTGTATCTGCGGCGAAATTTTGCGCGGCAAAAAAAGCCCCTATGATTGCAAGGTTTTCGGCAAGCACTGCACGCCGCAAAACCCGATAGGATCGTGCATGGTCTCAAGCGAAGGCGCATGCGCGGCGTACTATAAATACGGCGACGTCAAAAACGCGGGCTAAATTTTGCGCGCGGTATCGCAGAGCGTAAATTTTAAAAATAAGTCGTACTTTAAAATTTTAATCGAAGAAAAACGTTGCACTAAATTTGCTTTAAAATTTTGCGCGGCGCCGTAGCGGCACGGCTTGTTCGGCTGCGGAATACGGGCTTATAAATTTAAAACCGAGTGAAAAGGAAAAATTTGAACGAAACTATACTTTTAAGCCACGGCGGCGGCGGCGAGGAGATGAATAGGCTCATCAACGAGACGATCTTTGCGGCGTTTGATAATGAAATTTTACGCGCGAACAACGACAGCGCGATACTAAATTTAAATTTAGACGATTTAAATTTAGACGCCAGGGCGGGTTTTGATCGCGCGGCGAACTCTGCTTTGAATTCGGCGGCTAGTTTCGGCGGCGAGCTGGCTTTCAGCACCGATAGTTTCGTCGTCACACCGCTATTTTTTAATGGCGGCGACATCGGCAAGATCGCCGTTTGCGGCACCGTCAACGACCTTGCGATGGTGGGCGCCAAGCCGCTGTTTTTAAGCTGCGCACTCATCATCGAGGAGGGGCTTAGCTTAAGCGAGCTGCGACGCATCCTGGACTCGATGGCGAGCACCGCGCGAAGCTGCGGCGTTCGTATCGTTTGCGGAGATACGAAGGTCGTGCCGCGCGGCAAATGCGATAAAATTTTCATCAACACTAGCGGCATCGGCCGTGTTTTGCGACCTGCGCGCGTTCAAAACATCAAAGCGGGCGCAAAAATCCTTCTTAGCGGCGACATCGGGCGGCACGGGGCGGTGATACTCGCGGCGCGCGACGAGATCGCGCTAAGCAGCGAGCTACAAAGCGACTGCAAACCGCTTTGCGCTGCGGTCGAAAAGCTGATCTTGCAAGGCGTAAAGATCCAAGCGATGCGAGATGCGACGCGCGGCGGGCTCAGCGCGGTTTTGAACGAATTTGCAAGCTCTAGCGGGCTTGAATTTTTAGTGCGTGAAGAGGATATCAAAATCAGCAACGAAGTAGTTGGCGTGTGCGAGCTACTGGGCTTTGAGCCATACGAGCTTGCAAACGAAGGCACTTTCGTAGCGATCGTAGAAGATGGTGCCGAGGCAGATAGGGCGCTTGAGATACTGCGCGAATTTGACGCAAATGCCGCAATCATCGGCGAGGTACGCGAAGTAGGACACGACAAAGGCGAATTTAAGGGCGCTTTGACGCCTAGACCTAGTACACATGATGGATCTGTGGGTGCGAGCGACGCGGGCACAGTATCAGAAAATAGGGCGGGGCAATTTCAAGTTCCGTATGTGGCAAAAGGGCGAGTGATTTTGCAAAATGCCTACGGATCGCAGCGATTTTTGGAGCTTCCGAAAGGCGAGCTGCTGCCGAGGATTTGTTAAATTTGCGTGCAAATTCGGCAAATTTAAGCCTAAATTTCAGAGCACGTTTTTAAATTTACAACAAAATTTCGTATAGAATAATACGGCGCGGCCGTAAAATTTAGAGGAAAAAATGCATGAACTATCGATCGTAGCGGATCTTGTGGCGCTATGTGAAAAGGCGTTAAACGCCGAAAAAGCGAAGAAAAAAGGCGCGGCCGAGCAGGGCGGTAAAAATAGCTGCGACATCGCCGATACTGCCAATGAAAATACGGATTTCGCAAATACCGGCATAGACACTAAGAATACCGAAAATACGGGCATTGCGAATATGGACTCGAACGACAAAAACGGCGATTTTTATAAAAATTTAGATGCGAAACCACAGGCGTCTTACGATGCATTTGGTTCGAAAAGTCCACAGATAAGGGAGCTGCACGTAAAAATAGGGCGACTAAGCGGCGTAGAAGCACATTACTTGCAAAACTGCTACGAAGTCTTTCGTACAGGCACCGTCTGCGAAAATGCGGATCTCATCATCCATACCCAAGAAATCGTCGTAAAATGCAAAAACTGCGGTTTTAGCGGAGATTTGACGCAGAACGATTTTTCTTGTCCGCGCTGCAAAAGCTCCGAAATCAGCGTAATCGACGGCGAGGATATGTATCTAATGCGCCTGGTTATTGAATAAAAGAGGGCATTTTCTAGGGGCAATAACTTCCCATATTTCGAATTTAAACTCCGTGCATAAGAAAACTTCAAAAACTTCATTTTTGCCCAATTCAGATATTTATCTATTTTAATTCTTGCAGAAAGCACATCGTCTTGCTGATTTTATTTGAAGTCGCGTCAAATTATCAAATATAGAAAATAGATTTATGTAAAAATTCTTCTAATAAAAACCATTAATAAAAACAACAAATGCGTTAAAAATACATGAAATTATTCATATAATTATGCGTGAATTTTGTATTAGATTTTTACTTGAAAATTATAGTTTTCAATATAAAATATCTAAAACTATGGGGATTTTGGCGCTTTTCAACACTAATTATCGTATATCGTCTAAAGAACCCAAAAGATTAAATGTAAATTTTCTATCATTAGGTTTTATATTCTGCCTTACTTATCGTTCCATTTAGCTTTTAAATTTAAAGTCAATTGTTCTAGATATAGACACATTGTGCGGGATAAAATAAAAATTTCATAATTTAACTAGCGCAAAAGCTAAATTGCCCTGCTTACTCGCAGATTCCTGATTTGCCCTCTTTTAGAATTTAATCTTTTAGGCAAAATAGATTAATTCCATTGAAATTTTACTTACGCCCTCCCCTTGTATTGCTCTTAGCAAATTTTTTCTTGCGCTCGATGCGAATTTCAAAATTTAGCAATACGCAGTTTCTAAATTTATCTAAATTTCAAAACCAGGCATGTATAATCTTCGCCATAAATTTTAAAATCCAAAGGCAAAAAATGAAGCGCAACACTTTAGACGCCATAAAATTTCGCGGCATAGCCTCTAGCGTTTTATCGATCTGCTGTTATCTGATCATTTGGGCTTGTTGCGAGTTTTTGCGCGACATTACGATGAGAGGATTTTTTGCCGCCGCAGCCGCAATCGTCGCCGTGATTTTTACTTCGATGGTCTTTAAGCTCTCCGCGACCAAAATGATCTCGGGTATCTCTGATAGTAAGGTCTTTAGGGCGTATTTAATTAACTTTATCGCCCGAGTGCTTTGGACTATCGTATTTATTTCGCTTTTACCATACTCTATGAATAATAATATTGTGAGCTTGGAGACTCTAGATTATACCTTACACGAGCGAGGCGGTTCTTTCGTGGAGGCATTCTATTGCATTTTAGCGGCTATGGCTATAGGACTTAATCACTCTATGGAAATTAAAGAGACGCAATTTGTTACCATTTGGTATGTAACGATTACAGCGTTTAAGATTATCGGCACCATAGCACCGGCAATAGTATATTGCTACTTAGGAGAAGCCACTAAGAGTAAAATTTTTTATGCTTACGCGTGGTTATATTTTATATCTTTAGTGCTTGTAGAAATCATCAATTCGTTTATTAAACTACCGGAAATGAGTAGCGCAACCGCAGCGTACATTGTACTCACGATAATCCTTTTATCTGAAATTTTAGAACTTATCGCCTGGATTAGGATTAAAGGAATTTCGGGCGCGGAGCTTTGGAATAAAAATTTATGGACGACGCCTGCAAAATAGATCATAAAATCCAATCTAAAATTACGCGCGAGCGCTTGAAATTTTACAAATTTGCTTCACAAATTCCATATCGCACCGCGAAATTCTACGCGAAGCCCATGCGCACGATGTAAATTTTTAAATTTGCCCTACTTTAAAATTTCATCTTTTACCTAAAATTTATCATTAAAAATCTATAATATTTCAAAGTATATTTTCTAAACGTAACCGCCTAAAAAGCGCGCAAATCGGGCGTATTAAGAAGTATATAATCTAAATTAAAGGATAGAAAATGAGTAAGCCTCACTCTTTCGCGCTAGCTCTTGCGCTGTGCGCGAGTTCGCTTTTTGCAGATCGCGTCGTAACTGATCAGCTAGGTCGCGACGTCACGCTGCCTGATCAGGTTAAGCGCATAGTCGTGCTTCAGCACCAAAGCCTAAACGCGCTCAACGAGCTAAACGCGCTGGATAAGGTCGTCGGCGTGCAGGAGTCGTGGGAAAAGTCGCTCGGCAAAAACTACATCCGCCTAGCGCCGAGCCTCAAAGATATGCCCACACCTGGCGATCTGAAGGTCATCAACTACGAGGCGGTGCTTTGCTAAAGCCGGGCGTCGTGATCGTCACGAACTACATCCCGCAAGAATACATCGACAAAATGACGGAGCTCAAAATCCCAGTCGTCGCCGTTAGCTTTCAGCGCAGCGACGCTGCCGATAAGGGCAAGCTAAATCCGACCTTCAAAGACGACGAAGCCGCCTACACCGAGGGCTTTTACGACGGGATCGAGCTTCTTGGCAAGGTCGCAAACCGTGAAAAAGAGGCCGCCGAGCTCATAAGCTTCGTCAAAACCTCGTAAGAGCAGCTAAAGGCTAAATTTAGCGACTTCATCGTCGATAAAAGACCTAAAATTTACATGGCAAATCCCGATCTTACGACCTACGGCAGCGGCAAATACACGGGCATAATGTTTATGCGCGCAGGCGCGCAAAACGTCGCAGCGGATAGTATCAAAGGCTACAAGCAGGTTTCGCCGGAGCAAATTTTAGCGTGGGCGCCGCAGATGATCTTCGTGCAGGATCGCTACCCGCAGGTGCCGGCCGAGCTCAAATCCAACCCGCAGCTTGCAAATTTAAGCGCGGTCAAAGGGGATAAAATTTACATGATACCCGAATATGCCAAAGCGTGGGGCTATCCGACCGCCGAAGCCATGGCGCTTGGCGAGTGGTGGCTAGCGATGAAGCTCTATCCGAAGCACTTTGACGAAGCGGAATTTAACAAAAAAGTGGAGGAATTTTATCAAAAATTCTACCGCACGAGCTATAAATGAAATTTTCCGCCCTGCTGCTGCTCTGGGTCCTGCTATTTGCGGTATCGCTGGGCATCGGGCAGTATCCGATTAGCCTAGAGAAGAAGGGCAAAAATTTTTATAGCAAAATTCTGCGTAAAATCACAAAATTTTGCCCTACGAAAGCATCTGAAATTCCCCACGAAAAAATGAAATAATTTATATAAAAATTTATCTAGATTTTATGCCGATCGGCTATAATTCCGCTATTCTAATCCCGCATATTTTCGCGGAATTTTCAAGGAGAAAAAATGCTTAAACTTCACTCAATCCTTCTTGGCGCAGCGCTTTGCGCTAGCCTGACTTTTGCAGATCGCACGATTACCGATCAGCTCGGCCGCAAGGTCACGATCCCGGATCAAGTAAATCGCATCGTCGTGCTACACCACGAAGCGCTCAATGTCTTAAACGAAATCAACGCCCAAGATAAGGTCGTAGGCATCCTAAAAAGCTGGGAGCAGCGCCTAGGCAAAGAGTATAATCGTTTGGCACCAAGTTTTAAAAACCTACCTAATCCGGGCGATATCAAAGATGTCAATTACGAAGCTCTGCTTAGTCTAAAGCCCGATGCGGTCGTAGTGGTCAACTACTTCCCTAAAGAATATATCGCTAAAATGGAGGAGTTGAAAATCCCAGTCGTAGGTATTTCATTTTTCAGCTCTGCACAAGAGGAAAAAGCTAAGCTAAATCCGACCTTTAAAGGTGAGCGCGATAGCTTCGCTGCTTACGATGAGGGCTTTTATGAGGGGGTTAAAATTCTAGGCGAACTAAGCAATCACGAAAAGGATGCCGCTGAACTAATAGATTTCGTTAAAAAATCACAAGCTGATTTAAATGCCAAATTTAGCAATTTTATCGTAGATAAAAGACCTAGAGTTTATATGGCGAATCCCGATCTTACGACCTACGGTAGTGGCAAATATACTGGCGTAATGCTAGCAAGAGCGGGTGCGACAAACGTCGCCGCTGCAGATATAAAGGGCTACAAACAGGTTTCGCCGGAGCAAATTTTAGCATGGAATCCGCAGATTATCTTAGTACAAAATCGCTATCCTCAAGTACCTGCCGAACTTAAGGCGAACCCTGCGCTAAAAGGTCTTAGCGCCGTGAAAGAGGATAGAATTTATCTAATGCCTGAATTCGTTAAAGCCTGGGGGCATCCGACTGCTGAAGCGATGGCGCTTGGTGAGGAATGGCTTGCGATGAAACTTTATCCGCAAAATTTTAAGGACGCAAACTTTGATAAAAAAGTAGAGGAATTCTACGAGAAATTTTACCGCGTCAAATATCAAAAATAATGCTGAACCTAATCCTACTTCTTTTTTGGGTAGTGCTGGCGCTAATCTCGCTCGCTAGCGGGCAGTTTCATATCCCACTAGAAGAAATTTTTAAAATTCTCTTTAGCGGAGGTGGCGATGAAGCCGCCAAAAGTGTGATGCTGGATGTTAGAATTCCGCGCATTCTACTCTCCAGCCTTTGCGGTGGAGCGCTTGCTATCGCGGGTTTGAGCTTACAGGCGGTATTTAAAAACCCGCTCGTTGGCCCGCACATCGTAGGCGTTAGCACCGCAGCAGCATTCGGCGGCGCGCTTTGTATCTTGCTAGGATTGAGCGGCTTATGGCTTGCGGGTTTTGCATTTTGCTTCGGACTTGCGGCGCTATTTTTACTCTATCTTTTGGCAAAATTCGTAGCACGCGCTGATATTTTTTCACTCATTTTAGCAGGTATAGTCATTAACGGCGTATTTGCCGCACTTACGAGCTTGGTGCAGTATCTGGCAGACGATGAGGAAGTACTGCCTAATATCGTTTTTTGGCTACTAGGAAGCTTCGTAAGCGCAGGATATGATAAAGTAATTTTGATGTGCGCGATCGCCCTGCCCGCTTCTGCAGTCTTAATCGCGCTGAGATGGCGGTTTAATCTACTCAGTCTAAATGATGATGATTTGCGCGTGCTAGGCGTGGATGTTAAGTTTCTGCGCTGCACGATCCTAGCGCTTTGCACTGCTCTGATCGCCGTACAAGTTAGCGTCAGCGGAAATATCGGCTGGGTAGGTCTTGTAGTGCCGCACGCCACCAGGCTCATCGCAGGCAGCGACCACGTGAAGCTAATGCCTGCCTGCTTCATCGCAGGAGCGATCTTTATGCTGGCAATCGACGATCTATCTCGCTCGCTAAGTAGCGCCGAAATTCCTTTAGGAATTCTATCCGCTCTCATCGGAAGCCCGATCTTTGCCCTACTTCTAAAAAGGAGTGCCAAAAATGCAAAATCTAATTGAGGTAAAAAATGCTGGCTTTTACTACGAGGCGGAAAAATTCTGCTTTCGCAACTTAAACTTCGAGCTTGCCAGCTCTCAAACATTAGCGATTTTGGGCTTAAACGGGCAAGGTAAAAGCACGCTAATGTCGTGTATGATGGGGATTTTGCAGCCTAAAGAAGGCGAGATCGTGCGCAAGGCAAAATTTGCTTTCTTGCCTCAAAGCTTTAACGTCGCATTTGATTACAGCGTGCTTGACATCGTACTGATGGGGCGGGTACGCGAGATCTCGCTCTTTTCAAAACCGGGCAAAAAGGATATTCAAATCTGCCTTGACGCTCTGGATACGCTAGGCGTCGCCCATCTGCAAAAGCGCAGCTTTAACGCCCTTAGCGGCGGGCAGAGGCAGCTCGTGCTCTTTGCTAGAGCCCTAGCTAGCGGCAGCGACGTGCTGTTTTTGGACGAGCCTGCAAGCGCGCTTGATATCAAAAACCAAGACCGCGTGCTAAGCCTCATCGCGAATCTGCGCTCAAATAGCGATGCGAGCATAGTTTTTACCACCCACCAGCCTAACCATGCCCTCGCAGTCGCCGATCGCACACTGATCTTGCGAAATGATCTTAGCTACAACTACGGCGCAAGCAACGAAATTTTAACCGAAACCGCGCTTAGCTCGCTCTACAGCGTACAGATCAAAACGGCGGAATTTGACGTTGCGGGCGAGCAAATCCCCAGCATCACGCAAATTTTCAGCGCGCAGGTGAAGTAGCGGCGCGACAAAGCAACTCATCAATCGGCGTGAAATTTTAAATCGTGGGATTTTGTCTTGAGTTAAATTTAAATCGCGAAATTTTGTTTTGAAATGCCGTCTTGAAATTCTGATTAAAATTTTATATCGAGGTTTTGCCTTAGAATTCCAGTCTAAATTCCATAGTGAAATTTTACCGAGAAATTCTGATCAGAAATCTCATAGCGGAATTCTACCTGCGGCTTGCCGGTTTTCGAAGCGCGCAATGAAAGATACCGCGCTTGTGGTTTAAAATTTTTGTAGTAGAATTCTGCCTGCAAATCCATAGATGGAATTCCGTTTTAAATCCCGCGGCGAAATTTTATTCTCGCTCTGGTAGAATTCCTGGAATTCCGAAATTTCGTAGTTTGCAAGCTTGCCGCAACGAAATTTAAAAATTTTAAATTTAGCTATTTAATTCCTGCTTTACATCGATTTATGTATACTTCGAGATAAATTTTAAAAAGGCTTATATATGCAAGATCTCGTATCTCAGGCAAGAAAAGAGGGGATGATCAGCACCGGCATTGATCTATTTTTAGCGGCGGTGCCTGCGACTTTAGTTGCGCTAGATATTGCTAAGAACGATATGCTAAGGCTTAGCGGCAACAAGACGGCTACCTATATCACTGGCGGAATTATTTTTGCTCTTTTGTGTGTTTCGGTATTTTTCAGGCTAAGAGCGCTCCGCAAAATTTCAATGCCTAGCGGCATAAAAGCGGCAGCGCTTTACCGCAACTGCGTAATTGTCTGCATCTGTGTCATTGCCATAACAAGCATTTTTTTATCGATTCCTTTATCGATCTCACACAAGCATTTGGCAATGATATTGTGCATTTTAATAGCGTTTGCGGGCGCAATCTACATGATCGTAGCGTGGTTTTGCATAAATTTTGCTCTAGCACGCGTAAGCGGCGTGGGGATCTTTGAGACGTATGTGTGGTTCTGTGTCATCCTTTTTCCGTTAAATGCACTATACCATTTGATATTCCCCATGACCCTCACAATAACTAGCATCGTGCACCTGCTAGCCTGGAGCAAGATAGAAAAGATAAGCGTAAAAGTTTAGAATTTCGCAAATATCTTGTCGCGATAGAATTCCGATCTGATCGGTTTAATTTATATTTTATGCTTGTTTATATATACTTCTGGTCAAATTTTTAAAAAGGGTTTATATATGCAATTCATTGTATCTCAGGCAAGAAAAGAGGGGATGATCAGCACCGGCATCGATCTGTTTTTGGTGGCACTACCCGTGGTTTTTATCGTAGTAGGCTATGTCTCTTTCAGCGAGCCATGGCGCCTTGACGACGAGATGATAAATTATATCGCTAGCGGAATTTTGATTGCTTTTATTTGTGTTTCAGTATTTTTCAGATTGCAGGCGCTCCGAAAAATTTCAGTGCTTAGCGGCATAAAAGCAGCGACACTTTATCGCAACTGCATAATAATCTGCGTCTGCTTTTTTGCGCTAGCGCTCGTGCTCAATTACCTTTATCCGAGAGAGCCTGACGCAGACGGCGGGCAGAGTGATAATCCATTTGCGGCGATATTTGGACTAGCGCTTTTCGTAGGCGTTATTTACATAATCGTCGCATGGTTTCGCATAAATTTCTCTTTGGCGCGCGTAAGCGGCGTGAGTACCTTTCGGACTTATGTGTGGCTTTGTGTGGGACTTTTTGTGCTAAATATACTATGCAATGCAGCGATTATTGCTATAGCTATTTCCTCCGAGCCGCGGACCGAGCAGGTCTCGGCTTTAGCTATTGCTGTCGTAATGCTTAAACTGCTCCTGCCGTTTGCCGCTCTCATAATAACTGGCATCGTGCACCTACTAGCCTGGAGCAAGATAGAAAAGATAAGCGCGGAGGTTTGAAATTTCGCGAACCTCTCGTCACGATGAAATTTCGCTCTTTCCGGTTTGATTAGCGTTTTACACTTCGAGATAAATTTCAAAAAGGCTTATTATGCAAGATCTCGTATCTCAGGTAAGAAAAGAGGGGATGATCAGCACTGGCATCGACCTGTTTTTAGCGGCGGTACTCGCGGTTTTTAAGGTGATAGGCCTTGCTTCCGGCGGAATGTTCTTAATAGTCAGCGGAATTTTTATCACTCTTATCTGTTTCTCGGTGATTTATAGGCTAAGAGTGCTCCGCAAAATTTCAATGCTTAGCGGCATAAAAGCGGCGGCGCTTTACCGCAACTGCGTGATGATCTGTATCTGCTTCGTGGCGCTTTTATTATTTTATCCGGCAGGTTGTTACAGAGAAGTAACGATAAAAGAGATGATAGAAGAGACTATATGGAATTTAGCGGTGCCCGCAACCGCAATCTACATAATCGTAGCGTGGCTTCGCATAAATTTCTCTTTGGCGCGAGTAAGCGGCGTGATGATATTTCGGATCTACGTGTGGCTCTGCGCCTTCTTTTTCGCGCTAAATTGGCTATGTGGCGCAGGGCCCTTCGGTTTGGCTACCTCCAAGCCGCAAATTGGTGATACGGTTGCGGCTTTAGTCATCACATCGTTTAAGGAATTTTTGCCGTTTGCCTCTCTCATAATAACTAGCGTCGTGCACCTACTAGCCTGGAGCAAGATAGAAAAGCTCGCCTAAGCCGAAGCGCTTTCGTTTTGCAGCAACCGCGCGCTTTTGCAAGTCTAAACCGCAACGTCCAAGCCGCGCTATCCGGCGCAGCATCGCCGCACGCAGCAAAGCCGCAAGATAGCGCGTAAATTTAGAAAATTCAAAGGATAAAAATGAAAGAAATTTCAAAGCAAGATCTGCTTAGCAAGGCGAAATTCCGCGGAGTTTTAGGTGCCGTGATTTTGCTAGGCATCGGCGTAAGCGGCACGGTGGGCGTAAGCAGCATAGACGAGGACGCGGTCGCGATTTTTAGAGTTTTAGCGCTACTAGCGACACTAGCGATATTTTACGACTGCTTCGTTTGCCTAGAAAAGGCGCTAGGCGTGCGCTTCGTTAAGACCTATAGGCTGATAGAAAGTATCCCGATCGTCGCGATTTTGTGCTACTGCGCCATGGTAGTAGCGCTAAAAGAGGGCGCGATGCTAGGTCTACTCTACACCCTGCTCTACGTCCTTTCGACGTGCGCAGCGGTGATAATCTGGGGCGTATTAAACTGCCGCCTAGCCACACTTAGCGGCGTGGATTTATTTAAAATCTACGGCATAGTGGTGTCTGTGGCATGGCCCTGCGAAGCGGTATCGGGCGCGCTAGCTGAAATAGGCGTAATCCTCGCTCTGCCGTATCTAATCGCAGCGTCGCTGGTAACGGCGTTTTCGGGGATTTTGCTAATCATAGCGTGGATAAAATTCAACCCCGCAAGGTTATGCGGCGCGGAAAATTCTAGCGAGCTTGACGGCGCCAAGCTAGGCGCGGACGGCGAAAAACTGAGCATTTACAGTAAACTAGCTGCTTTTAAGAAATCAGACGCGGACGATGCGAAAAAGCCCGCTTCCAAGGCGAGCGCAGATGATACGACCGCCGCAAGACGCCCGGGCAACCCCGGATTTAAATTCTAACTCTATTCGCAAGATGGAATTTTGCAAAATTTTTAAAATTTAAGGCGCGGAATTTTATCGCGACGCGCGGTGCATCGGGCGGAAACACGGGATTTTGATTTAATTTTATCCGCTACGAACGCGCAAAATTTAGGGCAAAATTCCAAGCCGAAATTTCGCGATCAATTTAAAATTTTAAGCAGAGGTTCAATCCGAAAATTCCTACGAAGCAAAATCCAAGCCAAAATTCCAGCTGAAATTCTAAAATTCCGATCTAAATCCCTAATCCAGCTTATTTCTAAAAAGCGACGCCGCAAAGCTCAACGTGCCCACGCCGATCAGCAGCAGCGGCACGATGAGATGCCACAGCTCGCCCAGGCTTGCGCCCTCCAGATAGATCCGCCACATGCAGTTGTTGGCATAATACATCGGATCTAGGTGCGCGATGTAGTAAAACCACCGCGGCATCGCGTCCGCAGGCGTTATCAGCCCACTTATCATAATGCACGGCAGCAGGAACAAAAACGAGCTCACGACCGATTGTAGCGAGGTTTTGCAGACGGTCGAGATCACGAGGCCGATGCCTACGTTGCAAGCGCTAAAGATCGCAATGATCGCAAAAAGGTGCGCAAAGCGCCCGCGGAATGGAATTTCGAAGTAAAACACGCAGATCAAAAACAGCGCGAGCCCCTGCGCGATCGCGATCAGCACGGGCGGCGTCGCCTTGCCGATCAGCATCTCAAGCGGGTTTGCGGGCGTCATCAGCATCATATCGAAGCTCCCCTCCTCGCGCTCGCGGGAGACGCTAAACGCCGATAGCATCAGCACCTGAATCATCGAAAGCCCCAAAATCATCCCCGTCATGATCGTGTAGCGCGTGATCGTGTTTTCGTTAAAAACATAGCGCGGATTTATGCTGATTAAATTGACAAAATGCTGCGCGTTGTATTCCCCCGCTATGGCCTGCACGAAGCCGATGACGGTGTTCGCCAAGGTCGTATTGCGCGAATCCGCGATGATCAGAAACTCGTGCGTATCCTTAAAATCGCTGCCGAAATAGATCCCAATGATCGCCTCGCCCTCGCTTACGGCGCGGCGCAGACAGGTTAGGTCTTTGCAGCCAAGTTCGGTCTTAAACATCGGCGTAGCGGCGATGCTCTGCACCAGCGCGGTGGACGTCGCATCGCGGGCATCGTCCAAAATCGCGTAGCGCACCTGCTCGGGGGTGAAATTCGCGCCGTAGCCGAATATGATCGCCTGCACCAGCACCGGCACGATCAGCACCATGCGCGTGCCCTTGTCGCGAAACATCGCCAAAAATTCCTTTTTTATCAGCGCGCGAATTCGAAGCAGGGATTTTCGCAGAGCGTTCATCGCGCGCTCCTTTCAAATTTAGCGGCACCTTTAAATTTAGCGCCATTTTCAAATTTAGAGGCGCTGGCGGGCGGAACGGAATTTGAGATAAAATTTAAAAACGGAATGGACGCGGGTTTAAATTTATGCGGCGCGCGCGTAAATTTTAAAATTTCAAACCGATTACTCAGCTTGGGCGTAAAATTTAAAATTTCAGATCTATTGCGCAGCACCTCGCGCGTAAATTTTAAAAGTGCAAGCTTAAATTTACGCGGCGGCAAGGAGATGAAATTTAAAAGCGCGTTTGTGAGGCCAAATTTACTAAATTTTTCCGCGCGCGCCGTTTTGTAGCCGCGCCGTATAGCTGCGCTACGAAGTCGCACTATGCGGCGGCGCACAAAATTCGAATATCCGCCCGCATGATTAAATCTAACCGCGCACCGTTTTTCTGTCGCGTCGTACGTATACCGCGAAGTAAGCGGTGCCGCGCGCCCTACTTCGGCTTTATCTGTGCGCGGCAAAATACGACGCGGAGCACGTGTTAAAGCATGGCGCAGAGCATGCGGCGGCTCGTGAATAAACTTTAAGATTTTAAATTCGCACTGCGATGCGAAATTTTGTGCGATGTGTGCATAATGCACGCATCCGGGCACAAATTTTAAAATTCTAAATCTGTGCTGCGATATAAAATTTTGCACGGCGTTCGCGAGACGCGCTAGAGCGTGCGTGAACTTTAAAAATCCCATCGCGCACTCCCTCTCGTGGCTACGTCGCAAGATCGCGCTGCCAAAGCTTGCTTTTTAATTAAAATTCCAAACCGATTGCACGGCATAGGCGAAAATTTTAAAAATTCCGCCGCTTGCTTTTGCAGCTCAAAGCGGCTTTTTAAGCTCTCTGCGGCGCTAAATTTTAAAATTTCAAGCCCACGCTCCGCTCGCTTGCAAAAAAATTCTAAAAATTTCATCGCGTCCTCTCTTTTGGCGGCGTGAAATTCCGCCATCGATGCCTTGGGCGAAAGCGAAACGTTAATTGCGTCGATTTTTGCGGCACGAAATTTCTCCGCGCAAGCGTAAAGCAAAAATAAAAATTTCATCGCGCGCCCCTTTTTACGCTAAGCACGCACAAGCTGAAAAACAAAACCGCTCCGAGCGCCTGAATGGCGAGGTTTACCCACAGCGTCGCGCTCTGTCCACCCGATAGGAAGCAGATGCGAAAGGACTCGACCGCGTATGTGGGCGGCAGCAGGTGCCCGATGAAGTTGACCGCCGCGGGCAGTCCGCGCAGATCGAATATCATGCCGCTAAGCAGCGTCACGGGCAGATAGCCGATGACGATGGCGTATTCCTGCGCTAGGAATTGATTTTTGCAGATCGCCGAGATCAGCATGCCTAGGCAGGTCATCTCCAGCACGAAGACGCAAAGCGTCGCCAGTAGCATCGCCACGCTGCCGCGGATCGGGATGCCTAAAAGAACCTGCCCGTAAACGAGCGTCATCGCGCCGCCTAAAAGCGCCAGGAAATAATACGCGCCGACCTTGGCAGTGACGATCTCAAGTGCGCTTGCATTGGAGTTGTAAAGCGAGGCGATCGTGCCGCGGTCCCATTCGCGCGAGATCACGACCGCGACCATAAACAGGCAGATGAGCCCCAAAATCCCCACGTACTCGGCAGATACGAGATACCACGTCGATTCGTTGGCTTCGTTGAACCAGCTGCGATAATTCACGCTGACGGGCTTTGCTGCGGCGTTTAAATTTGTGTTTAAAAAGCCGTAATCTTGCGCCAAAACCTGCTCGATTACGCCCGCGACATAGACGTAGCTAAGAAGCGCGAGCTGCGACTGAGTGGCGTTTTGGATAAGGAAAATCTCGGCGCCGTCTTTATTCGAGCCGCTCGCGCCGCCTCCTGCACCATTTGAGCCGCCTACATTACTTGAGCTGCCGCCGTTATTTACAACGCCGCCCGCGCTGTGAGCGCCGTTAGCGGAAGGGCTTGCATTGACGCCGCCGTTCGTATTTTGGAGATCGTCTGCTCCGCCCATGAGGCCCGTATTCGTATCGCCTGCGCCGCCGATTAAATTTGCGCTGCCTTGATTTGCGCTCACGTCGCCTGCGCTGCTACCGGAATTTACAGTCGCGCCGCTTAAATTTACTCCGCTGCCGCCCGCTTCCGCGCCGTTGCGGTGCAAACTCTCGCCGCTTGCGCCGCCTGTGGAGGCGTTTATGTCGCTCTCCGTGCCCGCGCCTCTGTCCTCAAGCGGACGGACATTTGCGCCGCCGCTCACATTTTGGAGATTGTCCGCGCCGCCTGTGGAGGAGCTGTCGTCGCTAGAAAGGTTTAAATTTACGCCGCCGCCCGCGTCGCCGAGTCCGCCCAAAGTGCTTTGAAATTTCGCCGCAAAGCGCGGATCAAAATACAAAATGCTCTCGATCTCGTGCGCCTTAAAATCTCTCCTCGCGCTCTCTAAGTCCGTGTAAACGCGGGTTTGTAGGTATTTTGAGCCCAAAAATCCGCCGAGCAGATCCCGCTCGATTTTGGAGCCCAGATCGCTTACGAAGCCCACTTTGACGGGCTTTATGTCCATCCGCATCGCGTATCCGTAGATCACGACCAAAATTAACGGCATCAAAAACGCGATCACAAGCGCCGATCGGTCCTTTGCGATCTGCGCAAACTCCTTTTTTACTAGGATTTTTAAAAAGGTAAAGTTCATCCGCCCTGCCCCTGCACTTGGATTTTACGCCGCTGCGCCGCTCGCGGCGAGCCTCTAAATTTTGATCGCGCAAATTCGGCGACTGCCGCGCTTTGAAATTTTAGCCGCGTGATCGCATTTGGCACGCCCCCAAATTTTAATTGCAAAAGTGCGGCAACCGAGATTTGAAATTTTAACGGCACAGATGGACTGCCCGCGCCCATTTCGCTCATCGCGCCCTGAAATTTTGATCGCGCGAGCACATACGGCGGGCTTTGAAATTTTATGCACCGCGGCATTGTCTCGCTGCGTAATTTCTGACGCAAAAGCTCCGCGGCGGCGCAAAATCCGCGATGAAATTTTTGCATTAGGGCTTTAAATTTACAAGCTGTTTGCAAACTGACCGCCATTTTAAATTTGCGATCTGTTTGCAGAGTGGTCGCTCTTTTGAATTTATGATCTATTTGCGAGCCGTTCGCGCTTTGAAATTTACGGCGCAGACGAAGCGGGCTCGCTTCAGCGCGGAGCTCGCGCAGTATCCATCTACAAAATCCGCGCCGTACCCTGCTGCGCGACGTCTCATTCAAAATTCCACTACCGCTTGAAATTTCGCAATCTCTTAAAATTCCGCCGCCATTTAAAATTTTACTATCGCTCCGAATTTCGCCGCTGCTAAAAATCCTGCTGCCGCTTAGAATTTTACCGACATTAAGAGCCAAGCCGCTCAAAATTCCGCCGCCGTTTAAAATTTCATCGCCTCGCAAGACCCTTTCGCCGCTTAGAATTTTACCGCGCGGGCGCGCAGCTTTTCGCTCCGCCCGCATAAAATTCAGATCAAAAATCCTCGCAGCTCGCGCAAAATTTAGATCAAAAGCCCTCATCGCCCGCCTCGCTTCTAAATTTTTGCACCTCGTTTATGAAGGCCTGCTGCACGCTAAGCCGCCGCCCGCGCTGCACGCAGACTTCGTCGGGACTGCCTAGCGCCAGGATTTTGCCGCGATCTTGGATCAAAAACCGATCGCAATACTCCGCCTCCTCCATAAAATGCGTCGTCACGACCACGCTCACGCCGGTGCGCGCGAGCGCATTTATGCGGTTCCAAAAAAGCCTGCGCGAGAGCGGATCGGCGCCGCTGGTGGCCTCGTCGAGAAACAAAATCTCAGGGCGGTGGATGAGCGCGCACGCCATGCTGAGGTTGCGCCCCGCGCCGAACGGCAGGTTTTGCCACGTCTCGTTTCGCAGCCGCTGCAAGCCAAACTCGCTCAAAAGCTCCTCTATGCGCCGCTTCAGCGCCATGCCGCCGATGCCGTAGCTGCGGCCGAAATACTCTAAATTTTGATAGCAGCTTAGCTTTTTGTAAAGCGAAAATTTCTGCGAGACGTAGCCGATGCGCGATCTGATCGATGATTTAGCGTGGCGCAGATCCTCGCCCATGACCGAGATCTCGCCCCCGCTCATCCCCAAAAGCGCGCAGATCATGCGAAAGGTCGTCGTCTTGCCCGCGCCGTTTGGACCCAAAAGACCGAAAATCTCGCCCTTTTTGACCTCGAAACTCGTATTTTCCACAGCGGTGAATGAGCCGAATTTTTTACTCACGTCGCGCACTTTGATGACGGTTTGAGCCGCATCGAAGCTCCTTTTTTCGTAGCCGAAGTTTGCCGCGCCGATCTCTGCTTTATTTAAAAAAATATACGCATCCTCTAGGCTCGCCTCGCGCGGGCTTAGTTTAAATTTAGCGCCCCCGTTTTCGCGCTCTGTATTTTCGCCGTCACCCTCTAGGCTTGCGTTTAAAAACTCCTGCAGATCGCGCAGGCTTATCGGCTCTTCGCTTAGCAGATCGACGCTGCCGTCTCTGGGGCAGATGTCGATGAGCGGGGAGTTTTTTAAAAATCTTTGCGTTTTAAACATCAAGCGGCGCGCCAAGCTCTGATAATCCTCGCCGCCTATGCGAAAGGTGCGATCCCGCAGCGCCGCGGTGATCTTTACGGCGGGATCTTGCGCTATGATCTTGCCGCCGAGCAAAATCAGCGTCAGATCGGCATCCGCCGCCTCGTCGAAATACGCCGTCGAAAATATGCATTTCGCGCCGCTTTGATCCAGATACTCGCGCACGATCGCCCACAGCTCGCTGCGCGAGAGCGGATCAACGCCGACGGTAGGCTCATCGAGTACCAAAAGCCGCGGTTTTGCCGCAATAGCGCAGGCGACGCCGAGCTTTTGCTTCATCCCGCCGGAGAGCGAATCCACGGCGTAATCTTTAAATTTCAAAAGCCCTACGCGGCGCAAAAGCCCGCGCAGATACTCCTCGCCGTCTTTTAGATCGAGCCCTTTTAGGCCCGCGAAAATGTTTAAATTTTGCCAGACGCTAAGCTCCTCGTAAAGCCCCAGGCTCTGCGACATATAGCCGTTTGCGCGGACGAATTCTTTATTTTCGCCGCTAGGGGTGAAGCCGGCAAATTTTATCTCGCCGCAATCGGGCGCGATGATGCCGCAGATGAGCTTTAAAAGCGTGGATTTGCCCGCGCCGTCGGGACCCGTGAGGCTGATGAGCCGCGGCGTATCGTCAATTCGCAGATCAAAATTTTCAAAAACGACGTTTTTGCTGCGATCCTCTCGCAGGTAAAATTTCTTTAAATTTACGATATTTAGTAGATCCAAGCCTAGCTCCAAATTTTATATTTACTCGCCCCGTCGCTTGGCGCGACGAACGAGACCTACGCACGCCGAAAAGGCGCTCTTTATCGCGACGCCTTGCTTCTGCAGCCGCAAAGACGTCGTGGTTTTGCGACCGCTACGGCGTCTTAGTTTTGTGACAGCCGCGGCATCTCGGTTCTACAGACGCCGCGCGCTTTAAACTTCGCGACGCGCGTCAAACAATTTCGCCCAAACCTCGCATAGCATAAATTCGACGCAACTTACCGCAAGCGCGCGAAACTAAGCCCTATCGCGTCTAGGCGCCCTGCAATCGCCCGCTCGAATTTTGCGTGCCCGCACGATCGGCGTTGCTTACGGCTCGCGCCGAATATTCCGCGCGACGCCCGATCCGTCTTGAGCGTGTGCATATCGCATCGGCTAGCCGCGCCGCTAACGATGCGCACACAACGCGCATGGACGGGGCGGTCTCCAAAACATGAAGCAGCCCGTGAGTATCCGCGATAAATTCGCTTCAAAACGCAAACGAAAGCGGAGTTTTCAGACGCCCGGCGAGCTGTGAGCGCCGAGCTCTATCTTCGCTGCGCCTCTTTCGGTGAGATTTTGCCGCCGCCCGCCTTTCGGGGTGAAATTTCACCGCCGCGCACAATCGGTATTTTATCGCGCCGTTTGTTTATCGCAAAACGCTCGCTAGAAAAAAAGTCCGTTGCCGTTATACCGCCCGATTTTTTACCTCGTCGTCGCCGAGCCGCAAATTTTAAAATTTAACCCGCGCTGCTTTGCGCCAAAATTTCGCCGAAATTTTACTCGCTGCGCTGCGAAATTCCGATCTTTTATCCAAAGCCGTTACCGGCTCGCGCAAAACCCGCGCGATAAAATTTACGCCGCCTTTGTACGACCTCGTTATAAGCGCACAGCATTTTATCGCCGCCGAGACGATGTATTTTAGGCGCAGCAAAAATTTATCGCCCTGCCCTGCCGAACAGGCGCCGTTTAAATTCCGCCTCGAAGTGCACTTTTAAAATTTCATCAGGCCCACACACGCCGTATACACGGCTTGCGCGGCGTTGCGTAAAATTTCTCGGGCAGCGAGCTATGCTATTCAAATTTCGCCCGCAGTGTCCGAAGTGCCGCCCACGCGCTAAAATTTCGCTCATGCATTAAAATTTCGCGCGCAACGCTTGCGCGTTAAAATTCCACGCTGATCGGCTGACCTAAGCGAAACTGCTCATCTTCGTCGCTAAAATCGGCGCGCGCCTCCCACACGAGATCTGCGCGCAGCTCCTCGGTCTGCACCGTGCGGGGCGTGTACATCGCGGTTTGGCTCACGTAGGCGACCTTTGCGCTCGCGCTAGAGCCGTCCGTAGCGATGATCCGCACGCTCTGTCCGGCACGCAGGAAGCGGAGCTGATTTTCGCTTAGATAAAATTTCGCGCGCTTGTTTTTTACTTCGCTGAGCTCAAAAACGCCCACGCTGGGTATGCTGATGTCGCCAAGCTCCTTCAGGCGCGCTCTGATCTGCCCGCTAAAGGGCGCTTTTAGCACGCTTTGCGTCTCGATTTGGTAGTTCAGATATTTCAAATTTTCCTCGCAGCTTGCCAAATTTGCGCGCGCAGTGCCGACATCCTCGTCGCGGTAGCCGCTTTGAAGCTGGCGCAGATTAGCCTGCGCGCTTTGCAGCTGGGCTTGCGTGCGCTTCATCGAGTAAAACGCCTCGTCGATCTGCTGCTTGGACGCGGAGTTGGTTTTGCCCAGGCTCTTGAGGCGCTCGTTCGTCAAAGTAGCGAGCTGTAGGGCGTTTTGCAGCGCGCTTACGTTCGCCGCCGCCATCTCGATCTCCTCGCTACGAAAGCCGCTTTGTAATTTCTGCAAGCTAAATTTAAGCCCGTCGCATCTTGCGATCTGAATACGCCTTTGATAGCTCAGATCCGCCGTATCCAGAGCCGCCAAGACGTCGCCAGCCTGCACGAAATCGCCCTCGTCGCGATAAAGCGCGCTAATGCGGCCGCTGCGCTCGAAGCTAAGCGAACTCTGCCTGATATCGATGATGCCGTAGGCCTTGTGCGCGACCTCTTCGCGCCTATCGAGATTGAAGTAGATCGCCGCGGCGAGAGCGGCCAGCGCAAAAACGACGAAAAATAGAAGCCTTTTCATAGATCGCCTTAAATTTTGATATGCGGTTATTATAAAATAACTTTTCTAATGCGGCGCTGATATTTGAGGCTCGGGCGGTGATTTTATAAATCGATCGCATTAAATTTGCCGTATTAAATTGAGCGCTGCGCGCGGGCTAGATTTTGGAGCTTGGGAGGATAAAATTTAGCCTATCTGCGTGATTTCAAGCGGCACGGCTTGTAAAACGCAGCGACTTTTTGAACTAAAAATTTTAAAATTTTAATGCGGAGGCTCTGCTCGGAAGCGGAGCGTGGAATTTTAACGTGCGGGTGCCGCGCTAGTACTGCGGGCGGAATTTTGTCGCGAAAGCGAAATTTTATCGCGCTAGCGGCATCAAGCATCGCAGGCGAAATTTATCGTTTATTGCACGAATAGCGCGCAAGTTGCCGCGAACTAAATTTTATCGCGGCAATTGTTTAGAGCTATTCGGCGCAGCGAGCCGGAATTTGCGGCTCCCGCTAGCGATAAATTTTACGCGGCATGAGCAGGCGGCGCTTGAATGTGGCGGAAATTCTAACGCTGTGGCGAGTAAAATTTAAGAGGGCTTCGCTTTCAAGCGGAGCGCGGAATTTAATGGCGAAATTTAACGAGCATTGGGCTTTATGGGCCCAATGCTCGCTCGGTCGTGCAAAAGTTGAAATATTTAAAACTCACCTTTAACCGCGACGATCCACTTATCGGCCCTTGCCTGCCAGTGCTCGTCGCCCTTAAAATCGATCGTAAGACCTACGAATTTGCCGTTTATGAAGGCGCGCGAATGTTTAAATTTATATCCCTCTGCACCCCAAGCACCGATGAGATCGGCCTTTTTAAGCACCGGCAAAAACGTGCTCATACCGCTGCAAAAATCGCTGCCGTGGCGCTCGATGTTGCCAACGCCTATGAGCGCGACCTTGCGTCCGTCAAAATCAGTTTTATTCAAAAGCTCCAATTTGTCGTCAAATTTAGCCTGGATCTGTCCGTCGCCGTGCGTCGAAGCCGCAAAAATAAACGCGCCCGCTCCTGCCAAATCCTCCTCATTTAGCTCTTTGGCCTCCTTGATCTCAAAGCCGAGCTTTGAAGCGATGTATTCGCTCACGACCTTCGTGTCGCCGCCTTTGGTAGCGTAAACTAATAGTTTTTTCATTTTCTCTCCTTAAAAATAAGAATGATTCTAACAAAATAAGATAAATTTTGAGTGAAATAAAAATTTTATAAGGCACCCAGATACGGCACGATGCCTCGTATCCAGCTAATTTTAAGCGGCAGCGAGCCGGTAAATTTTAACGCCGCCGCTTAACCGCTCGTATAAAAATCCATAGTATAATGCCGCTCGTAGCTCATTATAAAGGAGAAAACATGAAGAATTTTACATTATGTTTGATCGCAGCGATCGCACTTTGTGGTTGCGCGGCCCCGCAGGATCGATATGGTGGAGATGTTTATGACGCGAGCGAGACGAACCGCATGAGGCAGAGCGATCGGATCGAGATCGTCGATGTCCTGCCTGCCAAAATCAACTTAGAGCGCTCCGAGGGCAATACGGGTAAAATTTTAGGTGGCGTCGCAGGCGGAACTACGGGTGCGGTCATCGGGCATAAGCTCGGCAAACATAGCAGCAGCAGGCGCTTAGCTGAGACCGTGGGGCTCGTGGGCGGTGCGGTAGTAGGCGCGGTCGCCGGAGATGCGATCCAAAACTCCCAAAAAACGGTGCAAGGCTCCAATGTCATCTACAAGCTAAACGGCAAGGAATACTCATCCGTGCAAGCCGATCCGCCGTGCAGATTTAGACGCGGCAAGGCTCTGCTGATCCACACGGGCAGCGAAACGCGGGTTCAGCCAAACTCGGGATGCTAACAGAACTCGGTATGTTAAATTTAAAGCCGCCCAAAGCTTGCGGTGAAATTTTAAAATTTCACCGCGATGTTTAAATTTAAGAGCGGCATTTAAAAATTTAGAAACGATGTTTTAAATTTTAAAGCGGTACGGTTTTTGAAGACGGTGCCGCTAAATTTAGCAGGCGATCAAAATTTTAACTCTGCAAAATTTTAAGAGCCCGCTAAAATACTTTAATATATAATCGCCGCTTAAAAACATGGAGCGGCGATGAAAAAATTCTATCTTAAAATTTCAGCATTCGCGTTTATAACGGCATTTGTAGCGATCCCCGCGGCGGCAAAGGTAAGCGTAGATCATTTACAAACCCAAGAGGAAAAAGATTTAGCGATCTCTTGCAATAACGGCAATGGAAAATATAGCGCATGCACGAAACTAGTCGAAATTTTATCCAAAAAGTGCGACGGCGGAGATTATGAAAGCTGTGGATCGCTCGGCATAGCGCTTTTCGACTCCAATAGATATGAAGACTCCGCCTCCGCTTATAAAAAAGCTTGTGAGACCGGCGTAGTAACCTACTGCTATATGCTAAGTGCGACCGAAATACACTATGGCGGAGATGTAAATTTGGTAATTAAATATCTTGGTAAGACATGTGAAGCAGCAAATAGCCTGTTTAAAAACGAAGCGTGCAAGATAAAAGAGGAATTGGAAAAGTGCCTAAATGACAGCGAGTGCAATCCTATAAAAAAAGCAAGAATTTTGTTAAAAAGCGTAAGATGATGTTGTTTAAAAAGCCGCTTTATATATCAAAATTTAAATAGGAGAGAAAATGCAGAAAATTAAATTTATAATTCTAGCTTTCATATTTTCAATATGCTCTAGTATGGCAAGACCCATGGATTCGAGCTTTTTCAAAACTTGGGAGGAAAAAGAGCTAAATTTAGAGTGCGATAACGGCGATGGAAAATATAGCGCATGCACAGAGCTAGTCGAAATTTTATCCAAGAAGTGCGACGAAGGAGATTACGAAAGCTGCGGATCGCTCGGCGCGGTGCTTTTGGTTACAATGGGTAGATATAAAGATTCCGTTTCAGCATTAAAGAAAGCTTGCGGGGCGGATATGATGTATTATTGCTTTTTGCTAGCAGGGAATGAAATATTTTACGGCGGAAATATACATAGGGCTATCGGTTACTTTGACAAGGTTTGTTACGGAAAAAACAGCGACAAGAAGGATTTTTCCTGCAAAATAAAGGAGCAATTAGAAATTTGCCTAAGCGATAGCGAGTGCAATCCTTTAAGAAAAGCGATGAGTATACTTGTACCAAAATAAAAATTTTAACAACGCGATAAATTTCATCCTTATAGCTGATGCACTTCGCAAAAAAAAATCAAGAATAAAGCCGCTAGAATATTACCGCCCACTTCTATCGTTTCGCTGCCATAAAATTTTACTCCGTCTCCAAAACCTCTCTTGCATATTTTATCCCCAAATCATACGCCTTTTCATTTAGCGCGCGGGTTTTTTCAGGCACAGAGCGGAGCATTTGCTCTTTTACGAGCCTTGCGTCCATGCAGCGACTAAGCTCTACTGCGATCGCTAGAGCCACGACACTTTGAGTGATGACATTTCCAACTTCGTATTTTGCGATGGTGATGATTGGAATTTCATAAATTTTAAAGCTTGCCCTATCCTCATCCCTCGGGGCTACTAAATTCGGCTCGATTACGATCACGCCGCCTTTTTTCACGCCATTTTTGAAAGCATCATAGCTACTCTGCGCTGTTGCGAGCATGAAATCGATCTCGCCCTCGCTCGCGTAAGGATATAGAATTTCTTCATCGCTTAAGATAATATCTACTTTCGTAGGTCCGCCGCGTACCTGAGAGGTATACGTAGATGCCTTGATTCCATAGCCGCCGTGTGCGATCTTTGCCGCAGCTAGAATTTCGCCTGCTAGGATTACGCCTTGACCGCCCACTCCCACAAATCTTAATTGATTCATCTTAGTCCTTCAAAATTTATCACTTCGCCGCTTTGTGCCGCGTCTATCACCTTTTGATACGCCTTTGTGTATTCGGTGCGCCCATTATCTTCGTGTAAAACTCCAAGCGGAAATAGCCCTGCTCGCTCATCCTCGCTAAGAGCGTCAAATTTTGCTTTAGAAATCGTACGCGAATCAAGCCACTTTAGCATTTGCACCGCCTCGCTCATTTTATTTTTACGACCCAAATTTACGTGGCAGTTGCTAAAAATATCAAAAAAACTATAACCCTCGTGCTCAAAGCCCTTGGCTAGAAGTCGCTCGATTTTTTCTGGATTTGTCACGCTCTCGCGTCCGACAAAAGTTGCTCCGGCAGCGATCGCAAGTTTCGCCGCATCAAAGCTGGGATCGACATTGCCGTATTGCGCCGTAACCGTCCAAAACCCGCGCGGCGTCGTAGGGCTCGTCTGCGAGTTCGTAAGCCCGTAGATGAAATTATTTACCAAGATATGATTTAGATTGATATTGCGGCGGCATCCATGGATCGTGTGATTGCCCCCTATCGCAAGCCCATCGCCATCGCCAGTGACTACTATTACGTGTTTGCCTGGATTTGCAAGCTTGATACCCGTAGCATAAGCTATCGCGCGTCCGTGCGTCGTATGGACGGTATTGCAGTCTATGTAACTCGACATCCTGCCACTACAGCCGATACCGCTTACCACGCACACATCGTCCATGCTCCAGCCTACGCGGTCAATTGTGCGGATGATCGCTTTTAAGATCACTCCGTCGCCGCAGCCCCAGCACCAAAGCGTAGGCATCTTGTCCGTTCTTAGATATTTGTCGTAATCAAACGCCATTTAAAGCTCCTTTACTTTCTCGATAATCTCGCTAGGGCTGATCGGTCTGCCGTTTGCCTTAAGAAGCGTCTTAAAATCATCTCTCAAACAAGCGCGCTGCACCTCTAGCAGATACTGTCCTAAATTTAGCTCGGCGATCAAAATTTTATTAAATCTCTCCCCTAGCTCCCTTAGCTTGCGCGCAGGGCTTGGCCATAGCGTAATCGGGCGAAAAAGTCCCACACGCACGCCTTGCCCTCGTAGCTTTAAAATCGCGTCTTTTGCTGCTAAGCTAACGCTGCCGTAGGCGATGATGCAGATTTCGGCGTCATCTAGCATAAATTCCTCATATTGTACGATCTCATCTTCATGCGCCGAAATTTTATTAAAAAGCCTTTTTATAGAGCGATCCACGATCTGCTCGTTTTCGGTCGGAAAGCCCTTCGCGCCGTGATGCAGCCCCGTTATGTGATAGTGGTATCCCCTAAAAAAGGGATTTAGCACCGCAGGCTTATCGGGCGCAGCATCATAGGGCTCATAATCTTTCGGACTACCTTTAAATTCCGCCCTGCGCTCGATTTTTAGATCCGAAATTTCAGGCAGCACCGCCTTAGCCTGCATATGCCCAAGCGTCTCATCAAGCAGCAAAAATACCGGCGTCATAAACCGCTCGGCTAAATTGAAGGCGCGCACGGTTTGTGTATAAGCCTCCTTTAGCGAGCCAGGGCACAGCGCGATGCTTTGAAAATCGCCATGAGTGGGGTTGCGAGCTTGCAAAATATCGCCCTGCGCCACTCGCGTAGGAAGCCCAGTGCTAGGACCTCCGCGCATAACATTTACGATTAAAAGCGGAATTTCAGCGATAAAGCCAAGCCCGATCTGCTCTGATTTTAGCGAAATTCCAGGACCGGAGCTTGCCGTCATCGCCTTCGCACCGCTCATAGACGCACCCAAAGCTACAGAAATGCCCGAAATTTCATCCTCCATCTGGATAAATTTGCCTCCGACCTTAGGTAGCAAGCGACTCATCTCGTGCGCGATCTCGCTGCTCGGCGTGATCGGGTAGCCGCCGAAAAAATTACAGCCGCAATCAATTGCCGCACGCGCAATTAAGGCGTTGCCTGTGGAAATTACCTCTCTCATTATGCGTCCTTGGGTTTCATAAAATTATTGTTTTTGATTTTTTCAGCCATCTCTCTAGCCTGCGAGCTTAGACGAGCGAATTTAAAGCCTTTGGGCGCGACGAAAATCGCAAAATCAGGGCAGTGCAACTCGCACTCCCTACAGCCGATACAGGCGCCCTCATCCACCACGTCGATCATCATGCCCTGCACGGCGCCCTCGTCCTGTCTCATCGCGATCGCGCCGCTAGGACAGACGCTTACGCAGATGTTGCACGCCTTACAGCGGCTCTCATCTGTCCAGACGGCGCGCTGGCTCTCATTTTCGCTCATATTTTCTCCTTAATTTATCAAAATCCGCACTAAATCCCGCCTCGCGATTTAAAATTTGAAATTTTGCGGCGCAAGCCTGCTTTGATCGCATTAAAGTCCTCTCGTTTTTAAATTTTGCAGAGTTTAAATTTTAAAATTTTGTGGCGTTTAAAAATTTTACGCCACGCAGAATTCTGAGCCAAAGTAAAATTTTAATCTACGAAATTTCACAGCAGGCGAAATTGCGCAAATTTTAAAATTCCGCAGCGAATTAAATTTTACGCTACACAATTCCGCGAGCTTAAATTTCTTGCCGGAGTGAAATTTGATGCTGCAAATTCTATCGCAAAAATTCTGCGCTTTGAAATTTTAAATCTACGAATCCCGCTTCCGCGTCGCGTCGAATTCGCTTTATTTCCACTAAAACTTCAGTTCCGCTATCCGCTCACGCATCCGTTCAAGCTGCGCGTAGAAATCGCCCGAGTAGGCGAAATTTCTCTCTATCGCGCCCATTTTACCGACGCTTACGAAGCGCCCCAAAGGCACTCCCGATCTATCCGCGACGCAGCAGGCGAGCGTGCCGCAGGTATTAAAAAGGATGTATTTTATGATCTTTACGATCCCCGCAGCGGGCGCCAAATACGCCGACGTGCCCAGTAGCTCGCCGATCTGCGCGCCGGCGCGTTTGGTATTTTGCACCGCACGCTCGAAAATTTCATCCGAAATTTCAAATCCCAGCTCGTTTTTAAGCGCGATCATCTCTTCGCTATGCGGGCCCACGATCGCGCTTCTCATCGATGAAATTTCCTTGCCGCTCGCTCGCGCGAGTTCAAATTTAAGCCGCGCGCCGTCCAGCTCGCCCGCCATGCCGATGACGCGCTCCTTTGCAAACCCGCTAGCCTGCAGCGCCGCATAGACCATCATATCAAGCGGATTGGTAACGACGACGATGATGGAGTTAGGCGCGTATTTTGCGGTATCTCGCGCGCATTGCGCGACGATGGCGGCGTTACTGCCAAACAGCTCCTCCCTGCTCTGCCCCGCCTTTCTTGCGTGCCCCGCCGTGATCACGACGATACCTGCATCTGCTATGTCGCCGGGCTCTGTGCTGCCGCTTATGCGCAGATCGCGCTCGTAAACCGCCGCCGTATGAGCTAGATCTAAAGCCTTACCGCGCGCGATCTTCTCTACCGCATCCACAAGCGCGATGCTATCTAGCTTTTGGCTTAAAGAATCGCTTACGATAAGATCGTTTGCTACCGCTGCGCCGATGTTTCCCGCGCCGAATATCGCTATTTTCATTGTTATCTCCCAAATATCGATCCGCATTTTTATAACTGCAGGGGTTAAATTTTAAAATTTAAAGACGAAATCTCGTTTTTTAAATTTAATTCCGAAACGACCTTAAATTTTACCTCTGCGCCTTTACGTTGCGCTCGTGCTCGGCTTGCGTGCGCGCAAAATCGTGAAGCCCAGTCTTTTTATTTCGCATAAAATAGAGGTATTCGCTCTTTGCGGGCGCGAAAACGGCGCGTATCGCATCGCGAGAGACCACGCACACGGGCTCTTTCGGAAGTCCGTCGTTGAGGTAGGTGTTGTAGTGGCTGGTGTCGGTGCGGATGCGCTGCGAAGTGATCTTGACGTGTGAAAACTCGCCGTAATTCAGCGTACCGTCCATCTGAAGGCGCATATTTTTGGCTAAGCGGTTGTCGATGACCGAGGCTACGAGGGGCATCTCATCTGCGTTTGCGGCCTCTTTTTGAATTACAGAGGCCTTGATCAGCACCTGCTTCCATGCCGTGGCGTTATAGTCACCGCTAAGCTCGCGCGACAATCCTTCGTGGAATTTTTGCGCGCTTGAAACAAGGTGGTCGATGATATTTTTTTCGCTTTCGTTTTTGCTAATTTTGTAGGTTTCAGGCACCAAAAAGCCCTCGTAAAACGGCGCCGTGGCGTTGTATTCGCGCTCAAGCTCGCTAAAGCTTAGCCCGCGATCTTTCGCAAGCTGTTTTAAAAAGACGATCGTAGTCTCGCCCGGGATCAGCTTAATTTCGTTCATCACGGGCTTTGCGACGCTTAACTCATACAAAAATTGGTATTTGGGCAAATTTTCGCCGCTAAGCTCCAGCTCGCCAGTTTTTGCGCCGCCGTAAAAAGAAAGCAGCCTCGCGTCGAATTTACTAAATTTTGGATAGCTCTTTGAGAGTTGCGATAAAATTTTCGTTGAGCTGCCCTGGCCTATCTGCACGGTTTTCGCGTTGCCGACGCGCTCGTGCAGATCAAAACCCACGGCTAAAAGCGCGATAGCCGCAAGCTCGATACAAATGCACGCCGCTTTGATGAGCTTTATAAAGAATTTCATGCATTCCTTTCAAAATTTAGCTGAAATTATAGGCAAATAAGCCAAAATTTTGAATAAATTTCATATTATAAGCGCAGTTTTTCGGCACGCCCGCTTTGATTTTGGGGCGGAGTTTTTTGATGAGGCGACGATGTTTAGAACTTTGGCTAGATTTTTTTTGTGCATAACCATACTTTTTATAATCTGCGCGGTAGGTCTAAAACACGGTATTGCGATTTCGCAGCTGGATGTGGGCTTTGCAAAGCTTGAGGGGTTTTATCTCAAGCTAAATAAAAGTCTCGTGCTGCGTATCAAAAATCTTGAAATTACGCAAAATAATACACAAAATTTAGAGCAAAATTCCACCGATCTACGCACGCAAAGCGAGAAAATTTTAGAATTTAGCAAAAAAATCTCGCTCATCAACTCCTTTTTTGAAGAGATCGACGTGCAAAATTTGAAGATCAAGGGCGAAAGTCTAAAGCTAAAATACAAAAGCGACATTTTTTACGCCGACACGCGGTTTTTTAGGCTAAACTCGCAGATCACGCCGAGCGCAAACGGGCTAAACTTCGATCCGATCGAGCTTGAACTAAATGATTTTAATCTCACTCTGCACGGCACAGCACGGGCAAATTTCAGAGCCGATACGTATGATTTTAACGGCACCTTCGCTTCGCACGAGATCGCGGGCGAGCTTGACGTGCACAATATCGGCTCGGAGCTAAATATAGAGATAAATCGCGCCTCGGCCTTAAGTCTGAAAAATTTTATGAATGAGCTGGGCGCGCTTACGGGGCTAAATCCTCTTGCGAACGAGTGGATCTACGACAAGGCGGTCGCGCAAAACTACTACATCGAAAATCTACATGCCAAAGTCGATCTGAAAGATCCGCGCCCGATCGCCGAAAACGTTAGCGCTACAGCCTACGCGCAGGATCTTACGATAAAATTTCAACCGCAAATCGAAGCCGTAACGGTAAAAGACGCAAACATCACGCTCAAAAACGATTATCTAAGCTTCACGCTGAACGAGCCTAAATTTAAAGGCAAAAGCCTGGAGGGAAGCGGCGTGCGTATCGGCGGGCTTTTTGAAGAGAAGCCGATCGTATATCTGGATCTGCGGACTAAAGAGAGCTTGGGCAAGGACCTTGTAGCGATCCTGCAAAGCTACGGCATAGACGAGCCCGTATATCCGCTAGGCGGCGGGATCGATGCGCGCGTGCTGATAGACGTGGACGTCGAAAAGGAAAGCGCTAAGGTCGATGCGAATGTGACGCTAAAAGACGCTGATCTGATGATTTCTAAAGCGAAATTTCACTCCAAAGCCGCGCGGGTGCACATCACCGAGAAAAAAATCGACATCAAAGACGCGAATCTACAAAATGAAATTTTTAACGCCACTGCAAGCGGCAGTATCGATATCGCCACGCGCAAAGCTAAATTTAACGGCGTTATTCATAGCTTCAATCTCTCCCCGAACGGCAAAGAAATTTTAAAATTTGGCGACGCGCGAGATAATATAAGCCTTGATTTTAGCGGCAAAGCGCCGGTGCTGAGCTCGCAATTTTTAGGCGCGAAGATGAGCTTCGGCGAGCGGATCGAGATCAGCTCGCCCGATATTAGCGGAATTTTGCCATTTTCTAAGACGCTTAAAAACGCGGGCATTAGCGGCGGAGATCTTAAAATTTTAACCAGCAATTTTACAAACTTAGATATCAGCAGCAGCAATCTCATCTTTGATTTCGGTCTGCTAAACAAAGACGGAAGCCATTATAAAAACGACTCTTTCGCGCTTAGAGTGCGCGGGGGCGATCTGGAGGGCTCTAGCGGAAGCGGTAAAATTTCTCTCAAAATCAACAAAGGCGGCAACTTCGTCTCTTTAAAAGACGTGGACGTCGCGATCAATACGAGCGTGCAAACCAGCGAGTTTAATAGCGGCACGAAGGAGCGCTCGCCGATAAATTTCAGCGGGCAAAATTCTGCGATCGTGCTATCCGATCTAAATAAGACGCTTAAATTTACGCATTTTAACGGCGTACTGGACGGCAAAAATATGAACCTGAACGCGAATTTCAAACGCGGCGACGTGAAGTTGATCTTTAAAAAGAGCTTGCTTCAAATTTTTGCGCAAAACATCAGCGGCGAGGCGCTCAATCAATTCCTAGGCTCGCAGAGCTTCGACGGAGGGGTATTTACGCTAAAAGCAAGCGGCATCGATCCGCGCAACTACCGCGGCGAGATCAACGTGCAAAACACCTATCTGAAGGACTACATCATCTATCAAAGGCTGCTTAGCTTTATAAACTCCGTGCCGTCGCTGCTTACGTTTAAGACGCCCGATTTCAACGATCGCGGCTTTAGCGTGCAGAGGGGTAAAATTTACTTTCGCCGCAGCGGCGATAAAATTTACATAAACGCGATGAACTTTACCGGCAGTAGCGCCGACATCGCCGGCAACGGCGAAGTGGATATGAAAAGCGGCGCGCTAAATATCGATCTGGAGCTTAAATACCTCAAAGACGCAAGCTCGATAATCTCAAAAATTCCGCTGCTAAATCATATCATCTTGGGCGAAAACAATACGATCTCCACGATCATCGAGATTCGCGGCACGATGAAAAAGCCTACCTACTCGACCGGCGTTGCGACCGACGTGCTAAAAACGCCTTATAATCTCATCAAAAACACGCTAATGCTGCCTTTCGTGATCTTCGGCGACAGCGAGGAGAGCAAATGAAATTCCCGCTCGATTATAAGGATAGCTTTGAAAAATCGCTGCTGTTTTGGCTCGTAAAATTCGTGCGCTACAAGCTAAGCGCGCTATCGAATAAGGAGCTGAAAAACGACGCGCTGTTTCGCCGCGCAAGCCTGGCGCTAAATCACGAGGTGGCATGCATCGAAGAGCTCGAACGGCTCGCAAAAGACGCACGAAACGCGGGTCTTACCGGCATCAATACCTATTTTAACCCGCTTAAAAAATTTTACGAAGCGATCGTAGAATACAACCTTGAGAGCATGAAAAATATCGACGAGGAGCTTTTGAGCGAAATTTTAGCCTCGATTACGGGCGGGCTGAGCGATGCGAGCAAAAAAAACTACCGAATCGCGCTGATAAATTTTTTCGGCTTCATCGACCGACAAAATGAGCAGGACGGAACCTCGCACAACTTTGGCATCGAGCTTAAACACTGGGGCGGCGTTAGCGGCAGCCGCGGCACAAAGCTTCCGGAGTTTATGAACGAGGAGGAGTTAAAGCGGTTTTTGGACGCGATAAATCTAAGCGAGTTTCGCTCCTTTGCGCATCGCAACCGCCTGATCGTAAAAATCATCATCTACACCGGCATCCGCGTGGGCGAAGCGATAAATTTAAAGCGCAAAGATATCGCGCCAGAGGGCGATCTTTTCATCATCCGAATCCGCGGCAAGGGCAATAAATACCGCATCGTAATGATCAAACGCCACCTGATCGAGGAGCATCTAAACGCGCTGGAGACGAATTTTGCTAACAAAGAGGGCTATCTTTTCGTCACCAAAAACGGCGCGCCGCTTACGCAAGCATACGTCAGCGGCATCGTGGAGAAAATTTTAATGAGCGCAGGCATACGCAAGGAAAAAAACGGCGCTCATATGCTGCGCCACACCTTCGCGACGATGCTTTACAAAAAGCAAAAGGACCTCGTACTCGTCCAAGAAGCCCTCGGCCACGCGAGCCTAAATACTTCGCGCATCTACACCCACTTCGACAGCGACAAACTGCGCCTTGCGGCGAAGGTCGCGGAGGAATTCGAGGAGTGAAATTTTAAAATTTGCAGCGGCGCGAGGCTTGCTTGAGCGAGATTTTTTGAATTTCGTTTTGAGGCGGCTTTAAAATC
>ERZ773042.48-NODE-48-length-87121-cov-4.637195_pt1 | contig 87121 bp, 86 predicted proteins | sample MGYA00511664_ERZ773042 | MGnify/ENA primary metagenome ERZ773042 (study PRJEB29015, sample SAMEA2737984) | human oral metagenome | biome: human oral; feature: human-associated habitat; material: dental | place: China | collected 2036 ... | reverse complement strand
AAATTTAAGCCTATATCTCGCAATCCTTAAAATTTCGGGCGAAATTTTAAAATTAGCCCGCAAGTCCGGTTAAAATTTTAAAGCGCTATCTAAATTTACGCTCCTACTTTAAAGCTCAATTGCGCACCGCTCCCCTTATAAAAACAAAAAATATCTCGGCGTTTTGCGCTTATACTCTAAATACTCCTGTCCGTAGGCCTGCTCACAGTAACGTTTCTCGCCCAGGACCACGAGATGATTGTATATGGCAAAGGGCACTATCACTATGAGTAGCCACAGCGACGCCGAAGTGACGCAAACGCCCGCCATGCCGAGGAAATAAAAGAAATACATCGGATTGCGCGATAGGCGGTAGATGCCGCCTTGTGCGGCTTTGTCCGCAGGAGCTGCCGCATAGTCGTAAAATGCCTTGATGAAGCCCGCAAAAGCCGCTATGTAGATCACCGCTCCGATCCAAAACCACGCGCTGCCCGTCTTAAGCGGCACGAACACCGACAAAATGAGCAGCGCTACTTGCAGCAGCGAGCTTATGATCGCATTTCGCTTGTCCGCGAGCGTGTACCAGGAGGTATCGGTAGCGCGTTTGCCGACCTCTTTGTAGACAAACATATACACGAACTGTATCAGCACCATCGCAAATGAGGGTATTCAAGCGCCCACTAGAGCAGGCTCAAGCGTCGTAAAAAATGAAATTTCCATGACCGCTTCCTTTGCTTTAAATTTTATCTTACAGCTTTGTTTTGCCCTTGTTTGCTTGTCGTTGCTTTATCCTTTTTCACCCGCCGCGAGTTTAAATTTTACTCCGCCTCGCACCGCCCGTTTTAGCGTGCTGCGGCTATGTTTGTCCGCCGCGCCGCGGGTTGGGGATGCTGCTTCTGTTGGGACAATGCGGCAATGACGCCGTCATTTAGGTATCGACTCGCCGAGTAACGATGAGATCTGCATTTTATGCGGGCGGCATCCGCACTTCAATGCACCAAAAATGCGATAGTGCCGCTTGTTTTGACGATACGACGACCGCTCGCCCGTATGACTAGACGATTTGTCTAACCGGTGTCGAGATAGGACGGGCGGTCGCTCGGCACCGATGTGCCGCCGCACGATGAAACATTCTGTGCCGATGTATCGCCGCGTGATGAGGCGTTCGGCACGGGTACTGCCTGCTAGGTGCGGCGCTGATGCCGTTGCTTCGGCACCGCGCCTTATTTACCCTCCGGATTGAGTCCTTTTAAAATATAGCCAAATTCCGTATCGCTTAGCTCGTAATTCATAAATTTTTTATAAAACGCCTTCGTTTCGGCTTTCACGTCGATGTCGGCAAATAGCTCCGGCTGAATGGTTTTGGCTGCCCATAAAATTTGAAGCACCGCGTCCGCTCCGTATCGATCCCAGTTGAAAACCCCGCGCGGATTGCCGTAAACGCGTCCATTTTTGACCGCATCCGTGCCGCTGTAGATCGGGCTGGATTTGATCTGAGCTACCGCATCTTCGTTGTGATCGCCGCCCACGATTATGATCTGCGGGTTGCTCGCGATGATCTCCTCGGCGGTGATAGTTTTCATCGGGCCTTTGGTGGCGGTGATCGCGTTCGTGCCGCCGGCTAGCTCTATCCATGAGTCGATCAGCGTGCCCTTACCGTCGATCTTTAAAAGATCGGTTCCGCCTACGATGTGAAGGACGCGCGGGCGTTTATCGGGGCTTAAATTTGCGGTGCGGCCGCTAACCAAAGCGATATTTTTATCGAGATTTGCGATCAGATCCTTCGCTCTTTGCGGCGCGTCGCCGCCTAGCATATCGCCGCACATCCTGATGCTGCGCCTCATCTGCTCGTAATCGCTAAAGCTCGCCTTTAAAACGGTAAAGCCCTGTTTGGCTAAATTTTCGCCCGCTAGTGCGGTTGAGACGATGACTACGTCGGGGTTACGGCTCATCAGCTCCTCTAAATTTACGTCGTTATTTTTTAGCAGTACTGGGATCTGCGCTAGGCGCGGATAAATTTTAAGAAACCATGCGTTTTTGCTGATGTTATCGGTGGTGGCGACGATCTTATCCGCTCCGCCCAGAGCCAGTAAAATTTGATTGTTCGAGTGCCAGAGTGCCGCGATACGCTCAACTTTTGCGGGGATTTTGACCTCAGCTCCGTCCATATCCTTGATAGTTCTAAGCTCTGCCGCGCTCGCAAAAAGCGCACCCGCTAAAAGCAGTAGTAAAAATTTTTTCATTTTTTCTCCTAAAAGGTATTGAAATATACGCTGCGATATTACAAAAAACCTCATTAAAATTGCGTAAATTTTAACCGCTGTCGCCGCGATTATTTATTATTTTTCAAAGTAAATTTTTATATAATCCATTTTAAATTTAGCATTTTTAAAGGAGAGAAAATGGATGAAATTTTGTATTTAATAGGCGCCGCCGCCGGGGTTTTAATCGCGCTTTTTATCATCGTGCCTCTGTTTTTCAGGCGCATAGTGGAGACGAACGAAGTGCATATCGTCCAGAGCGCGCGTAAGACGACGAGCTACGGCAAAGATACCGGCAACGGTAACAGCTATTATGAATTCCCAAGCTGGGTGCCGGTGCTGGGCGTTACGAAGATCGTTTTGCCCGTCTCTGTTTTTAGTATCAAGATCGAGGATTATGAGGCGTATGATCTGGGCAGACTTCCTTTCGTCGTCGATATAACGGCATTTTTTAGGATTATGGATTCAAATTTGGCCGCGCAACGCGTTAATAATTTTGAGGATCTTAACAATCAGCTTAGAAATATCATTCAAGGCTCGATCCGTTCGATCCTTTCGAGCCGTGTGCTTGAGGATATTTTGCAGATCCGCTCCGAGCTCGGAGATGATTTTACCAAGGCGGTAAAGACGCAGCTGCAAAACTGGGGTATCGAGCCCGTTAAAAACATCGAGCTGATGGATATCCGAGATAGTAGCGGCAGCAAGGTCATCTTAAACATCATGGAGAAGAAAAAATCCCAGATCGAAAAGGAAAGCCGCGTCGAGGTCGCAAATAACACCAAGCTCGCCCAGATCGCCGAGATCGAAGCCGCGCAGGCAACCGAAGTGCGCCAGCAGGAAGCAAATAAGATGGTAGGCCTTAAAACCGTCGAAAACGAGCGGGAGGTCGCGATCTCAAAGGAGCAGGCCGAGCAGCTCATCAAGGATCAGCAAAAGATCACGCAGGAAAAGGCGATGGAGGTCGTGCGGGTAAACGACGTCAAGCAGGCCGAGATCAAAAAGCAAGTGGAGATCGTAAAGGCCGAGCAGGAGCAGCGCAAGATCGAGATCGACGCCGAAGCGCGCAAAAACGCCAAAATCCGCGACGCCGAAGCGATCAAGGAAAATCAAATTTTAGTAGCGCAGGGCGATAAAGAGAAGCAGTTTCTCGCCGCCGCGGCGCTTTTGGAGATGAAGGACAAAGAGGCGCAGGGTACGCTAAAGATAGGCTCTGCCGAGGCCGAGGCGCTTAGGCTAAAAGAGCTCGCGCCCGTAAACGCACAGATCGAGCTGGCGCGCGAGATCGGCGAAAATCAGGGATACCAGACCTATCTCATTTCGATCAAACAGATCGAAGCGAACCGCGACATCGGCCTAGAGCAGGCCAAGGCGCTAAGCGCGGCGGATCTTAAGATCATCGCGAACGAAGGCAGCGTGGGCGAGGGGATGAGTAAATTCGGCGAAATTTTAAGCGCCAAGGGCGGCACGCAGCTAGCCGCGATGCTCGAAGCGCTAAATCAAAGCGAGGTCGGCAAAAAGGTGCTGGATAAAATTTCGGGCGCCAAAGAAGAGGGCAAATCCGAGTAATATTCGCAGCGCCTCGGGCGAGTAGAATTTTAAATTTATACGATAGCGGCGCTGCAGACGAGAGTAAATTTGAGCGGTCTGCCCGTCCGAGCGGTTTGGCTGTCCGCACTTGGACAAATTTAAGGCGCTAGTGGAATTTAAAGGTTGCGAAATTTCAAATACTCGCGGAATTTCAGATCTCCGTGGAATTTTAAAACGCCTCGGAATTTTAAATATCGTGAAATTTAAATGCCTCGGAATTTCAAACGCTCGTAAAATTTCACGCCCTTGTGCGCGAGCATTTAAAGACGGCGCTGTATTGCAAGTATTCGCAGAGCGCCGAAACTGCGGGTAAATTTTAAAAAATTCGCAAAGCAAGATTTAAAATTTCGGCGCTGATACATAGCGCTCACGCGAATTGCGCTTAGCGGTTATCGGTTGCCGCCAAATGATTGGGCTTTGCCGCCTAGCGGTCAAATTTTGCCGACTAGCGAGGCTAAATTTATTCGGTTCGCATGAAATTCAAGAAGCGCGAGCCGTTTGAGCAGCGTAAAATTTAACCCGCCTGCATGAAATTTTAAGGAGCGCACGATGCCAAACGCCGTAAATTCCGCACAGTACCAAGTGCACATCAAGCAGGCGGAAGCTCTTTTTAAGAGGAAAAATTTTACTCAGCGCCAAACGATAAATTTAGGTGGCGGATATGAGATCGTAAAGGACGCATATAGGCTCGGCGCGGTAAATTTTAGCGGCGGCAAATATACGCTGTTTGGCGCACCGCAGATAATAAGCTGGCGCTGTATAGATGATCGGGCGGAATTTTTCAGCCTGATCCGCCACGCAAACGGCAAATTTTACCTCGTCTTTCGCCAGGATCTATACGGCTACAGCGTGCTTGAACTGGATCGTGGGCGGATCATGCGCTTCGTGCCGGACGTCTGGATGCTCGGCAAGGAGAGCTTCATTTGGGGCGGCGTGCACTATCTGCGGGGTTGGAACGCGCTGGCGGTGGACGACTGCTACTGGGCGGCTCCAAACGGAGTGCATTTGGTAAGCTTTGCCGAGCCGATGAGCGAAGAGCAGAGATATGCAGACGTTTTAGACTGCATGCAGGGCGGTTACGACATCTACGAGCAGGCTGATTTTGCGGGCTTTGAGGGTAATGAACTGAGCCTGAAATGCTTTCGCGCGGACGCCTTGCGATATGAAAACGTAAAAATTTCGCGCGAGTATTACTGCGAATGGATGCGCGAAGCAAAACGACTATAAGCTTTAAATTTGCTAAATTTGCGCTTAAATTTAAAGACTCGCAAAACGGTAAATTTTAATTACGAGCCGCAAAAAGCGGAATTTAGAGAGACCAAAGGGGCTGAAATAAGGAATACGGATGTTTTTTGAATACATTTTAATCGGCGCCTGCGTAGGCTTTATCAGCGGATTTTTCGGCATCGGCGGCGGCACGGTCGTGGTGCCCGTGATGATGCTCTTCGGCTACGACGTCAAGTACGCCATCGGCATCAGCATCATGCAGATGATCTTCAGCTCGATTTTCGGCTCATTCGTAAATTTTAAAAGCAAAATGCTCGACGTCGCGCCGGCGCTGGTGCTGGGGCTCGGGGGCTTTTGCGGCGCGCTTAGTAGCGGCTTTATCGTAAGCTATTTCTCCTCAAAATTTCTACTGGGCACGCTTATTTTAGTGCAGATCATAAATTTAATCAAACTCTTTAAAACCCCGACCGAGCCCACTGGCGAGGTCAACGAATCAAAAATTTTGCTCTTTATCGTGGGGCTGTTCGTCGGCGCCGTGGCGATCAGCGTGGGTATTGGCGGCGCGGTATTCGTGATGCCTATTTTGATCAGCTTTTTAAACTACGACATCAAAAAGGCCGTCAGCACGGGGCTATTTTTCGTGATATTTTCCTCAAGCGCGGGCTTTCTGAGCCTTTCCGCGCACGGACTCGTGTACTACAAGATCGGCGCGTTGCTCGGCGTCGGCTCGCTAGCGGGCGTTTACGCGGGCGTCAAAACCTCGCACAAGATCGGCAAAAAAGCTCAAAAGCGCTGGATGATCGCACTTATCGTCACGATACTTTGTATAACGATAGATAAATTTTTAGACTTAGGACTTTTGACGCGGCTTGGATTTTGGGTTTCGGATCTTTTGGCTAGTTTTTAAGATTTCTAAATTTAGTCAAACATCGGCGTTTAAAACCGCTCTTTGGAGCGAAATTTACCGACTAAATTTGAGGACTTTAACGCAAAATAGCTTTTTGCTTGCGTATTTTTGATCACGGCTAAAATTTGGGTAGCAAAATTTTATCCTTAATTTGACGGATTTGCAGACGAAGTGAAAATTTAACTTGCTAAATCTCCAAATTTGCCCGACTTCGTACTTTAAATTTTACTCTCGTTTTCGGCGTTTTTAGCAAGTGTTCCTTTAAATTTGTATTTAAAATAAAACGTCCACGCAAGCGGGCAAAGGATATTTAAAACCATTGTAGTGTAATTTCCTTGCGTATTAAAAACTATCCATATCGAGGCGGAAAAACTAATCAGATAAACGACCGTGTATGCGATCGGTAGGAAACTTTTTAACTCAATCGTTATTACTAGAACATAAGCGCAAATCGTAACTAAAGATGCGATAAAAAAGCCGACGAATACCCCTTCTTTTTGGCGGTCTATATGAGCGTCAAAATAGCCGTAAATACAGCCTATAAGTATAAAAATAGCGAGCACCAGCCAGATAAATTTGAGCCAGCGCGCAAAAGAAGCCCTAAATAGCATATAGGAGCAAAATACTAAAAAATACGCATTTATGATAAAGTGGTAAAACATTAAAAAGAAGCCGTCGCCCAGAAAACCCCAGTCGTAACCGAGGCCAAATATTGCGTTATTTATCAGCCAAAACGCGCCGGATCTAGCCGCTAAAAACGCAGCCGTAAGTAAAATCGGATGTAGCAAGACCCTGCCCGCGAAAATATCTGTGCAGACGCATTTGAAAAAAATTACGATTTTTGGCATTTTGGCTCCTAGATTTGCGCTTTGATGCAAAGTAAAATTTACTCCGTTAAATTTTACGCTCGGATTTTACTGCGTTTGTTTAAATAAATTCGTCAAACTTAAAGGTGTGCTAGCTTGGCGCAGCGCTGCTACAAGCGTAAATTTTACTTTGAAAATATACAGCGCGCGATGAGAGGATTGTGAGGATTTGACTGGTCTGCTTGCAGTTGCGAGGCAGTGCCGAAGCAAAGGAAGGCGACGCTTCGTAAGTAGAGCCCCCTTCCGCCCCCAAGAGAAAAGCTTAAATTTTAAGAATGTCTGAAAGCCTGAATTTGGTAGATAGCCGCTCTTGCGAGTGAAATTTTAAAAATTCATCCAAATTTTGAGCTAGTTAAATTTTATAAACTGGACGGCGCTGTATTTATAAGCAAAGCTCGCTACTGTTAAACTGGAATTTCAATGGCGATTTGTCTTTTAAGCGCTTAAATTTTGATAAAATTCGGCTCGGCGAAATCGGCAGATAAAAGTCCAAGATAAAGGAGAAAAAATGGCGATAGACGGGGTGAAAATTATCGACAGCGACGACGGATACGATATCTATTTGACTATCACCGAGCGATATAAGGACGGCGAAAATGTTGAAACCATCCTGCAAGATGTTTTAGCGCAGGCGGAGAATTTCTGCACCGATGAGCTTTATAGCGAGATTTATTGGACGGCTCTGGCGTATTCGCTTTGGAAGATCGGTTTTTTAAACGACGAGATCCGCGAAAAAGCCCTTGCTATCATAAAAGGCGGCGCAAGCCAGATGTGGAATAAGGTCTTTGAAAAATCTCAAAAGAGCCGCCAAAAAGCGCTTGACAAATTGGCACTTCAGCTAAAAAGCGAAAACCCTAGACCGCTTAAACGGCCCAAAATTTCGAAGCAAAAAACGCCATATTTCGAGGAGGGCGACGTTTTGTCTATCCGGATGCAGCAGGGATACGGCGTTTGCTTTGTCTCGGCGGTAGATCAAACGCCCAGGAAGCTCGAGTACCACCTAGCCTGCACCAGACTGCTGCAAAAAGAGCCGCCCGGCATGGACGATTTTTTAAAAAGCAAGATCGCAGGCTCGAAAAACGGCGGCTTCCTTAGAACGGACTGCTGGTTTAATCATAAGGATTTAAAGGAGCTGCTGCCACATCTAAAAAAGATCGGTAAAGTAAAATTTACCCCGTTTAAATTGGGCGAATTATCTCCCGCGAAAGAATTGGAAGATTTTTATAATAAAATCACCGCAGATCCCAAAGTATGGGGCTTTAAGCTAGTTGATACAGCCCGTTTCGTAGAAGAGGTGATCGAGGATATAAAAGGATAAAAGCGCCGCGCGGTAAATTTTAAAATTTAACTCTGGCGAAATTTTGTAAATTTAGCCCTTTGCGGTGGAATTTTTAAAATTTAACTCTCCGCGCGCGCTTTGCTTTTTGAAATTTCATCGCTGCTTGCACTATTTAAAATTTCATCATTGCTTGCGGCGTCTTTCGCGAGCGATTTTTGAAATTCGTATTTGAAATAAAACGCCCACGCGAGCGGACAAAGGATTATTAAAATGACGGCTACGACGTCGGCGGCTTGCGCATGAAATATTACAAATAAGGCACCTATGTAGTTAAGAACATAAACAAAATCCCAAAATACCGCATTTGAGTGCTCGTTTGATATTTCGGTTGCGACCGAATAGATGCAAATACAAATTAACGAGGCGATCAAAAAGGCTTCAAGGACGCCTATTTTTTGGTAGTTTATGTCTGAAGCAAAATAACCCAGCGCGCAGGATGCTAAGATCACCGCGAGCAGAATTTTGCGTAAAATTTTAAGCGATTTGACTTCGGGCGAAGCATAGATTATATGCGCGCAAAGAGCTATAAAATAGGCACCTGCGACAAAATCGAAAAATATGTAATAAGCGAATTCTCCAAATATCCCCAAATCATAGCCGCTTCCTAAAATTTTTTGATCTATGACATATAGCGCGCCGAATTTCGCCGCTAAAAATGCAGCCGTAAGCAGGATCGGATGTAGTAGCGCCCTGCCTGCAAGCAGATCCGCATAAATGCGTCTCAGGAAATCTATCAATCTTTTCACGTTAGGCTCCTTTGAGATTTCGCCGCTTGCGGCGTCTTTCGTGAAATTTTCGCCCGTCTGGGTTGAGTTTAAATTTGATCTTAAATCGGGATAAATTTTAGCTTGAGAGCTTTTAAAAATCGCTTAGCGGCAAAGGCGTAAATTTGCGTGCTTGGAACAGGTCGCGTATTTTGAAATGCGCACCGTTCAAATCATTTCCTATCGCAAGCCGTTTTGCGGGCGAGCGCATATTGCAAAAGGCGCGGATAAAATAGGGCATCAACTAGCTCGTCCGTCCGCTCGTAGCATTTAAAATTTTATTCGATTTTTAGTTGCGCAGCCGGCTTATCCGCGGCGAGGTTGCGCACAGCGAGGTTTGCGCGCGGCCGTCTTGCTTGCGGTATGGGCTTGCGCGTAGTGAGGTTTGCGCACACGGCGAGCGGATTAAAATTTTAGTTTAGATAGTTAGCGAGGGTGCGCCCCTTTTTGCAGCGGATGCGAAGAGGGGCGCAAATTTCGTAAATTTTATAAATTATTTCGGCAGATCGCCTGGCTCAAAGCGTAAAATTTACGCACCTATAATCACAGCCGATAAAAGCCCCCATAAAATGGCTTCTATCGCTAGCACCGAGTGAAGTACGGCCTTACTCATCGCTTCTCCTTTGTTTTTAATTTTATTATTTGCCGGACTCGGACCGCTAGAGGCGTGCCCGATTGATCTATGAGCGGGATTATATAAGATGATTGTGTTCTTAATGTGTCTTTTAAAATTTACGGCGAAATTTTTACCGCCTGTCGTAAAGTGCGAGCGAGCGGCGGCAGATTTCAGACAAAATTCAGCCGTCTGCGTTAAGGCGCAGAAAATTTAAGCGAGCCTGCCGCCCGCCGTAATGCGCGGTAAAGTCGTAAGGGCGTCAAAGTTGCAGTGTGCGCTAAATTTAAAGCAGAATTCCGATCTCGTCGCGGCGCGCGAGGCGGCCGCAGCAAATCGACATAAAATTTAAAGTAGAATTTTATGTGAATGCGGCGCGCGACACGCCCGCGCTTTTTTACGTCGTCAAAGCTTACATCGGCGCGACTTCGCCTGTGGGCGAAATTTTATGGCGAGCTACGAATTACAAGACGCAGATCATCCGCACCGTCTTGATCTGAAATTTAAAGCGGAATTTTAACGCGCGCCTCGGTTCCGACGCCCGGTTCGCTTTCGTATTCGATCTGCCCGCCTAAAATATCGAGCGCTCTGCGTACGATGCTAAGCCCAAGTCCGCTGCCTAGCTCTTTGTGCGATTCCTCGCACTGATAAAATCGGTCAAAAATTTTATCCAGCTTCTCGCGCGCGATACCGATGCCTTCGTCTTTGATGCTCACCTGCGCAAAGCCGTCGCAAGCGCGGCAACGGACGAAAATTTTACCGCCCTGGCGCGAATACTTAAGCGCGTTTTCGATTAAATTTCGCCAAATTTGATTTAGCAGCCCCGCGTTTGATCGCACGCTAAGCGGTGATAAATCTAGCTCAAACTCGTGTCCTTCGTAGCTTTGGCTCAGCGAGATGATGCATTGCCGCAGCTGCTCGTCGATACGTACCGTCTCATCCAGGCACACCGCTGCACCGCTATCAAGTCTCGTTAGCTTTAGCATATCGGTGCAGAGCTTGCTTAGGCGGTTTGCTTCCGCGCCGATGGAGGCTGCATATCGCACCGCGCGTTCCTCGCTCACGCCGCCCTCTATCATCTCGCTTAACGCGGCGATCGAGGAGATCGGCGTTTTCATCTCGTGCGAGACGTTTGAGACGAACTCCTTTTGTAGCTGCTCGTGCTTTTGCAGCTTCTGCGCCATTTTATTGACGTTTACTACAAGCTCGTCCAGTTCGTGCATATAGACGTAATCAGTGCGGTATCTGTGTATCTTACGCTCGGCGCGCGCCTCAAAATCGCCGTTTGCGATCGCAGTGATCGCGCCTAGTAGCCGCTTGATTGGGCGGAATAAAATTTTAAGTCCGAAGTAAAGTAGGGTAAAATTTAGCGCCATCGTGATTAGGCAGATGATCGCGCACAGCGCCACTCCGTCCCAAAACCCGCCGATCTTGCCGCCTATGCCTATGTAAAAAAGCATGCAGACTGCAAAGCAGACGATGAAATTTATCACGCCGAATGCGAGCGAGGAGTAAAACGCGATGAAGCTTTTGAGGCTGATGAGGTATTTTTTCATGCTCGTTCCTTTTTTACGGCTTTGTAGCCGAGCCCGCGCACGGTGATTATCTCAAAGTCCTTGGAGTTTTCAAATTTTGCCCGTAGCTTTTTGATGTGCGTATCGACGACGCGCTCGTCGCTGTCCGTTTCGTAGCCCCAAATTTCGCTCATTATCTCAAACCTCGTAAAAATTCTGCCCACGTAGCTTAGTAATAGAAACAAAAGACGAAATTCCTTCGGCGCCAGGCTTATCCGCTCGCCCGCCGCGCAGACGCTTAGCGTATCATAATCAAGCTCGCTTCCGCCGATGAGAAGCCGCTTTTCGTTCGCGATCTTTGCGCGCCTTAGTAGCGCATGCACGCGCAGCACGAGCTCTTTTAAATTTATCGGTTTGCTCATATAATCGTCCGCGCCGCTTTTAAAGCCCGTCTGCATATCCTCGATCTCGCTTTTTGCCGTTATGATCAGTATCGGCTGGCTCTTGCCGTCGCGCCTAACGTACCTGCTAAGCTCAAAGCCGTCCATCTTAGGCATCATCACGTCTGAGATGATCAGATCGAAATGCGCCTCATCCAGCGCCTCTGCTGCCTGCTTGCCGTCGAAGGCGCAGCTCACGCTAAAGCCCTCGTCAAGTAGTTTTTCCCTTATCGCCGAGCTCAAAGCCTCGTCGTCTTCGACCAGTAAAATATTAAGCATAATCGCTCCCGTTTTGATAAATTTATGCGCTTAAATTTATACATAAAATTTTAAGAAACAATGAGATATTATACGTAAATTTTTTCAAGGAGTAAAGAATGAATTTCAAAAAAACCATATCGGTTGCCGTTATTGCGGCTTCGGTGCTGGCGCTATTTAGCGGATGCGCGAAAGAGAGCTCTCGCGTAGTGCAAACCCCTACGGTAGCGAGCCTAAACACCAACTACTCGGGCGAGCGGATAGCCGTGTCGGTAGGACGCTTTAACAACCAGTCCTCTTACAACAACGGCGTGTTCTCCGACGGCGAGGACAGACTGGGCAATCAAGCGCAGACAATTTTGATCTCAAGCTTACAACAAACAGGACGCTTCTCGGTGCTTGATCGCACAAATATGCGCGCCATCAAAGAGGAAAGTGCAATCTCCAAAAGCGCGCAAAACTTAAAGGGCGCCAGATACGTTATCACCGGCGATGTGACCGAGTTTGGTCGCAAGACGACCGGCGATCATCAGCTGTTTGGAATTTTGGGTAAAGGAAAGACTCAAACCGCGTATTCTAAAGTAAATTTAAACATCGTTGATGTTAGAACGTCCGAGGTGGTCTTTTCGACTCAGGGCGCGGGCGAATACGAGCTATCAAATCGCGAAGTGCTAGGTTTCGGCGGCACTGCGGGCTATGATTCGACGCTAAACGGCAAGGTGCTAAGCCTAGCGATCATCGAAGCGGTCAATAATCTCGTAAACGGCCTTGAAAACGGCGCGTTTAAAGTGAGATAAGGATAAAATTTGAAAGCAGGTAGCGCTCTTGCTCTTGCTGCTGCGGCCGTGATCTTCTGCGGCTGCGGCGGCGGGAGCCGGAATCAAATTTATTACTGGGACGGCAGCTACACGGACTCGACCTATCAGTATCTAAAGCAGGAAGGCGACGTAGGCGAGCAGATCGAAGCGCTTGAAAAATCTATCCAAAAGGCATACGAAAAGGGACTCAAAGTCCCGCCTGGGCTTTATTCGCATCTGGGGCTTTTGTATCTAAGCGCGGGCAACGGCGCGAGGGCGAGAGAGAACTTTGAAAAAGAAGCTCAGGCTTTCCCTGAATCAAAGCCGTTTTTGACCTTCGTTACAAACCCCACCGCGCTTAAAAAAGCTGAGGCTGCGACCAAGCCCGGCGCCGATAAAGCTCAAGGACCAAGCGGACGCGAAGCCGCCAAAACGGCCTCTGCAAAGCAAGGTAAAGCTGCCGCAAAGCAGGGCGGCAAAACGAATAAAAAGGCTAAAAAATGAAAAATAAAGCTCAAATAGCGATTTTTAGCGTATTCGTGGCGCTGTTTTTTAATGCGTGCGCTCTAAGTGAGCCTGAAATTTACGACTACTCGGCGCTTCAACAGGCTAAGCCGCGATCGATTTTGGTGCTGATGCCGACAAACGAAACAACCGAAGTGGATGCAGGTCCCGCCGTGCTTGCCAACGCGATCTATCCGCTAAGCGAGGCGGGCTATTACGTATTTTCGCCTGCGCTCGTGCATGAGACCTTCAAAAATAACGGAATTTACGAGGCGAGCGAGATCCAAAACGTCTCCGCGCACAAGCTAAGACAGATTTTCGGCGCAGACGCCGTGCTATACATGGACGTCGTCAAATACGGCACTTCGTATATGTTGCTAAATAGCGTAAGCGTTGTAGCGGTCAATGCCAAGCTTGTGGATTTGAGAAGCGGCGCGACGCTTTGGGAGGGTTCGGCGCAGGTAAGCGACGACTCAAGCAGAGGTAGTAACGATCTTGTAGGCATGCTGATCTCCGCGGTTATTAAACAGATCGGCGATACCGTCTCCGACGCGGGATACAAGCTCTCTGCGAGCGCAGATGCGATGCTGCTGGGCCAAAACTGCAACAAATGCTTGCTCTACGGCCCGTATTCGCCGCACTACGGACAAGATCGACAGCTTGGTGGCGGCAAATAAATTTTAAAAAGGACAAAAATGAAACTAGCCGAGGCGCTGATACTGCGCGCCGACATACAAAAACGCATCGAGCAGCTAAAATCAAGGCTCGCGGACAACGCGAAGGTGCAAGAAGGCGAGAAACCGAGCGAAGAGCCAAAGGCGCTGCTAGCCGAGCTAGACGCGCTTACGGGCGAGCTTGAGCGGCTAATCGTTCGGATAAATTTAACCAACTGCACCGCAAAAGCGGACGGCAAGAGCCTAACCGAGCTAATTGCTAAACGTGACGTGCTCACGCTAAAAGCGGGAGCACTACGGACTTTCGTGCAAGCTTCCGCGCAAAAAGTGGATGTTTATTCTCGCAGCGAGATTAAAATCCTAAGCACGGTCGACGTCGCGGCGCTGCAAAAGCAAGTAGGTGAGCTAGCAAAGCAGATCAGGCAGCTTGACACGACGCTGCAAGGCGCAAACTGGCAGACCGATCTGACCAACTAAAGCGTCAAATTTAGCGGCGAAATTTGAAAGGATTTCGCGAAAAATAAAATTTCGGGTAAGTATCGCAAGAGGCGAGTACGAAACTCACCTGCGAAGCAGGTTTATGGCAGCGCTCGCGGAAACGGGCGCACCCCTTTTACGATTTATTTTCAGTAAATTTACAGGGGCAATATAACTACGCAATGTAACTACCGCGTACTGATCTAGCGATACCGAGGGCGGGAACGGGGAAATTTAAAAACGAAATTTTGATTTTAACGGCGCGGTTTGCGGGCTTGCGACGAAATCTAGCGGCGATTTGGGCGGGCTTGACGCTCAAATTTGCGTTAAATTCATGCGTGCTTGCTATTTTGCATTTTAGCTGCGAGCGTCAAATTTTACAAAAATCATAAAAATTAGCCAAATTTAAAGGATGAAATTTGAAATTTAAAACCCTTGCATTAGCGACCGCGTTTTTCTTTGCGACTGGCATAAATGCGGAGCTCGCAACAGAAGCGAATTCCATAAATTTTAGAAAAACGAGCGGCGCGGAACAAAATCTCGCGGACGCAAAAGACGCTAAATTTCAAAACGCGCGATTTGAAAACGCAGGTACCGCAGCACGCGGCACAAACCCAAACTCATCGCAAAAAGTAACCCTCATCGACGAAGCGAAAAATTTCTACCGCGTGGACGAGCTGCTATTTCGCAGCGCTCAGCTTGATAGAAGCTACGCCGCAAAGCTGCACGAGCTTGGTATCAAAAGCATCGTAAATCTGCGCCATTTTAGCAGAGGCGGCGATAGAAGGGCATTTGGGGATCAATTTTGGCTCGCGAACAAGCCGCTTCAAAGCTGGGAGATAAAGCCCGCGCAGATAGCGGACGTCTTGCGCACTATTCGCGAGCGCCAAAAGGAGGGCGCCGTGCTCGTGCACTGCTATCACGGAGCCGATCGCACGGGGCTTGTGGTGGCGATGTACCGTGTGATCTATCAGGGCTGGAGCCTGGACGCCGCACGCAGCGAGATGATAGAGGGCGGATACGGCTTTCACTCCATGTGGCAGGATATCGCGGGCTTTTTGACGCCACAAAATGAAGCGCTCGTAAGAGCCGAGCTTGGAATTTAGACGAAATTTCGCCCGCCCGATCAGACGGCGTGAAATTTGCATTCGACTTTTAACGACGCTATAAACCAAATTTGATGACGATATCGCCGATATATCCGAAGTGAGATAAATAATTTTTAAGAAGCCTTAAAGCTATAAAACTTAAAAATTTATCCGAAACAAAGTAAAATTTGAGCGGCAAATTTAGCAAAAGGAGCGATCGTGGAAAATTTATTGCTGGCGCAACTGCGCGAGGCGCTACCGCAGGGTATGCGCGTGCCGAGCGAGCTTGAGGCGCTTTATGCGTGGATCGAAGCAAACGGCTTTTATGACGACGCGGGCGGGCGCAGACGCGGCTATCTCTACCCGCAAGATAGGCTGCAGCAGAGCTGGAGCGACGATGAGCGCAAGGGCGGCACGGACATCGTCTTTTTCACGGATGAGCCGAAAAATCGCGACGAGGAGCTAAGGTATTGGTTTTACGGCGAGGATCGCGAGCTTGCCGCGGAGATCAAGCAGCGGCTTTGCGTGTTCGCGGGCAGCGGCTCGGAGGGCTCGATGTGCGCGCTGTGGCTGGACGATGCGGGCGAGACGAAGATCGTACACATGGGCTCCGGCTCGGGCTCGACGATGACCTGCATTTTGACTCATAGCGGGCTTGATTTTTTACGGCTGCTTGCTATCGGATACGATGAGATCTGCTGGGGTGAGGATTTTAGCGCGCCGCCAAACAGCGAGGATGACGATTTTATCGTGCATCCAAACGTGAAATTTCAGCAGTGGGTAACACAGACGTTCAAAACGACGATCCCGCAGACTGCGCTTGAGCTCGTCACTCCCGCGCATCTAGACGACGAGAACCCGAGCGATGAGTTTTTGATCTGGGTAAATCGCGTCGCAGAGTGGTGGCAGGCGCTACTTTACTTTAAATCTCTTTTTGGATCTTGGGTTTGCGCGCGCAGAGCAGCAAGCGCTAAGCAGCTCGGCGCGGAGGCATCGTATTTTGCACCGCTTTCGCAGTAACTCTCCTTGATACCTGCCAGCTGACGCACTTTCTAGCAAGATGAGTGATTGTTGTTTTGACATTGATGAGGATGAGCTTGGCGGGCTCATGACAGCATATACAGCTCAGTAGCGGTAAACGCGTAGTTCGCAGCGTTTTATGAATTTAGCGGAGGGTTTGAGCCGGGTGGGCATGCATAGTTTTTTAGCGCCTTGTGGAAATTTAAGACGAGTATTATTGCGAGCGGGTGCAAATTTTTAGGTAAAATTTTATGCTCATTGATTTTTATATGGCTGCACTAAAGCATGCTCTATACGGAAAAATTTCGTATAAATTTTTAACGTAAACTTTGCCCATTTAGGGGGAGAGGAGAAGGGAATAAAATTTTACGATCAAAAGGGTGGGGGATTATTCAGCAAGCTGCGTGTGCAACGCAAAAATAGCGATCCAGGAAGCGTGCCAAGCAGTACGGATGAAACGAGACGATCTTCATCCGCCACTTTTTAAAATAAAATTTCGCGACTAAAAAAGCGATTTTGCCTTTGTAAATTTTAAAATTTTGCTAAAAATTCTTCGTATTTTTCTGCACTTTTTGCGATATATTCGCTATCTGGATGAAATGAAAATCCATAGCCAAAGTGGCACGGCAGCAGCTTGGCGCCTGTAAAATTCATCGCGCATTTAAAAGGCGTGATAACTTCTTCTATGTCAAATCCGATCGTGCCGTCTTTTTTATAGTTGTTTCGCTCGTCGCCGATAGTGATCGCTAGGGCGAATTCTTTACCTTTTAGCTTGTCGCCGGTGCTGCCGTAAGCCCAGCCGTAGGCAAATACATCGTCGAACCATCGCTTTAAAAGCGGCGGATAGCTGTACCAATAAAGTGGAAACTGAATGATAATTTTATCGTGGCTCAAAAGTAACCCCTGCTCGCGCGCTACGTTTATTTTGCCGTTAGGATAAGCGGCGTAAATTTCGTGAATATCAAATTTATCCGCTTGCTTTTTGGCTACCTCGCGCCACGCCTTGTTTGCGTGTGAGCTTGCCATATCGGGATGAGCGATGATGATGAGATTTTTCATATTTTATCCTTGTTTTAAATTTCTTACATTATATGTTTTTTGGCTGAAATTTTGATTTATCATCTAGCATAATATGGATATGAAATTTCAAATAAAATTTTACTTCCACTCAAATACTACCGGAAGACTTGTAGTTTTTTGCATGCGATTAGAAGTTAAATTTATAAGCAAATATGGCAGACCCCAAAATCGATAGAATTTTATCTATTAGATTGTATTAAAAATTTTAAATGGTATGAAAAATGCGCCGAAAAATTCGGCGCAAATGAAAGGAATACTAATCTTAGATTAGCGCAGGAGCTACTAAAAATCCTAGAGCGACCGAAAGCGCAACCATAATGGTTCCCGGAAGGAAGAATGAGTGGTTAAATACAAATTTACCGACTCTAGTCGTTCCGGTATCGTCCATTGCGATCGCGCCGAGCGTCGTAGGATAGGTAGGGAGCACGAACAAGCCTGAAACGGCTGCGAACGATGCGACCAAGATCCAAATTTGACCGGAATTCTCAGGGCTGCTCATTCCAAGCGCGGCGGCAACGGCAGGCATCATGACCTTCGTAGTCGCAGCCTGCGAGTATAGCAAGCAGCTTAGGAAGTATAGCGCGATAGCTAGCACGAAAGGATACTGCGTGACGACGTTTTTAGCTACCTCTTTGATGCTGTCGATGTGACCGTTTACGAAAGTAGTACCGAGCCATGCTATACCGATGACGCAGATGCATGCATTCATACCGCTTTGGAAAGTGCTGGTAGAGAGCAGTTTGCCTGTATCGATCTTGCACAAAACAGCGATAAGGAAGCCGATAGTTAGCATAAAGCTGATGATCGCGCTATCTCTTGAAAGGATCGGTTTTTCTACCAAGCCGACGCTCTTTGAGATCGCAAGTGCATAGCAAACGACGATCAAAACGCCGATAGCAAATATCGCAACCGATCTTTTCGCATAAGGTTTCGGCTCTTTATACTCCTCGGCTTTGATCTCGGCTACAAGACCTTTTGAAAGTCTCTCTTTGTAAACAGGGTCTTTTGAAAGATCAAGATCGTAGAATTTATTTACGATGAAAGCCGTGATTATCATAGCTACGAAGGTAGTAGAGATGCAGATAAACAAAAGCTTAGGATAGCTAACGCCTAGCTTCTCGCACAGACCGCTCATAGCGACGAATGCCGCCGAAATAGGGCTCGCAGTGATCGCTACCTGAGACGAAACGACCGAAAGCGCAAGAGGAGCGGAAGGCTTGATATTCTGCGTCTTTGCGACCTCTACGATAACCGGGATCATAGAAAACGCAGTATGTCCGGTGCCCGCAAGTATCGTAAGTAGATAGGTAACGATAGGCGCTAGGAAGTTGATCTGCTTAGGATTTTTCCTTAAAATTTTAGATGCCACCTGAACCAGATAATCAAGTCCACCTGCGACTTGCAGCGCCGTAATCGCGGAGATTACCGATGCGATAATTAGGATAACGTCAATCGGGATATCCTTCATATCGACCTTCATACCCAAAATGGCTAGGACGACAACGCCCAAACCGCCTGCATAACCGACGCCCATGCCGCCTAGCTTAACGCCTAGGTAGATGCCGCCGAGCAACACGATAAATTGCAATATCACCATAAAGTCCATTGCAAAACTCCTTATAAAGTAATTTTTTTAACGGCGCGCAGAATTCTAAAGATTTCAGCAGGTAAAATCCGAATTATCTTTATAATTCAGTGGTCGGAATTCTATGCGGAATTTTATCCTAAAATTTCGCAAGTGGAATTTTACTCCACGGAAGCTAAATCTAACTTGATGAAATTCTGCATCTACGGAATTCTGCACGATCAATTTTATCTATTTAGAATTCTACTTTGCGGAATTTCGCCTATTAAATTAACCGACGAAATTCCGCGCCGCACCTAGTTTGGAACTATTTTTTGCTCATATGTGGGTTGAGCATAGATTTAGGCTCTAGGATCTTATCGATCTCCTCTTTTTTCAAATATCCGCGCTCTAAGCAGATTTCGCCGACGGATTTTCCGGTCTGAAGCGCCTCTTTGGCGATACTTGCGGATTTTTCGTAACCGATATATGGATTGAATGCAGTAACGATACCAACGGAATTTAGCACCGATTTTAGGCAAGCTTCAGGGTTTGCTTTTAGATGTTTGATAGCTTTTTCAGCTAGTGTATTCATCGCATTTTCCAAAAGCACAATCGAGTTAAATAACGCATATGCGATGCCAGGCTCAAATGCATTTAGCTCAAATTCTCCGCGCTCTGAGCAAAGCATAATCGTAACGTCGTTGCCGATAACCTCGTAGCAAGCCTCGCCTACGACCTCGGCGATGACCGGATTTACTTTGCCCGGCATGATGGAGCTGCCCGGTTGCATCTTAGGAAGCTCGATTTCACCTAGTCCGCATCTAGGACCGGAGTTCATAAGACGTAGGTCGTTTGCGATTTTACTTAGGCGGACGGCTGCTGTTTTTAACGCGCCACTAACGTGAACGAAGTCCGCGGTGTCTTGTGTAGCGGCGATGAAATCCTCTGCGGCTTTAAATTTAACGCCGGTGATTTCACCCAGTTTTTTCTCGACTACGTTTTTGTAATCAGGATGGCAGTTGATACCTGTGCCGATCGCCGTAGCGCCCATATTTAGGTAAGTCATCGACTCTCTAGCAGCTTTGATAAGCGCGATATCGGTTTTGATGTAGGTAGCAAAAGCGTTGAAAGTGTTTCCAAGAGTAGTAGGAACGGCGTCCTCAAGCTCCGTCCTTCCCATTTTGATGACATCTTTGTATTCTTTGGCTTTAACTTCAAGCTCTTTTTTCAAATTTTCCATAGCTTTTAATAGATCGGTTAGCTTGGCGTAAGCGGCGACTTTGATCGAGCTAGGGTAGGTATCGTTGGTGCTTTGACCCAAATTTGTGTGGTCGTTTGGATGGAGGTATTGGTATTCGCCCTTTTTATGTCCCATACTCTCCAAAGCTATATTGGTAATGACTTCGTTGGTATTCATATTCGTCGAAGTTCCGGCGCCGCCTTGGATCATATCGACTACGAATTGATCTCTGAACTCTCCTGCGATGAGCCTGTCGCAAGCTTTTGCAATCGCATCGGCTTTTTGCGCGTCTAGGACTCCGACCTCTTTATTGGCTAGCGCAGCTGCTTTTTTGATTTGTGCAAATGCTTTGATAAAAAACGGATAGTCTTTGAGTGCTCGTCCGCTTAGGTGGAAGTTCTCTAGTGCCCTAAATGTTTGCACACCGTAGTAAAAATCGTCGGAAATTTCTAATTCACCGATGAAATCGTGTTCTTTTCTGGTCTTTGCCATAATAAGTCCTTTCGTTGAAATTGTTAATGGAATTTTAAAGCTTTTAGTATTAAAAGTAGCTTAAAACGTAACGAAAAATTAAAATTTAGAAATTAGTGCGATTGTTTAAGGCTTTAAATAGAATTTTACTTAAAAAATATTTTGGAATTCGCTACTAAGGCATAATTGCACTTTAATAGAAATATCGTATCGCACGCGGATTATGAAAGTGGAATTATAAAAATTCTTATTTAGCTTAAATTATAATTTGAAAAATTTGAAGTTAAAGGCGGCAAAATGGAATTTTTTATTGTATTTGTATTTACTAGAGTGGAGCTATTTTTTGCGTTTTATAAAATAAATATATAGGAGCGAGATTATAATGACGACGGCGAACAGAGCGATCGTAATTAGATGCAGATCTTGCTTGATTAGCTCCTCGTTTTCGCCGATGAAATATCCTAAGCTCATCAGTATTAATGTCCAAATCGCAGCTCCAAGCCCGGTAAATAGCACGAAGCGCGCGACATTCATCTTTGCAAGGCCCGCAGGAAGGCTGATGTATTGACGAATGCCTGGGATTAGGCGGCAGTTAAACGTTGAAATTTCGCCATGACGGTTAAAAAATGCTTCGAATTTTGCAAATTTCTCCTCGGTGATGCCTACGTATTTGCCGTATTTAGCGATAATCTTACGTCCAAAAAAGTAGCATAGATAGTAATTAAACAGCGCACCGGTGATGCTGCCGCCAAGCCCACAAACAAATGCCGCAACAAAGCTCATCTGCGATTTTGAGACTAGATAGCCCGCAGGGATCATCACTACTTCACTTGGGAAAGGAAAGAAGCTGCTTTCTAAAAACATCATCACAAAAATGCCAAGGTATCCCCAGCCCGCGACAAATTCTACGATAAAATTTACGATATTAGAAAGCATTTGAATTCCTTGATTTAATGTGAAAAAACCGGCTGCGCTTAAAATTCCGCAAAATTTAACATCGGCAGAGCGAATAAATTTAGAATTTAACAATCCGACGATATAAGAGTGAGCTTAAAATTTCGCAAAATTTAGCGCATATAAAACAAAGGCGCGGGCTAAAATTTATCCCTACAAGTTACTGCTGCAGCGAACTTGCATATAAATTTAATAGCCTCGCGCCTTAAAATTAAACTATTTTGCGTATTCGATGTTTAGTTTGCCGAATAGCTCATTAGCCTTGTCATCGATTTTTTTGTTTACTTTGCTTGGAAGTAGCTGATTTTTGATGAGATCTTTTACCTTTTCAAACGGCATAGTCTCGGCCTTTTTGCTGCTTTCTTTGTAGATTATATGATATCCGAATTGTGTCTTTACCGGCGTTTTGCTCATCTCACCATCTTTTAGCGCAAACGCCGCTTTTTCAAACTCCGGCACCATCATGCCTTTGCCAAAAGAGCCCAAATCGCCACCGTTTTCTTTCGCACTTGGATCGATTGAAATTTCTTTAGCTAGTTTATTAAATTCCTCTTTTAAATTCTCTTTTTTGACTTTTGATAGCTTCGCAATCGCGTTTTTAGCAGCCTTTTCGTCTGCTACTAAGATATGACTTGCGGTAACGGAATCTGGTTGCATGAAATTTTGTTTATTTTCATCGTAAATTTTTTTAGCTTCCTCGTCGCTGATGCTTACGTCTTTAGCCTGTTCGCGTTGCCATAGATTAAATGCGATGCCATCTTTAGCAAGCTCTAGCTGATGTTTATATTCGTCGCTGTTTTCAATACCTGATTTTTTCGCCTCTGCGATTAGAAGTTTGTATTTGATTAGATCGTCGATTAGTTTTTTCTTCTCATCGGCGGTTGGTTCCTGTCCGCCGTGCTGCATACCTTGAGCCAAAAACGGTGCAACATCCTCATCCGTAATAGTGATATTTGCGTCTTTTGCAGTAGCCAAAACGCCTGCATTAAGCGAAGATATAGCCATAGCGGCAACAAAGCTGAAAGATAAAATTCTTTTCATTATTTTTCCTTTATTCGGTAAATTTCGCGCAATTATAAAAAAAGATAGTAAATAAAATAGCGAATGTCAGCAAATTCGGCGCGAATCCTGCGCCGAATTTTAAAAAGAGGGGAGTTAAAACGACGGGATGATTGCGCCTTTATATTGCGTCTCGATAAATTTTTTCACTTTCTCGCTTTGAATCGCTTTATCTAGCGCCTTGATTTTAGGGCTGTTTTCGTTGCCTTCTTTAACACTGATGACATTTGTGTAAGGGTTGCCCTCAGCCTTTTCTAAAAATAGCGAATCCTTGATTGGGTTTAAATTTGCGTTAAAAGCAAAATTTGAGTTGATGACTGCAATATCGACATCGCCCAGGGTGCGTGGAAGCGCGGCGCCTTCAAGCTCTAAAATTTCTAAATTTTTAGGATTTTTCGTGACATCTAACGGCGTGCGAAGCTTAGCGTTTTGATCTACTTCGATGAGCCCTGCGGCTACGAGTAGATCAAGAGCGCGGCTTTCGTTGGTCGGATCGTTTGGCACGGCAACTTTGGCGCCGTTTTTAAGATCTTTTAAATTTTTAATCTTATGGCTGTAGATGCCCATCGGCTCTAAGTGCACGCCCACGGTCGCTTTTAACTTTGTGCCTTTATTAGCGTTAAATTCCTCCATATATGGCACGTGCTGGAAAAATCCCGCATCTACGTCGCCGCTATCGGTAGCGAGGTTCGGGGTTACGTAGTCATTGAAAACCTTGACCTCAAGATCGTAGCCTTGGGCTTTTAGATCAGGCTTGATCTGCTCCAAAATTTCGGCATGCGGTATCGGAGTAGCGGCGACTACGATTTTTTCGGCAAGAGCGAAGCTGACGATGCTGGCGCTAAGAAGCGAAGCGAGAAGAAATTTCTTCATATTTAATCCTTTTGGTTAAAATTTCGCGGTATTATAGCAGGTAGAATTTTTAATGTCAAGTGTTTTTATATGATTTTTTAAAATTTTATCTAAAATATTCTAAAATTCGATATTTTTACATATATTTAAATACTACATTTTATTGTATAATGCAGAATTGGTACGCTTTAATGAGCGCTTTACATAAATTCCGCTAAAATCGCAAAATTTAAAATTTTAAAAAAAGGCTAAAGATGGCAGATTTTTACGACGCGAAAGCCGTAGAGGAGAGCTTTTATAAAATTTGGGAGCAGCGCGGTTACTTCGAGATCGACGGCAATAAAGATATCCAGCAAAAAGGCAAAAATTTTTGCATTATGCTACCGCCGCCGAATGTTACCGGAGTGCTTCATATCGGGCACTCGCTCACTTATACGTTGCAAGACATAATGACGCGATACAAGCGAATGGACGGTTACAAAACGCTGTGGCAGCCGGGGTTAGACCACGCAGGCATTGCGACGCAAAACGTCGTCGAGCGCGAGCTTTTGTCGCAAGGGATCAAAAAAGAAGAGATAGGGCGCGAAGAGTTTTTGAAGCACGTTTGGCACTGGAAGGAGCAAAGCGGCGGGCAGATCGTAAAGCAGATGAAGCGCCTTGGCGTCACGCCTGCGTGGAGCAGACAGCGCTTTACTATGGATGAGGGGCTTAAAAACGCTGTTCGCAAAGCATTCGTAAGCCTATACGACGCGGGGCTCATCGTGCGCGGAAACTACATGGTAAACTGGTGCACGCACGACGGCGCGCTAAGCGACGTGGAGGTCGAGCACAAGGAAAACAAAGGCAAACTTTATCATCTGCGCTACTACTTTGCGGACGAACAAAATTCAAATTCTTGCAAAGATTCGAGCGAGACGAGCCGCAACTACATTGTTATCGCTACTACGCGCCCCGAGACCTACTTCGGCGACACCGCCGTAATGGTAAATCCCGCGGACGAACGCTATAAAAATTTGATCGGCAAAAAAGTCGTGCTGCCGCTAATCGGTCGCGAGATAGAGATCATCGCCGACGAATACGTCGATATGAGCTTCGGAACGGGCGCCGTGAAGGTCACGCCCGCGCACGATACCAACGACTACGAGGTTGGCAAGCGCCACGAGCTGGGCTTTATCACCGTTTTTGACGAAAAAGGAATTTTAAACGAGCAGTGCGGTAAATTTCAAGGCTTAGAGCGACTTGCCGCGCGCGATCAGATCGTAGCGGAGCTTGAGCGGCTGGGCTTTATCGAAAAAATCGAGGACTACGAAAATCAAGTCGGCTACTGCTACCGCTGCAAAAACGTCGTCGAGCCGTACATCTCGCAGCAGTGGTTCGTGCGCGCAGATATCGCAAAAGAGGCGATCTCTAAGGTAAATTCCGGCGAGGCGGAATTTTTCCCGAAGCACTGGATCAATAGCTTCAACGCCTGGATGCGTGAGTTGAAAGACTGGTGCATCAGCCGCCAGCTGTGGTGGGGGCATAGAATTCCCGTGTTTTACTGCGACTGCGGTCATCAGTGGGCGGATGAGCGAGAAGCTCCCGATGCCTGCCCAAAATGCGGCGGCAAAAATTTTACTCAAGATCCCGACGTGCTCGATACGTGGTTTTCAAGCGGTCTTTGGCCGATCAGCACGCTTGGCTGGGGCAACGGCGAGGCGCTGAAAAACAAGAAGTGGTTTGAGGAGGATTTGAGCGAATTTTATCCGAATACTATGTTAATTACCGGCTTTGACATTTTGTTTTTCTGGGTCGCGCGCATGATGTTTCAGTGCCAAAACGCTATGGGCGAGCTGCCGTTTCGCGACATCTACCTTCATGCTCTGGTTAAGGACAAAGACGGCAAAAAGATGAGCAAATCGAGCAAAAATGTAGTCGATCCGCTGCTAAAAATCGATGAATTTAGCGCCGATATTTTGCGCTTTACGCTTACGATTTTGTGCGTGCAGGGGCGCGATTTGCGCCTTAGCGACGATAAGCTTTTGATATATAGAAATTTTACGAATAAGCTCTATAACGCGAGCAAATTTTTGCTTTTAAACGCTTCTAAATTCGACGATTTAGACGCGGCGCAGATCAAAACGAGCCTCGGCAAATATATGCTTTCGCGCTTTAACTGCTGCGTGAGCGCGGTGCGGGAAAATTTAGACGAATACCGCTTTAACGACGCTGCGACCGAGCTTTATAAGTTTTTTTGGGACGAGTTTTGCGACTGGGGCATCGAGCTTAGCAAGGCGGACAAGGCTGCGATCGGCGAGCTAGGGATGATTTTTAAAGAAGCGATGAAGCTGCTAAGCCCGTTTATGCCGTTTCTAAGCGAGTATCTGTATCAGGAGCTAAGCGGCACGAAGCTGCAAGACGCGCGCTCCATCATGGTGATGCGATACCCGCAGCCTGGCGAGCGCGACGAGCGGATCGAGGAGCTATTTTCGCTCGTTATTGAAGCGATCGTTAGTATTCGCCGCGCAAAGGCGACGATCGAGCTCGGCAATGCGCGCGTAGCAAAAGCTTACGTCAAATCCGCAGTCGATCTAAGCGCTGCTGCGGACTATATCAAAACGCTTGCCAAGGTAGATGATGTGGAATTTACGCAGCAAAATATCGCAAATTCCGCCCGCGACGTAAGCGAGAGGCTAGAAACTTTCGTGCCGCTTGAGGGGGTCGATCTTAGCGGCGTGATTTCACGCCTCGGCGCGCAAAAAGCCAAGCTGCAAAAAGAGATCGAAAAGCTCTCAGGCATGCTAAATAACGAGAAATTCGTAGCCTCCGCCCCGCAAGCCGTGGTTGAAGCCAACCGCGAAGGGCTGCAAAGCGCGCAGGAGAAATTCGCCAAAGTATGCGACGAGCTAAAGGCGTTTGGCGAGTAGTCCGCTCGTCTGAGTCTAAATTTAAATTAAGGAGAAAAATATGTCAAAGGGTAGTATCGGTGGATTTACTTTAGGCACGGTCATAGCCGTCGCACTATCATGGGGAGTCAATAAAAGCATAATGTGGGCGATAATCCACGGATTTTTAAGTTGGTTATACGTGATTTATTATTTCCTACTGAGGTAAAATTTCATCGGTGGCGCGCCGTTTTACGCGCTAAATTTTAAAATTTGAAGGGTAAAAAATGAGCGAAAAAATAAAAATAGCGGTTTTAGGATATGGAAATTTAGGTCGCGGCGTGGAGCTTGCCGCGCGAAATAGCAAGGATTTAGAGCTTTCGGCGGTTTTTAGCCGCAGAAATCCAAGCGAAGTAAAAACATGCGGTGCGCCGGTGTTTAGCGCGGACGAAATTTTATCGCACAAGGGCAAATTTGACGTTTTAGTTCTTTGCGGCGGTAGCGCGACGGATCTGCCGACGCAGACGCCCGAGTTTGCGCAGAGCTTTAACGTCGTCGATAGCTTCGATACGCACGCAAAAATCCCGGAGCATTTCGCCGCGGTAGACGCCGCAGCCAAAAAAGGCGGAAATGTAGGCATCATCGCCGTGGGTTGGGATCCGGGCCTGTTTTCGCTAAACAGACTATTTGGCGAGAGCGTGCTAGAAAACGGCAGCAGTTATACGTTTTGGGGTAAAGGCGTGAGCCAAGGCCACTCCGACGCCATCCGCAGGATCGAGGGCGTCGTGGATGCGCGCCAATACACCGTGCCGATAGAAAGCGCCTTGGAGCGAGTCCGCGCGGGCGAAAACCCGAGACTTGGCACGCGCGAAAAACACCTGCGCGAGTGCTACGTCGTAGCAGAGGATGGCGCCGATAAAGCGCGCATCGAGCGCGAGATAAAAACTATGCCAAACTACTTCGCCGACTACGACACAAGCGTGCATTTTATCGATATTGCGACGCTTAAAAAAGAGCACGACGGCATCCCCCACGGAGGCTTCGTTCTGCGAAGCGGAGCGACGGGCGAGCGCGGAGAAAATAAACATCTGATCGAGTTTTCGCTAAAGCTTGATTCAAATCCCGAATTTACCGCAAGCGTGCTCGTAGCCTACGCCCGCGCGGCGTATCGCTTGGCGCAAAGAGGCGAAAGCGGCGCATTTAGCGTATTTGACATCGCTCCGGCGCTTCTTTCGCCAAAGAGCGCAGATGAGCTAAGGCGTGAAATTTTGTAAATTTACACGGCGCATCGGGGCAGAATTATAAGCGAGGAAATTTGAGTGATAAAGATAGAGAATTTAAAGAAATTTTACGGCAAAACCTGCGTGATCGACGATGTGAGCCTGGAGGTAAAGCAGGGCGAAATTTTCGCCATCGTAGGCCACAGCGGCGCTGGGAAAAGCACGCTGCTGCGCTGCATAAACGGGCTTGAGGACTATCAAGAAGGAAGCCTTAAGGTAGAGGGCAGGGAGGTAAGAGAGCTAAGTGCCGCTCAGATTCGCGAGCTGCGCAAAAATATCGGTATGATTTTTCAGCACTTCGCGCTAATGAGCCGCCGCAGCGTCGCGCAAAACGTCGCCACGCCGTTAGCATTTTGGGGCTATTCGAAGGACCTCACGAAGCGCCGCGTAGCCGAGCTTTTGGAGCTCGTGGGGCTTGCGGGTAAAGCAAATGCCTATCCCAGCGAGCTTAGCGGCGGACAAAAACAGCGCGTGGCGATTGCGCGTGCGCTTGCATTAAGCCCTAAAATTTTGCTTTCTGACGAGGCGACCTCGGCGCTTGATCCCAACACCACCGCGCAAATTTTATCGCTTCTGCGCCGTATCAATCGCGAGCTAGGCATCACGATCGTGCTCGTCACGCACGAGATGGAGGTCGTAAAGGGCATCGCGCAGCGGGCGATCCTGCTTAAGGGCGGACGCGTGAGCAACTCGGGCGATATCGTCTCGCTGTTTTTGCACCCGGATGAGAATATGAAGGAGTTTTTGGGCGAGGAGGAGGTGCTGCCCGCAAGCGGCGTAAATATCAGGCTCTTTTTCCCGCCCGCGGTCGCGTTTGACAGCGTGATCACGCATATGGCGCACGCTTTGGAGATAAATTTTAATATCGTCTGGGGCAAGCTCGAGCGCCTCGATAAAAACGTCGTCGGAAGCCTCGTGATCAACGTAGAGCCCGCACACGTCGCGCGCGTGGAGGAGTTTATCAAAAACGCGGGCGTGATCTACGAGATCGTAAGCGAGGATGAGATCAAAAGCTGCGCCGCGATCTAGGTGCGATTTCGCGCCCTGTGCGCTTGCGCCGCACTAAATTTAAGGGCTTACGCGGCATGGCGAATTCAAAAGCTCGCGCGAGGTCGCGAACTCAAAGGCTGGCTCGGCGTTTTTGATTTGATGTGCGCGTCGTGGCATTAGTCGTGGCATTACAAATTTAATTAGTTTAGCCGGCGGTTTAAATTTCTATTTTGCCTCGATAAAATAAGCTCGGCAATGCGCTGTTGGCGTGCGCTCTGGCTAGCTTTGATTTGCGTTTAGAATTTGACTAGCCGTAGCGAGGCGATTTAAATTTCAGAGATCGCGACCGACCGAGCGCATTTAAGCCGCTCCGCGTTTGAAATTACAGGCGTTTAAATTTAAATTTGAATTTTTTTCGGAATTTCACACATACTTCACTTTTACGGAAGTATAATTCCGCTAATTTCTTTTAAGGAGTACGTAATGAAAAAACTTACTTTGTTTGCGCTTAGTGCGCTATTTGCTGGCACTTTTGCCGTAGCTGCCGACATGGGCATGAAAGATGAGATGAAGGACGCCAATACATCAATGCATAATGGTGCGAAAGAGATGAAGGGCGACATGAAAGATATGCACAAGGATGCTATGAAAGAGGGTAAACATATGAAGGATGAGATGAAAGGCGAAATGAAAAAAGAGATGAAAAAAGAGATGTAGTGAGTAAAATTTTACTCGTAGAGGACGATGAGACGCTTTGCGATCTCATCGGCGAATATCTAAAAGACGCGGGCTTTGACGTATGCGTTTGCAGCGACGCTCAAAGCGCCGCGGATCTTGCTTATGAACAAAAATTTGATCTTTTTATCTTTGACGTAAAAATCCCCAAAGGCGACGGATTCTCACTTTTAAAAGAGCTACGCAAGAGCGGCGATCGCACCCCTGCGATATTCGCCACGTCGCTAAATACGCTTGATGATCTTGAGGTTGGTTTTAAAAGCGGCTGCGATGATTATCTCAAAAAACCATACGAGCTAAAAGAGCTGTTGCTGCGCGTTAATTCTCTCATAAAGCGAAACTTCAGCCACAATTTTGATGATTTTGTAACTATTGACGACGAGTTTAAATTTTACTTTGCAAGCAAAGAGCTACGCAGATCGGGCGTGCCCGTCGCGCTTTCAAACAAAGAGCGCGAGCTGCTGGCACTTTTTTTACAAAATAAAAACAGGCTTTTAAGCAAGGATGAAATTTTCTCCGCGATCTATACATTCGATGAGACGCCGAGCGAAGAGGCGCTGCGAACTTATATCAAAAATTTGCGCCGCGTTCTAGGCGAAGAGCACATCATAAATCGCCGTAACGCAGGGTATCTGTATGTCTGAAAAGACTGCTTTAACGCTTAAAATTCTATCTTTATATCTCATTTCAAGTGCGTTGTTTTTGGGATATTTTTTCAAGATAAATTACAGGATGAACGAAGCCGCGCTACTTTCGCACAGGATAAAAGAGCTAAAAGAGATCAAAATGATGATCTATATGAAAGCAAGCATGGACGGGCTGGAATCGCTAGCGGACTTTGAGCGCGAAAAGGGCGTGAGTGCGTGTATATTTAAGCCAAACTCTGATGAAATTTACGGCTGTGACGGCGAACTTGGCGCACTTGATAAAGCGAAGCTAAAGGCGGAATTTATAAGTGGCGGTAGGCTAGGAATTTATGAGAATCTGCAAAATATGGAGGAGCGAAACGCCTTTTCCAAGGCTAAAATCATTCTGCTTGGAAGTAGCGTGCAGGGCGAAATTTTAACGCTTCGTATCAAAACCGCAGCGATGATGATAGCGCTTTTGGGCGTGATATTAGCCGTGGCGTTTTATCTGGTGCGGCTAGGCACAAAGCCGCTTTACGACAAGATAGACACGCTAAATCGCTTCATTAAAGATAGCACCCACGAGATCAACACTCCGCTTAGTATTATTTCTATGAGCGTCGAGACAATGCGGCACGCAGAGCTTGGAGAATACAACGCCAAGCGCGTCGCCAATATCGATCTTGCCGCTAAGACGCTTTCGCGCATCTACGAGGATCTCGTGTTTTTAACCTTCGGTATGAATAAGGAGGGCGAGATTAGCTCGATCGATCTAAAAAGCCTCGTCGCTTCGCGCTGCGAATATTTCGCGCCGTTTATCCAAAAACGCAGACTAAGCCTTAAAACCGATCTTTCGGATGCGAGCATGAGCGCGAACGTTTATGAAATTTCGCGCCTGATCGACAATCTGCTAAGCAACGCCGTAAAATACGCCGATGCAGGCGGCTACGTGGATGTGCGGCTAAGGCACGGCGAGCTAGCGATCTCAAATAGCGGCGAAGGGATCGACAGGAAAAAGGGCGACGAAATTTTCAGGCGCTTTGCGCGCTTTAACTCAAGCGAGGGCGGCTTTGGTATCGGGCTTAGTATCGTAAGCGAGGTCTGCAAAAAATACTCCTTTTCTATCTCCTACGATAGCGTGCCGGGCGAGATAACGACCTTCCGCCTTACGTGGCGAGAGTAAAATTTTAAAATTTAGTGAAATTTTAAAATTTAAAAGCGACCGCCTGCGGTTTAAATTTAATCGTCGCTTGCTCGCTTAAATTCCGCGCAAAAAGGGTCTAATTGCCGGAGCATTTAAATTTAATCGTCGCTTGTTTTTGTTCTAAAACGGAGCGCGGAATTTTATCAGTCGTTCGCTTTGCGCTCGTAAAATGACCCTAAAAGTTATGGGTGCGGAATGTTATTCGTCCGCGATTTTATAAAATTTAGCTTTTATTTCTCGATAGATATATCCAGTGGACTATATCGCTAAGCGAAATCACGACAAGCATACTCATAAACATCGAGGTGGCTGTGAAAAATGATATCCAGCCAAATAGGCTCTCTCTGCTCGCAAAAGTAGGAAATATCCGTCCGCTGCCTACTCTGTGTGGGATGCCGTTTATGGCAAAATCGGCGTAGAAATAATTGTTTAATGCCCAGTAAGCAAAAGGTATAGCGAGCAATATCACAAATAGCTGCGTCTTGACGGCGGGAAGCTCTTTTTTGTATAAGAATGTGGCGATCGGACAATACGCGCAGCTTAACGCGAAAGCCGTTAAAATAGGTACCCACAATGCCGCGACGTAAAATTCCGCAAGCTGCGTATGCGGGCTGATTTTGCCGATTGCGGCGATGTTTGGAAAAAACCGCTTCATAAATCCAACGAAGTCCGCGCATGCCGCGCTTACGTCTAAAATTTTTTCGGGTAGCACGAATATGCTAAGCGCCGTGATCGCAAACAGCGCAAAAACCGCCGCGTAAAGTCGTCCAAAAAATTTAGTGAATTTCGTATCGGGATACGGCGTATCTTGCTCTTGCGCGCCTTGTGAATTTAGCAAATCGCTCATCGTTCGCTCCTTTAATAAAATTTGCGCCTCAAAACCCGACTCGCGCTAAATTTTAAAATTTTATGCCTTATTATCCGGTAAATTTCACAATAAGGACCTGTTTTGGAATTTTGCGGTCAAATTTGAAATAAAATTTATTAAATTTAACCAGCAAAGCTTTGTTTAAAAATAAAATCTCGCCGCTTCTAACGCGTAGTGATCTAGGCGGGGTTTGGGCGGTAGACCTGCTTGCGGTTGCTAGCCGAGGCAAAGTAAAAGGGCGCTTCGCAAGTATAGCCCCTTCCGCTCCGCCTCTTCCGAGCAAGAATTTAAGCCTTATCGGAAGCGACAAATAAAATTTAAACCCGCGCGTAGCGTAGCAATTTCTCGTATCGTCTTAGCCAGAAAGCCTCTAAAATAAAAGGCTCTTTCATTTCGCGTAGACTTGCAACCAAAGCCTAAAATTTAATTAATTGCCTAACGAAAAAGGCAGTTGGTATCGCTGCTCGCAAAATAACCGCGGAATCCCGCTAGATCAAATTTAAAATTCCGAGTATTTCTGATAGTCGATCTGCGCGGAGTTTTTGTTGATCGTATCGACCGTAGCTTCAGCGATCGCAAGTTCCTCGTTGGTGGGGATTACGAGTGTTTTGATTTTACTATCCGCCGCGCTTAAATTTCTAATCGAGCCGGTATTTTTTGCGTTTTTTGTCGCATCGATTTCGATGCCGATATGAGCGAGCTTCTCGCAGACATTTTGTCTAAAATGCGGCGCATTTTCGCCGATACCTCCGGTAAAGATCAAAGCGTCCACGCGCCCAAGCACGGCGTAATACGCTCCGATCATCTTAACGACGCTGTACACGAGCATCTCAAACGCTAGTTTCGCGCGCGGCTCGCCACCCTCCATCTTTTCATATACCTTTCGCAGATCACTTGCGCCGCAGATGCCCAAAAGTCCGCTTTTTTTGTTCATTATGACGTCCATATCCTGCGCGTTGTAGCCCGCGACGCGCTCGATGTATGGGATGATCGCAGGATCGATCGAGCCGCATCTGGTGCCCATGATGATCCCCTCAAGCGGCGTTAGCCCCATCGAGGTGTCGATGCACTTGCCGTTTTCTATGGCGCTCACGCTCGAGCCGTTGCCGAGATGTAGCGTAATGGCGTTGAAGTTTTCGTATTTCTTACGTAAAAATTTCGCCCCCATCGTCGAGACAAACCAATGCGATGTGCCGTGCGCGCCGTAGCGGCGAACCTTATATTTTTCGTAGAATTCATACGGCAGCGCGTACATATACGCATACGGCGGGATGCTTTGATGAAAGATCGTATCGAAAACCGCGACATTCGGAATTTTAGGAGCGATCTTTAGGCAGGATTTGATGCCTGCTAAATTTGCGGGATTGTGTAGCGGTGCAAGCGGCGCAAGCTCGGCGATTTTAGCCATTACGTCCTCATCTATGAGCGCGGGAGCGTCGAAATAATCCGCACCCTGAACGATGCGGTGTCCGATGCCGCCTACTTGAGTTAGATCTTTGATTACTCCGCTTTGTTTTAAAAGATCAATCGCGATTGCGATCGCGGTTTCGTGATTTGGAATTTGCTCGTTTTCAACCTTTATGCTTCGTCCGTTGGCGCAATTGATGCTTCCGCTTGCGTGCGTCGAGCCGATCTCCTCGATGAGCCCACTTGCGATGCAGGCGTGATTTAGCATATCGTGGAATTTAAATTTAACCGAGCTCGAGCCGGAATTTATGACTAGGATATCCATTAATTCTCTCCTGCTTGAATGGCGCTGATAAGTATCGTGTTTACGATATCGGCGACCTTGCAGCCGCGGCTTAGATCGTTTACCGGCTTTTTTAAGCCCTGCAGAATCGGCCCGATCGCCACGGCGCCTGCGGTGCGCTGCACGGCTTTGTAACAGATATTTCCGCAGTTAAGATCGGGGAAGATAAATACGTTCGCGCGCCCTGCGACCGCAGAATTCGGCATTTTTTTCTTGGCAACCGCCGGATCGACCGCAGCATCGAATTGTAGCGGTCCGTCGATAAGAAGCTCGGGCGCCTTTTCGCGTGCTTTTTGTGTCGCCGTTTTGATAAATTCCACGCTATCGCCGCTGCCGCTATCGCCGCTGGAGTAGCTTAACATCGCCACACGCGGCTCAAACCCGAACGCCTTTGCGGTCGCGGCGCTTGAGATCGCGATACCCGCCAGATATTCCGCGCTCGGGCTCGGCGCTACGGCGCAGTCGGCAAAAAGCAGAGCCTGCGTATCCAGGCACATTATAAACGCGCCGCTAACGGTTGCGATGCCCGGCTTGGTCTTGATGATCTGAAGCGCGGGGCGGATCGTCTCCGCAGTAGTCGTGCTGGCACCGCTTACCATCGCATCGGCTAGCCCCTCATACACGAGCATCGTGCCGAAGTAGGTGCGATCGCGCACTAAATCGCGCGCCTGCGCCTCGCTCATGCCCTTTGCCTTGCGAAGCTCATATAGATCGCGCGCAAATTTTTCTAAGCTCGCATCCGTCTGCGGATCTAAAATTTTAACGCCGCTTAGATCGAGACCTAGCTTGCTTGCGCTTTTTTGCACTTCATCCTCGCGCCCCAGAAGGATCAAATTTGCCGCTCCGCTTTGCTTAATGATCGCAGCCGCGCGCAGAATTCTCTCGTCATCGCTTTCTGGAAGCACGACGGTTTTAACGTTCGCGCGAGCCTTGGCGTAGAGCTTGCTTTCAAATTTCAATGGGGTTAGAATTTCACAGCGCGTGGAGTTTGCGGCGTCCGTGAAGTAGCTTTTGTCGGCAACGACTTTATCAAGTTCTATCGCGCCGCTTTGGCAAGCGGAATTTTCGTCGTGAAATTTTGCGCCCTTTTCGCAGGCGGAATTTTTACCGCAAAGCTCCGATTTTTTAGAATTTGCACCCTCTTGTGCAGATCTTAGCACGGAAAATGAAATTTTATCCTCATATATGCTGGCAAAGCTTACCGCTTTTGCTGCGGTGATCAAGCGCGTGCCGATGCGCGCGGCAATTTCGTTAGGATAAAATCCGCAAACAGGGATATTTAGATCCTTTGCGATTTGTAAATTTAGCTCGCGCAGATCAGCTCCCGCTACGCCGCGAACCAGCACAAAATTACACTGCTCTAAAATTTGTGCGAAGCGCTCTATCGCCGCCTTTCGCACGCGCTCATCTTGCCCGTTTGCGAGCGCTTTTTCAAGTTCGCTCCTGCTAAAAAGGGCATTATCGCCAGCGATGCAAAGTTGCAAAACGTTGTGAAAGCTCATGGATAAAATTTTATCTAGTTTTTTTAGCTCGGATTGGTAGGCGGCTGGTTCGTCGCATAGGAGCAAAATTCCGTTCATCGGTTGATCCTTTTGAAATAAGATAGGCAATTGTAGCAAAATTTTGCTTGCGTGTTAATCAAAGATTTATCGTGAGGGTTTAGAATTTGGTAACTTCCAACAAAGGAGCGCACATGAAAAATTTAGTGATTTTGGCTCTTTTAGTGAGCCTCGCCGCGGCGAAAATCAACATAAATGAAGCTAGTCGCTATGAGCTGATGACGATCGGCGGACTTGATGCGGGTAGGGCGGATATGCTTATGCAATACCGCCAAAAGCGCGAAATTTCAAGTGCAGATGAGCTAAAGGGCATCAACGGCTTTGCAAGTTACGATACCGCCAAATTGCAGAAGAGCTTTGAAATATCGCCTAGAGCTAATGTGCAGCAGCCGGTGCAGCCTGAGCGCGATATAGTCGTGGTCGAAAAGACCCGCACCCGCACGGTTTACGGAGGCTCTACTTACAGACGCGTTGAAAATTACGGCAATGGCATCACGATCACAGAAACCGGCACTTTACCGCCACCTCCTCCGCGAGGATATGGTAGGCACGGCGGCATGATGCCGCCTCCTCCCCCACCTCCTGGCGGTATGCCACCACCTCCGGGAGGTATAAAACCACCTCCTCCGCCACCGCCACCTCCGCGCGATGATTATTCTCGCAAGAGAAGTTCTAATAGTATGAGCGATAGCGAAATCGGCGGAAGCTCGCGCCGTAACATGCCGGTGCCTATGCATATGGGAACGATCCGCTCGAAAAGATCCAGCAGCGTCACAAGCTTCGGCGACTGCGATCCGCAAAGCGGTAACTGCGCTAGCGTAGGCGTAGGCGTGCAGGTAGATAGAGGGTTTTAAAATTTAATTTTACGTGGGCGGAATTTTAGAATTTTATAATCGAGATTCCGCCCGCCCTAAATTTACGGCTAAATTTTAAAATTTTGTAGCGATGGAATTTAAAATTTACGCTGGCATCGCTCTGCGCTACGATAAAATTTCAAAGAATTTTGTAAATTTAATCGAGCCTAGCGTGGTAAAATTTCAATCTAAAATTCTATGTTAAAACTGATGCGCTGTGTTTTGTCAAGATAAAATCTGCACTTTAAAATTTTAAATCCGAACATCCCGTCCGTTTTAAATTTATGACTAAATTTTAAATTTGCCTTTTCCACTCTCGCTAAATTCCAAAATTTTGCTTCGTCTACGCCGCTATTAAATTTGAAATTCGACCCGATTTAGCGCCTTAAATTCGTGAAATTTAATTTACAAAATAATATAATCACAAAATTATTCCAACTAAACAGGATGGGCGTATGAAAGAAATTAGCGGATCGCAGATGATCGTGGAGGCGTTGCGGCAGGAGGGGGTCGAGGTTGTTTTCGGCTATCCCGGCGGCGCGGCGCTGAACATATACGATGAAATTTACAAACAAAAATACTTCAGACACATTTTGGTGCGCCACGAGCAGGCCGCAGCGATGGCTGCGGACGGATACGCGCGCGCTAGCGGCAAGGTCGGCGTGGCGTTCGTCACAAGCGGTCCTGGATTTACAAACGCGCTTACGGGGCTTGCTACGGCGTATAGTGACAGTATCCCGATCGTGCTTATCAGCGGACAGGTGGCGACCTCGCTCATCGGTACCGACGCCTTTCAAGAGATCGATGCGATCGGAATTTCACGCCCCTGCGTCAAGCACAACTATCTGGTAAAAACGATCGAAGAGCTGCCTAGAATTTTAAAAGAGGCTTTTTATATCGCTCGCAGCGGCAGACCGGGGCCCGTGCATGTCGATGTGCCGAAGGACGTGACGGCAAAGCTAGGCATTTTTGAATATCCTAGCGAAATCAAGATGCAGACTTACAAGCCGAATTATAAGGGCAACGCTAAACAGATCAAAAAAGCCGTCGAGCTAATCGCAAGCTGCAAAAAGCCTATTCTTTACATCGGAGGCGGCATTATCAGCGCGGGCGCAAGCGAGTTGGTGCGCGAGCTTAGCGAGTTTGCGCAGATCCCGGTCGTTGAAACCCTTATGGCACTAGGGGCTATGCGAAGCGATGATAAAAACCGCCTCGGCATGGTAGGAATGCATGGCAGCTACGCCGCAAATATGGCGCTTAGCGAGTCGGATCTGATAATTTGCCTGGGCGCGAGATTTGACGATCGCGTCACCGGCAAGCTTAGCGAATTCGGCAAAAACGCAAAGATCATCCACGTCGATATCGATCCTAGCTCGATCTCAAAGATTATAAACGCGGATTATCCGATCGTGGGCGACGTGAAGTCGGTGCTAGAGGAGATGCTGCCGCGCATTAGAAGCGAGGTCAGCCCTAAAAATTTCGAGCAGTGGCGCGAGCTCATCCGCAAATACGATGAAATTCACCCGCTTAAATTTAACGACAGCGATGAAATTTTAAAGCCGCAGTGGGTTATACAAAGTACCGCAAAAATCGCGGGCGAGGACGCTATTATTGCTACGGACGTGGGGCAGCATCAGATGTGGGTCGCGCAGTTTTATCCGTTTTGCAAGCCGCGCACTCTGCTAAGTAGCGGAGGGCAGGGTACGATGGGATACGGCCTGCCCGCGGCATTGGGCGCGAAGGCTTATGCGGGAGATAGACCCGTTATAAATTTCAGCGGCGACGGCTCGATTTTGATGAATATCCAAGAGCTGATGACTGCGAGCGCGAGCGGTCTAAACGTCGTAAATATCGTCTTAAACAACAATTTCTTGGGCATGGTGCGGCAGTGGCAGAGCCTATTTTACGGGCAGCGTTTCTCATCGACCGATCTTAGCTCGCAACCTGATTTTGTAAAGCTTGTCGAGGGCTTCGGCGGCGTGGGCTTTAGTGTTAGCACCAAAGCGGAATTTGAAGATGCGCTGAAGCAGGCTCTTGCGAGTAAGAAAGTAAGCATCATCGAGGCTAAGATCGATCGTTTCGAAAACGTCTGGCCGATGGTGCCCGCAGGCGGCGCGCTTTATAATATGATTTTTGAGCAGGAGTCGTAGGATGAATAGCATAAGAAGAATAATCTCGGTCGTCGTTACTGATGAGCACGGCGTTTTGTCGCGGATCTCGGGGCTTTTCGCGGGGCGCGGCTATAATATCGACACCCTCACTGTTGCGCCGATCCCAAACACCGGTCTATCGCGCCTTAGCATCGTCACTTCGGGCGACGAGCGCGTTATAGAGCAGATTACTAAGCAGCTTCATAAGCTGATCCCCGTCTACAAGGTCATCGATGATGCAAAATTCGTCGAAAAGGAGATGGTTTTGGTAAAGATCGCGCTGGGCGAAAATTTAGCGGGGCTCGATGCCGTTTTAAAAGCCTACAACGGCAGCATCGCAAACAGCGACGACAGCAAGATCGTCATTATGGCGTGTGACGACGCAGACCGCATCGACGGATTTTTAAAGACGATAAAAAAATACAATCCGATCGACATCGTCCGCGGCGGCAGCGTCGCGCTGGATATGTAAGCGGCGATAAAAATTTAATCAAAGGAGCGCAAATGAAATTATCAAAAATTGCCGAAATTTTAAACATAGAGCTTAGCGGAGCGGATGCGGAGATTACTGCGATAAATTCGCTTCAAAACGCAAGGCAAAGCGAGCTAAGCTACTGCGACAGCGACAAAAACGAGAAATTTTTATTCGCCACCAAAGCGGCCGCCGTATTGGTAAAGTGCGGCACCGCAGTTCCAAACGGCGTGCGAGCGCTGGAGTGCGAAAACCCGCATCTAGCCTTTGCGATCTTAAGCGCGCATTTTGCCAAGCCCCTCATTCGCAGCGGCGCGCCCGCAAAGATTGCCGCCAGCGCGCAGATCGGGCAGATCGTGCATATCGGCGTAAATTCCACGATCGGCGAGGATTGCGTCATTTTAAGCGGCGCGTATATCGGTGATGACGTGCATATCGGAAGCGGCTGCATAATCCACGCAAACGCCGTCATCTACAATGACACGATCATCGGCGAGCGCTGCATAATCCACGCAAACGCCGTCATCGGAAGCGACGGCTTCGGCTACGCGCACACCAAAACGGGCGAGCACGTTAAAATTTATCATAACGGCAACGTCGTACTGCAAGACGAGGTCGAGATCGGCGCATGCACGACGATCGATCGCGCGGTATTCGGCTCGACGATCGTTAAGCGCGGCAGCAAGATCGACAATCTCGTTCAGATCGGGCACAACTGCGAGCTAGGGCAAAACTGCCTCATCGTCTCTCAGGTGGGGCTTGCGGGCTCGACGACGCTCGGGCGCAACGTCGTGATGGGCGGACAGAGCGGCAGCGGCGGGCACGTAAGCGTGGGCGATTTCACTCAGATCGCGGCGCGCGGCGGCATAAGCAAGGACTTAGCGGGCGGTAAAAACTATGCGGGACAGCCTATAATGGAGCTTAGCGAGTGGTTCAAGCTGCAGGCTAAGATCGTTAGATTTTTTAGAGATAAAAAGCACTAGCCGTTTTGCCTTAGCTAACTTGCTTTGATCGGTTAGATTGATCGGCTTAATTTGATCATTTTGATCGTTCGCTCTGATCGACTCCTCTAGCCAGCTTAATCTAGCAGGCTCGCGTCGTTTCAGTGAAGTTTGAAATCGCCAGGCAGTTGGCGATTGTGGAGTGATTTGCGCTGCGTTCGGTTTTTGCATAGTTTGCAAACTGCTGCGGCGGTAAATTTTGCCCTTTTATCGACAGAATTCCGCCCGCGCCGTTTTTTGTCGTGCGCTTGCTTTGTGGGCGCGGTAGAATTTACTCTGCTAGTTTGGGTCGCATTGCTCGCAGTCATGACGCCCGAGCTTTACGAGCGCTTTAAATCAGCGCAAATTTAATTAAAGGAAAAACTATGATAGAGATGTTTTTATGTTCCTATTTTGCGGGTGCGGCGACGCTTTTTGAGGACTATGCGAGGCAAAATATCCGCGCCAAAGAGGTGCTTTTTATCCCGACTGCGGCAAACATAGAGGAGTACCGAGACTACGTGGACGAGGCGAAAGAGGCGTTTGCTAAAATGGGCTTTGAGGTTCAAATTTTAGACGTTTCAAAAGCGAGCGAGACCGAAGCGAAGGCAAAGATCGGCGCAGCGCAGGTGCTTTACGTAAGCGGCGGCAACACCTTTTATCTTTTGCGCGAGCTTAAAAAGAAGGATCTCGCAGGTCTGATTGCCGAGCGCGTCCGAAGCGGCGAGCTCGTGTATGTGGGCGAGTCGGCTGGCGCTATGATCGCAGCTCCCAGCGTGGAGTACGCAGCCATGATGGATGATGCGAGTGGTAGTGAATTAGTATCAGCGCAAACCGGGCTAGATCTTGTTAAATTCTATCCAGTAGTGCACTACGGCGAGGAGCCTTTCGTGCAAAGCACGGCTAAAATTTTAAAAGCTTACGGCGGCAAGCTAAATTTGGCGCCGATAAATAACGCCGAAGCGATCGCGGTGCACGGCGATAAATTTGAAATTTTAGGGCGGTAAACTGCGGCGTGAAAGCAAAATTTAGTAATTAAACGCTTCATAAAATTTACGCTTATATTTTCGCATAGGGCTGCGAGGTGGAATTTGAACTTAGGCGCGGTGAGTCGCTAACGAATAAATTTAATCAAAGGATCAAAATGAAAATACTACTTATTAACGGTGGGGCACCTTTTAACGGCAAAGGCGGCAAGCTAAACAAAACTTTGCACGAGTTAGCCAAAAAAACGCTACAAGCCCTAGGGCACGAAACGCGCGAAACTACGATACATGAGGGCTACGATATAGAGGGCGAGGTAGAAAAATTTCTATGGATGGATGCTGTGATCTGGCAGATGCCCGCGTGGTGGATGGGCGAGCCTTGGCTAGTCAAAAAATACGTGGACGAGGTGTTTATGGGCGGCATAGGCAAGATAGTGGCAAACGACGGGCGGCACAGCGCGAGTCCAAACGACGGATACGGCACAGGCGGGCTGATAAAGGGCAAATCGCACATGCTAAGCGTTACTTGGAATGCTCCGCTTCAGGCGTTTGAGAAGCCGGGCGATTTTTTCGAGGGCGTGGGCGTGGACGGCGTTTATTTGCATTTTCATAAGGCAAATGAATTTTTAGGCACGAAAAGGCTGCCTACTTTTATGTGCAACGACGTCATTAAAAATCCCGATATGGAGCGCTTTATGAGGGATTACGAAGCGCATTTAAAAAGGGTTTTCGGCTAAATTTAAGCAGACTTTAGCGCAAATTTATAAGCTAGACAGTAGAAATTTTACCCTGCCCTTTGTGCCGTTAAATTTGATCTAAATTTAAACTCACGCCACGCCGGAGCGTAGAATTTCGCTGTGAATTTTAGGCGGTACGCCAAACATCCTGGTGTATTCGCGGCTAAACTGCGACGCGCTCTCGTATCCTACGTCAAAGGCGGCCTGCGCAACGCTGATATTTTTAGTCGCGAGCAGATTTTTTGCCTCTTCTAGGCGGATCTTTTTTTGAAAAGCGATAGGACTTAGCGAGGTTACGATTTTGAAGTTATGATAGAACGACGACTCGCTCATATCGCAAGCGCGCGCGACCTCTTTCATATTTAGCTTTTGCGAAAATTCGTTTTTTATCTTTGCGACGGCATGCAAAATTTTATTAGAAACGCTTCCTTGCATAGCAAATTTATTTAAAAAGTAGCCGCTTTTATCGCTTGTTACAAGGGTGTAAAGTATCTCTTTTTTAGCAAGATCTGAGAGAAATTTGATCTTCTCTTTCGGCTTTTCTAGCAACCAAACAAACCTCAAAATAGGCTCTAGTATCTCCTCCGTAAGATCGCCGAAAAATACCCCCTTTTGGCTCTTTTGCATGTTATCTTCTTTTATCTCGACGTTTTTTAGCACTTCATAAATTTCATCCATGCTAAAATTAAGGGTAAGCGAGATATATGGCCTCTCTTTTGAGGCGTCGGTTAGGCTCACTCTTAGAGGCATATATGTAGATGTGAGCAGATACCTTTGCTCGTTGTATCCGCTCATCTCATCGCCAAAGCCCACCGACTTTGCCCCCTGCAAGATAATACACAAAGACGGGTTGTAGATGACATTGATAAAATCATGCGTCTTTTCACTGATGTAAAAATCAAGCGAGTCGATGTCGCTTTGAACAAGGCCGTTTACGCCGTATCTATTTAGTAAAAACTCTTTTGTCTGCTCTTTTAGTAAATTTAGCTCACTCATCTTGCTCTCCGCCTCAAATTTTATGAAATTATGCTCCTTTTTAGAAATTTTGCAGAATTAGGCATGAAATTTGGAGGATCGTTCTAACGCAAAATTTAAAACCCTGCTAGAATGCACATTACAAAACAGCTTGTAAAGCTAAATCAAAACCGAAAGGACAAAGATGTATCTTAAGAAATTTGCGGCGGCGCTTATAGCGTCAAGTTTTATTTTAGTAGGCAATGCAATGGCAGGTGCAAACGTGGCAAAATCACCGCTAGAGGCGGTTTCTATGGTTAGCGAGTGGGATAAAATTTTCGCCAAAAGCGATAAGGTAGATCACAAGAAAGTCAAATTTAAAAATCGCTACGGCGTGGAGCTAGTAGGCGATCTTTATACGCCTAAAAATTTAAAAGGCAAAGCAGCTGCAATCGCAGTTAGCGGGCCTTTTGGCGCGGTAAAGGAACAATCAAGCGGACTTTATGCGCAAACGCTAGCTGAGCGCGGTTTTATCACGCTTGCCTTTGATCCAAGCTACACAGGCGAGAGCGGCGGCGTGCCGAGGAATTTAGCAAGCCCAGAGATAAATACCGATGATTTTAGCGCGGCGGTTGATTTTCTAGGGCTTCAAGACAATGTAGATCGCGAACGTATCGGCATTTTAGGCGTATGCGGCTTTGGCGGTTTTGCTCTAATCTAAATGCAGCTCTTAGCGATCCTCGCATAAAGGCAGTTGCAACCAGCACGATGTATGATATAACGCGAGTGGCAGCAAAAGGCTACAACGATAGCATAGGCGTGGATGAGAGATATGAAAATAAAAAGAAGCTAGCCGAGCAACGCTGGGTCGATGCTAAAAATGGCAAACCGGCACTTACTGGTGCGATAAACGTTGATCCAAAAAAGATAGACGCAAGCACGCCACAGTTTATAGCTGAATATGCGGACTTTTACCGCACGCCGCGCGGATATCACAAACGCTCTGTAAATTCAAACAGCGGAGAGAGCGGCTGGATCGTTACAAATCTTATCTCGCTTACAAATATGCCGATCCTTGCTTACGCAAGCGAGATGAGAACTCCGACTCTTATCGTAGCTGGCGAAAAGGCGCACTCAAGATACTTTAGCGAAGACGCTTTTAAATCGCTTGGCAACAAAAATAAAGAGCTAGTTATCGTCCCTGGCGCCGTGCACACAGATCTATATGACAATAAAAACAACAAGATCCCATACGATAAATTTGAGGAATTTTTCAAAGCAAATTTGAAATAAACAAGCAGCCCCTGCGCTTTGCAGGGGTAAATTCGAGAGATAAGGAAGGTAAAAATGAGAAAAATTTTAGCCATCTTTATGCTTTTTGCAGGGCTAAATTTAGTGGCTGGGGAGAAAATGCGTAATTTAAAGATAGTTTTAAAAAGCTCTAGCGGCGAAGCCACTGCTGTCGTAGACGACACGGCGGTGGCTAGGAGCTTTGCCGCACAGCTACCGCTAACGCTAAATTTAAGCGACTACGGCGGACACGAAAAGGTCGCCAAACTGCCAAAACCGCTTGACGTAAGCGGCGAGCCAAAAGGATGCGATGGCAAAAAAGGCGAGATCTCGTACTTTGCTCCGTGGAATAACTTCGTCATCTACTACGGCTATCAGCCCTATTACGAGGGCATCGTGCGTCTAGGCGTGATAGATGGCGATGTGAGCTTGGTCGCAAAAGACGGGCAGATCAGGATAGAGCCAGCAAAATAAATCCGCCGTAGCCGCAAAAGCGGCTCGCAAATTTTCAAATATGGCGGCAAAATTTAGCCCAAATTTAGGGCTAAATTCCATACGCTTACTAATTTTTCTCGGCTAATTTTTTCTCGATAAGCTTTAAAATTTCATCCGTGCTTACGCTCTGCCGCTTTAGACCTGCACGGGTGATAAACTCGACGCTTCCCTCCGCTAGGGCTTTGCCCGCGAGCACCGCATACGGAAAGCCCATTAGCTCAAAGTCGTTCATCTTCACGCCGAAGCGCTCCGCGCGATCATCGAGTAGCACGCGGATGCCACGCTCGCGGCACTGCTCGTATAGTTTCTCGGCAAATTCTACCGCAGCCGCGTCTTTGTGATTTGAGATGATGATCTCAAGCTCGAAAGGCGCCAGCTCGCGCGGCCACACGCAGCCTCGCTCGTCGTGGCTGCTTTCGATCGCCACGGCGATGAGACGGCTTGCGCCGATACCGTAGCAGCCCATAAAAAACGGCTGTGCCTTGCCGTTTGCGTCCAAAAATCGCGCTCCCATCGGCTCGGAATAGCGCGTACCGAGCTGAAAGATATGACCCACCTCGATGCCTTTTGTGATGCCAAGCTCGCCGCTGCAGCATGGGCACGCATCGCCTGCGCCCACGGCCGCGAGATCCACAAAGCGCGATTCGTTAAAATTTATCACGCTTGCACCAACGTAGTGGTAATCCGGCTCGTTCGCGCCCGCGATCATATTGCGCGCTCCTTTTAGCTCGGCGTCGATATAAAATTTCGCTCCCTCGCCGAGCCCGAAAGGTCCGCAAAAGCCCGCCGTAAAGCCAGCTCGCGCGATTTCATCTTCGCTGGCATCGACTAGCTCAAGCGCGCCTGCGGCATTTTGCGCCTTGGTCTCTTGCAGCTCGTCGCAGCCGCGGATAAAAAACGCTATGATCTCGCTGCGATCCTCGTATAGCGCTTTTTTGATCACCGCCTTGATGGTGTAGAATTTATCCACTTTGAAAAATTCCGCCACCGCATCGATCGTTTTCATCGCGGGAGTTTTAAATTTCATCATGCCATCGGTTTCGGGCGCGGCGGCGTTCGTGGTTTTGGGCGCGCGGCGCGCAGCCTCGATGTTTGCGGCATACTCGCAGCGCTTACACACGACGATATCGTCCTCGCCGTTATCCGCTAGCACCATAAACTCTTTGCTGCCGCTGCCGCCGATCGCGCCGCTGTCCGCATCGACCGCGCGAAAATTTAACCCAAGTCGCGTAAAAATCCGCGAGTACGCCTGCCTCATCACCTCAAACTCGCGCTTCATATCCGCAGCGTCTGCGTGGAAGCTATAAGCATCCTTCATCGTAAACTCGCGTCCGCGCAGAAGCCCGAAGCGAGGGCGCGCCTCGTCGCGGAATTTCGTATTGATCTGATAGATATTTAGCGGCAGCTGCTTGTAGCTCGTGATCTTATCCGCTACCATCAAAACCGCCGCCTCCTCGTTGGTAGGGCTTAGCACGAAGTCGTTATCCTTGCGGTCTTTGAAGCGCAACAGCTCCTTGCCGTATTTGGCGTAGCGACCGCTTTTTTTCCACGCATCAGCGGACGTCACGACGCTAAAAGAAACCTCTTGCGCGCCCGCAGCGTCCATCTCCTGCCTGATGACGGTGCAGATCCGCTCTAGCACTATCTTTCCTAGCGGCAAAAAATTATAAAGCCCGCTGCCCAGCTGCTCGATAAATCCCGCGCGGATCAAAAGCGCGTGGCTAGGTAGTACCGCGTCTCTGGGAGCCTCTTTTAGGCTCGGAGCGAAAAGCTTGCTAAATTTCATTCTGTCTGTCCTTTTTCTCATTTTCTTGATTTAAAAATTTTTCGTAGCTTTCTTGCAGTTCAAAAATTTCGACCAGCGCGTTTACCGCGTTATCGGCATTATCTGCGTCGCCGAGGTTTTTTAAATTTACCGTCGGAGCATGCAGAAACGCTTTAAAAACCTGATGGATCAGCCTGCGCGCCTCCTCCGCATCGCTGTGCTTTAGATAGCCCTTTTTAAGCGCCTTGGCTAGCTCTAGCTCGGCTACTTGTTTAGCGTTTTGGCGCAAAGCCTTGATGATCGGCGTGGATGCCGCTGCCTTGAGCCATTTGAAAAATTCATTCGTGCATTTCGCCACGATGGAGTAAGCGATCTGCGCCTGCTCCTCGCGAAGGATCAAATTTTTCTTTACGATCTCTTCCAGATCATCGACGCTGTAAACCTCGACGTCCTCGCTCTGGCTAAGCTCTACGTCGCGCGGCACGGCTATATCGAAAAAATATCGCTTAAAGCTTTTGGGCTCAAGCAAGCTATCGGTAATGATCGGCTCTTGCGAGCCCGTAGCGCTGAAAAATAGGCTATTTACGTTTAGATATTTTTTGAGATTATCCAGCGCGTCGGTCTTGATGCGAGCCGCGTAGCCATTTGCGCCGCCTCTTAAATTTGCGCCGCTCGCGTTATCGAAGCTCGCACGGCTGCCCGTCGTAGAAATTTTATTCGTAGCCGCGCAGCTGCTCGCGTCGCCGTTTGAGCCAGCTTCCGCGCAGTTTAAATCTGCGCCGGCGTCTAAATTTACGCCACAGTTCGCACTTGCGTTATTTAGATTAACATCCGCGCGATTTAAATCCGCACTATTTTCCGAATTTGCGCCGGACTCCGCGCTGATCAAAGAATCCGCCAGCCTTCGCGCGCCGGCTAAATTTCGATTTAAGATCGTGATATTAGCGCCGTTTGCGAGCAGGTGTTTGCACGCTAGCTCGCTCATCTCTCCCGCGCCCACTACCACGGCGTCCGCGCCCTGCAAGGAGCCCAGTCTATCCTTTGCCATTGCCACGGCGACGCTTGAGACCGAGATCGGATTTTTTGAAATTTCGGTTTGGTTGCGGATGCGCGCCGCGCACTTTAGCGCTTCATCTATCGCTCTTGCGATCTGCGCGCCGGCGCGAGCGTTTTGCATCGCGAATTTATAGGCGTCTTTGAGCTGGCCTACGATCTGAGTTTCGCCCACTACGAGGCTATCAAGAGAGGCTGCGACGGCGAAAAGGTGGTGTATCGCGCCGTAATCTTCGTAAATATCGGCACGCTCGGCTAGCTCGTCGTAGCTCACGTCGCTAATGCGCGAAAGTGCCAAAAGCACGAACTTTTGCGCTTCATCAAAGTCGCTTACGACGGTAAAAATTTCTACGCGGTTACAAGTGCTTAGCACCAAACACTCCTCTATCGCGGAGTTTGAAGCCAAAAGGCGCAAAATTTCTTTCTTGCGCACATCGTTTGAAAACGAAAGTTTCTCGCGAACCGTGATATCCGTGTTTTTGTGGGTGAAGCTCACGCTCATATACGCCATCAAAACTCCCTATCTATCATATCTCGCACGATTTGCTCCAGCTTGTCGTTTTTAAATTCCGCCACGGCTTCGAGCGCCTTTTGCCCGTAGGCACGAGCTTCGTTTATACAGCGCTCGATGATGCCGTGCTCGCTAAGCTTCGCTTTGATCCATGAAATTTCGCTCTCGCGCAACTGCTTTTTAAAAAACGATTTTAGCTTTTGCCGCTCGGAATCATCTAAATTTTCGTATAAATAGATGTAGGGCAGGGTGGTTTTACCCTCCGCAAAATCGCTCAGGCTCGGCTTACCGAGCGCTTCTGAGCTTTGCGTGACGTCTAAAATATCGTCGATGATCTGAAACGCAAGCCCAAGGTTTTTGCCGTATTCGCCGAATTTTGCGCTCGCGCTTGAAATTTTATCGTGATCTTTCGCGGCTTTTGGATTCCTGTCCTCGTTTTTTGCGCCGTTAATATCTGAAATTTCGCCACGATTTTCTGCGCCGCCGAATTTTAAAAACGCCCCGCAGCGCGCGACTTCTTCGATCAAAGCGGAGGTTTTTAGATAGATCATTTGCAGATATTTGCTCGCATCGTCGTTGAAATCATTGCTTAAGCTCACGTCCATCAGCTCGCCCACGGCTAGTTTCGTGACGGCGAGTGAAAGCGCGGCGGCGATGCGGCTTTCAAATTTGCTAAGCTCAAAATACGCCTTGGAATAGAGTATGTCGCCCAGCATCACGGCGTTTTTGGAGCCGTAAGTGGCGTTGATCGAGGGTTTGCCGCGGCGCACCGAGCTTTCGTCGATGACATCGTCGTGCAGCAGGCTTGCGGCTTGAATGAGCTCGATGATCGCGCACAGACGCAGCGATTTTTCATCTTTTTGCGCGATGTTTAGTAGCAGTTTGGAGCGCAGTTTTTTGCCGGGGCTTAGCCTATCAAACATCTCGTTAGCGGGCTCGTAGCCGCAGTCTGCGATGAAGCTTTTCATAATTAAATCAATTTGATCTAGCATTTTACTCGTCGTTACTTAGGATATTTCCGCTTATTTGCAAAAATTTGTCGTTTAGCTCGTCTTGTAGATCCTGCTGCGCGATGAAGCTTTCGATCTCGCGCTCGCTAATGCCGCGCGCTTCGCAGAGCCGCTCACAGGCGATGAGGCGGATTAGAGCTTCTTCGATTTCGTTTTGCACCAAAGTAGGGCTTGCAGCGGATAAAATTTCAAAAAATTTCTCTCTTGGGCTGCCTTCAAAAATATCCATTTACCTTCCTTAAAATTTCGCGATTATAGCAAATGTAAAATTTAATTTAGGTTAGGGCGCGGCAAACTATCGGGGGTTTTAAACAGGAGCGATTGCGCATATTTTGCGCTTGCGTGCGGTAAATTTTAAGCTTAAGCGTGGATTTTGGGCTTTTAGATTTCGCAATTTTAAAATTTTACTTGTTTGCGAGATAGGCAGAGCGAGCGGAATTTAAAAATTTAATCTTGGTCGCGTGGCGGATTAAACGCAAAGCTTTGCAGATAGGTGGAATTTTAAATTTACAGATAAGCGGCTTGATTTTTTGCGGAAATTTTAAAATTTTGTGGCGCGAGTGAAATTTTAGATTTCGATTGAGTGGATAGAATTCCGCTTGGCTTGAGCGCTAAAATTCTTGAATTTCGCGCAGGCGGAGATAGTTTTCGCTTTGCTTGTGCGGTAAAATTTTGATTTCTGCGTGGCGGATAAATTCTATTCTCACAAAATCTAATCGTGTGCATAACACAGATCAGGCTTTTTAAAATTTTAAAATTCCGCCGCTTTGCGAGAATTTGAAATTTCATGGATGCGGTAGAATGCTAAAATCGCGTTTGACATTAAATTTTAAGTCTGGCTTTCGAGGCAAATTTTAAATTAAGCCGCGAGAGGGCGTCTTTAAATTTTAAAATTTCGTCACCTTTTACAGATAGAATTTCATTTTTCACGCAGATAAAATCGCGCACTACAAAAGCTACTTTTAAAATTTTAAATTCCACTCGCGCAGATGAAATCCCGGTTTCTCGTGCTAGTGGAATTTTTCGCGCAAGGATCATTTTTAAATTTTAATTTCGCTTGCGTTGCACGCGAAGATGGAATTCGCTCCGGTTTAAGAGCCTAAGCGTGATTTTACCCTGCTACAATACTACTTTTAATTAGCTATGCCTCAAAAGCCAGGCTACTTTAAATTCCGCCGATGATTTCGCGCGCTTGCGTGATGCTTAGGGCATTGCGACTTAGTTCGCTAGGCTCGCCAAACCCCCAGCATACCTGCAAATACTCAAGTTTTGCGCTTCTTAGATCTGCCAAGTTTGCCTGAAAGCATCGCGCTGCAGCAGCTTGTGCCTCCTTTGTCGCTTCTGCTTTTGCGGAAATTCTGGCGCCTTTAAAGCTTAGGGTTGCCGCCTCGCCAGCGTCCGAGTCGTTAGGGCGGAATTTTTCATCTGCGTTAAGATTTTCGCCGCAAGAGCTTAAGCTTCCGCTGCTAGCGCTGAAATTCTTTCTATTAGTGCCACGGCTAGCATTTAAGCTCTCGCCGTCATTGCCACCTTGAAATTCTAAATTTTGTAAGAATTCTGCGCCGCGGAGTGCGGCTAGCTCATCTTTTTTGCTATCACCTAAAAAAATCGCGTTTTTGTGCGGTGAGCGCGCGATTACGTGTAGCAGCATCGCAGGGTTGGGTTTTGATGGCATCTGCTCGTTCGCGCCTACGACCAGATCAAATAGCCTGCGCACCCCCGTTTTTTCTAAGATCGCACTTAGGGTATAGGAAGGCGCATTGGAGGCGACTGCAAGAAAAAATCCTGCTTTTTTGCATGAGTGCAAAAGATCTTCGATACCTTCGTAAAGCACGGCGAAATCGCGGTAATTGCTTACGAATTCCTTCTCGAAAAAAGCAAGCTCTTCAGCGCTTGCTTCGGTTTTGCCGTAAAATTCCAAAAAGGCGTTTTTGCTTGGATCGTTGATGGTGCGGACGATGAAATTCTTTTGCAGCGGTGCTAGACTGTAGAGCTCGCGGCGAGTGTTATTGACGCTGATTTCGATCGCGCGCGAGGAGTCAAGCAGCGTGCCATCCATATCAAAAATCACGGTTTTCATCTAATAATCCTTTAAAAAATCGATTTTGTGCTTGTCTTTTTTGTAACTCTTATTATTTTTGAGCTTTTGCAGAGCGTTTGCTTCATGCTGTAGCGCTGATCTAAACGCGGCATCGCTGATCTGTCCTGCCTCGCTAGCATCAAGGACGTTTTTAGCAAAGCTCTCAAGCGCCTTAGTGTAGGGACTATCTAAATTTACGGCGGCCGCTTTAGATAAAATTTCGTAGTTTTTAGCTATTCGCTTCGCAAAAAGCTCTGCGTCGAAATCCTCGCGCTTTAGCAGTGCTACGGCGGATTTTACGAAGCGTTCTAACGCGCGGATATATTTAACGCGCTCATCTTTTTCTTTGATTTGCATAATTTTTCCTTAATTAAAGCGCGCATTATAGCAAAATTCGAAATTTTGGTAAAATTACGCATATTATAAAACTATATTTTAATAACATTTTTTCTATAAATCCTGTATTATAGGCATTTTAAAATCATATAAAAATACTTGACTTTATTTTAAAATTTAGCTATTATTCGCCAAATTTTTTACAAAGGATAAAAATGCAAAAAGAAACCCTTGCAACTCATTTCGGTTACGACTCCGTCGCAGGCTACGGCACGATGGCAGTTCCCATTTATCAAAGCACCGCGTTTAACTTCGGTTCTAGCAAAAAGGCCGCCGATCGCTTCGCACTGCGTGATCTAGGGCCGATTTATGGGCGTTTGACAAATCCTACTACTGATGTTTTTGAGGCGCGACTTGCGGCGCTGGAAAATGGTAAAGCCGCAATCGCGGTCTCTAGTGGGCAGGCGGCAATATTTTTTGCGGTGGCAAATTTAGCCGCAGCGGGCGAAAATATCATCATCGCGGAGAAAATTTACGGCGGCGCAACTACGCTTTTGGCGCATACGATCAAGCGTTTCGGCATCGAAGCTAGGGTTTTTGACTCCGAAACAGCAGATAATTTGGAAGGTTTAATCGACGATAAGACTAGAGCGATCTTTTTTGAGACGCTTTCAAATCCTCAAATTTCGGTTGCAAATACCGCTAAAATCGCTACAATCGCAAATAAGCACGGCGTAGTAACGATTGCGGATAACACGATCCCAAGCCCTGCGCTTTACAATCCGCTTGATGACGGCGCCGATGTCGTAATCCACAGCGCTAGCAAATACATAAGTGGGCAAGGTCTTAGTATCGCTGGTGCGATCGTTTCGGGCAAAGGATTAAATTCCAAACTCAAAGGCAATCCGCGTTACGCACATTTCAACGAGCCCGATGAGAGCTACCACGGCTTAGTTTATGCGGATTTAGTAGATAATTTTGATATTTATACGCTTAGGATTCGTTTGTCCTTGCTTCGCGATATTGGTGCGACTCTATCGCCGTTTAACGCGTTTCAGCTCATCCAGGGACTTGAAACACTGCCGCTTCGTATGCAAAAACACTCGCAAAACGCGCTAAAGATCGCGGAATTTTTGCAAAATCATCCGAAGGTAAAGCAGGTCAATTATCCGGGGCTTGCAAGCTCGCCGTTTAATGCCGCGATTAAAGCGAAATTTAAAAACGGCTATGCAAGCAGTCTGATGAGTTTCATCGTAGATAGCGAAGAAACAGCGCTAAAGGCGGTTAGCAAGGTTAAAATTTTCTCTGTCGTAGCAAATATCGGCGATACTAAGTCGATCATCACTCATCCTGCGAGCACGACGCATTCGCAGCTAAACGAGGAGCAACTAAACCGCGCTGGTGTGCCTGCGAGCCTAATCCGCCTAAGCGTGGGTATAGAGGATGCGAACGATTTGATTTCCGATCTTAGCGAGGCACTGAAATAATGGCACTTTTAAGCACAAAGGGCGTTTATGGGCTGGCTGCGATTTTGCAGATCGCCAAAGCTAGCGAAGTAGCGCCGATAAGTATAAAAGAGATCGCCGAGCGCACGGGAGTTTCTAAGAATTATTTGGAGCAAATTTTAAATACCCTTAGAAACGAAAAGCTAGTGTGTAGCATCAAAGGTAAAAACGGCGGTTATCACCTAGCCAGAGATGCTAGCGAGATTACTTTCGGTGAAATTTTTACCGCTCTTGAAAAGGATCTGCGGATGACTAGCATTCAGATGAGTGATCCCGGACTGCGGGCGTTTTTTGAGAAATTCGACGTTAAGCTGGCAGAGATATTTAACGAGCCTCTAAGCAGCTACGAGGAGATGATGGCGCGAAGCGTCCAGTATTTAAATTTCAGCATTTAAAGGAAAAATATGAAAATAGCAAACGATGTTACGGAGCTCATAGGTAATACTCCGTTAGTCAGAATCAATACGTTTGGCAAAAATGCCCTTATCCTAGCCAAGGCGGAATTTTTAAATCCAAGCCACTCGGTCAAAGATCGCATCGCGTGGCAGATCGTAAAAGACGCGCTAAGCTCGGGCAAGATCGACAAAAATAGCGTTTTGATAGAGCCTACCAGCGGAAACACGGGCGTGGGGCTTGCAATGATCGCGGCAAAGCTCGGTATGAAGCTAATTTTAACGATGCCAAGCTCGATGAGTATCGAGCGCCAAAAGCTCATCGCCGCATTCGGCGCTAAAATCGAGCTGACCGATCCGAAATTCGGAATGAAAGGCGCGGTAGATAGGGCAAATGAGCTGGCTGCGAGCACTCCAAATAGCTTCATTCCGAGCCAGTTTGATAACCCGAGCAATCCAAAGGCGCATTTTCAAAGCACTGGACCTGAAATTTGGGAGCAAAGCGGCGGCAAAGTAGATATTTTAGTCGCGGGATTTGGCACCGGTGGTACGCTCAGCGGTACGGCGAAATTTTTAAAATCTAAAAATCCAAACCTCAAAGCCTACGGCGTGGAGCCTGCTAGCTCGCCGCTTCTTACGTGCGGTAGCGCGGGCGGGCATAAAATTCAGGGCATCGGCGCAAATTTTATCCCTGATAATCTTGATAGAAGCGTCATCGACGGCTTTTTGAGCGTTGAGAACGACGATGCGTTTGCGGCAGCTAGACAGCTGGCACAAAAAGAGGGCTTGCTTGTGGGCATCTCAAGCGGTGCGAACGTTTACGCAGCCGCACAGATCGCCGCCAAGGCCGAAGACAGGGGCAAAGTGATCGTTACGGTCCTCTGCGATACCGGCGAGAGGTATCTTTCTACCGAGCTTTTTAAATAGACAGCAGTTTTGCGCCAGTGAGGCGTTAGCGCGGTAATTTTACGCATTTTACGCTGGCGTACAGCTTCGCGAGATTAAATTTTATGCTGGCGCCGAAATTGGCACGACGAGTTTTGCGCGATCGCGCGGGTTATTGCAACGATTGAGCGACCATATTTTACATTTTCGCGTTACGTAGGCGCGAGAATTGATACGATAGTTTCTCTGCGCGAGTGAAGCGATAGTCGCAATGATTGCGCAATGATTTTATGAGAGCGAAACGATTTTTAACTTTGCTGATTTTGCGTTTATTGATTTGCTAATTTAGCGGCTCGTCGCGAGATAAAATTTAGTCCCAAAATAGGGCTAAATTTTAAAATTTTATCTTACGCGCCGAGCTGATTTTTTTGGGGAGGGGGGCTATGTATGACGGTGCGACCGCGAAACGCAGGGCATTAAATTTAAAGCCGCCAAGCTCGCCAAATCTGCGCGATCCGTTCTTGAAGCAAAATTTTAATCGCCGTCCGTACGCGCGGCACAAAATTTTAAAATCCTACTGAAATTTTTAAGCTCGCTTTCGCGGCTAAAATTCCAAATTCGCGCCGTGCATAAATTTCAAATCCTCGCCGTATAAAACCCAAACCGCTCTTTAAATTTAGCCGAATTTCAAAATTTAATCATAAAAACGCTATCATCGGGGCAAAATTTTTAAGGTTGCAAAATGAGTTTGAGCTTAAAATTTCGCCCCAAAAGCCTTGATCAAATCGCGGGGCAGGGCAAGATCGTAGCGGTTTTTAAAAAATTCGTCGCCGCAGGCAGCATTCCGCACAGTATATTTTTCGGCGCCGCAGGCAGTGGCAAAACGACGATGGCGCGCGTGATCGCAAGCGAGCTGAATTACGATTTTTACGAGCTTGACGCCACGAGCCTGAAGGTCGAAGATATCCGCAAAATTCTATCCTCGCACGCAGGCTCGCTCATCAAGCCGCTCATTTTTATCGACGAGATCCACCGCCTCAGCAAGACGCAGCAGGAGGTGCTGCTCATCCCGATGGAGAACTACGCCGCGATCATCATCGGCGCGACGACGGAAAATCCGCAGTTCGTACTAAGCAGCGGCATCCGCTCGCGCTCGATGATCTTTGAGTTCGAACCGCTTAGCTATGAGGATTTGGAGTCGCTTTTGGCGCGGGTGCAGGGCGAGATCGGCTTTGAGATGGACGAGGAGGCGCGAAAATACCTGCTAAACTCCAGCAGCGGCGATGCAAGGAGTATGCTAAATCTGCTGGAATTCGCGCTTTTGGCAGACAGTGCCATTACGCTGGATACGCTTCGCACGCTGCGTGCAAATGCCGTAGCTGCGGGCGTTAGCAGCGACGATCTGCATTACGAGCTTGCCAGCGCAATGATCAAAAGCCTACGCGGCAGCGACGCCGACGCCGCGCTGTATTATGTCGCGAGGCTGATAGATGCGGGCGAGAGCGCGGATTTCATCGCACGCAGGATGGTGATCCTAGCTAGCGAGGACATCGGCAATGCCAATCCAAACGCCCTAAATATCGCCGCCAGCACGCTAAGCGCCGTCAGCAAGATCGGCTACCCCGAGGCTCGCATTATCTTGGGGCAATGCGCGATCTATCTGGCGCACAGCCCCAAATCAAACGCCGCGTATTTGGGCATCAACGCCGCTTTGAAGTTCGTCCGCTCCGCCGCTCCGCTGCCTACGCCGCGCTATCTCATCAACTCCGACAAGCAGATCGCAGACTACAAATACCCGCACGACTTTGGCGGCTGGGTCGAGCAGGCCTATATGAGCGAGGCGGCGAAATTTTACGAAAGCAAGGGGATCGGCTTTGAAAAGACGCTGGATGAGTGGCTGGCGCGATTGCGCAAAGAAAACATCGATATTAAGGAACGAGAATGAACTTCAGCAGCGTCCTAAAACTAATGAAGCAGCGCTACGGCGCGGATGGCGAGTATCTGTGGGATGGATATCCGAATTTTGCGGTTTTTCGTCACGCAGGAGGGAAGCGCAAGTGGTTTGCGCTTTTGATGCGCGGGCTTGCAAACGAAAAGCTCGGTCGCGCACTTCCTGGCTCAAGTGACGTGATAAATTTAAAAGTTTCGCCCGATTTGGCGGCAATTTTGCGTGACGAAAAAGGAATTTTTGCAGCCTATCATATGAATAAAAAGCACTGGATTAGCGTCTGCCTTGATACGGTGCCGCGCGAGCAGATTGAGGATCTAATCGAGCAAAGTAGGGAGCTTACGAGGTAGAATTTGCGCCTGGGCTCGGTTTAAATTTGCGTGCGAAAGAGGCTAAATTTGAACCGAGAGCGCAGATTTTAGCGGCTCGTGGGCTTAAATTTAAAAATATCCGCAAGGAGCGCGAATGAATGAGCAAAATTTGAAATATATCGCAAATTTAAAAGCGCAGGACGTGCCGTGGAGTAGGCTCACGACCGCTTACGGCAGGGCGAGCGGATTTGTTGAAATTTTTGAAAAACTCGCGCGGGCAATCGAAGCTTGTGATGCGGCGCGCGGCTTGGGCGGCGAGCAAAATTTAGACAGAGTGTTAAATTCAACAACCGAGTCCAGCGCAGGGCAAAATTTAAAAAGCGAACCCGGTTGCGGGCAAAATTCTACGGATGCGGCAAGATGCGGCGCGGCGCAAAATTCCATAAATTTAGCGCAAAAGAGTGAGTCTAAATTTAAAAAGGCAGATAGCGAGGCGGAGAAATTTAAAAAGGGCGGAGAGACGGAGCTTAAAACAGACGCGGCGAAGTGCAGCGAGGCAGAATCTAAAAGTGCGGATAGCCGGCGATAAAATTTAAAGCGAGCCAGGCGAGTAAATTTAAAGCGAGCGCGGCAGATAAGGACTTGGATGCGAGCGAGCGAGAGAAATTTGGCGCCAAAACTATCCAGGGCGCGCTTAGTAAGATTTTTAACGAGATAGAGCATCAAAGTACGCTTTGGCACGTAACCCCTTTTGCGCTGCTGTTTTTGGCGCGCATCTTTATGCGGGCGCGGGCGGCTGCGGGCAAAAACGCGAATAAAAATAATCAAAACGCCGCGGCAGACGAAATCGACGGAAATAATCAGAACGCGGCGGATAGAAATGCGGATAAAAGCCGGCAAAATGATGCGGCAGGCTTTATCGCGGCTCGGCTCAGTGGATTTTTTGCGTTTATGATTGAGATTTGCGATGATGCCGATAAGATCTCGCACGCAGCGCCGCTGGCGAACTTTTCGGATATGCTTGCGGAAAAATATCTGTGGCCGCAGAGCGATGAGAATGACGAGGAGCGCTGGGAGGAGCATTTTTACGACGATGAGCTATTTTACAGCCTCTATTTTTATTCGCGGATGGTTTTGGACGCGACGGGAGTGGACTTTGCGCAGTTTAAGTCTAAGCCAGACCGGCGTTTTTAGGTGCATCGTTTGAGCGCTATGTTTAAGCCTCTTTCGCCGCCATGTTTAAATTTATCGCGGCGTGCTTTGGCGACGCTTTGTTTAAATTTAGACTTCAAAAAATTTTAAAATTCTTTAAAAATTTACGGCGTGCGGAATTTACAGATCGTCTTTTTAAATTTAAAATTCGCGTGATTTTTGATCGGCGGTGTGGTTAAGGCGCGGGTAACGCTTTTAAATTTAGATCGCCGCGAAGCTTCAAACTCGCTTGTGGCAGGGTTTTTTATGTGGTTTTAAAAAGATACCAATTCGGCGCAATTTTTTCTATCATTATAAACTCGCTAGGACTCATTTGCGGCAGATCCGCCTCGTCTTGCACCCGCAAAAAGCCCACGGAATTATCGGTGATTCCGCCGATAAGTAGTATAAATCTTTTGCCCTCCGTCTCGGCGTGAGAGAGATGCAGGCTTTTGATCTCCGCCTTTGCGCGCTCGGACTCGCCGCCGGCGTAAAGCTCGTAAATTTTTTCAAATGCCGCTAAGTTTTGTTTCCCAAACTCCATAAGCTCTTTATCGGGCGCTAAGATTAGCTTTAAATTTAGGGTATCTGCATCGGTTCTTTGCTCAAATTCGCGTTTTTGCGCCTCGCTAAATTTTTCATATTCGCTTACGATAGCCTCAATAATGGCGGTTTGCGCTAAAACTCGCACGGCGTAGATCCCGTCCTCTTTAGTATAGACGTAAAGATCGAAGTGCTTCTTTTTAGAGCCCAAAAATACGTGAAAAATCTCGCTAAATTCGCTGCTGCGTCCAAGCGGAGCAACCGTGATTTCGCTATAATTATCCGCCGCGTAGAATTTGCGCTTTAAATAGCTTCTCATCTCGCCTTTAAAATAAAGATTTTTATCGAAGTTTGCGTCGCTAAATAGCGAGCGGACGAGCTCTTCATTAGAGCTCGCGTTTAGGTTTAACGCGCAGCTTGCACAAAGTATGAGCGAGGCAAAAATTTTTGAAAATCCCGCTGTTTTAAAAAATCTAAATAAGCTCAAAATTTAACCTTTGGAAATTTTATAAATTTAAAAAGTCCATAAATTCTAGAAATTTCAAAATTTTGCAAATTTTAAAACTCCGTAAATTTCGTTTTTATAGGCTCGCCATCTCCTCAGCGCGCGCGAGAAGCTGTTTTGCGCCCTTTTCGATAAAAGCGCGCGCGAGCTCCGTGCCTACGCTTCGGTATTGCGATTTTTGCGCGACGATGCTTTGGCGGATGCTTTCGCTGCCGTCGGGTAGACCTACGATCGCGCTGATATGGATATTTTCGCCGTCAAGGCGCGCGTTGATGCCGATCGGCACCTGGCAGCCACCCTCTAAAACTCTGACGAAATCCCGCTCCACGGTCGTTTCGATAATCGCGCGCTCGTCTTTTAGAAATTCTATCGCGCGCAGGATTTGCGGCTCGTCCACCGCCTCGATGCCGAGTGCTCCTTGCCCCATCGCAGGGATCATCTGCGAGACCTCAAAGGGCGCTACGTGTCTAACTTCGGCGCGTAAATTTAATCGGTTGATGCCCGCCATCGCTAAGATGATCGCGTCGAATTCTCCGTCTTTGAGCTTTCGCAAGCGGGTTTGGACGTTGCCGCGCAAGGAGATCACCTCTAAATCAGGTCGCATGCTAAGCAGCTGCATCTTGCGGCGAAGGCTCGTGGTGCCGACTTTTGCGCCGCGAGGTAGCTCATCAAATTTAGAGTATTTTTCACTGATCATCGCATCGCGCGCGTCCTCGCGCGCACAGATCGCCGCTAGCACGAGTCCTTGCGGAAACTCCACGGGCACGTCCTTTAGACTATGCACGGCGATATGTGCTTCGCCGCGAAGCATACTCTCCTCAAGCTCCTTTGTAAAAAGCCCCTTGCCGCCGATCTTTGCAAGCGGCGTGTCTAAAATTTTATCGCCTTTAGTTTTCATACTTTTTAGCTGCGCTTGGATGCCATGCGCTTCAAGCAGCGATGCGATGTGCTCGCTCTGCCACAGCGCAAGCACGCTGCCGCGCGTAGCGATGATCAAATTTTTCATTTTTCCTCTCCTATGCTTTTTCGAATCTCGATTTCATTCTCTTCGATCACCTCTACGTCGATTACGTCGTCGCTTGCGTGGCTGCGTCGCCAAAATTTTCGCTCTCTTTTTTCGGAATTTTCGCTGCTAGCGTTAAATTTAGGCACATCGCTGGTGACGCAGTAAAACGACGCAGTGATTATGCAAACGCCCAAAATATCGCCGAAAATGCCAGGTGCAATGAGAAAAACGCCGCCTACGACGAAGCCCACGCCGCTTAAAATTTCTTTCGGCGAGATTTTCATTAGATTAAAAAAGCCCATCCACGAGCGATTTGCCACGACGTAACCGCCTAAAATCGCGCTTATGACGATCTCCACCGCATACGCCGCGAAGCCGTTTGCGCTTACGAAATAATAGGTCGTAAATGCCTCAATTATCAGATATGGAACGATCAAAAGCCTAAACATATTTTTCCTTGAATTATCACTTTAAGCCGCGCCTTTTTAAAGACGCTAAAATTTAATCGCGAATTTTAGCAAATTCCGTCTGAATTTTTAATGTATCGCAAAAGTCCCTCGCAGCCACGCTTGATATCTGCGTAGCAGCGCTCAAAATCGCGCGTGTAGTAGGGATCGGCGATTTGTAGGCGTTCGGAGGCGGTTAAATTTGAACCGGCGCCTTTTAAATTTAAGCTGGCTTGTTTTAGCGCGCCTTTAAAATTTAGCGCGGTGTAGTCTGTAAAATTTCCCTCTTTAAATTCCAAAAGAAATTTTACCTTAGCCATATCCTTGCCGCGAAAAATTCGCCACAGCGAGTGCATATTTTCATCATCCATGCAAAGTATCAGATCGTAGCGCTCGTAGTCTGCGGGCGTGACCTGCACGGCGCGATGCGCTACGAGCGGCACCTTTTGCTCTTTTAGCACGCGCTGCGTTTCGTAGTAGGGCGGCGAGCCGATCTCGTCGGCGTGCGTCGCCGCAGAATCCACGCTCACGCGCGCACTTAGGCTGCTTTGATTAATAAAATTTTGCATCACGGATTGCGCCATTGGCGAGCGGCAGATGTTGCCGTGACAGACGAAAAGTAGCCTCACGCGCACCTACTGCGTGATGATGTCGTAGTTTTTGGGGATCGAGGGCTTGAAGATCGCCTCATTTACCGGCGCGTTTTTACGGACGTTGCTTAGATTTATGACGACCTTATTGTCCATTTTGTCGGTGTAGCTGATCTTGCTCGGTAGATCACCCTTCATCTCGATGAGATATTTTACGTCGTCGAAGCTCGCCTCATAAACGCCGTTTTTATTGGGTTTCGCGTTCGCTAGGATCGCGGTTAAATTCGGCGTTTCTTTGATATTCGTGATGATAGCCTGCTCGAGTTCGGGCTCGATTACGACGACCTTTGTGAAGCTAAAAAATATATTTTTTATCGTAGGGGTCTTGTAATGCCATACGGCGTGCTCTTTCGTGGCGCTAAAATCGCCGCCGTAGCTGATTTTCGCATCGTCGCTCTGCACGGTTTGCGAAAAATTTGCGCTCAGAGTGTTAAATTCTATCCCGCTTGCGAATGCAAAAATGCAGCTTGCCGCTAAAGAAATAAGAGTTTTTTTCATAAATTTTGCCTTTATTTTTGAAAATTTGCGCGTATTATAGCCGTTTTTCTAGGATTTAATTAAATAGAAACTAAAAATATGTTAATATGCGCGGTTAAAATTTTAAAACTAAGGTTTGAGATGTTTAAAAAGGTCATCCACGGGATTTTTGGTACTAAAAACGATAGGATCGTCAAACAATACGCCAAGCGCGCAGCACAGGTCAGTGCGCTTGAAGAAAACTACGCGGCGATGGACGATGCGGCGCTTAAGGCGGAATTTGAAGCGTTAAGAGCGCAAGTTCGCGCGGGCGAAAAGAGCACGGATGACGTGCTTAACGAAGTATTTGCTATCGTGCGAGAGGCGGGCAAAAGAGTGCTAAATATGCGCCACTTCGACGTTCAGCTGATAGGCGGTTTGGTGCTAAACGACGGCGCGATTGCCGAGATGAAAACGGGCGAAGGAAAGACCCTCGTAGCGACTTTGGCGGTAGTGCTAAATGCGATGGAGGGCAAGGGTGTGCATGTCGTAACCGTAAACGACTACCTAGCTAAGCGCGATGCCGCACAGATGGGCGAGCTATATGAATTTTTAGGGCTTAGTACCGGTGTGATCGTAGGCGGCGAATACGATGACGCCAAGCGCAAGGCTGCATACGCGTGCGACATCACTTATGGCACAAACAACGAGTTTGGCTTTGACTATCTGCGCGATAATATGAAATTTAGCGCGGATGAAAAGGTGCAGCGCGGGCATCATTTCGTAATCGTCGATGAAGTTGATAGTATTTTAATTGACGAAGCCAGGACGCCGCTCATCATCTCAGGTCCTACGAATCGCACTCTAGACGGCTACGTCAAGGCAAACGAAGTGGCGCGTGCGATGATCCGCGGCGAGGCGCCTGCAGATCCGAAAGGCAAGGCGACGGGCGATTTTACCGTAGATGAGAAGAACCGCGCCGTTTTGATTACAGAAGCAGGAATCTCAAAAGCCGAGAAGCTTTTTGGCGTCGATAACCTCTATAGCCTTGAAAATGCAGTGCTTAGCCACTACCTTGATCAAGCACTTAAGGCGAATTATCTATTTGAAAAAGACGTGCACTATGTCGTGCGCGACGGACAGGTCATAATCGTAGATGAATTTACGGGTCGTCTTAGCGAGGGGCGCAGATTCAGCGAAGGCTTGCACCAGGCGCTTGAGGCAAAAGAGGGCGTGCAGATCCAAGAGGAGAGCCAAACCCTTGCCGACATTACCTTTCAAAACTACTTCCGTCTTTACGAAAAACTCGCCGGTATGACGGGTACGGCACAGACGGAAGCAACGGAATTTTCTCAAATTTACAAACTCGAAGTGGTCTCTATCCCTACGAATGTGCCGGTTATCAGAAAGGATCAAAACGATCTTATCTACAAAACCGAGCGCGAGAAATTTGATGCCGTCATAAATGAGATCAAGCGGCTAAATTCTAAAGGTCAGCCCGTGCTAGTGGGTACGGCGTCGATTGAAAAGAGCGAGAAGCTGCACGAGCTTTTGGTTAAAGAAAACATCGCGCACTCCGTGCTAAACGCCAAAAATCACGAGCGCGAGGCGCAGATCATCAAAGACGCGGGCGTAAAGGGCGCAGTTACGATCGCTACGAATATGGCGGGACGCGGCGTGGATATCCGCATAGACGACGAAGTGCGCGCTTTGGGCGGGCTGTATATTTTAGGTACCGAGCGTCACGAAAGTCGCCGTATCGATAATCAGCTCCGCGGTCGAAGCGGACGTCAGGGCGATCCCGGCGAGAGTAGATTTTTCTTAAGCTTGGAGGATAACCTGCTTAGAATTTTCGGTAGCGATAAGATTAAAAATATCATGGATCGCTTAGGGCTAAAAGATGGCGAGCATATCGAATCAGGCATGGTTTCGCGCGCAGTAGAGAACGCGCAGAAAAAAGTCGAGAGCTTGCATTTTGAAGCGCGTAAAAATATCCTAGAATACGACGACGTCGCAAACGAGCAACGCAAGACGATCTATAAATATCGCAACGAGCTTTTGGATCCCGACTACGATCTGAAAGATAAAATCATCCAAAACCGCGAGGAGTACATCTCTAGCGTGCTTGAGGAGCTTGAAATTTTCGACGGCGTAAATATCAAAGAGATCGATAAATTCCCGATTGTCGCCAAAATCGCTCAAGAAACGGGCGAGGTACTCGAAAACAGCGAGCTTGAGAAGGTCGATGATTTCAAAGAGCTGAAAGAAAAGATCATCGGCGCGCTTGCCGTTTCGTATGAAAACAAGATGGCGCCGATCGATCCGCAGCAGCGCAAAAGTATCGAAAAGATGCTTTATCTGCAGATCGTCGATCGTGACTGGCGGGAGCATCTGTATCAGATGGATATCCTAAAAGCGGGCATCGGACTTCGCGGCTACAACCACAAAGACCCGCTTACAGAGTATAAAAAGGAGAGCTACAATCTTTTTATGGAGCTTGTAATGCGCCTCAAATCCGACAGCATCCGCTTGCTGCATTCGATCCAGTTTAAATCTAGGGAGGAGATCGAAGCCGAACAGCGCGCGATGCAGGAGCGCATGGAGAGCTCAAACGCCAAAGAACTCGCCGCCGCAAGCACGAATGAAGCGCAGCTAAAAGGCTCAGACGAGTTTGGCGACAAAAAGCCTAAGCGCAACGATCCTTGCCCTTGCGGTAGCGGCAAAAAATACAAAGACTGCCACGGCAAGGGCGGTCCGAAAAAAGGCGGCTTTGCAAGGTAGGCGCGGCGATTGGTCGTAAGTATCGCGCGATCGGTGATCTTGATTGCGAGCATTGCGCAATCGGCGCTTCTCGATCTTGCTTTTGTATTTAGCGGATCGGTCGAGGGCGAAAGGCGTCATAAAATTTTAAAGAGGCTTGATCGCGAGGCGGTGCGGACGGAAATTTTAAAAGAGTTTGATTGTGAGGCGGCGCGGACGGCGCGCGAAGCTGCGCGATGGGGCGGAATTTTAGTTTGAAATTGTAAAATTTCAAAATATGCCTGATACTTTGCCGCATATTTTCATGGCGCTGTTGCGGCGCACCGTGCGGCAAAACGCAAGCCAATCAGCGCGTGATACTTAAATTTAGTGCGCTGCTAGGATACTGTGCGCATTTAAAATTTTAAATTATGCGATTACGAGCGAGCTTTTTAAGCGAAATCCGCTTTTTAAATTTTAAGAATTTCAAAATTCTAAAAAAGTTTTAAATTTCTAAAATTTTAAAATTTTAAGGCGTTTGAAATTTTAAAATTTATAATTCGGGTTTAAAATTTCGAGGTTTTGGCAAGACGATATGTTTGATTTGCCGTATCGGATATATTGGGGGCAAATTTCATTGCGTATAAATAGATTTCGGCGCGATTTTAAATTTTCAAAATTCGCTGGAGCTTCTATATTTGACGCCGCAAAACCCGTTTTTGGAATTTTAAAATTCCAAAATACTTAAAATTTCACATATAATTTAGCGCTAAATTTTATGTGAAATTTTACAAGGACGGCTTTTTGGTAAAGTATTTATTATTCAAATATCTCAGATTCGACCGCTCTCAGCCCTTCATTACGCTTTCGGCGCTGCTTGCGTTCTTGGGCGTCGGCGTGGGGCTTACGGTGCTCATCGTCGCAATGGCGATAATGAACGGCTTTGATAAAGAATTCGAGCGCAAGCTCTTTACGATGAATTACCCGATCACGATCCACAGCCATTTTCGCGGCGGTATTTCAAAAGACGACGTGGAGGGACTGCGGGCGGACTTTCCCGATTTGATCTTTAGCCCGTATATTAGCTCGCAAGTTATCGCTAAAAGCGGCGAGAAGCTCGAGGGCGGGCTGATTTTCGGCGTAAATTTAAACGACGAAAAGCGCATCAACTCCGTCGTCGCAGCAGGCGCCAAAGACGCCAATCTAACGGACTACGGCATCATGATAGGGCGCGGGATCAAGGACGAGTTTATGCTGGATGAGGGCAGCAAGATCACGATGATCTTTACGAAGAGCGATCCGGGCGGCTTTGCGCTAATCCCCAAGATGAAGCGTTTTGATGTGCGCGCGGATTTCAGCTCGGGGCTCATCGCCTACGACAAGGCGTATTCTTACGCGGATGCGAGCGATCTAGCCAAAATTTTGGGCTACGACGAGGGAACATTCGACGGCGTGCATGTTTTTTCAAACGATCCGTTTAAGGACCTGGAGCGCATCAAAAAAAGCCTTCCTAGCGGTGCTAGCGCCGTAGGCTGGTGGCAGCAAAACGGCAATTTTTTCAGTGCCCTTGCGCTTGAAAAGCGCGCGCTTTTCATCGTGCTGATGCTAATAATCCTGGTCGCGAGCCTAAATATCGTAAGTTCGCTTCTGATGACCGTGATGAACCGTCGCCAAGAGATCGCGCTTTTACTTAGCCTGGGTGCGAGCAAAAAGGAGGTTAAAAGGACCTTTTTCGCGCTCGGAGCCACGATCGGCGGCGGCGGCATCATATTCGGGCTTATTTTGGGCCTATTTGGCGTATGGCTGCTCGGAAGCTTCGACATCGTAAATCTGCCGGCCGACGTTTACGGAAGCTCGAAGCTGCCGATGGAGCTTTCGCTAGGCGATTTGGCGATGATTTTAATCGGCGCGGTGCTTATCGTAGCGCTTTCGTCATGGTATCCGGCCAAAAAAGCCACGCAGATCGACGTATTGCAAACACTGCGCAACGAGTAAATTTAAACGCGGCTCTTTAAAATTCGGCGAAATTTTAAAATTCCAAAGCGGCGCGGTTGTATTTAGCAGTGTGTTTTGCGCGGCATTTCGGCGCGCAAGACAGAAGCTACACGACCTTGAACGACGCGCATCGTGTAAAATTGCACTAAATACGATTTGCGTCGCCAGAATTTTAATTTTTTAGTGAGATTGTAAGCTGCGCGAAGCCTAAATTTTGACGAAATTTGTGTCGTTAGAATTCGCCAAAATTTTAAATTTCAAAGGGGATAAAATTTTTATGAGTGCTTTGAAAAATTTTATGAAATTTTGCAACCAATCAAAGATAAAATTATAAAAATTTTGAAAAGGATATATGGTGCAAAAGATCGTTTTATTTCTGTGTGCGGCGCTGTTTATATGCGGCTGCTCTAGGAGCAGACCGCAAGATGTCCCAAAGCCAGAGCAAAATAAGGCACCGAGCCACCATTATACAGGCTACTATTACGCATAGCGTATATTGCGCGGCGGGCGACGATACGAGACGTTTAATGGCGAGAAAATGGAAACATTGTAGTTTTTGCTCATTCGTGGACAAAAGTTCTCAAGCCTGCAATACGAGCCTTAGCAGCGTCTCGGCCTGAGCGTAGCGGCGCCAAGGCGTTTGTCCGTCTATAATGACGATAAAATTTAGGCTTATTTGAGCAGGACGAAATTCTTTTTAAAATTCTTTCAAATTCCCATAAATCCCGCGAAATAAATCTAAATTTTATAAATTTTAGGGTAACATTCCCTATTTCTCAAAAAGGCTTTAAATGACTTTAATCGACGGCAAAAGCATAAGCGCGAAGGTAAAAGATGAGATCAAATCGGCCGCTTCGGATCTTGCCGCAAAGGGCGTAAAGCCCGCGCTGGCGGTCATTTTGGTGGGCGAGGACGCGGCGAGCAAGACCTATGTCGCGAGCAAGGAAAAAGCCTGCGCCGCCTGTGGGATCCGCTCCGTAGCGCACCGCTTGAGCTCCGACGTGGGCGAGGCGGCGCTTTTAGAACTGATAGAAAATTTAAACGAGGACGAAAGCATCGACGGCATCTTGGTGCAGCTGCCGCTTCCAAAGCACATTGATACGAATAAAATTTTAGAAAAAATAAGCCCGCAAAAGGACGTGGACGGATTTAGCGCGATAAACGTAGGCAAGCTTACTAGCGGGCTTGCGGACGGTTTTGTGCCTTGTACTCCGCTTGGCGTGATGCGCCTGCTTGAGGAATACGGCGTGCAGATAGCGGGTAAAAACGCCGTCGTGCTGGGCCGCAGCAATATCGTCGGAAAGCCGATGGCGAGCCTGCTGCTAAATGCCGACGCCACCGTCACTATCGCTCATAGCAAGACGAAAGACTTAAAGCGGATTTGCGCAGACGCCGACATTTTGGTCGCGGCGGTCGGTAAGGCGCATTTTGTGGGCGCCGATATGATAAAACAAGGCGCGGTAGTGATCGATGTAGGGATAAATCGCGGTGAAGATGGCAAGCTAAGGGGCGACGTCGATTTTGACGCGGTAGCGCCAAAATGCTCGTTAATTACTCCAGTGCCAGGAGGCGTGGGGCCGATGACGATTGCGATGCTTTTGAGCAATACGATAAAATCGGCGAAAAATCGCTTAAGACAAAGAGCCTAAATGAAAATACTAAGCAAAATTTATCACTTTTTATCAAGTTGGACGGGGACGGTCATCGTCGTTTTATTCGTCATTCTTTTTGTGGCGCAAGCCTTCGTGATCCCTAGTGGATCGATGCGCACTACGCTTTTGGAGGGTGATTTTTTATTCGTTAAAAAATTTAGCTACGGCATCCCGACTCCGCATATTCCCTTTGTAGAGTGGCAGGTAGCTCCTGATAGCGACGGAGATGGGCATATCATCCGTGGCGAGGGTCCGAAACGCGGCGACATCGTGGTTTTTCGCTATCCGCTTAATGAAAAAATGCACTTTGTAAAGCGAAATTTTGCCGTAGGTGGCGACGAGGTGATATTTGATCTGAATAATTTCTACCTTCGTCCACATGAAGGCGACGAGTTCATTGCCGCAAACTACGATGCTCGCGACATTGTGATTTTAGGTGGCGAAAAATATGTCAAAGAGCCGTATAAATTTAAGGGCATTCACTACGACCCTAATGCTAGAAACTCAATGCTAACAAATGTCAAAATCGCACTTGAGAAGGGTGAATTTTCTATGAAGCCCATTAGTTTAAGTGAAATTCCTCATAGCTTCGAAGCTGCGGGGATAAGCTTCAATGCCTTTTACATCAAAGTGCCGCAGGATGAGTATTTTATGATAGGTGATAATCGAAATAATTCCGCCGATAGCCGCTTCTGGGGTCCGGTACCTTATCGTCTGATCGTCGGCAAGCCATGGTTTACCTATTTTAGTATTGACGCCGATCGCAAGATCCGCTGGGAGCGTATCGGGCGCTTCGTCGATACCTTGCAAAACGACGAGAGCCTAATCTATGAGCAAAAATAAGGAGCGGCAATGCAAATAAATAAAATTTTCATAGCGAGCGATCATGCGGGCTTTCATGCCAAAGAGCAAGCCAAAAAAGCGCTCGCCGCTTTAGGTTACGAAGCAGTCGATCTTGGCACGCATAGTGCCGAAGCGAGCGTGGACTATCCCGATTTTGCGAACACGTTGGCGGATAAAATTTTAGCCGAATGTGAAGCTTGCGCGCGAAGTGAAAATTTTAAAGAAAACGACGGCATAAATTCCGCTGCAGCCGCGGAAAATTCCGAAGCAGGCGGCAGTGAAAATTTCGGCGCAAGTATAAACGGCTGCGGAAATTTTAACGACGCTGTGCAATGTAGTGGGAAAAATGAAAATTTTAACGCTGCCAAAAACACTAGTCGTCAAAATTTTAACGCTAGCGAAAGCATGACTATCAGCGTAAACGCAGCCGTAAGCTCGAATGTGAGCAAAGATAAAATTTTAAATTCCACCGACTACGGCATTTACGGTGTTTTGATTTGCGGTACGGGCATCGGTATCAGCATCGCCGCAAACCGTCACGCTCACATCCGCTGCGCGCTGTGTCATGACGTGACGAGTGCGCGGCTGGCTAGAGAGCACAACGACGCCAACGTCCTAGCCTTCGGCGAGCGATTGATGGGCGCGCTGGTGATCGAAGATATGATTAGGGCATTTTTTAGTACCGATTTTGCGGGCGGCAGGCATATTAAGCGCGTCGCAAAGCTAGGTGCTTGCGGTAGTGTGAATTGCGCGCATGGATTTGATGGGGAGAATTCCATGCAGAACTCCGCTCAAAATTTTGCGGAACAAAACTGTAGCGCTAATTTAAACGGGCGGAATTCCAAATTAAGCTTCGGTGGTAAAAATCCTTCCGACAAAAATCACATCGGCACGAATTTCACGCCAAATTTTGCGCGGAGCTTTAACGATAAAAATTCCTTATTTACCAGCGAGAATTCCTTGATGAGCTTTTGCGGTGCACGTCATATAAATTTAGATTCGACGCACGCAAAGATAATCTTTAATGAGAAAAATCCGCTAGATAAAAATTCCACTAGCACAAATTCTACGTTAAATTTTACGCGCGCGAGCGTTTGCAAGAAAAATTTCGCTCAAAAAGCTAGCCGCAAAGATTTTGTCGGTTTGAACCCCACAATTATAAATTTCAAGGTTACAAATTCCTTCTTTATGAACGTTAAGCCAAAAAACGCAAATTGCGCCAGTACGGGTTTAACAGATGCGAATTTTGCTATTACGAGCGTAAATTTAAAGGGAGCAAATCTTTCTAGTGCGTATTTTAACGCAACACTCGCTACTATGCGCCGCTTTGCAAATCCAAATGAAGGAGGCGAGCAATGAGCGTAGCATTGGGTGTTTTAGCGCTATTTTTTGCAGCGCTACTTATTCTATCGATCCGAAAAAATTCTAAAATTTACGCCCTTCTTCGTAAAAGCGAGCAGAAAATTTCAAAGCTTAAAAGCGATAACGAAAAGCTCAAAACTGCCCTTCGCTTCGGCATTGAGGCTCTGCAAAACGAGGAGAGCGAAAACTGCAGCTTAAAAATCCAAAACGCAAGATTGAAAAGAGGTAAGCTATGAAAAGCCTAAGCAGCGAGCAAAAAAGCTATTTATTTCGCTCGATCCGCACCGTGCGCGACTTCCCAAAGCCCGGTATTTTGTTTTACGATATCACGACGCTCGTAGGCGATCGCGAGGCGTTTAATTTCCTGATTGATCATCTAGCCGAGCGCTATGCTGATTACGGACTTGATTACATAGTAGGCATAGAAAGTCGCGGATTTATTTTTGCAGCGGCGCTTGCTGCGAGGTTGAGGGTCGCTTTTGTGCCGATTAGAAAGCCAAAGAAGCTTCCTTATATCACGATTTCGCAAAAATACAGCCTTGAATACGGCTTCGATCAGGTCGAGATGCACGTGGATGCATTCTCCGGCGTGCAGGATGCCAAGGTGCTTCTAATTGACGATCTTATCGCCACCGGAGGCACCGCACTAGCGGCATTAGATCTCATCGCGCAGACGCAGGCCAAGTGCGTCGAGGCGTGCTTTTTATTAAATTTGCGCGAGTTAAACGATCTAGGCGAATTTTCGCGCCGCACAAACGTTTATTGCGTTTTAGAGGCGTGATTTTGGAAGAGCTACTTAAAAATTTATTACAAGAATACCACCAATACGCCTATATCGTGCTTTTTGTTTGGTGTATTTTAGAAGGCGAAATCGCACTGATTTTAGGCGGCATAATGGCGCACGAGGGACATATAAATTTGCCGCTAGGTATCTTTGTTGCGGGGCTTGGGGCATTTTGTGGCGATCAGTTTTATTTTTATATCGGTCGCTACAACAAAAAATATATCAGTAAAAAGCTCGCGGCACAGCGCCGAAAATTTGCGATCGCGCACCTGCTTTTGCAACGCTACGGCTGGCCGATAATTTTAATGCAGCGCTATATGTATGGCTTCCGCGTCATCATCCCGATGAGTATCGGTATCACTCGCTACAGCGCAAAGAAATTTGCGATTATCAATCTTTTTAGTGCTTGGTGCTGGTCGGGTGCGACGATGGTTTTGGCGTGGTATTTCGGCGAGGAGATTTGGAGTGGGCTGCGGCTAATCGAGAAACACTGGTATTTTGCGATACCTATTATAGGCGGAATTTTATATTTATTTTTTAGGTTATTTAAACGTATGGAAAATCACTTTATGAACTCACGAAAGGAACGAGATGAAAGTAAAACTGCTAGATCGCAAAATTAACGAGATAGAGGCGGATTTTGAAGTTATTTTAGTCGTGGATAAAAATTTAAATCACGAATTTATCAAAGACGCGGATAAGCTTGCGCTTTTTAACTACAAAGGCGAGGGCAATCTACTCCTTGCCGAGAGCGGGCGGTTGTACGTGGGCGTTAAGGAACTTAGCTTCGATAGGCTGCGAGCGGCGCTTGCGAGCGCATACAATGCGCTTAAGGGCTACGCGATCAAAAATTTCAAAATCGCCTTTTACAAATGCGGCTGCGACCGCAGAAGTACGATGGCGATGGTCGAGGGCGTGCTTTTGGGCGGCTATGAGTTTAACAAATACAAAAGCGACAAGAAAAACTCCAGCTTGAATGAAATTTTAATCTCGACGCAGGAGTACGGCGGCAGTAGCCCCGACGTGCAAAAGATGAACTACGGCGTGCAGCAGGGCACCGTGATGGCAAACGCCGCAAATTTTGCGCGCGATGGCGTCAATGAGATTCCTGAAATTTACACGCCCGAAAAGATGGCGAGCGAGGCTGAAATTTTAGCCTCGAACTACGACGACGTGAGCGTTAAAATTTATGACGAGGACTTTTTGCGCGAGCAGAATATGAATGCGTTTTTGGCGGTCAATCGCTCCAGCGCTCATCCGCCGCGCCTAATTCATCTGATCTATAAGCCGCAGCGCTGCCTAAAGCGCGTCGTTTTCGTGGGCAAAGGGCTTACTTACGACAGCGGCGGGCTAAGTTTGAAGCCGAGCGATTATATGCTTACGATGAAAAGCGACAAAAGCGGCGCGCTAGCTGCGATGGGCATCATCAAGGGCGCTGCCGAGCTCGAGCTGCCGTTTGAGATACACGCGGTCATCGGCACTACCGAAAATATGATCGGCGGCGATTCGTATAAGCCCGACGACGTGCTACTTAGCCGCAGCGGCGTAAGCATTGAGGTTCGAAACACCGACGCGGAGGGCAGGCTCGTGCTTGCCGACTGCCTAAGCTATGCACAGGATCTTGAGCCAGGTCTGCTAATCGATATGGCTACGCTTACCGGCGCTTGCGTCGTGGGGCTTGGCGAATACACGAGCGGCATCATGGGAAACAGCGAGGAGCTAAAGCGTAAATTTAAAGATCTTAGCGATTGTAGCGGCGAGCTATTTAGCATTTTGGAATTTAACGATTATCTGCGCGAGCTAATCAAAAGCAGTATCGCGGATGTCTCTAACTGCGCTTCCAGCAGGTACGGCGGCGCGATAACCGCGGGGCTGTTTTTGGATAAATTTATAAAAGACGAGTATAAAGACAAGTGGCTTCACCTCGACATCGCAGGGCCTGCATATTTGGAAAAGGCGTGGGGATATTACGCTGCGGGCGCGACGGGTGCGGGCGTGAGAGCAAACTTATATTTTTTGCAGGCTCTAGCCAAAGAGCTGAAGGACGCGTAGATGGGGCTGTCAGTAGGGATCGTAGGGCTTCCGAACGTCGGTAAATCCACCACTTTTAATGCACTTAGCGGCGCGCAAAACGCGCAGGCGCAGAACTATCCGTTCTGCACGATTGAGCCTAATAAAGCGATCGTGCCCGTGCCCGATGCCAGGCTAGGCAAACTTGCACAGATCGTTAAGCCCGGTCGTATCGTACATTCGACCATCGAGTTCGTCGATATCGCAGGCCTCGTGCGCGGAGCTAGCAAGGGCGAGGGGCTAGGGAATAAATTTCTTTCAAATATCCGCGAGTGCGAGATCATCCTTCATATCGTGCGTTGCTTCGAAAGCAGCGACATAACCCACGTCGAAGGCTGCGTCGATCCTATCCGCGACATCGAGATCATCGAAACCGAGCTTATTTTATCGGATATCGAGCAGCTTGGCCGCAAGATCGAGCGCCTCGGCAAGGAAGCTAAAGCAAATCAAAAGGGCGCTAAAGAGGCACTAGCCGTAGCAAGCGAGCTTTTGGCGCATCTAAACGACGGTAAGCCCGCTTCAAATTTCGCGCTCAAAGAGGACGAAAGCTACATCACTTTAAATCGCGAGCTGCGCCTGCTTAGCGCCAAAGATGTAATCTACGGCGCAAATGTGGATGAAGACGGTATCGCGCAGGATAACGAATATGTCGCGCGCGTAAGAGAATACGCAAACGCCCGCGGTGCCGAGGTGATCAAGCTCTGCGCCAAGATCGAAGAGGAGCTCATAGGGCTAAGCGACGAGGAGACGCACGAGATGCTGCAAAGCCTGGGCGCACAGCAAAGCGGGCTGGAGCTCATCATCAAGCGCTCCTTTGCGAAACTCAGCCTCATCAGCTACTTTACCGCGGGCGAGATGGAGGTGCGCGCGTGGACGATCACGAAGGGCTGGAAGGCTCCGAAGGCCGCGAGCGTGATCCACAACGACTTTGAGCACGGGTTCATCAGAGCCGAGGTGATCGGATTTGATGATTTTATCGCGTGCGGCGGCGAGAGCAGGGCGAAAGAAGCGGGCAAAATGCGCCTTGAGGGCAAGGACTACGTCGTGCAAGACGGCGACGTGATGCATTTTAGATTTAATGTTTAAATTTGCGCTGCATTCGAGCGAAATTTAAAATTTTACGGAGTTTTAATTTACGCCGAATTTGCACACCCGATTCAAATTTTTAAATTTGCGAAATTTGAATTTCTATGGCGTGTGAGAATTTGAAAATTTAAAAATTTTAGTTGAAAGCAGCGATTTAAAATTTTGAAATTTCATAAAAAATCCCCGGGATCGAACGTATGCTCGGGTTCGGCTCGATTTTAAAATTATATAAATTTAACTCGCGCAGGATGGAACTTTGAATATTATCGTAAGCAAGCTCAACTTTACAATTCTATGCACTTTAATCCGCCGTACCTTTCGGTGGGCGAATTTCGCGCACAGACTATAGATATGACCTTCTGCCAAAATCTGAAGCTAAAAGCAAAATCACAGGCAGAATCGAAAATTTGAGCGTCCAGACATTGCGAAAAGTATCGACACATTCGTGCTTTTTGAGATTAAGGGTGTATGTTTTCGCATACGCTGCTCGGTTTTAGAGAATTTCTATGATTGCGTATCGTTAATATTTATTTTAATGGGGCTTCTCGCCTATCTTAACGCGAGTGTGCAAAAATTAAAATTTTAGTGCGAATACCACAGAAAGTAGCGCGTATTTTACGAAATTTTACCGAAATTTGGAGGAAAATAATGTGGCATTTAAAAAAGAAAGCTTCAAGCAAATTGAAATTTTTCACAATTATCGGCAAGATGGAAAACTTAGAAACAGACTGGGGGCGAGACGGACTCTATGTAACATTTGAAGTAAAAGGAATAAGATTTTTCGACTATCCCGATCAATGGTTTGCTGATAACGGCGATATAGTCGAGGTAACGTATTGTTATCTTTCACCTGAGTCACCTAGCGTAACGCATGTTTTGATTTTAGCTAAGTATTCAAATTATATGGGAGTGAAACAGGCCCTAGCTATAATTTGGGATTTTATATTAATAGCCTTTTTAATCGTAGCGTTTCTCATATGGTTTTACGGCATTAGTAAGTTGTCCATTTTATTATATATTGCCTTGGGGTTCTGTATCTTACAAAGAGCTTGTAAAAAAATCAAAATTTTATATGAAATCGAGAAAAATAGAGGCTAATTCGTCTTTATTTTTCCGCGTATTAAAGCATAAATAAAAAACATTTGTCTTAAGCATCGTCTTGTACGCCTTATCGTAGGTCTCATTCTGCCGCCGTAGTTTTGCGTGCGGTTGTTAAATGTCTTCGGTGCTTCTAACTCGTCTTTATTAGGATCATACGGCGAGCAAATTTAGGTGATATGAAAGTTTGTCTTTGACCTTAATAAAAAAAGGCTTTATCGATAGAAATGTAAAATTTATACCGCACGGCGGTAGGTTCTGAGTCAAAACCACATAAACGAAAGCGGCGATATACAAATTTAATGCGCGCGCAAAATGTTACCGTTCGGCGAAAATTATATCGCTAAAAATTTTATCGAAATGCCAAAAATACGAAGAGATCTTGCTCTTGCGTTGCAAAGGCTCATTGGATATAAATTTAAAGCGTTAAATTGCAAAGCAGGGCTCAATTCGATCAAATCGAGACTTCGATCCAAAATTCGTTTTAAATTTTGGATCGAAACACACCAAGAACTAAAACGTTATCTCCCAGTTAAATCTAAAATTTCTGCGCGGCGCGTAAAACCTGCCGATGCCCGCACCCGTCGCCTGATCGATCATATTGACCGTTCCAAAAGCCCTGATCGAGCGCGCGCTATCCCAAGTGATATATTTGGCATTGGTTAGGTTGTAAACTCCTAGACTAAAGTTAAAATTTTTTTGCGGCTTTGCATAAGCAATAACGTCCACTACCGTATAATCACCGCTTCGCCAACCTTTGGTATTATCGGTTACGGGCTCTCCGTTTACTATAGAAGCATCGATGTGCCCCCAATATGGATCCGTTCTTTCGACTTGGCTTTTCCAATACATATTGTAGGTATCTTTGCGCTTCTTGGCTCCTACGTCAGTTATGAAAAGATCAATGCCATATTTGTCGCCGGGCGTAGAATAGCCGATATTATAGACGGAAGTAGGCGGTTGGATCGCATTCATCGGCACCTCTTCGCCCCTACTGCATCCGGAGTTTGAATCATTGGCGTTTGAGCCGTTGCTGGCGCACGACATTCTGCCTTTTTGTCTGCTGTATTTATATCCCAGCCTAAATCCCTCCAGGCTCTCCGATACATCGCCGAGCTCCAGATGGGTATTTATCTCAAATCCATGCACTTTGGCGCTATCTCGGTTTACATTTTGATAAAACGGATACGGTATCTGCTGATCTACGACTTGTAAATTTCCCAAAAATTCAAGATCGATAAAATTTTTATAATCCGTCTTAAAAACATCGAAAGTTATGCGGCTTCTCTCGCTATAAAAAGTAAGAGCGATCTCTTTCGTCCTTGCGATTTCTGGTTCTAAAAATATATTAGGACGGATAGAAAAGTCCGGATGCTTAAAGGTCATATACGCCTCATCCGATGTTGGAGCGCGGAAACCCTTGGAGCCTTTTAGCTGAATTCTTATCCAATCGAGCGGGTCTAAATTTAGACCTAGTTTGTATGAGCCGCTTTTGTATTCCTTCTCTCTTAGCAGGAATTTTAAATTTTGCTGATAATTTTCCTCTCCATAAGGAGTGTAGTAACCATGTATTCCGTCATAGGGATTGTAAGGATACGGCACCCACAAACCGGTTATGATGCCTCTGGGCACTTCGGGATAGCCGGTATATTTCGGTTTATGTTTTACCTTGTCGTAGCGATAGCCAAGATCAAAGCCTACATATTTGGTTATTTGAATTTCATCTCCGATATAGCTTGCCGTAGTCGTAGTTTGTACCGGGATCAGATAGGTGCTCACCGCAGTGGTATTGCTTCTTAGATTGCCATTCATATGCCAATCTGGATTTGGCACATTATTTACATTACCGAAAAATATACTATCCCACCATTGTGAATTGCCTGCATAAAACCCGTCTTTGTTCGTCATCGATTTATCGGTCTTATCTAAAAGTCCGCCGTATGATATGGAATTATCGATGATGTTAAATAGGCTAAGCTCTTTCTCAAAATCCAAATTTAATTGTTGCGTTTCGGTATCCAGTGTCCTATCGGTATATTGTATGGAATTATAGCCGTCCGTTCCTGGAGTTAAAAAAGATAATTTATGGTATTTTGTTCCATCATCTGCATCGCTAGAATCTCTTTTTATGGTTCCGTAAGTTCTTCCGTCGGGAAGAGTATGTTTTTCCAGCTCTCTTTCTACGAGTTCATAATTATAATTCCAAGTATTCCCATCGTATGTTTCTTTTAATACTTTAAATTTTTTATTGCAATCTATTTTGGAGCAATCTACATAAGTTGAATGATAAACATCTCCCCACATGTCAATTGCGGATCCAAGATGTGCTTTATAATCGTCGTTAAGCCTAAGCACATTACCCGAGCCATCTCTTACGATATAAGCTTCCTCCGCTACATCCCCGGGATCGACGCTTATAGGTCTATTATTTTTATCTACTAGATTATGCGTACCGGAGCTCGAGTCTAAATGCATTCCCGATGGATTTTGTGTTTGCTGGCAGGCGCTTCCTTGGCAGCCCTCTCTATTGATCGCGCGGTTTTTAATACTCTGCTTTGAGTATGAAATTTTAACGTGATCCCAAAGCGGCGTCTCGCTGAAATTTTCATAGGCAAATTGCACGTTTTTTCTAGTGGAGCTATCGTGGTTTGTCCTATTTCCATATCGTTCCGAAGCATCCGGACGGCTACCCATTCTTAACGTATAAGATAGATCCTCGCCGTCGGAATTTTGCTTCGAGTCATCTATCGCGACCGAAAATCTATTCTCATCGCCCGGCTGAAATCCCACCTTTACGAGCGTACTTTTTTTGGTTATGGTGTATGGATCCGCCTTTTCGCGAGTTTTTCCTATATGAAGTTTGTCCTCTTTACTATCATATATGTCGTAGAAATAGTTTTTTCTTTCATGACCGTGTCTATCGGTGTTTATAACCAAAAGATCAAACCAGCCGTATCTAGCTGCGCCGGTGAAGGAGTGGAAATTTTGACTATCGACGCTTTGATAGCCCTGCTTAAAGCCGAAATGATAGTTTTTTTCCGTCAAGAAATCCCTAGCGTCTTTGGTTTCAAACATAACCGATCCGCCGAGTGCGCCGCTTCCCGCTTTTATGGAGTCGGCTCCTTTGGTGATATTGGCCGTTTTGACGTTTTCCATCTCTACGCCGTTTCTTGTGTTATTAAAATTTCCATACCCCTCAAAGAGGTCTTTAAAGCCCTGCGAGCTTAGAGTCTCCGCTTGACGAAGCCCGTCCACCGTGATAGCCACGCGGTTTTCGTCCACGCCGCGAACGGCGTATCCGCTAGCGCCGAATCTGCCCGTCTCGACCGCTGTGATACCGGTTTGGTATCGCACCAAGTCTCTACTATCGGTGATCTGCTGCTTCTTAATAGTCTGCGCAGTAGTCTTAGTCTCGCCGACCTTTTGCTCGGCTACGCTTTGCGAATCGACATTGCCCGTTACCTGGATAGTTCCTAATTCTTGCGAATTTGCCTGGTCTTCCGCGTAAAGCGAGCCATAAAAGAGCAGCGAGGCATAGAGAGAGAGAGAGAATCTTCTAAACATTCATATTTCCTTACTTAATGATTATAGAATTGATTATTAACGCGGCGAATAATAATACAAAGATTTTTAATGTTTAATTAAATTGCAGTTTAAATTCAAGTATAAATTTTAAATGGCTAAAATTTTGATTTTTAAGAAGTAAAAAATTTTGAATAGTCAAAAAATGCGTAATAGGCGTATTTTAAGCTTTAATATAGCCTAAATTTTGCAAAGCGTTTTTGAAACGGCTAGCAAAAATACTGAAAATTATAAAAGGGTGAATGATAACAAAGCGCATTTTATAATATGTAACGCGCTTTTTAAATCATGATATTTTTGCCGGTAATTTTAAAATTTTGTGCCCAATCGCTGCATTGTAAATTTATAATTTTATAGATTGTTGTCTCTCGGGATTTGTTAGCAGATATATTTATCGGTGCCGGAATAGGGCATAAATTTTTGTCGGACAAAATCCCACCACATAAATAAACTATACCGCCACGTTGCGGCATTGATAATTTACTCGTTTATTCCGCCAAATTAATTCATACCGCCGCAAATTTTATGTTTTAAAATTTCGCGCCGAATCTTTCGTGACTAAAAAATACCTCGCAGAGCCGCCGTGCCCTCTACATGCCTGTACGGCAAGAAATAATGCACAAACTTCGTGCAAGTGCCGTCAGGCACGCATATTTCGGCGCTCAGTCTGTGTTTGACATGCGTAGAATCGAGATCAGGTATCTCTAATTCGCCGCTTTTGTAACCGCTGTAGCCCATCTCTATCGGCACCTCTAGCTCATCCTTTTCAAACACGATGCGCCTGCTTTGCGCCTGCTCGAGTTTGATATTTTTTAGCACTATCCCGGGCGCGCTCACGTGCTCAAATTTTATACTTAGTTCATATGGGGCGCCGGTGGAGTTATCGTCCGAGAAGTCGGGCTTAGGCTCGCGATCATCGCGCCATAATCGTCCGCCGATAGTGGTAGCTCTTAAGCTAGCGCTGATGCTAAAATCCTTAAGATCCAGCGAAGCGCTGCTAAAATCGAGGATTAACGTCCATGATACGACGGTACGGCCGAAAAATTTATCGGCGATCATATATGTGCCGAAAAGCGAGCTTATGACCACCCAAAACAGAAATATAAATTTAAAAACCTTGCGTAAAACGAACTTTAACGTCCTCATCATTATCCTTTCAATCTAAAGCTTAAGCGGAATTCCGCCTGCAATCCGCGGATAAAAATTCCGCGCGGGATTTCGCTTATGAAATTTCGCGCTTTTTGGTCTGCGGCGGAATTTTAAGACAGAATTCTGTGACGAAATTTTACGGTTAAATTATAAAACAAAATTCCGCCCATGAAATTTTGCCAAAACCTCTCCTGTAAAATTCTATGACGAAAATTCGGAGATGAAAATTTATGGGCGAAATTTCATAGCTAAAATTTTACGGCAAGCCTCAGAAATCAACTTCTGCGGCAAAATTCCGCGCCTTAAAATTTTAAGAAAGTATGAAATTTTTTATCTGATCGCAGATCACTTCTTCAGATTGCGCGGCGTCGATTTGCAGGGTCTGAACGCCGCACGCCGCGCATGCCTGCGCCATCAGCTCCTGCACGCGCATTAGATATTTCAGACCGCGAGCCTCGATTATATCGCTGCTAGCGCGCGTTTTGAGCCGTTTCTTGACTAGCTGCTCGTCCGCCAAGAACAGCACGACTTTATCTGCAAATTTGCCCCCGAGCGCAAATTTATTAAGCCCGATGAGTTCGCTAAGATCCGCGTTTTCGTCGTTTGCCAGCGCATAGGCAAGCCCCGAGATGAAGCCGCGATCGCTTAGCACTAGCCTGTCCGCGCCGCCCTTTATCACGCGCTCGTAGTGCTCGGCGCGGTCTGCGAGAAACAAAAGCAGCTCGGCGCGTTTTGAAATTTCGCCGCAGGCCTCGCGCAGATTTACGCTACCGCGCGACCACTTAAAATCCTCGCCCAAAACGAGGCTTCGCACCGCCTCGCCGAGCTTCGTGCCGCCTGGCTCCTTGGTCACGATCGCCTGCGGGAAAGCCGCCGCCAGCCGCGCTATCTGCGTGCTTTTGCCCACGCCGTCGATACCTTCGAATATTACATACATTTTTCGCCTTTAAATTTGAGCGCTATTTTACAAATTTATATCTAAATAGCGGCTTTTTTAAACAGCCGGACGCTAAATTTCGCCTTCAAATCGGGCTTTTGCGCGAGCTTGCGCGAACCGCTTTTGATCTTTCGGCGTAAAATTTTATCGGGCGCTTTGTTGCTAAACACTTATTCTTTGCGGCACGGTTCGCGGTTAAATTTAGCGCTTGGGCGGATGAGCCGCATAACAGCAGGCGAGTAAATTTTGCACTTACGGACATGTACCGAGCGGAGCGCCGGTCGATAAAGACGGCGCGCGTAGATGAGGCGGACAGCGCGTCGAGCGACGCATAGGGTATGTATCGGACGAAGCGGGACGACACATCGGGCAAATTGGATCGGCGTATCGAAGCGAGCAAAGCAATGCGCCACGCAGTAGGGCGAGAGAGTATATGTCGGCAGAGCGGCGTGCCGAGCGAAGTAGGGCGTTATACGGGACATGGCGCGCGTCATGCGAGGTGGAAACGGAGCGGGGTATGCGCCCGGCAGAACAACGGGCGCTAGATAAACGAAAGGCGGCGCGTCGGTGAAGAAGGCGGTGTGAGGTAGCGTATGTTTTTTAGTAAAACAGATAGCGAGTCTGGAAGGCATCGGGCGCCGTATAAAGCATGGTATATTGTCCGATAACGCAGTAGATGCGGCGACGGGCGGACGCCGCGTGCGATGACAAAATATAAAATCGCGGCGCCGATAAAATTTTTAGCCGCCGCAGATCATGAAATTTTGCCGCAATGAGCGAAGGCGCAAAACTCGTCCTACGCGCCGAAAGATGAAATTTTAAATTTTGCCCTTATATGTACTTACAAGCTCGGGATTTATCGCTTTGAAATTTTTCCGCAGATCGCTAAGATCGCAATCGGTAGCCGTGATCGTAAAATCATCCGTCATATCAAGCGCAAATTCGCCAAGACCTGCTTTGAGCTGCTTCACGCACTCCCAAATGAGCTTTTTAGCCTGCGCATATTTATCATTTAGCTGCGTTTCTTGATTGAAAAGATCAAAAATTTTCGCCGTTTCGTAGTCTACTTCGACCTCAGCTCGAAACTCGTAATCAGGAACGAGCCAAAGAAGCCAGCCATCTTTTCGCGCAAGCCACTGCGCGCGCTGTTCTTGCGAACCGAATCCGATGATCGGCGGCAAACTCCTATTGTCGCAAGCTAAATTTATGCAGTAGAGTTTACGGGCGGGCGCGTGCTTTTTGATCGTCTCTTTAATCGCGGGCAGCAGCCTTTGCGCGGCGAGCTCATAAAGCTTTTTGTAGTTCATATCCTTATCGGGCTTTTGATAGCGCACATAACTATTTTCGGTTATTAAGCTCAGCTCGCCCATTGCGTCAAATTCATAGTTTGTTACGTCATTCCTTCTGCCTGCGCGAGGGTGCTCTACATACTCCCGTCTTTGTGCGAGTTTGCCGCCTTTGTAAGTAAAATTTTCTATCCCATAGGCGTTGTTGTCAAAGGCCGAGTAGATGGACTTTAGCTCGCCATCCTCATAGATAAATCTTTTTATATTGAAGCATCCTACGCATCTTTTATTGTAGCAACCGAAATGATATTTTAAAACTTCGTCCCTCCCCCAAAAATAAAGGTTTTCAAAGAAATGTTTTTTGCCGTCATGTTGTCTTTCAAAAACGACGCGATCTTGCGCATCAAAGCCGTATTCGTAGGCGTTTACGATCTTTTTTGGTTTAGCTTTTAAAATTTTGCCCTTAAAGAAGCGGTTATATTCGAAATAAAACGGCTCTAAATTGATATAGCTACCCGACGCCCAGCGCCTGCTTACGACCTGCGCTTCGGCTATTTTATTTAAGGCTTTGTATTCATCTCTCACGCTTTTTAAAAACGTTCGCAGTCTTTCTATCTCATCCATTGCTTCGCTCATTTTTATCTCCCGTGCAGCTTGCAAATTTTGAATTTAGCCGCGCCTGCGGGCTAAATTTCAGTCGCTTGCAAGCTCATTTTTTTAAAAATTTTAAAATTTCGCTTGGCACTAGGTGCGAAACATCGCCGCCGTGGCTCAAAACGGAGCGGACGATCGAGCTTGAGATGAAGGCGTTTTTGAGCGTCGGCATCAAATACACGCTCTCAAATTCCTCCCATAGCGAGGCGTTTGCATAGCCGATCTGCAGCTCGTACTCAAAGTCGCTAACCGCGCGAAGCCCGCGGATTACGAAGCGCACGCCGCAAGATTTAGCAAAATCCACGAGCAGATTATCAAAGCTTTGCACGCGCACGCTGCAAAGCCCGCGCGTCGCGGCTCGCGCCATCTCTAGTCTGGATTTTAGGCTGAAGTAGGGCTTTTTGCTCTCGTTTAGCGCGACTGCGACGATGACTTCATCAAAAAGCCCCAGCGCGCGCTTGATGACGTCCAGATGGCCGTTCGTAATAGGATCGAAAGTGCCCGGATAGATACATTTTCTTGAGTTTTGCATTATTGCCACCTTTTAAATAGCTCGTTTTGCACGCCCAGCACGTCGCACCACTTGCCGATTATGAAATTTTTTAAATTTTGCACGCCGCAGTAGCCTGCGATCACGGGCGGAGCGATGATGACGCCGAGCGCGGCTAGCTCGCTCATTTGTCGCAGGCTGATCGCAGAAAGCGGCATCTCACGCACGCCAAGAACCAGCCGCTTGTGCTCTTTTAACGCGACTGCAGCGGCGCGGGTGCTTAAGCTGTCGCAAAGCCCGCCATAAATTTTAGCCAAAGAGCCAATAGAGCAAGGCGCAAAGATTGTGGCGTCAATGCCGAATGAGCCCGAAGCGGGCGGCGCACTAAGATCGTCGTCGGGATAAAATTTTACGTTCTTAAATTCCGCGGATTTTAAGACCTCGTCCGCATCTATGCCGCTTTCGGCGCGCAGGACGCGGCGCGCACCCTGCGTAAGCACGGCGTGGATTTCATGCGGCGAGCTAGCAAGAAATTTAAGCAGATCAAGCCCGATCTCGCAAAAACTCGCGCCGCTTACGCAAACTAAAATTTTCATTTCAAGGCTTTCATATCGAAATTTTGTGCTTTAAAAGCGAGCGGAACGGAAGGAATTTTAAAATTTGAAGTTGAAATGGAGCGGGAAACGAGAGTCGAACTCGCGACATCAACCATGGCAAGGTTGCGCTCTACCACTGAGCTATTCCCGCATGCGGTAAAAATAAAGCGCGATTGTAGCCTATAAATTTTCATTTGTCAATAATTTCTCGCTTAAATTTCATAAATTTTTACGATTTCTCCAGCGCGAACTTTGTCGCATTCGGGATCAGCCAAGAAAAAATGCGATGCCGCAGCCAGCGGCCTGATGCGCCCAGAAGGCGACGGCATAGGCGTAAAAACTCCGCCTTCATATGCGCCTACGGTTAAATTTACTCTGCCGCTTTTTAGCTTCAGATCGCTTGCGAGCTTGGCATAGATCGCCGCTTCTGCGCTAAAAGCCCCACCTGCGCCGCTAAGCTTAAATAGGATCGGTAGTATGACTGCGCGCGTAAGCACGAAAGCAGCCATCGGATTGCCTGCCATTGCAAAGACGAATTTGCCGTCTTTTGCGAAGCACTTGCTGGGGCGGCCGGGCTTGATATCAATGTGATCGAAAGCCTGCAAAAATCCAAGTTCACTCATAGCGCTTTGCATAAAATCCGCCTCCCCGGCACTTGCTCCACCGCTGGTAATTAGCACGTCAAATTTACGCGTAGCAGCGTCTAGCGCCTCGCACACCGCGCTAAAATCATCCTTTAAAATCCCTAAATACTCATTTTCAAAACCGTATTTTTGCAGCAATGCAGCAATACCACTAGAGTTGGCGTTATAAATTTCGCGCTCACTTGCGCTCTGCCACGGCTCTTTTAGTTCGTTTCCACTGGAAAATAGAGCGATTTTAGGACGCGTGTAAACGCTTGCTTCGTAAATTCCTTGCGCGGCAAGAAGCATGATTTTAGCAGGGTTTAAAATTTCGCCACGGCGCAATAAAAGCTCGCCCGCGCGCACCTCCTCGCCTTTTTTACGAAAGCCGTCGTGGGCATGAACGGAAGCAGGGATTTTTAGAGTTCCGTCTTGCACGTCTACATCCTCTAGCCTCGCGACAGAGTCCGCGCCTGCAGGCATTGGCGCGCCAGTCATTATCTTCTGAGCCTGCCCGGCCTTGATTTCGTAGAATTTCTCATCTCCTGCAAAAATCGTAGGCTCTACGATCCTTAGCTCTTCGTCTTTGAATTCCGCCGCGTAGGCATAGCCGTCAAGTGCCGAATTATCGAAGCAGGGCAGGTTTTTAATCGCAGAAATATCGCTATAAAGGATGCGGTCTAGAGCGCTGGGAAGAGGTACCATTTCGCTCCGCCTGCTTGATGTGATTCTGGCCGTAGCCAAATCTATAGTCTCATTTATTCCTATCATTTTAAGTCCTTTTTATCATTTTTACATTTAAAATCTGCGCAGTTAATATCTCGCGTGGTCTTAAATTTTATGTTGCGCCAAAGCTTGCAAAGCAAAATTTTATCCAAATAAATGCGCGAAATTTTACGGGCTCAAACTTGCCTTATTTTAATGCTAGTGTTACTTAAAATTTCAAAACATATCACTCGTAAAATTCCACTTTGCTTGCTTCCGCAAGATTTTTTATTTCGAAGTCCTCATTCCTCCAGCCTCTGTATATCGGCACCAAGCGCACCAAGCTTAGCTTCCAGTCTCTCATATCCGCGATCTAGGTGGTAAATTCTATGTATTTTGCTCTCGCCGTACGCCGCAAGAGCGGCTAAAACGAGTGCCGAGCTGGCGCGCAGATCGGTCGCCATCACGTCCGCGCCGTTTAGCTTACCGCCGCTGATCGTCGCGATGTGGCCGTTTAGGCGGATATCTGCGCCCATTCTTGAAAGTTCGCTTACGTGCATGAAGCGGTTTTCAAAAAGCCTCTCGTCGATGGTGCTGACGCCCGAGGAGATGCACGCCAGCGCCATAAACTGCGCCTGCATATCGGTAGGAAAGCCCGGATATTCGCTCGTGATAATCTCAACTGGTTTGATCTTTGAAGCGGGCAAGATCGTTATCTCGTCGCCGCCGCTTGAAATTTCAAATTTAAAGCCCATATCTTCAAATTTTGCAAGCACCGCGCCAAGATGAGCCGCGCAAGAGTGCGTGATCGTGATACGAGAGCCCGTGATTGCGCCTGCGCACAGATAAGTGCCCGCCTCGATGCGATCAGGAATGATCGAAATTTCATCCAAGCTTAAAAGCTCGCCGCCACTTCCTTTAATGAGAATCTCGTTCGTGCCGATGCCATCTATGTCGATGCCTGCGCTTTTTAATGCGTTGCAAACGGCGATTACTTCGGGCTCTTTTGCCGCATTTATGATATGCGTGGTGCCGCTTGCTAAAGCCGCTGCCATTACGATATTTTCGGTGCCGGTGACGGTAATTTTGTCAAAATTTATAGTCGCGCCCTTAAGCCCCTTTTTTGCGGTGCAAACGACATAGCCTTGCTCGATCTTAACCTCCGCGCCCATCTTTTCAAGCGCGCTAAGGTGTAGATCGATCGGTCTGGCGCCGATCGCGCAGCCTCCCGGAAGGCTTACCTCGCAGTGTCTAAACCGCGCTAAAAGCGGCCCTAGCACCAAGATCGAAGCGCGCATTTTGCGCACTATATCGTAGATCGCTTTGGTCGAGTTTATCTCGCGCGGATCGATTTTGACGGTGTTGGCGTCGAGAAACTCGCATTTTGCGCCTAAATTTGAAAGCAGCTGAATTAGCGTGTGGATATCGGAAACCGCGGGTAAATTTTTAATTACGACTTCATTTTTTGAAAGGATAGATAGAGCTATGAGCGGCAGTGCAGCGTTTTTTGCGCCGCTTATTTTGACGCTGCCGCTTAGTTTTTTGCCCCCGTTAATTCGTAGATAATGCATGATTTCTCCGTGTAAAATTTCGGCGATTATACAGAATTTAGCTTTAAAGTTACCATTTTGTTACCACTGAGCGCTAAAATTACGCCCAAATTTAATCGTTACATAATTTTATAAGGATTTTTTATATGAAACAACTAATTATTTGCGCTTTGGGTGCGTTTTTGCTGGTCGGTTGCTCCTCAAAAGCCCCGTCTGCCGGCAGTCAGCAAGCGTATGTCTTAAACGATCATGAAGAAGGAATAACTTCGGTGCCGGGAAGCGAGTTTAATCGTCCGCTAATCGCATCTGTAGACGATTACACTGGCACTCGCGCGGGAGGGGACTGCAGCGGATTTATCACCGTGCTAAATGATAAATACGATGATCTGTTTTTTAACTCAAAAGATCTGCCGAAATACTTCACAAACGGACGCAAATCCCAAGCAATATATAATTATTACAGCCGTAAAAATTTACTCAGCAATACGCCGCGAGTGGGGGATTTGGTGTTTTTTCAAAACACTTTGCGTTCTAACAAAGGCAAGGTCAATAACGAGATCAGCCATATCGGTATCGTGCGTGAGATCTATGCTGATGGTCGCGTGAAATTCGTCCACAATACTCGTGGTAGAAATCAAGCGGACTTCGTAAATTTAAATAAGAAAAATGTCCATGTAGCGGGGCAAAAGATGGAAAATAGCTATATCGTGCGCTGCGGCAAAGACCGCATAAGCTGCCTAGCATCGAACCGCTTCGCAGGATACGGACGGGTGAATAACTAGAATTTTGAAAATTCTTTCGCCGTATTTTTTGAAAAATTTCTCATAACTTTTGGAATTTATTAGATTTTATGAAATTTTGTTAGACCTTTTAAAAATTCGCGGCGGTTTGATTTATGCTCTAGAATTTCAAGTAAAATTTTTCAGATAATTCGCTTGTAATTCTAGCTGTGACCTAGTTTTGCAGAATTTATTGAATCCCTAAAATTCTAATCA
>ERZ773042.47-NODE-47-length-87346-cov-47.863113_pt1 | contig 87346 bp, 63 predicted proteins | sample MGYA00511664_ERZ773042 | MGnify/ENA primary metagenome ERZ773042 (study PRJEB29015, sample SAMEA2737984) | human oral metagenome | biome: human oral; feature: human-associated habitat; material: dental | place: China | collected 2036 ... | reverse complement strand
AGCCCCTGAAGGCGCCCGCCCCCACCCTCTCGAGCGAGGGCGGCAGCGCGACGGAGCGCAGCGACGCGTGACCGGACAGGGCCGAGTTGGCGATGCCCACCACCTTGGAGCCGCCGAGCTCCTCGGGGATGGAGAGCTCGGTGGCGTCCCCCGCGTATCCCGTCACCTCGACGCCGCCGGAGGCCTGCTGGTAGCTGAACCCCTCCTCGGGGGCCACGGACTGCAGCTCTGCGTTGTCGTCGGCCACCTCGCCGGGCGCCGCGACGTCACTTGCCTCGCCGGTATCGGCGGGCGCTGGCTCGCCGGACGACGCGACGTCGTCCTGCGACGCCTGCTGCGCGTCCCCCGCGCCGCTCGGCGACGCCTGGGACGTACCAAGGTGCAGCGCCCGGGCGGCGACCTTGGCGTATGCGCAGTCCGGGACCATCCCCACGACCAGCGCCATGGACAGGAACGCCGACAGGACGCCTCTCGCGGCCCTCATCATGCCACTCCCCTTCACACGAACCACTCAAGTCGTAAAGAATCCTAGGCCTTGCCGGCGTCACATGCAAGACGCGGAATCAAGATTGTAACAAAGCGGCCGGAAGGATCGGCGCCCTCCCGCGCCCCGCACGGTCCGTTCCGGCCACGGGCGTGAGCCCACGGGTCACGCCAGGCCAACGCCCGCCCCGGCGGGCCCACCCGCCCCGGCATCGCCACCAGCCTCACCGACCTCGCCTCCCAACTCAGCCAGGATGTAGAGGGGGCGACCCTTGACCTCGGTATAGATCTTTGAGACGTACAGGCCAACGACGCCGAGCGCGCAGGTGATCATGCCAACGCCCAGAAGGATCACGACCATCATCGAGGGCCAGCCGGCCACGCGATCGCCAAAGAGGAGCGCCCTCACGAAGATGACGACCATGAGCAGGATGGACAGCGCCGAGAAGACCAAGCCGACGGCGACGATCAGCTCGAGCGGCTTTACCGTGTAGGCGATGATGCCCTCAAGGGCGTAGCCCGCAAGCGACCAGAACGACCAACTCGTCTCCCCGGCTGCGCGCTCGACGTTTTGAAACTCGACCCACTCGACCCGAAAGCCCACCCACTCGAAGAGGCCCTTCGTGAAGCGGTTGTACTCCCTGCACTCGAGCACAGCTTGGGCGAAGCGCCGGCTCATGACCGAGAAGTCGCGTGCGCCGTCCTTGACGTCCAGTCCGGTCATGCCGCTCATGACCTTATAGAAGAGGCGCGCGAAGGCCGAGCGCAGGGCGGGCTCCCCCTTGCGCGAGACGCGCCTCGCCGCTGCCCGGTCGCACTCTCCACGCACAACCCTCTGGAGCATCTGAGGCAAGAGCGACGGCGGGTCCTGCAGGTCGACGTCCATGACGGCAAGGTAGTCGCCGATGCCAAGCGCATGCTCGAGGCCCGCGTACATGGCCGCCTCCTTGCCGAAGTTGCGCGAGAACGAGACGTAGCTCACGTCACCATGCGCCTGCGCCAGCTCGCGGAGCCTCCCGAGTGTCTCGTCGCTCGAGCCGTCGTCCACGAAGAGCAGGTGCAACGCAACGCCCATGGCCTTGAGGCTAGAGCCTGCGGCCTCATGGATCGTGCGGTAGAAGAGGCCTACCGTATCCTGCTCGTTGTAGCAGGGAACGACCACCACGAGACTTCCCCCAAGAGGGGTCTCTCCCTCCCGCTCAGCCCCGGCTATGGCGGCGGGCGCGGCCGGAGCTGAGCACTCGCCACCCCTAGGGCTCACCGAGCCACCTTCTCGAGCTTATAGAACACATACTCCTTGGAGGAGATCGGGCGATAGAACGACATGCTGCCTTGGACCCTATAGCCAAACCACTGGGCGACGTCACCGACCTTGAAGAGGGTCGTGGGCGTCTCGAGGTACCAGAGCTCGTCTGGACCGTCAACGAAAGCCTCATCGAGGGTATCGCAAAGCGTCAGGGAAGGCTCATAGGCCTCATAGGCCACGCGCGTCGAGTCGCTGTAGCCCGCCAAGATCGCCCGTGCACCCGCAGCTCCCGTCACCAACGTCCCGACCTCGCAGTCTGACGAGACGAGCGCGCCGTCGGGAATGGACTCTAGAAACTCGTTGGCCGCTGCGTTCTGGGGACTATGGTAGCGGGGTAGCCAAAATGCCATGGTCTGCGCTGTAAGCAGCACGGCGATGGCCGCTGCGGCCCCATAGAGCAGGGGCCTGCCGGCCCGGGCCAAAACGAGCGAGACGGCCAGGACCAAACCCGCCAGCCCCACGTAGAAGTAGCGCACATAGAGGATGGGCCTGTTCATGATTAGGCCCGCGAGCAGGGCCAGACAGAGCGGCAGCAGATAGACAATGAGGCAGACCGTGAGCGGGTGGGTAAGGACCTGCGGCGCCCATCCGGTAAGGCCGCTGTGCCCTCGGGCATCGCCCGAACACGCGTCTCCCTTGCTCGGCTTCTCCCCTCCTACCCTCCTCGTCCCAGTCCGAGGACCAAGGGCGGCCGCCGTGACCACGACGGCAACGAACGCGAGCGACCCCACGAGCGTCAAAGACTCTGTCAGACCGCTCATGACCACCGCGTCGATGCTTGCCATGTCGCTGTCGAGGAAGGGAAAGCAGACGATCTGCAAAAGGGCCCTCGGGAGGTCAAGCCTGATCCAGAAGTACTGGGAGACGTGGCCTGCCTGCCCGAGCAGGGCGCCCATCCACGGAGCGAAGCTGGCACAGGCAAGCGCCGCCGTCAGGACGTAGTCGCGCACGACGTGCGTGTCCCTCAGGCAGCGACGAGCGCAGACAAGCGCCACGATGACACAGAGGTTCACCGAGAAGGCCGCCATGAGCGCAAAGTAGTGGCAGTTGGCAGCTGCGGCGGACGAGAGGCACAGCACGACCCACCAGTGCCGTGGCAGCGTGGGCGCCGCCTCTCCCAGGCGCGCCTCACGCAGCGCCCGAATGACCCGAAGCCCATAGATAAGGCACACACCCACGAAAAGGGCCGCCCAACTGTACATGCGGATCTGGCTGGACACCCTAAACGACCAGGGGCTCACCAGCGTGAGAAACGAGAATGCGATACCCACGTGCCTGCCAAAGTCACGGCGCAGGTGAGTGTAGCCCAGAAGTGAGAGGCAACCCAAGGCCGCCACCGAGAAGAGGCGGTAGGCGACCACATTGTCCGGAAAGAGGAGCCACACGAGCTTGAGCAGGTAGTAGTAGAGGGGCGGGTGAACATCGCTCGCTGCGATGCGCCACAGCTCCCCCAGAGGGTGGCGAACGAGGGCCACCGAGTAGCTCTCGTCGAACCAAAGGGCACTGTAGGCAGACAGCGAGGACAGAAGGGCGACTCCCGCCACGATGACGGCAATGTGGGCCACCTTAAGCGGCTCACGCCCCGCCAGGTCCTTGCCCTTGGGTGCAGGAGCGGACCCCATGGCCTAGTATCCCTTGATGGAGTTCAGGAAGTCACGGGCACGTTCTGTCGCGGGATGATCGAAGAACTTGTCCGGCGAGGATTGCTCTAGGATCTGGCCCTCGGCCATGAACACGACCTGGTTGGCGACGCGACGCGCAAATCCCATCTCGTGTGTGACGACAACCATGGTCATGCCCTCCCTTGCAAGCTCGACCATGACCTCGAGGACCTCGTTGATCATCTCTGGGTCGAGGGCGCTTGTCGGCTCGTCGAAGAGCATCGCCTTGGGACGCATCGCCAGCGAGCGCGCGATCGCCACGCGCTGCTGCTGACCGCCCGAGAGCTGCGCGGGCACCTTGGAAGCCTGCTCGCTCACGCCGACCCTCTTGAGCAGCTCCATTGCCTGCCGCTCGGCCTCCTTACGCGGGGTGCCCAGCACCTCAATGGGTCCCATGGTCACGTTGTCCAAGATCGTCCTGTGCGAGAAGAGGTTAAAGCTCTGGAACACCATGCCCATCTGCGCGCGCATGGCCGCAAGCTCCTTGCCCTCCTCTGGAAGGAGACGCCCCTCGATGAGGATCTCGCCGGAGTCTATCGTTTCAAGGCGGTTGATCGTGCGGATGAGAGTGGACTTGCCCGAGCCCGAGGGGCCGATCACGACCAAGACCTCCCCCTTGCTGACCTTGAGGTTGACGTCCCTGAGCACGTGCAGCTCCCCGTAGTGCTTCTCGACGTGGCGAAGCTCGATGACAGGGGGATCGGTGTCTGCCACAGTGTCGGCAGATGCGGCCTTTACGCTGGTCGCAGGGGGGGTTATGCCTGCCTTCTCGTCTGACATGTCACTCCTTAGCGTGGGCGGACAGGGGCACTAGAAGGAGCTCGTGCCCAGGCGCGAGATGATCCTCACGCCCGTACGGGCGGCGATGAGGGCCGCCAGCCTGTTGATGAGGTAGTTGAGCAGGATGTAGATCACGGCGACGACCGCATAGACCGACACGAGCGCGTTGTAGTTGTTGATGAGCACGCGCGCGTCCTGCATCATGTCGGGGTAGCTGACCACGTAGGCAAGCGTCGTGTCCTTGACGACCACGACGAGCTGCGAGATGAGCGTCGGGATGACATAGCGCACCGCCTGGGGAAGCACGATCTTTGAGGTGATCGCGCGGCGGCTCATGCCGAGCGAGAGCGCGGCCTCAACCTGACCCTTGGGAACGGCGTTGACCCCGGCGCGGAGGACCTCGGCGATCACGCCCGACGCGGCAAGGCCCACCGGCAGCGTGATCATCCAGAACGCCTGGAGCTTGATGCCGTACTGCGGCACCACCAGGAAGAAGAAGTAGATCAGAAGCAGGCTCGGAACACCGCGGAAGAAGTCGATGACGATGCGACAGACGAGCGCGAGGGGGCCCGGTCCGCTCGTGCGGCCGAGCATGAGGAGCAACCCCAGCACCAGGGCGATGACCCCGGCTGCGAGCGACACCTGCAGCGTCCCGAGAAAGCCACTGCCCAGAAACGCCCAGGTGCTGCTCCGCGCAAAGAAGGACCAGTAGCGGGGGGCGAACTGCCCCTTTAGGTAGAACTGACGGACGATGAGGGCGAGCAGGCCCACAACGAGCACAATGCCCACGCCCGTCCAGACGCGGATGAGGCGCCTGGTCCTTGGTCCCGGGGGCTCATAGAGCGCATCGCGCATCGAGCCTGAGTTCACGCTCATCTGAGTATCCTCACCCTCTGGTCTATGCGATTGCCGACCCATCCTATCGCGACTGCCGTCAGCGCATAGCCCAGAGCCGAGACCATGAAGGCCGCGATGCCTCCGGTGGCATGCGTGTTAATGAAGGACACGAGCCCCGTGAGCTCGTTGGGCGCAAGGGGAACCTGAGAGCCCAGCGCCGTCGTCAACATGACGGCAATGAGCAAGTTGGTCATGGGAAGCACGGTTGTCCTGAGCGCCTGGGGGATGACGAGCTGGCGCATGATCTGGGAAAAGCCAAGACCCAAGGAACGCGCCGCCTCGACCTGCCCGACCGCGATGGTGTTGATGCCGCTCATGAAGTTCTCGCTGCCAAAGGCCGAGGCCACAAGTGACACGACGACGATGACGCTGGGCAGGTAGTCAAGGGTGACGCCCAGACGTGGCAGAGAGTACACCACCAGCACGAGGAGCGACACGCCCGGAATGTTGCGAAAGACCTGAACGTACAGGTCACCCACAGCCCGAAGCGGCCCTATGGGGCTCACGCGCATGACGGTGACGACAAGTGCCAGGGCCATGGCGGCAACGTAGGAGATTGCAGTCATACCCCACGTCATGAGAAGCGCCGTCACGTACAACCCACCATACTGGGAGATGAGCTCAGAAAACCCCATGAACACCCCCTTTCTACGCCCTGAGGTCGCAGGGTCGCACGAACCTTCCGGCAATGGCCGCGACTCGACTCTTGCGACCCTCAGGGCCTCTCCCCCACTGTCCTCCAGCCAGAGCCGTCAGGCCTGCCTGGACATGGCGCGAGCGAGCGGCTCGACCGCGCCCCTGCTAGGCCAGCGCCGGAGGCTGGGGAGCGGTCGTCTGGTTGGTACGGTCGCCGATGCATATCTTCCAGAGCCTCTCCCACAGTCCGTCATTCTCGACCTCCTTGAGGAAGGCGTTCACGAAGGCGACACCATCTGAGTTGAGCGGCATGCCAATGCCATATTGGTCATCGGGACCAAAGGGTTCACCGACGACCTTGAAGTCATCGGGCTGCTTGGCAACGGTGCTCTCGAGCATCGTGCGATCGATGACATAGGCGTCCACACGACCCTGGGAGAGGGCCTCCTCTGCCTCTGAGCTGGTCGTGAACTCCTGCTGCTTGGCATCGGGGCAGGCTTGGCCAAGGATGGCGGGGCCGGTGGAGCCCGACTGCACGGCAACTCTCTTGCCTGCAAGATCGTTAAGGCCGTTTATGCTCGCGTTGTCCTTGGTCACAAGGATGCCCTGATGGGAACTGTAGTAGGGACCCGCGAAGGAGATGAGCTGCTTGCGCGTATCGTTTATGGAGTAGGTCGCAAAGACGCAGTCGACCTGGTTGTTCTGGAGCACGGACTCGCGCGTGTCAGAAGTGACCTTCGTGAGCTCGAACTTGGTCTGGTCACCCAAGACATAGCGGGCCAGGAGCTGCGCCAGGCCGGCATCGAAGCCATAGAGCTTGCCGTCGGTATCGTCGCGCTGCGAGAAGAGCGTGGAGATCTCGACCCCGCCCACGAGGAGCCTGCCACGGTCCTTGACGGTCTTCGCCCAAACATTGGCCTCAATGAGGGAGTCATCGGCGACCTTGCCTGCGTCCAGCAGGCTGGCGAAGGCGGAGGTGTCGATAGACGTCGCGGCCGAGGTGCCACCCGAGCCACTGGAGCTTGAGCGCACGCCAGGGTCTCCGCTATCGGTGGAGCAGGCGGTCAGTGCCAGGAGGGTCACGCCTGCCAGACCCGCGCCGATAAAGGAGCGGCGGGTCATGCCCCTGCCCGAGGTGGCAGGTAGGGTACTCTTCTTGCGCATGTTGCACCTTTTCTCATCTGGTCCTGGCCACAACCGGGCCGAGAACGCCAACAATCTACGGATTGATTCTAGATGACCAATGCCGAAGGGGAGCCTATCGATATCGGATAGCTACCTATAGTCCCTACCGATATACCCCACCCGGCCCGATGGCATACCGTCGTACGCAAGAGCAAGCCAGCTCGCGTGTCCCCAAACCAGGGGTCACCCTACCTCGGCCACGGCGTGGCCGGCCCTGCGCCACCCCTACCTCGACGTCAGGAGACCCACAAAGGTCTCGGTCGAGAAGTACGCGATCACGACGATGCCGAGCGCAATGCGATACCAGCCAAAGGGCTTGTAGTCATGCTTCTTCACGAACCCCATAAGGAAATGAATAGCGGGAAGGGATACCAGAAACGCGACCAAGCAGCCCACGAGGAGTGTCAGGGCCTCCATGGGCACAAGCATATTGCCCTTGATAAAATACTTGAGCAGACGAAAGACGCTCGCCCCCACCATGACGGGCACGGCAAGATAGAACGTGAACTCGGCGGCCACGGCACGTGTGCAGCCCAAGATGAGACCGCCGATGATCGTGGAGCCCGAGCGCGAGGTGCCGGGCACCATGGAGAGCATCTGAAAGAGCCCGATGCCAATAGCCGTCTTCCAGTCCAGCTCCTCTATAGACTGCACGCGGGCATTGCGGTCGACGAAGGCGGTGTCGGTCTCGGCGTCGTCCTTGTCGGAGGCAGCAGCGCCCCTTCTAGCCGAGCCAGCAGCACCACCGGCCATGTGACGGGGAGACTTCGAGGAGTTGGGGCTACTGGAAGCACCCGGAGATTGGATGACGCTCGGAGTGTGAGAGGCACTGGGAGGACGGGGAACGCTCTGAACCATGGGCTCTGTCAGCGCCGGCGACGAGGTCGAGCCCGTCGCGTTGAGGGCCGCTGCCCTCCTCTCACGCGAGGTCTCGATCAGGATGAAGACGATGCCATAGGCGATGAGGGCCGCAGCTATCACGAAGGGACCGCCCAGGTGCTCCTCGATCCAGTCGTCAAACGGTATGCCTATGATGGCGGCAGGCAGACAAGCGACGATGATCTTCTTCCAAAGCGACTGGGTAAGACGTCTCTCCTCCTCTGACTTCTCGGCCAAAAAGGGATTGAGCTCATGAAAGAACGTCGCGCAGACGGCGAGAATGGCACCAAGCTGGATGACCACGAGGAACATGTCCCAGAAGGCGTCGGTTACGTCAAGGCTCACGAATCGCCTGAGGAGCAGCATATGGCCCGTAGACGAGATGGGCAGCCATTCGGTAATGCCCTCGACCACGCCGTAGAGGACGACCTTGAGAAGCTCAGACAGGATCACAGGTACCTCCTTGAGGAGTGTCAGCGTGCTGATATGAGCGGGAGACCAGAGCTGGATCGAATCGAACGGTCACCTGCGGTCCACCATCATGACGCTTGACGACCTCCAAGCCTGCCTTATCAGAAAAAATGCGCAAGCTTCTCGTGCAGGAGACGTTCATCGCGGCCTGCTCGCAGGGCATCCACTCGCACGAGCGCCACCTAGACCAAACCAGCGCAGGTGCAAGACACAGTCCACACTTGCTCAGAAGTCCGGCAGGTACCGGCAAGGGGAAAAGACGCCCCTCCCCTGCCAAAAGCTGCTAGACTACGGGCAAGGACGCTTGGCCCGAGGGATCAACGACCTGTGTATGGAGGCAGACATCATGACTGACTATCAGAGCCTTGGTTACGACAAGATCCTCGTCACGCTCGACGGGACCGAGACCCAGCGAAGGGTACTCGAGCGCGCCATCATCGTGGCGGCCAACAACCACTCCGAACTCTATATTGGTCACGTGATTGACTCGACGGCGCTCGAGGCGGCAGGGACCTATCCGGCCGAGCTCATCGCGGACCTGGAGAGGGCCTTTCGCGACTCGATCGCAGATGACGTCGCGAAAGTACAAGAGGAGGGAGTCGTCAAGAGCGTCGAGGTCATCGTGAAGGCAGGTCGCATACGCGAGACACTCACAGACGAGATGATCGACGTCATCAACCCCGATCTCATCGTCTGCGGAGCGCGCGGACTCTCGACGATCAAGTATGCGCTGCTCGGCTCGATCTCGGCGTTTTTGACGCGTAACGCCAGCTGCGACACGCTCGTTATCAAGTAACCGGCACTCCCCCAGAGAAGCCACAGGCACGATCGCATACCGGCCGCAGGCGACGACGCGACTCGCGTGACCCTCGCGGCGCAACAGTGTACACGAATGCCCCAAAACGGCGCCGAGGGGCCGTTTTAGCCAATCTGTGTACACTCCTGCGTCGCCACGGTCGTTCGCACGATCCTCGCGAGGCGTAACAGTGTACACAAACGCCCCAAAACGGCGCGGAGAGGCCCGATCCTCCCATTTGTGTACACTATTGCGATCCCAAGGCCACCCACAACCCAAGCCCACGGCCCAACAGTGTACACAAGTGCCCCAAAACGGCGCCGAAAGGCCATTTTCGCCGATCTGTGTACACTCCTGCGTCGCCGCCTGGCGGTGAGGCCCACGACGCCCCGGCGGTGAGGCCCACGACGCCGCCAAGGCAGTGACGCAACCACCCACTCACACGAACTCACGAAGCCCCAGAAGGCGCGTATGTCTTCATCCCACCATGCGAGCGACCCGTCCAGCGGGGTCTCGGTGGACGGCATGATCCGGGCGGAGCGGCGCTGGTTGCGAAAGGCCGTCGTGGGTGGCAAAAGCTGCCGCTGCCGCTGCGCACTCCTCTCTCCTCAAAAGGAGCATACGGCACAAAGGCCATGCCACAGGGAGTCTTGGAACCCTACAATCAATGGGCGCACATACCAACGAGAGGAACATCCATGCGGGATCTTAAGAGGGACTTTACCACCGCCGACCCGGCGCTCGCGGTCGGGACGCAGCATGCCGGCTTCACCGTGACTTCCGTGGAGCCGCTTGTTGAGCTTACAGGCACCGCCTATATTATGCGCCACGACGCGAGCGGGGCGCGCGCGATGTGGCTTGCCGTAGATGACAACAATAAGTCCTTTGCCATCGCCTTCAAGACGCCGCCCATCGACGACACGGGCGTCTTCCACATTTTGGAGCATTCGGTCCTCTGCGGCAGCGACCGCTTTCCCGTGAAGGAGCCCTTCGTCAACCTCATCAAGACCTCGATGCAGACCTTCCTGAACGCCATGACCTTCCCGGACAAGACCCTGTACCCCGTCGCCTCGACCAACACGACCGACCTCGAGAACCTCATGGACGTCTACTTGGACGCCGTCCTGCATCCCGCCATCTACAGGAGGCCTCGCATCTTCGAGCAGGAGGGCTGGCACCTTGAGGAGGCACAAGACGGGAGCCTATGCTACAACGGCGTCGTCTATAACGAGATGAAAGGCGCTCTCTCCGACCCCGACGAGGTCCTCATGCAGGCCCTCAGCCGCCAGCTCTTCCCCCAGAGCGCCTACGGCTTCGAGTCGGGCGGCGACCCCGCCTCGATCCCCGAGCTCAGCTATGAGCGCTTCCTCGACACCCACAGCCGCCACTACGACCTCGCCAACAGTTACACGATCCTCTATGGCGACCTCGACATCGATCGTGAGCTCGCCTTCGTGGATGAGCGCTTTGCCGGTGCGCCCAAAAGGGAGGGGGCAGGCCCCAACCCACTCGTCCTCCAGGCGGGCGTGACCCCCGCCCCCAGCCAGGTCACGATGGCGACGACGGCCGACAACGCGGCGGTGGGCATAGGCTACGTGCTGGGCACGGCGGCCGATCGCGAGCGCGTGCTTGCCGCAGACGTGCTGATAGACGCCCTCGCCGGCTCCAACGAGGCACCCCTCAAGCGCAGAGTCCTCGATGCGGAGCTTGCTGACGACTTCAGCGTCACGCTCGTCGACTCCGTCCTGCAGCCCTTGGTCGTCTTCAGGCTCAAGGGGGCAAAGCCGGGTGCCTCCGAGCGCTTCCGTCCCCTCATAGAGGAGGCCTGCGCAGAGCTCGCGTCAAACGGCATCGGACACCAGCGCCTCGTGGCCTCGCTCGCGCAGGCTGAGTTCAATCTACGCGAGGGTGACTGGGGAGGATACGCCGACGGCGTGGCGCTCTCGATGCTCTCGATGGCAAGCTGGCTCTACGACGACGAGAGGCCCGTAGACTACCTGCGTTATCAGGACGCGATCGACCACATGCGCTCCCAGCTGGACATGGGCTACTTTGAGCGCCTGCTCGACGAGCTGGTCGGCAAGAGCCACCACAACGCCCAGATGGAGCTTGTGCCCGTGGAAGCCCCCGGCGAGGCAGACGTACGGGGAGCAGCACAGCTCAGCGAGCTGTACGCAAAGATGACGGAAGACGACCTCACCCGCGTGCGCGAGGAGGTCGAGGCGCTGCGCAAGGAGCAGGAGGCCCCCGACAGGCCCGAGGACCTCGCCAAACTCCCCCGTCTCAGCTCGGCAGACATTGGTCCCGCGCCTGCTGAGGTCCCACCCGCACGGCCAGAGGCCCTTTTACCCTGTCTGTACCACGACCTTCCCACGCACCACATAGACTACGTGTACCACTACTTCGACCTGCGTCGTCTCTCTGCTGATGACCTGCCCTACGCAGGGCTGCTCTGCGAGCTTCTGGGCTCTCTGGACACGGCAACGCACACTGCGGAAGAGCTCGACACCCTCGTGGAGGAGAAGCTCGGTAACCTCAGCTTCTTCCACGACGTCCTGGCAGATGACGATGACCCGCTCTTCGCAGATCCCCTGCTGGTCGTTGGCGCAAGTGCTCTCTCCGAGAACGTCGAGGCCTTGGCGACGCTTCCCTCCGAGGTCTGGGGCTCGACGTCGTTTGCCGATACCGGACGCATCTTCGACCTCCTGCAACAGCGTCGCATCGCCATGGAGCAAGGCTTCGTGAATTCGGGCCACACGGCAGCCGTAGCCCGCCTCTCCACGCAGCTCTCGAACGCCGCAGTCGCGTCTGACAAGTTGGCGGGAGTGGACGCCTACCTCTTCCTCAAGGACCTACTGGCCCACTGGGACGAGCGGAAGGACGAACTGGCAGAAAGGCTCATCGACCTTCGCCGGCGCATCTTCACCTTAGACGAGCTGACCGTAAGCTTCACGGGTCCTGCCGAGGATCTCGCGCGCTTCTGGGAGCTTGGCGGGAGGCTGGGTCTTGAGGCCGCCGCAGACGGCAGGGCAGCACACGTGCTCGAGCTGGGGAGCCCCACCCCAAAAAACGAGGCCTTTGCCATCCCCTCCCCCGTGAGCTATGTGACCGAGGGAGCGCCGCGCTCCGCTCGCGACACGACGAGCATCGGTGCCTGGCAGGTCGTGAGCCGCATGCTCTCGTTTGACTACCTGTGGAACGAGGTCCGCGTGAAGGGCGGTGCCTATGGTGTGGGCTTCAGGCGCTCGACGACAGGACAGCACGCGTTCTGGTCGTTTCGTGACCCCGCCCTTGACGCGACGCTCATCCGCTACGAGAACGCGGCGGAATGGCTACACACCTGGCAAGAGGACGCAAAGGCGCTTGACGGCTACGTGGTCTCGTGCGTGGCATCCCATGACACGCCGCTCAAGTCACGCCAGAGAGCCCGCAGGCAGGACCACGACATCCTCGTGGGCAGACCTGCAGACTGGAGGGACCAGGTGCGTGACGAGATCCTGCACGTGAGCGCAGCCGACGTCCGCGCCGCAGGAGCCGTGCTCGCAGACCTGCCCGCTTCCCGCTCCGTCTGTGTGTTTGGGCCTGCTGAGGCCATCGATGCCAGCACCCTTGACCTGCAGGCGTACGACCTCATGGACATGCAGAGCGCTAGCTCTGGCTGACGCCAGAAGTGCGGTGACAGATGGGGGTACGCGATGAGGCAAACGATCGAGCTGCGCGTCTATAGCTCGCGTCACGGCAGGCACATGGATGAGTGGAGTCTCATGCTGGGCGAGAGTCAGCACGAGATGGACCTCATCAAGGTCTACCCCGAGTGTCGACTCCAAAGGATCATCGGCTTTGGCGGCGCCTTCACCGAGGCGAGTGCCCACGTGTTCGCACGAATGCCCGAGGGGGCTCAGGAGCGGCTGCTGCGCGCCTACTTTGGCTCGGACGGCGCACGCTACACGCTATGTCGTGCGCCGATCATGAGCTGCGACTTCTCCCTTAGCCCGTACAGCTACCACCTGCGGCCCCTGGACGCTGGGCTGAGAGGCCTTGACCTCTCGCACGATGATCGAGAGATCATCCCTCTCATCAGGCGCGCGCGAGCGCTGGAGCCCACGCTCGAGCTCATCGCCAGCCCCTGGAGTCCGCCTGCCTACATGAAGACGAACTTCAACCGCAGGCTGGGAGGACGCCTGCGCCGCAGCTTCTACGGGCGCTGGGCCAAGATCATGGCACGCTACGTAGCCCACCTGGCCGAGGCGGGAATACCCGTGACGCGACTCACGATCCAGAACGAACCCGAGGCTCGCCAGATCTGGGAGTCCTGCATCATGAGCGGGGTGCAGGAGGCCAACTTCGCGGCCGAGCGTTTGCGTCCCGAGCTCGCGCGCGCAGGTTTTGGTGACGTGAAGCTCCTGGGCTGGGACCACAACAAGCAGCGGGCCCTTGAACGGGCGCGCTCAGCCTTCGATGATCCTGAGCACCCAGACGCGCTCGACGGCCTCGCGCTGCACTGGTATTCGGGCGACCACTTCGAGGCGGTTGGACACGTACGGCAGTGCTGGCCCCACAAGGAGCTCATCGCGTCTGAGGCCTGCGAGGCGTTTGCGGGTACGGGTGCGCGCCTCTCAAGGGAGGACGAGCTTGCGGCGGCCGAACACTACGCGCATGACATCATGGGCGACCTCAACAGCGGCGTGAGCGCCTGGATAGACTGGAACCTGCTTCTGGATGAGCGGGGAGGTCCAAACCACGTGGGCAACTTCTGCGCGGCGCCGGCGTTCTTCGACACGACGGGGAGACGCTTTGGGGACAGCTGTAAGGATGGCCTACAGCTCACGGACACGCTGGCGTGGATTGCCCACTTCTCACGCTTCATCAGGCCAGGGGCCCATCGCGTGCTCGTCACGCGCTGCGCAGACGACATCGAGGCCACAGCCGCCATGAACACGGACGGCAGCCTGGCGGTCGTGTTGCTCAACCGCCAGGGACAGACTGCCAAGCACACGCTCTGCGTGCATATGGGCGAGCGCGACCTCTGCGGCGACCTGTCGCTCCCGGGGCACACGATCATGACCGTCAGCTGTAAGGGAGGGCTTCTCGGCTACGCTGCCTGACTGCGGAAGGCCGACTGCAGACATCTGACCGTAGATGCAAGGTCGGCTCGGTCGGGCAGACTTCCCAGAGCAAGGGCCCCTCAGATTCTGGGGCACTACGGGCCGGATCCCAACTGGGCAAACGTCCTCATGATAGTACCCCGCAGATTCTGGGGCACTATTCACTATCATGAGGACCTCTGCAGGGTCGTCGGCCCCCTGCAGGGGGCCGACGACGGGCAGGCTGGCTCAGAACTCGGCGTTTCCGACAGTGCGCGGGTGTGGCAGGACGTCACGGATGTTGTCTATGCCCGTAAGGTACATGACCAGGCGCTCGAAGCCCAGGCCGAAACCTGCGTGCGGGCAGCCGCCATAGCGCCTAAGGTCAAGATAGTACCTATACTGCCCCAGGTCCATGCCCAGCTCACGCATGCGCCGCTCGAGCACGTCGAGACGCTCCTCTCGCTGGGAACCCCCTATAATCTCCCCGACGCCGGGCACCAAGCAGTCTGCTGCGGCCACGGTCCTGCCGTCGTCGTTCGCGCGCATGTAGAAGGCCTTGATGTCGGCGGGGTAGTCACTCACGAAGGTGGGTCTCTCGAAGTGCTTCTCGGCAAGGAAGCGCTCGTGCTCGGTCTGCAGGTCGACGCCCCAGCTCACGGGATACTCGAAGTCGGTGCCCGAGGCCTGGGCATCCTCGAGGACCCTGACCGCCTCGCTGTAGGAGACGCGCGCGAAATCGCTCGTCGCCACGTGCCGCAGGCGCTCGAGCAAGCCCTTGTCCACAAAGCGGTTGAGAAAGGCCAGCTCGTCGGCGCAGGCGTCCATCACGTAACCGATAACGTACTTGAGCATCGCCTCGGCCACGTCCATGTCACCCGCAAGGTCACAGAAGGCCATCTCGGGCTCGACCATCCAGAACTCGGCGGCGTGACGGCGGGTGTTGGAGTCCTCGGCGCGGAAGGTGGGGCCAAAGGTATAGACGTCCCCAAAGGCGAGCGCGAAGTTCTCGGCCTGGAGCTGACCCGAGACGGTGAGGTTCGTGGCCCTGCCAAAGAAGTCCTGGCTCCAGTCGACGTGCCCGTCTGGGGTGCGTGGGGGTCTCTCGACGTCGAGGGTCGTCACACGAAACATCTCGCCCGCGCCCTCGGCGTTGGAGGCCGTGATGATGGGCGTGTTCACGTAGACGAAGCCACGCTCCTGAAAGAAGCGATGTATTGCAAAGGCCGCCACACTCCGCACGCGAAAGACGGCACGAAAGAGGTTCGTGCGGCCGCGCAGGTGCTGCTGGGTGCGGAGAAACTCGCGGGTCGCCCGCTTCTTCTGCATGGGGTAGTCGGGCGCAGAGGCCCCCTTTACGTCCACGCGCGCGGCCTGGAGCTCGAAGGGCTGGGGGCGATCGGGCGTGAGGGCGAGCTCTCCTGTGACGACAAGCGCAGTGCCGACACCTTGGGCCACGATGCGCTCGTACTCCGCATCACCAAGCCTCTCCCTGCTGACAATGACCTGCAGATCCTTGAAGCAGCTGCCGTCGTTGAGCATGATGAAACCAAAGTTCTTCATGTCTCGGATGGAGCGGACCCAGCCAGCAACGGTGATCGTGGTCCCTCCCAGCTCGTCCTTATCCGCAAAGAGCGCGGCGATCCTCGTGCGGTCCATGAGCGTCCCTCCCCGTCGCGTGACGACGGCGCGTCACGACGATTGTCTGCCATCTACGGCTACCTATCGTAGCTCATGCGCACGAGCTTTGCCACGAGCTCAACCGCGATTGGCGCGACCCACCCAAGGAGACCCCGTTGAGTGCCAGAGGCAGGTTGCACTGCCCGCTCCACAGCTGCAGGGCGACGCAGGACACCCTGGTCGGCAGCATACGACCCCATCCGCGATGTGACGACGACACGGAAGGCAAGCAGGGGTATACTGTCGGCCATCAGTGCTCAGGTCGAGGTCAAAATGGCTACGACTTCGACCCTTCAAGACGCAGGGGTCACAGACGCCTCGGACAGTGGACCGGTGGCATCCGTGGATGGAATGGAGTGGCCATGGTGTTTCAAAGGGCGTATGTGCAGGCAATGAGACTGGTGCCAGGGTACCGCTGGTGGCGCCCACTTTTGGCCCTCATCCTGGCCGCCGTGTTCATCATCCTCTTCCTCATCCTGTTCCAACTTCCCTTCGTGTTGTATTTCTTGCATATCAGATACAGCGGTGCTCCGGATGCCATTGGCATACAGGAGACGCTCGATGGCCTCGTCGCAGGGGGCTACAAAGGCTTCCTCGCGAGCAACCCCACGAGCATCCTCCTCCTCGAGGGGTCGATCGTCCTGTTGATTCCCGCCATAGCCCTCGCCCTTAGGCTCGCGGGGCTGAGGGGTTTGGGCACGCTATCCTCTGTTGACGGGCATCTGCGCTGGAATCGGCTGGGCAGCTACCTCGTTCCTGCCTTCGGCCTGGTTTTTGCCATCGGCTTTGCGCTACCTTGGGTGCTGCAGCAGGCTGGCAGCGCAACATGGGAGCTGCCGCATCCACGTATCGTGCCTGTGGCGCTCATGGCCATCCTCGTTTTGGTCCCACTGCAGAGCGCTGCGGAGGAATACGCGTTTCGCGGCCTTCTCCAGCAGGTTCCCGGATCATGGATTTCCGCCGTCTGGGTCCCCGTCCTCATACAGTCCCTCCTGTTCGCCGCAGGGCACCGATACAACTTCGCAGGGCAGCTCGGCATCGCCTGCATGGGCCTTGCGATGGGCGTCTTGACCATACGGCTCGGGGGGCTCGAGGCTACGATTGCGTTTCACGTTGCCAACAACCTCCTCTCGCTCTTGTCAAGCTCCCTGTTCACAGACGGTGCCGTCTCCAGCACAGTCGACACCATGGAGCTGCTGGTGTCAGTGGCCATCAGCCTGGTCTACGCGTGGGTGGCGCTCGCCATCGCGAAAAGGCGCGGGTGGCTCGCGTCTGACCCGCCCGACCTGGACGAACAATTCGCGCTCGCCTCTGGACAGCTGGGGCAGGTGACCGACGGCTCCACTGCGCCTCCCGATAGCGGGGAAGGGTTGTCAGGACGTGGCGGGGCCAAGGTCGGCTGGGACGTCTCCCAGCCTCCCCGCAGCTCAGGAATGGACCCACAGAGCCTTACGACACCGCCGGACCCTTCGGGGACCGATGTCCCTGACGTTGCCGCTGACATCGGGCCTCACCAGGACCTGTGAGGTTGTGATGATGTCGTCAATCTTAGCTGCAGCCTGCCGGCAGTGCGACGAAGACCCCTCCGTGCATTGAGGAGTGTGACCGTGAGGTTTCAAAGGGCGTATACGCGAGCGTTGAGGCTGATGCCAAACTACGTCTGGTGGCGACCACTGTTGGCCCTCGTTCTAGCAGTTGTGTTTCATCTTGTCTTCCAAGCCTTGGCTGTCATCCTTCCCTTCCTCTATTTCCTCGCAGTCCAGCGTGCGGGTGTGCCTGATGTGCTGGGCACAGAAGAGGCATACTTGGCTTTTAAGGACAGGGGGGCGCAGTACCCCCTCATAATCGAGAATCCCACGAGCATCTACCTCTTTGTTGGCCCCATCATCTTCATGCTACCCTCGGTTCTCCTCGCCCTCAGGGTCATGAAGCTGGGAGGCTTGGGCACGCTGTCATCTGTAGACCGGCGTCTGCGCTGGGAGCGGCTGGGCACATACCTCGCGCCCGCCTTCGGCCTGGTCTTTGCCATCGGCTTTCTGTTTCCCTGCGTACAGACGATGGTCGCGGGCAACTTCCAAGACCTTCCAGGCGTACGCGTACTGCCCGCCTCGCTTGTGGCTATCCTCATCCTGATTCCCCTGCAGTGCATCGCAGAGGAGTACGCGTTTCGCGGCTTTGTGATGCAGGTCCTCGGATCATGGGCTCCCTCTGCCTGGACCCCCATCCTCATACAGACCCTCCTGTTCACAATAGGGCATTCCCACGACGCGCGGGGCATGCTCATCATCATATGCATGGGCCTTGTGACGGGGATCCTGACGGTACGACTTGGGGGGCTTGAGGCGGCGATAGCGCTTCACGTCGCCAACAACCTCCTGTCCTTCCTATCCCGCTCCCTGTTCGTGGACAATGTCATCTTCACCTCGAGCGGTGTCGTGGCACTCCTGCTGGCACTCGCACTCGACCCTCTCTACGCGCTGATCGCCCTTCGCATCGCGAAAAGGCGCGGGTGGCTCGCGTCTGACCCGCCCGACCTGGACGAGCGGCTTGCGCTCGTCTCTGGACAGCTGGGGCAGGTGACCGGCGGCTCCACTGCGCCTTCCGATAGCGGGGAAGGGTTGTCAGGACGTGGCGGGGCCAAGGTCGGCTGGGACGTCCCCCAGCTTCCCCGCAGTCCAGGAATAGCCCCACAGAGCCTTACGACACCGCCGGACCCCTTGGGACGCGAAGACCCCGGCAATGTTCTTGACTCGTCCGCAACAACACAGGACCCTACGCCAGGGCAGTCTTGGGATGATCTTTAGTCAGGAAGTCCTTGTTCGTCACCGTGCCGCCGAGGATAGCCTCGGCGAGCTCTGCCATCTCGTCGATGGCGGCGTGCAAGTCGGCAGAACGGGCGGGGTCAACGTTCTCCATGATGAACATGCAGTGCGGCGTCTCGTCTGACGCCTGGGTACGCTGGCCATCCCTCCAGTTCCAACAGCGACAGACCGCGCCCGCGTCATCGAGGTAGGCGATCTCACCGGGCAGGGTCGGGTCGCTCTCGGTCTCGCCGATGGGCAGGAAGTAGTCCCCGCCCTCGGTCATGGCCAGGCGGAAGTCACCCTCTATGGCATCGATGTTCTCGACACCAATGGGCAGCGCATACTTGAGCGAGATGGCGTTGGAGATGTCGACGGCAGGGTTGATGTGTCTGACGGGGTTGTCCTTCATGACGCGTTTGATGAGGTTCTCGACAGATACGCGGGCACCCTTCTTGGTCTTGAACCGCTTGTAGGCGTCGCGCCATACGGCAACGACCTCGTTCTGGCTGATGGTGTTCGAGCTGATCCACCTCTCGGCGCTGTCGTTGGCGTGGTCCAGAAGGCGTGCGGCCCTCTTGGCAGACTCGTCGGCTATCTGGCTAGCGGGAAGTATCCCATCCACACACACGATGCCGATCTCGACCTTGGGAAAGACCTCCCAGAACGAGTCCTCTATGACAAAGCTCTTCATGCGCTTCCTCCTTGGTGACAACCTGACCCTGCCACGATCCTAGCATGTCATCGAACGCCCGCTTTGCGCAAGAGGCCAGAGCAAGGGCTACTGCGAGCGACATATGCAACAGCTACCACCCCTGAGCGCTCGACTCATGCATGGCGCACGCCCGGAAGCGGACGATTGACAATATCTGTGCTTTCTGTGTGCGTCCTCGCGACTAACCGGAAGGCCTGAAGGGAGGAGAGGCGCTCAAAAGGGTAACGAGGTCTCCGATGTACTCTATCCTCGCGAACCCGTTGCCTCTCAACGCCAGCTACGGCTACACTTTTAAGGGTTACGAGCATCGACGCAAGATGACGTTGGAGGTAGGTATGAAGATTTCCCTGATAGAGCCCTTAGGAGTCCCTGTCGAGACAATCGAGCGGCTTGCGGCAAACATCAGGGCCGCAGGGCACGAGTTCGTCCACTTTGAGGACAAGACCTCTGATGCGAGCGAGCAGCTCAGGAGAGCCGAGGGATCCGAGGTCGTGATGATCGCCAACAGCCCCTTGCCCGCAGACGTCATCAAAGGGATTGGCACCCTGAAAATGATAGCCGTGGCGTTCACGGGCATAGACCACGTTGGTCTTGACGCCTGCAGGGAGCGCGACATCATGGTGTGCAACTGCGCGGGCTACTCCGACACGGCCGTGTCGGAGCTGGCGGTGGGGCTTGCCATCGACGTGCTCCGCAAGGTCAGGCAGGGCGATCACGCCGCCCGTCACGGGTCTACGTCGGCGGGGCTTGTCGGCAGGGAGATCGCGGGAAAGACCGTGGGCATCGTGGGATGCGGCAAGATCGGTGCCACGACCGCCCGTCTCTTCAAGGCCTTCGGGGCACGCGTCCTCGGGTACTCGCGTCATGTCAACCCCGACGCCGTCTCTGCGGGTGTCGAGTTCACCGCACTGGACACCCTGCTCAGGCAGAGCGACATCGTCTCGATCCACCTACCCCTCAACGAGCAGACACGCAAGAGCTTTGGTGCCTCTCAGATCGCGGCCATGCGGGAGGGAAGCGTGCTTATCAACTGCGCGCGGGGAGCCATTGTGGACAACGAGGCACTCGCGGATGCCCTCGCAAGCGGTCATGTGGCCGGGGCCGGTATCGACGTCTTTGACATGGAACCGCCACTGCCCACTGATTATCCCCTCGTACAAGCGCCGAACCTCATCCTGACCCCACACGTCGGGTTCCTCACCGAGGAGTCCATGGAGAGACGGGCAAAGATAGAGTTCGCCAACGTCGAGGCGTTCTTGAGCGGCACACCGCAAAACGTGTGTGTCCTCTGACGTCCCGCAAAAGACGCTGACGTCAGAGGCGCAGGTGAATCCGACGGGCAGGGGTCTGACGCCTCGTGCCCCTGCCCTTGGATCTGTCGGGCATAAGCCGAGGCATTGAGCCCTCTTGTAGTTGGTCTTTCCCTCCAGACACGCCACCAACAGGGCACAGAAGACATCGGAGTTGACGTTGAGGACGGTGCGGAAGACCCCCATGACCCAGTCGATACCGGCAAAGGTGGCGGGCGTGATGCCCCCTGCGGGAAGCGCCGTCGTGCGGATCACGATTGCCATATACATCAGCGCATGTTAAACTTTCCGATAGGATTTTGTAGATCGTCGAAAGGATACCATGTACTGTCCGGCCTGCGGAGTGGCTCTGCGCGATGGCGCGCGCTTCTGCCCAACATGCGGCGCTCCCGTTCCGACGGGCGTGGCCCCTGGGGGGCAGACGTGGGTACCAAGACCTCACGCTCCTCAACAGACTCAAGTCACTGCCGCCCCGCGCGCCCAGGCGTCCCCTACCCCAGCAGCAAGCGTCGGCACGCGTGCGGCCCACGCGCCCCTGATCCTTTCCAGACTTTCTGTGCGCAGCGAAGCGGTGCTTGAGGTAGTCTGTACACTCGCAATCGCATCTCTCCTAGCCATCTTGACCTTTGCCCCCGGCTTTGTCGTCACCCCCACCTGGGGGAAGCTGGCGTCGGCACGAACGAGCCTCTCCCTCAGCGGTCTGCTTATCCTGCTCTTCTCTGGCTCAGGAACCCAGAACCCCACGATGACCTCGGTCTCAGCCTCAATTCTGATCGCGATCACAACCCTCGGTGCGATCGCAGCTTGGATCGCAACCGGTCTCTTTACGGCCGCAGGACGCCACGAGCGCCCCTCACATGCACTTGCAGTCGCGTTGACGACACTTTCGCTCATCGCGCTACTCGGAACACAGAGTCTGTGGCAACTTGTCTGCCCATGGCTATGTCGCGGTCAGCCCCTTGGACTGGAGCACTTGAGGCTTGATCTGGTAGACAGCCCGAGCTTTCCGCTCACGGCTCCCCTCCTGTCGGCAGCGATCAGCGTGATGGCGGTGGAGGCAATCACGCGAAAGAAGGCCATGGCACAGGAGGGGTCACAGCATCCAGATCGTGAGGCCTGCGCTCAATCGGTCCTATGCGCCCTCGGGCTTGCGCTCTGTGTCACCCTGCTCTGCGGAGTCCCCGTCTTGGCTCAGGTAGACAGGGGATCCTCCCTCTCGCTTACCGGACTCGCCCTCATCATCTACACCTGCGCGTCAGGATGGGTGCCGGGCATCGTCGGAGCAGCCATCGTCATCGCGCTGCTGATGCTTACCCTGACGGTCGGGACCATGCAGGTATCACGGATTGCTCGAGATGAGGTGAGTCGCGCAGGCATGGTGGTCACCTGCATCCTCACGACCCTGTTTGCTCTGTCTGTTGTGACGTATGTCTACCTGGCCAACTCCCCTGGCACTGCGCCAGCGCTCTTACCCCTACCGTTTTACCCAAGCATAGCCATGTGGGTCCTACTCGTGACCGTCATGGCTCTCCCCATGGTAACGACGGCTTGGCATTGCGCGTCTATGGGGGCTCGCACACACACCCACTCTGGCGATGGAGGCGCACAATGAGCACGGCCACAGATGGGCATCGCCCCACTCCCAGACTCGCCTACATCACCCTGCTCGCCCTGGGGATCGTTTTCACAGTCTTGGGGGTAGTCGGCTACATCACCCAATCGCCCGCGCAGGGGCAGAGCCTCCAAGAAACTAGGAGCCCTAAGAGTGCACAGGTAGACGAGGAGAACGGTACGGCGGCTCCAGAGGCAGACGCGCCCGCATCTGACACGTTGGAGGACGCACGAAACCAGTGGTATGCGGAGGCCTACTTTCCCTCCAAGGTCAATGATCACTTTGAGGCCGCCGATGCCCTCGCCATCATCAGGCTCACAATAGGCAGTAAGGTTAACATCAGGGAGGAGGCTGACCTCGAGACCGAGGAATTACACCACTATCGCTTCAGCCAAACCTATGAGGGATTAGACGTACATGCCAGAGGCGTGACGCTCACCGTCACCAAGGACGGTACGGTCATTGGAGCCTCCTCGAATCTCGTAGACGTCCAGGATGTGCCGACGAAGGAGAAGGTCGAGCGCCCAGCTGCCGAAAAAACAGCGCTTGAGCATGTTGCACAGCTATCGGGGCAGCCAAAGGAGGACCTGCGAGCAAGCGGCTCAAAGCTGCTCGTCTACAGCATAGAGACAGAACCGACCCTCAGCTGGCGGTTCATGGTTGAGACGCCCTCAGGTGACTTCGAGACCTTCGTGGACGCCCAGAGCGGCACGGTCATCGCATCACTCAGCACGAAGACGAACGCACAGTCGGAACCTGTCAATGCCACGGGGCAACGGGGCACCACCTACACCCTCGACATCACGGACAACAAGGAGGCATCCAACCTCGATGACAGCGAGCGCAGAATCTCTGTATACACGCTGGGATGGAAGCCCGACATCGACTCGGAGCGCTCAAAGAGCAAGATCGCGACCACATCCTGTATGTCTGGTGTCGATGCCTTGGGCAACCTCGCGGCAACCTACGACTTCTATATAAACTACCTGGGATGGAAGGGCTATGACGGCAGGAATTCCCAACTGAAGGTCTACGTGGAAGCGACAGATACTGAGATGGGCGACAATGCGTACTGGGACGAGAAGAAGAACATCATAGTGTTCACCAGCAGAGAGGGCCAAACCCCCCAGCATTCGTCAGGACTTGACGTCGTCGCACATGAATACACGCATGCCGTCACGCAGTATACCTGTAAGCTCACCGGAGGGAAGACCTCCGCATCTGCCGCCGTCAACGAGGCGCTTTCCGACATACTCGGCGAGGCTACCGAGAAGGCGGTCACCGGAACGTGTGACTGGATGATAGCAGCCGGCTCGCAGGTCAGTGGAGGCACGATACGCCACTTCGATAACGATCAGCGCTACACGAAGGGTGCTGAATGCCATACCAACGCCCTCGTCATCGATCGTATCGCCTATCACATCGGCAACGGCCAAGACAACGTGAGGGGCCATACCAAGGAGCAGACCCGCCTCTTTGACGCCAGCGACCCCCATGACAAGCGTGGGCTCAAGACATACGCACGGCTTTGGCACAATGTCCAACGCATGTTGACCCCAAGCTCGAGCCTCAGACACCTCAGCAGCGTGACCTGCGAGATGGCCAGGCATATGCGCGATACTGGGGAACTCAGCGAGGCACAGTACGATGGGGTCGTGGCTGCCTTCACCCAAGAGGGACTCGCACCCCTTATAAAGAGACCAAGGTCAGCGGCAGAGGGAGAGACGGGCTCGGCGACCGCCCTCGTCTTCGACGTGTCGGGCTCGATGTCCGGGCAGGCTGAGCAGGCCAACCAGAACAAGGGGGCCGACCAGAGCACAGGAAGGGCGACCAAGCTCGACGTCGCCAAGCAGGCTGGTAACGAGCTCGTGAGTCGGGTGGAGAAGATGGATGGCAGGTACCAGAAGCAATTCCTGCTCGGCATCGCCTCATTTGCGCAGAAGGCCAAGAACCTTGCGTTGCCCACGTCCGACCTCAGTATAATCAGGACCGCCATCGAGAGACTCGAAGCGGGCGGCGGAACAAACATCAAAGATGGAATCGAGAAGGGTATCGACCAGGTCAAGAGCTACGACGGTCATCGTGCCATCCTCCTGCTCTCCGACGGCGAGGACACGGCAGGGAACTCCGACAGCGAGATCCTAGCCACGGCAGCCGAGGCAAAGCGAAACGAGATCGTGATATACACGATAGGTCTCGGCGCAGATGACAGCGACCTCGATGGTGAACTACTCCAAGACATCGCCGAGGAGACTGGCGGCACCTACCTCAGGGCCGATCCGAATGACGTGATCTCGCTCATCGCCGGCTTTCTTCATGCCCAGGCGGATACCACGGGAGATATCCTGAGTGAACAGAAGGGGACGCTCTCAAAAGGGCAGACGAGTGATGCGGAGCACTTTGAGATTACCGACAAAGCCGGTGATCTTGACGCACTGCTCTATTGGCCGGGATCGCAGATGCAAACCATACTCGTTGACCCGACAGGAAGGACGATCACCGAGGGCTACCACGGAGCTGAGCTTGACACCCAAACCATCCCCTCTGAGATCACCATCAAGGACCCCTTGCCGGGTATCTGGAGCGTGCAGGTTCACGCCGAGGAAACCTCACAAGACAACGAACCCTACTACTCGCTGGTCTCCTTCCAGGAGGTCGATGGGCCGGCCACTCGTCCGCTTTCCGCGATCGCACGAGCCAGCGCGATCGCTCTGCCAGTTGGTTGCATCCTTGTGGTAGTGTCATTGACGCTGCTGATCACCGGCTCGGGCAGACGGCAGACGAGCGGGGCAGCAGTGACGTAAGCCTTCCTTCTGGTACGGACCAACGAGCACGAGACGCAGGTGCACATGGACGCTGACGACACGAACAGGGGCGCGAACGCAGACAAGGGCGCGTATCGCATCGAACACGACTCCATGGGGGAGGTACGCGTCCCCCAAGACGCGCCCTGGGGCGCCCAGACCCAACGCTCCCTCGAGAACTTTCGCATAGGCACAGAGACCCTACCTCGGGGCATGGTGCGTGCCCTCACCCTCGTGAAGAAGGCCGCCGCCCAGGCCAACGTCGAGCTGGGCGTGCTGGACAGACAGCTGGGGGCCCTCATCGAGGAGGCGGCCGACGAGGTGCTCGCAGGTCTGCACCCAGGCGCCTTCCCCCTCAGGGTGTGGCAGACGGGCTCGGGCACACAATCGAACATGAACGTGAACGAGGTCCTCGCACACGTCGCCAACGGTCTCGCCACAAGGCATGGCGTTTCGCTCGCGCGCCCCGTCCACCCCAACGACCACGTCAACTGCAGCCAGAGCTCAAATGACGTCTTTCCCACCGCACTCCACGTTGCGGCCACACTCGCGATCACAGAGGAGCTCCTGCCTTCAGCCCACAAGCTCGCCTCGACCCTCAGACAGCTCGAGGAAAAGAACGAAGGCATCATCAAGTGCGGGCGCACCCACCTGCAAGACGCGGTGCCCATCGCCTTCTCGCAGGAGATCAGCGGCTGGAGGAGCCTCGTGGAGACCCCCTGCGAACAGCTCGAGGTGACACTGGGGGGACTTGGGCGACTCGCGCTCGGCGGCACCGCCGTCGGCACCGGTCTCAACGCCCCCGCAGGCTTTGACAGCCTCGCGGCAGAGAGGCTCTCTGCGCTCACGAGCCACAGCTTTAGGCCCGCCCCCAACAAGTTTCACGCCCTCACGTCCAAGGACGCCGTCGTGTTCGCGCACGGGGCTGTGAAGGCCCTCGCCTGCAACATGATGAAGGTGGCCAACGACGTGCGCTGGCTTGCCTCGGGTCCCCGTCTGGGCCTTGGGGAGATCAGGATTCCCGCCAACGAGCCCGGGAGCTCCATCATGCCCGGCAAGGTGAATCCCACCCAATGCGAAGCCGTGACAATGGTCGCCGTCCAGGTCATGGGAAACGACGCTGCCATCGGCATCGCGGCCAGCCAAGGCAACTTTGAGCTCAACGTCTTCATGCCCGTGATCGCCTACGACTTCTTGCAAAGCGTACGGCTCCTCGCTGATGCCGTCTCGAGCTTCGACGCCCACTGCGTACGCGGCATCGTCGCCAACAGGGAGCGGATGGAGGCCAACCTACGAAACTCCCTCATGCTCGTGACCTGCCTAAGTCCCCACATAGGCTACGAGCGAGCCGCCAAGGTAGCCCAAAGCGCCTTCGCTGGTGGCACGAGCCTGCGCGAGGCCTGTGTCTCCCTTGGCTTTTTGAGCGGTGAGGCGTTCGACGCGATATGCAAGCCACAGGAGATGGTCTAACAACGGTTGGGGCCGCGAGCTTGGGGCCAGGAACACGCATGGCAGTTAGCCTCATGCGGTTCTACGCGGTCTTCACAAAGAGCAGGTCACGCGCGCGACCATGTTGATCCTCCTATATAATGCTGTTTTCACAGCAACTGACGTTTCGCAATCGAGGGGATTGGCATGCAAGAGCACACCTTTGGGTCTGCGATGGTCATGCCAGCTCAGGGGACGGCGATCTAAGGTGGCGAAGCGCGTGGGTAGCGCGCGCCGCCAGACGAGTGCGAAGACTTCATCTGGCGGCCAACGAAAAAAGCCATCATTGCCATCTCGGCGCGGTAGCCTGCGCTTGGGTCGCTCATCTAGCTCACGCCTCGCAGACCCAAAGAAGGCCAAGGGCAGGCGTGCCCGGCCTCGCCAAACCCTAGGCACCACCGCGACGCAGCGAATGCCAACGGAACGAAGGAGACATCTGCCCCTCGCGCGCCTGCTGACCGTGCTGGGACTCATCATCGTCACCCTGATCACCCTCAAACTCACCGCATTCAGGGACGAGGGCGGCGCCAGCGAAGGCTCGGGCACCCCCTCACTCAAGGGCAAGTCAATGGCAATCGCCGACACGACCACAATGAACCTCTCGCCATACGCTTGGGGAAGTCTCAGCACACAGAATGGCTACCTTGCCTACATCAAGAACGGTGAGCTCCTCTCGAAGCTGGGCGTTGACGTATCGGAACACAACGGCGAGATCGACTGGAGCAGGGTCAAGGGCGCAGGCGTGCGGTTTGCCTACATTCGCGTGGGGTACCGTGGCTCGCATGCGGGAAACGTTGTGGCAGACGCGCGGTTTGCTGAAAACATCGTAGCCGCCAGGCAAGCAGGACTCGCAGTGGGCGTTTACTTTTTCTCGCAGGCAAAGACCGAGGAGGAGGCGCGCGAGGAGGCGGACTTCGCCGCCAAGCGACTTGCGGGCAGCAACGTCGAGTATCCCATCGCCTTTGACATGGAGCCAGATGCAGAGGGCGCCGACCGTATCAGCAAGCTCTCGGGCCGCGAGCTCACCGCCATCGCGACGGCCTTCTGCGAGCAGTGCGAGAAAAACGGTTACCATGCCATCGTCTACGGCAACCGCTACGACCTGTCACAGTACGACCTCAAGCGGCTTGCCGGCTATGGCTTCTGGTACGCCGAATATGGCTCAAAGCCCACGAGCAGCCTGCGCTTTGGCATGTGGCAGTACACCAAGACGGGCAATGTCGACGGCATCGAGCATGAGGTCGACATCGATCTGGACCTCACGGACGCGCTCGCGAGGGAGGACGAGGGCAAGCCTGCCTCCTAGCATGTGCTTTTCGTGGCTCGCATGATGGCCTGACACGGAATGCCCGCTCCGTACCTCCAGTGATCGACCTGTCGTACCTGTCCTCGCAGGGATGGCAGGGATCTTGGCGCGTAGCGCCCCAAAAGCTGCTGGACGCTACGCGTCAAAGGCGCCTGGCCGGTCCGGCGACAAGCCTACAGCAGGCCAAGCCTCACGCAGGCGTTGTAGATGCCGTCGTGCTCGACGTCATCGGTCACGTAGTCGGCCTGCTCCTTGACATCATCGTTGCCGTTGCCCATGGCGACCGACGTCCCCACGACGCCAAACATCGAGAGATCGTTGCCACCATCCCCAAAGGCCACCGCGCTTTCGGAGGCGATCCCGTAGCGTTTGAGCATGCGGCGCACCGCCGTGTGCTTGCCACCGTGGCGTGGAAAGACATCAACGAAGTGCTCGGACCAACGGGTGAGCTTGACGTGTTTGGTCGCGTTGGTGAGGATGTCCGTGTTGCCGGGGGTGATGTAGGCGTTCAGCTGGTAGATGTCGTTATCGAGCGCCTGGGCGACATCAGCCACGGGAAGGGTCGTACCCGCAATCTTTTCGATGGCGCGTACGTGCTCATCATAGCCGCTCACGTAGCATCGGTTCTTCTCCATGAACGTACAATTGTAGAGACCCTGCCTGACTTGGTCTACGACCGTGGCCACATCGTCCTTGTCGAGGCATTCGTCGAAGAAGACCTCGTCGCGCGTGAGGCAGAGCTGTCCGTTGAAGAGGATGAAGGCCTCGAGGTTGTCGATGGAGATCTCGTCGAGTTGGTAGGGAGGCCGTCCCGTCGCCAGAAAGCACTTGACCCCCTTCTTCTTGAGCTCAGAGAGGGCCATGAGGGCCGTCTCGGGAACGCGGTGGGTCTTAAAGGACAGCAACGTACCATCAACGTCGAAGAAGATAGCCTTGATCGTGCTGGGTGTATTCCAAATAGCCATGAGACTTCCTTAGGTCTTTGTGTCATGAATCCGAGCGAGGGGCGCCTCGGATACCGTCTGCGGCCGCATGGCCGCCTCTTGCCAATTCTATCGCACTGAGAGTACCCGTACGGTCATTTCTTGAGGCCCTCGCGCACGGCATGCTCTGTCTCCCATAGTTTTCTAGCTGCGAGGATACCCCTCATTCTTAGGTTCTAACCTAGATTTCAATACATTTTTCAACTAGATGTGGTAGTTTCCCCCTAGCGTGGCACAACAAGTTGTGCCATAGTGGAGAGCGCACGCGTACAATCGAGGTACGACGGGACACACGACAAGTCAGGCAGGGAGTTCCAGGCAATGAAGATCATCAAGCGTAATGGCTCGGAGGTCGCCTTCGACCTTCAGAAGATCATCAACGCCATCAAGGCGGCCAACAAGGAGGTGCCCCCCGACGAGCGCCTGAGCAAGCGCGAGGTCAAGTTCGCCTCCCGTAACGTCAAGGACCAGTGCGCTGCCGCCGGCCACACCGTCACCGTCGAGGAGATCCAAGACCTCGTCGAGGATCAGCTCATGGCCCTCGACCACTTTAGCGTAGCCCGCAAGTACATCATCTACCGCTACGTCCAGAACCTGAAGCGCCATAAGAACACCACCGACGACAAGATCCTCTCGCTCATCGAGTCCAACAACGAGGAGGTCAAACAAGAGAACTCCAACAAAAACCCCAGCGTCGTCTCCGTGCAGCGTGACTACATGGCCGGTGAGGTCTCCAAGGACCTCACGATGCGCGAACTGCTTCCCAGCGAGGTCGTCACAGCTCACGACGAGGGGATCATCCACTTCCACGATGCCGACTACTACGCACAGCACATGCACAACTGCGACCTCGTGAACCTTGAGGACATGCTCCAGAACGGCACCGTGATCTCGGGCACCATGATCGAGAAGCCCCACAGCTTCTCGACGGCCTGCAACATCGCGACGCAGATCATCGCCCAGGTGGCCTCCTGCCAGTACGGCGGCCAGTCCATCTCGCTCGCGCATCTCGCGCCCTTTGTTGACATCAGCCGCAAGAAGATACGCCGTCAGGTCTACGTCGAGCTCGAGACCATTGGCGCCCGCCCCGAAGATCGCGTCATCAACCAGATCGTCGAGAAGCGCCTGCGCGACGAGGTCGCCCGAGGCGTCCAGACCATCCAGTACCAGGTCGTCACCCTCATGACCACCAACGGGCAGGCGCCCTTCATCACCGTGTTCATGTATCTGGGCGAGGCCAAAGGCGAGCAGGAGCGGAGGGATCTTGCGCTCTGCATCGAGGAGATGCTGCGCCAGCGCTACCAAGGTGTCAAGAACGAGGCCGGCGTCTGGATCACGCCTGCCTTTCCCAAGCTCATCTACGTGCTCGAAGAGGACAACGTCCATGAGGACAGCAGATACTTCTACCTCACGAAGCTCGCCGCCAAGTGCACCGCGCGCCGCATGGTGCCCGACTACATCTCAGAGAAGAAGATGCGGGAGTACAAGCTCTCGAAAGGCGAGGTCGCGGGATCGGGTGACGTCTACACCTGCATGGGCTGCCGCTCGTTTTTGACGCCCGACCGCTCGGGCAACGGCTACGACAACGTGGCCAACGCCGGCAACTGGGAGCCGGGCAAGCCCAAGTACTACGGCCGCTTCAACCAGGGCGTCGTGACCATCAACCTGCCTGACGTGGCCCTCTCGTCCGGGCGGGACCCAAACAGGTTCTGGGAGCTCCTCGACGAGCGTCTCGAGCTCTGTCACACGGCCCTGCGCTGCCGCCATGAGCGCCTCAAGGGCACGCTCTCCGACGCCGCTCCCATACTCTGGCAGCACGGGGCTCTCGCCCGTCTCAAGAAGGGAGAGACCATCGACAGGCTGCTCAACGGAGGCTACTCCACGATCAGCCTGGGCTATGCCGGCCTCTACGAGTGCGTGAGGTACATGACTGGTCACAGCCACACCGACAAGGAGGCCACGCCGTTCGCCCTCGCCATCATGCAGCGCATGAACGACAGGTGCAGCGAGTGGAAGGCAGCCGAGGACATCGACTACTCGCTCTACGGGACGCCGCTGGAGTCCACCACCTATAAGTTCGCCAAATGCCTACAGAGGCGCTTCGGCCTCGTCGAGGGCATCAACGATCACGGCTACATCACGAATTCCTACCATGTGAATGTCCGCGAGAACATCGATGCCTTCACGAAGCTCAAGTTCGAGAGCGAGTTCCAGCGCCTCTCCCCCGGCGGCGCCATCTCCTACGTCGAGGTGCCCAACATGCAGGACAACCTCGAGGCCGTTATCAAAGTCATGCAGTACATCTATGAGAACATCATGTACGCCGAGCTCAACACAAAGTGTGACTACTGCCAAACCTGCGGCTACAGCGGGGAGATCCATATCGTCGAGGATGATGGCAAGCTCGTGTGGGAGTGCCCCAACTGCCACAACCGCGATCAGTCCAAGATGAACGTCGCTCGCCGCACCTGTGGCTATATTGGCACCCAATACTGGAACCAGGGACGCACGGAGGAGATCAGGGACCGCGTGCTGCACCTGTAGCGCCTTGGGAGGCGTCGTGTGCCCCACGCGGTCCGCAGCCCGCGTGGGGCAGGAGCTTGGCAGAAGGCAGGCGCAACGAAGCTCCGAGAGGTCCTCATGAACTACTCCGAGATAAAGCACTTCGACATTGCGAATGGTCCCGGCATCAGGACCAGCCTCTTCGTGTCGGGCTGCCGCCTACGCTGCAGGGGCTGCTTCAATGCCGTCGCATGGAGCTTCAGCTCTGGCAGGGAGTTTACCGCCGAGGTGGGTGACGGTATCATACGCTCTGTCCTAAACCCCTTCATGGACGGCATCACTATCCTAGGGGGGGAGCCCACCGAACCCGAGAACCAGGAAGGTCTCGTCGACTTCCTCGAGAGGGCGCGAGTTGCGTTTGGGCCTCGGGGGGAAGGGAGCTCGAAGACGATATGGCTCTTCTCGGGACACACCTGGGACCAGCTCATCGACGGCGGCACCCAGCACGGTCCCTACACCGACCGCATCCTGGCCTGCGTCGACGTCCTCGTGGACGGACCCTTTGTGCAGGAGGAGTACGATATCTCGCTGCGCTTTCGTGGCTCTGCCAACCAGCGCATCATCGACGTGCCAAAGACGCTCGAGAAAGGCGAGGTCGTGTTGTGGCATGATGAGCTCACGCCCGATACCCCGTCCGTCTGGACCAGAGATAGTGCCCCGCAGATTGGCGGGCACTAAGATCTTGGACCCAACTGGGCAAACGTCTCAAAGACGGTACCCCGCAGATTGGCGGGCACTTGCCGTCGGATCCTTGCGACGCCAGGGGCGACGGAGCGATGGGATGTCTCACGAACCTCTCTTTGACCCTGCCGCGTTGAGTAGGTAGAGCTGATGCAGGCCACGCAAGGTCAGCGTATCGTCCACCGCAGCCTCATGAGAGATCAGCCCTGAGATCTCGTGCGCGTAGTCTCCGGTCAGCACGACCGTCGCCTCGCTGGCGATCTCGGCGAACACGCGGTCGAGCAGGCCATCGATACGTGCGACCTCCCCGAAGACGATGCCCGAGAGCATCGCCTCACGCGTTGAGCGACCGATGACCTCCTTGGGCATCTCGATCTCGACCACAGGCAGACGAGCCGTACGCTTACTGAGGGCTCGTGCGCCAAGTGCCAGCCCAGGCGCGATGAGCCCTCCCACAAAGGCTCCCTGCGCATCCATGACCTCTATGTTCATAGTGGTTCCAAAGTCAATGACGACGGCGGGCATCTGGTACCTCTCGCGCATCGCCACGGCGTCGGCGATGCGATCGGGGCCTATCTCCGCCGGGTCGCGATAGTGCATCTTGAGTCCCGTCCTGAGGCCTGGACCCACCACGAACGGACGGGCGTTGCCCGCCCGAGTGAGCGCTGCCTGCCAGGCGGCAACATGGGTGGGAACGACACATGAGAGGATGGCGCCCGACGCCCGCCAGTTACCAAAGAGCTGGTTTAACAAGAGAAACGCCTCATCCGAGGTCAAGTTCCTAGGTGTCGTAAGCTCCCACCGCAGGGACGGGTCGGCTGACGGCGCGCTGGCCACCTCGAAGACGCCTACCACCGTGGTGGTGTTACCTACGTCAACTGCAAGGACTCCCCCAGGGGCAGCAGCCTCCCATTCCGTCCCATCCATTGCCCGTACCTGTGAAGTGCCCACCATGAGATCTCCATCCGTCAAAGTATAGCCACATATCCCTGCTCTCTCCACTACACTGTAGCAAGTTCGCCCCACACGTCCTTGGGAGCGAGCGTCCAGTAACCCGACTTTTCGCCTGACACGCACTGTGGCAGGCAGAGGGAAAGCGGATATACGAAGGAGGACACATGGACGAGAACGGTAGGCGCACACGACTGCGCGACGAGTTGAGCGTGCCTGGATTTGTCATCGGCATCATCGGCTGCGTCATTCTCACTGCCACGTCGGCCTACACGGCGCTCAAGATGGGGGCGCTTCCCTGGCCGACAATCTTTACCTCAGTCACGTCGCTGCTGCTTCTGCGCGCGTTCGGCCGCAGAGACATCGCCGAGGCCAATGTCACGCAGATCGTCATGTCCGCAGGCTCCATGGTGGCGGGAGGTCTTGCCTTCACCATCCCGGGTGTTTGGATGCTCGGACTTCCCGGCAAGGTGAGCTGGTGGGAGATGCTCTTTGTGGCGCTTGCCGGCACGCTGTTGGGCCTCGTGTGCACGGCCCTCATCCGCAGGCGCTTCGTCGATGACTCCACGCTCAGCTATCCCATAGGCACCGCCGCCGCCGAGACCTTGAAGGCTGCGCAGGTAGGCGGCTCAACGGGCATACGGCTCTTTGGCTCGATGGGCCTTGCGGGCCTATGGTGCGTCCTGCGCGACGGCCTGAACGTGCTCCCGCAGTTCTTCTTGCAACTCACCACCCCTGGTGTGAACTTTGCCATCTATAACTCACCCATGCTGCTCTCCATGGGCTATCTGGTGGGCTTCGTGCCCATGTTGTTCTGGCTTGGCGGGGGCGTTGTCGCAAACCTCGGCCTCATCGCCGGCGCCACCGCCGCAGGCGCGTGGTCGGTCGAGGTCGCACAAAAGATAGTCAAGAGCCTCGGCATGGGCCTCATGATGGGCGCAGGCATCGCCGTCGTGCTGAAGGATGTGTTGCCCCAAATCATGGGTATCCGCCACGACCGTGGCAATACCACAGGGGGCAAGCCGGCAGACAACGGACAAGGATCCTCGACCTCGGACTCACACGGTGCTCCCGTAGGGGACAGGGCGCGTTGGGCGTCTGACGTCCGGGGAAAGTCAGACGCGGGCTTTTTGGCGCTCCTTACGGCGCTGGCGGCGCTCACCGCCTGCTTTGGCCTCTCGCTCGGTCCCATCCCCACTGTCATCATCGTCATTCTCTCGTTCGTGACCACTATCATGAGTGCGCAGTCAACAGGACAGACCGGCATCGACCCCATGGAGATCTTTGGCCTTATCGTGCTGCTACTCGTGGCGGCAGTGTCGAACCTCTCGCAGCTCAGCCTCTTCTTCGTAGCGGGCATCATCACCGTGGCCTGCGGCCTTGCCGGTGACGTGATGAGCGACTTCAAGACAGGCTCAATTCTCGGAAACAATCCTCGCACGCTCTGGAAGGCGCAGGCGCTCGGTGCCCTTATCGGCGTCTTTGTTGCGGTAGCGACCATGGTCGCGATCGAGCAGGCCTATGGGCCGGACACCTTCGGACCCAACAGGCCCTTCATCGCCACGCAGGCAAGTGTTGTCGCCACGATGGTCTCGGGCATTCCGAGCGTCCCGGCGTTCATGGTCGGGCTGGTCGCGGGCATCGTGATCTACTGCCTAGGTCTTCCTGCCATGATGGTGGGTCTCGGCGTGTATCTACCCCTCTACATGACGGTCACGGCCTCTCTTGGGGCGGCGATCAAACTTGTTCTCGACAAGCGTGCGGCCCGCCGTAGAAACAGCCTGCGCGATAGTGAGGGAGGAGATCGATCTGTTGATGAGACTCCTGCACAGGATGATGGCATCGTGGTGGCCTCGGGTGTCCTAGGCGGAGAGTCCATTGTGGGCGTCACCATCGCCTTCGTGACGATAGTGAGAAACTTGGGCTAGGAGAGCGCAGGACAAGGCGGGGGTACTGGCTGGCGGCCTCGAGTGTGGCGTGTCGGAACGCTCGGGGCCATCCTTGCAGTGCAACTCTCTGCAAGACGGTGGTGAACCGTACGAGGTCACAGGTTTAGGGACACGTGGCAGTGCACTCGTGAGGCCCAAGACGCTGAGAGCGGCATCATAGGGGCACCGGAACTGGCACCACGGTCGCCCATCAGGACAGCTATAGGCTCTCGAGCAGCATGTAGACCGGTATGGCACCGAAGAAGAGGTAGATGAGGAGGCGGCCCCTCCAGCTCGGGGCAGGATGCGGGAGGGGCATTTTGAGTCCACCCAGACGGTGCCGTGGCGCCTCGTATTGAGTATGTCCACCGGGTCGATGTCCTCCGTCTCGTACACCAGGCCGCGAAACTCGTAGCGCCACGCGTGGGTGGCGATGCGGAGCCCCACCAGGTCATAACTCTCCCCCACCATCTCGCCCGCCACGGGGACCCAGCGCAGCCTGCGCCACATGATGGTCGCGGAGAAGACGAGGGCGAGGGCTGTGTTATAGAAGAGGAAAAGGGGCATGAAGTATCCATGGCCAAGGGGCAGGGAGTACCCATAGTCACCCCCTGCCAGAAGCGGCAGGGCCGGCATCAGGATCATGAACACAAAGTAGCTGAAGAGTAACACGTTATCCATCAGGCAGTCCTCTAAAGTCGCGTCAGCGGGCCCGGAGTAGGGACGGTAGAGGTACATGGTCAGCGACGCCCTGATCCTCAGGCACTCGCCCTAACGCCTCCAGTCGTCGCAGGCAGCTGCGCCGTCACAGGCAGCTGCGCCACACCGATTTTTGGCAACTGGACATAATCTTGGCGTGCATACGGCCAAAGACCATGCTACAGCCGATGCGAAGAGCAGAGAACTCTTTACGATTTCTATAGCATTTTCTCAATCAACACGCCTTGCGACGAGAATCACCGCATGAGACTGATGCAAACTGTACAGATTCTACGACCGACATAAAATTGATGCCAGCGAGACAATGACGCAGGAAGACAATGCACGCGTTCGCACGGTCCCACCCTATGGTGCGGACGAGATGTGGCTGTGAGTATGACACCAGAGCATGTGAAGCCTGTCGTTTTTTACGTGAGATAGATAGCGTCACGTTGACTCAGATCAGAAGTTGCACATCTCACGGAAAGGCGCGTTCTGGAGTTGGTACCTCACGGAAAGGAACACTCTGCGTGACTGCTCACATGCAGAATGCGCCTTTTGGTGAGGTACGCGATCAGAGTGCGGTTTTCCGTGAGGCGTCGGGTAGGCCGGGTCGCAGAATGCGGTTTTCCGTGAGGGTGACGATCCCAGAATGCGCTTTCCCGTGACCCCGGCCTCACAGAGTGCGCTTTTCCGTGAGCCGTCGGGTGCAGAGTGCGCTTTTCCGTGAGGTGACGCCACGTTTGCGCAGGTGAGGAAAAGTGCATTCTACGGAAAAGCGCAGTCTGCGTGCGGGGTGCGACGGAAAAGCGCATTCTACGTGCATGCCCTCACGGAAAGGCGCAGTGTGCGTGGCTGCCCGCACACAGAATGCGCCTTTTGGTGAGGTACGCGGTCAGAGTGCGCTTTTCCATCACGTCCCCAGTCCAGAATGCGCTTTTGCGTAAGGCGTCGGGTAAACCGGGTCGCAGAATGCGGTTTTCCGTGAGGGTGACGATCCCAGAATGCGCTTTTGCGTGAGGCGTCGGGTGAGCCGGGTCGCAGAATGCGCTTTTGCGTGAGGCGACGCCACGTTTGCGCAGGCGAGGAAAAGCGCATTCTACGGAAAAGCGCATTCTGCACCCGGCGCCTCACGGAAAGCGCACTCTGCGTGCTGGAGTCTGGGGCGGTGGTTCCTCACCCCGTGTTCTGCAGGCCGGCTGACACGCCGGACACGGTGCACAAGATCAGGTAGGTGAGACGATCTCGCTCCTCGGGTGTGAGGCTCTCGCCACGTTCGCGAAGTCGCCTGAGCGCCAACACCTGTATGAGGGAGAGCGCATTCACGAACGGCAGCCTGAGCCGAATGACGGGACCAAGGATCCTACGGTTGCCGAGAGGTCGCTCATCACTCGTGATGGCAAGCACCCACCTGAGTGTCAGGCGCAACTCGTCCAGCACCTTCTCTGAGAGGTCCGTGCGCCCGCCAAGCGAGAGATACATCTTGGCCAGCCGCTCATCAGCCTTGGAGAGCGACATCTCAACGTTGTCGATGAAGGTCGTGAAGAGAGGCCACTCCGCATAGGCGTCCCGCAGAAGTCCAAGGTCACCGACACGCTCGCAGGCTGATCCCAGCCCATACCATGCCGCTAGGTTGACGCGCGCCTGCGACCAGGAGAAAATCCAGGGAATCGCACGGAGGTCATCGAGGGACTGGGCGCCAAGGCCGCGCTTAGCTGGGCGGCTACCTATGGGCATGAGGCCAATCTCGGCAAGCGGCGTCACGCTAGAGAACCACTCGACAAAGCCGTCCGTACCCAAAAGATCGAGATAGCGCTCGCGCGAGGCGCTGTCGAGAAGGGCAGCCATGTCCGCATACTTCTTCGTTGACTCACCGTTCACGTATCCTATGGAGGGGGCGCTCTGCAAAAGCGTCGCTCCGGCGACCGACTCGACGTGGCGCAGGGCCAAGGTCGGGTTGCCGTAGCGGGCAAAGATGACCTCACCCTGCTCGGTAAGCTTGAAGTGGCAGTTCACCGACCCCGTGGGCTGCGAGAGGACCGCACGGTTTGCCGGACCGCCTCCGCGTCCCACGGCACCCCCACGACCGTGCATGAGCACAAGGTCAATGTCCATCTTTTCGGCCCAGCGCGCGATGCGCCCCTGGGCACCGTGCAGGACGAGCGTCGCGGCCGTCGGACCCTCGTCCTTGGACGAGTCTGAGTAGCCGAGCATGACCTCGAGCTTGCGTCCCGTCTGCTCGAGACGTTCCCGCACAGGAGGAAGCTTAATGATCTCATCAAGGATGTCCACGGCGTTCTCGAGATCCCGTATCTGCTCGAAGAGGGGAATAACGTCGAGCGTAGGGACGTCCTGCGTATGGGCAAAGGCGAGACACGCCAGCTCATAGACATCGGCGACATTCTGGGCGCTCTGCGTGAACGAGATGATGTAACGACAGGCAGCCCTGGTGCCATTGCGCCTCTGAATGGAACCGATTGCGCGGAAGGTGTCAAGCACCTCGCGGGTCATGGGCTGGAGCTCGCCACGCTCACACCAACGCCCGTGCTCGCGTATGTCCTTAAGGGCACGACTGTGCACGAGCGAGTGCTGGCGAAACTCCATCTCGACGAGGTGGAAGCCGAAGGTCTGTGCCTGCCAGATGAGCTTCTGCACAGGACCATAGGCCGCGCGGACGGCACCTGCCTCGGCAAGCGAGCGCTGAACGCAATAGAGATCTTTAAGGTACTCGTCCGCGTTCGCGTACATGAGATCTGCGGTACGGTCGATCGTGGCACGCAGCCGATGAGACATGATGATCATCGATGCGCGATGGGTCTCGGAGGCCGAGATCGCACGAGCATGGTCGGTCAGAGACTCGCTCATCTCGACCTGGTGGCTCCAGAGGTTGAGCAGTTGGTCTGACGGCCTAGTAGAGCTGGTATCGAGCGTGAGGCTGCTGCCGACCGCGTAGGTGGCATCAGCGAGTTTCTCGAGCACATGCGCACGGTACCTCTCGGCTACCTGCCGCGACAGCTTGGCCGTCACGTTGGGGTTACCGTCACGGTCGGAGCCTATCCAGCTGCCCGGATGGAAGAAGGCAGGACAGACGGGTGGCACGGTGCCGGCCTTGTCGCCCAGCTCCCAGTCATCGAAACGCCGATAAACCTCAGGAATCATATCAAAGAGCGTATGGTCAAAGATATCGATGACGGTCTCGGCCTCCTGGACGGGAGTCGGCTTCTTGATGGCGATGGGAGAAGTGCGCAAAAGGGCGTCTATCTCTTGGAGCATCCGGCGCTCGTTCTCGGCAAGCGCGATACCACTTGCCTGGGCCCGCTCCTCGAGCAGGGCCGAGATACGCCGAATCTTGCCTTCGACGGCCTTGCGGCGCGCCTCGGTGGGATGCGCGGTGAAGACGGGATGAAACTCCAGGCGACCGAGGAGCGCGCTGGCCTCGTCCTGTCCGCATTCCTCCACGAGTCGACGATAGGCAACCGTGATGTCGTTGACCGGATCCTCATCGGCGATCGTGGGAACGGCGGCCTCGCGTGCACGCAGTGAGCGGACACGATAGTCCTCCTCACAGATATTAGCGAGGTGGAAGAAGGCGGCGAAGGCACGCGCCAGCATGACCGCCGACTCGACGTCAAGCGTCTCGATGATAGCGGAGGCGTCTTTGAAGGCCCCCTCATCCGCGTCGCCATCTGCCCTGGCGTTGACCGTGATCGAGTCGGCAAGCAGCTGGTCGAAGGCCTTGCGCAGCTTAGGGTCGAACTCCGCAAGGACCGTACGCACCAGGCGCAAAAAGAGCGCGAGGTTCTCCTTGAGCTCATCCGGTATATCCACGACCGAGACCGTGGAGCGCGCGACGATCTGCTCGAGTTCCCTCTCGCCAAGACTGCTATTGGCCACCTTGGCGGCTATCTCATCCTTCAGCTGGTCGATCTCTGACACGACATCCCTCCTGTCGCTGCAAGTACGCACAAGATGCGCCGTTTACCTTAGCCAATAGGAGCGTTTCTTGCTAGCCTGTCACGGTTGAAAGACCCAATCTCCATGCACGGGCGTGCGCGAAAAGACCGTGAGCGTACCCGATGAGGGCTAAAATGGCAGATCGAGAGAAGGACGAAAGCAGGAGTGTGAGCATGCCAGGTTTATTTAAGAGAAGCGCGAGAGACGCCGTGCGGACGACCAACGGACGGGTGCGAAACGCGCGAGCGGCCCAAGACGAGAACCGAGCTCGACCGCCCATGGTCGTCCGCCTTGCCAACCAGTGGTGGGATCGGCTCATTGGGGCCGTGTTCTCCGGTTCGCTCGCCAACCAGACCGCTCGCTACGCGGCACACCGAACCACACGGGACTACGTCTTCAACAGCGTGGGCTTTGGCGTGTGGGGCTTTCTCTTTCCGCTGCTCACGATGGTCGCGTCACAGCTCGTCGGCACCGAGGGGGCCGGCATGTTCTCGATGGCCTTCGTCTATGCGAACCTGATCCAGTTCGTAGGCATGTATGGGGTGCGCACCTACCAGGTCTCGGACGTCGACGAGATGGACTCCTTTGGCGCCTACCAGATACAGCGAGTACTCACTTGCATCCTCATGGTGGGCGTGGGGTACCTGTATTGCTCGCTTCGTGGCTACGCCGGCGAACTGCTCTGGATCTGCTTTGGCACCTTCGCCTTCCGCACCGTAGACTCGCTCGCCGACGTCTACGAGGGGCGCCTGCAGCAGCAGGACAAGCTTTGGCTGGGTGGTGCGTCACAGGTGCTACGCTGCGTCCTCGCGATCATCACCTTCTCTGTCGCACTGCTCGCCACCAGGTCCGTCTCGCTTGCCTGCATCGGCATGGCTATCGCGGCAACACTTTCACTCGTGCTCTTCACGATCCCGCTCACCTACTTCGAGACGGAACGCTCACGTGGCTGGGAGCTGCTCGAGATCAGGGAGATCTTCGTCGAGTGCTTCCCGACCTTCTTGGCGACCTTTCTCTTCTCCCTCATCGAGACGGTTCCCAAGTTCGCCATGGAGGGGACACTGCCCTACGACTACCAACTCTACTTCAACACGATCTACTTCTCGGCACAGGGCATCACGATGGCGGTAGGGCTTGTCTACAAGCCACAGCTTGTGAGACTTGCGAACATCTGGTCAAATCCTAGCCACAGAAAGCGCTTCGACCTCATCATACTTGCCATAACCGGCGTAGCCGCGCTCATCACAGCAGCGATGTTCGCCTTCAACGCAACTGTCGGTGTAGCGCTGTTGAGTCTGCTCTACGGCACGGACTTCGAGGCGTACCGCACACAGCTCTACCTCATGACCATAGCGGGCGGCATGACGGCCGTGATTGACTTTTTGTACCAGATCATCACGGTGCTGCGTCGCCAAGAGACGGCGACGCGCATCTACCTCATTGCCTTTGGCGTCGCGGGCGTTCTCAGCATCACACTCGTCACGACCATCGGGTTCGACGGGGCGGTCTATGCCTACCTGCTCTCGATGGCAGCGCTCTTCGTGATGCTCGTCGTACAGTATGTGATGATTCGCAAGAATGGCTAGCCTGTCGACACTATAGGTTGAACAAAAACATTAAATGGACCTTCCCGACGTGTGAGAGAACGTTACTTCATGTGGGTATGAAAGTCATGAGGTATCAATCGTGCATGGGCATGAGTACCAATCACGAGACAAAGGAGGTTTACATGGTAAGTATCTATGACTTCACCGTACGGGACCGCGAGGGCAAAGACGTCTCGCTCGCCGACTACAAGGGCAAGGTCCTGATAATCGTCAACACGGCAACCGAGTGTGGCTTCACTCCCACCTACGCCGACCTACAGAAGCTCTATGAGAGGGACAAAGACAAGGACCTCGAGATCCTCGACTTTCCCTGCAATCAGTTTGGCCAGCAGGCCCCTGGGACTGCCGATGAGATCCACAGCTTCTGCACGGGTCGCTTTGGCGTCACCTTTCCGCAGTTTGGCAAGGTTGAAGTCAACGGCGAAGGGGCAGATCCCCTCTTCCAGTGGCTCAAGAAGCAGAAGGGGTTCACGGGCTTTGACCCCACGCACAGGATCACGCCGATCCTGACAGGCATCCTCGATAAGGCCGACCCTAATTGGAGGCTCACGCCAGACATCAAATGGAACTTCACCAAGTTCCTCATCGATAGGGCGGGCAACGTCGTCAGACGCTTCGAGCCTACGGCCGACGTCGATGCCGTCGTCAGGCCTGCGGTGGAGGAGCTGCTCTAGCGCAGGGTTCCGGTAGCGGCCTTTGCGTTCGTACGTTAGTGCCCCAGAATCTCTGGGGCACGTGCAAAAAGACCTTATCTGGGCAAATGCAACTCTGATAGTGCCCCGCAGATTCTGGGGCACGTTCGAGGTACCGCCACGGAGGGTACCGCCAGAAGGTACGTTTGAGGTGCCGCCCGAGAAGAGAGACCCCGGCAGGTGGCCGGGGTCTCTTATGAGTGAATGTCATGAAAGCTTGGGTCTACTCTAGAGCTTCCTACTCAAGCTTCTCGTCACCGTCGCCCCTCTCGACCTGGGAGAGAAGGTCCTGTAGCGACCCCAGGTCCTCATTGATGACCTGATCACCACTTTTGATGTCGCTGCCACCGATAAGTTCATCATCGGAGCTGTGCGTGGGGGGAACGGCGGACCCAAGCATGATGTCGTTACCTGCGTCAGGCGAGAACACCATGTTCAAAAGTTGAGAGAGGTCCTCGCTGTCCGCCTCATCCTCATCGGGCTCGAGGATGAAGAGGAGGTTATGGGCTTCGAGACCGTCACGCAGCTCCTCGATTGCCTTTGCACCGATGCCGTCGATGCGCAGCAGGTCATCCTCGGTCTTGCCGATGAGGTCCCCTACGGTCTCGATGCCGACCTCGCTGAACTTGTTGGTCCAGCGCTGCGACACCTCAAGGTCGTCGTACAGGTAGAGCTTGGCCTCGTCGTTGGTGAGGGTGCGGCCGTTCTTGGAGTAACCACCATACCCAAAGTCGCCGTCGATCCACTCGGCCTTCTTGGGAAGCTGCTCCTCGACGTCCTTGAGGAAGTCTGGGGCGGACTCGGGCAGCGGTTTCGTGTCGGCCTTCGCCGCTATGGTCAGCTTGTTGCCGTTATAGGTGAGCTCGACGTCGTCATAGGCTCGAAGGCCCGTGCCGGCCGGGATCTTCTTGCCGACGATAACGTTGGACTTGAGATCCAAAAGGTGGTCCACCTCACCCTTGATGGCACTCTCGGTGAGGACGCCGGCGGTACGGATGAACGACGCGCTCGAGAGCCACGAGTCGATGGAGCTCGCGACCTTAAGGGTTCCGAGGATGACCGGCTCAGCCTCGGGGGGAGCGCCTCCGGCAAGCGTGATGTTGCGGACCGTGTCGGCGAAGGCATAGCGATCGACGTACTGGCCGAGTAGGTAGGTGGAGTCACCGGGGTTCGTGACCTGAACGCGACGAAGCATCTGGCGGGCTATGACCTCGATGTGCTTGTCGTTGAGCTCGACGCCCTGGGAGGTGTAGACGTTCTTGACCGACCTCACGAAGGTGTGCATCGTGGACTCAATGCCCGTGAGCTTGCGGAGCTTGCGGAAGTTCACGAAGCCCTCGGTGAGCTGGTCGCCGGCGCTCACCTCCACCTCCTGGTCATTCTCGACGGCCTCCTTGATGGCCGGTGTGAACGAGACGGAGGCCGGCACCTGCCACTCGGCGAGGATGCGGCTGTGGTCCTCAGGATAGAGGATGCGCAGCGTCTTCTCGGCCTGCTCGGTCGTGACCTGCAGCACACCCGTATAGGGGGCGAGATCCGCCTCGCGTCCCAGTATCTTCTCGTTGACGTTGCCGACGACGTCGAACATGCGCGCGACAGTCGGCAGGCCCTGCGTGATGTCGCTCGCGCCGGCGACGCCGCCCGAGTGGATCGTCCGCATCGTGAGCTGGGTTCCGGGCTCACCGATGGACTGTGCGGCGATGATGCCCACCGAGGTACCGATGCTGACGGGACGCCTCGTGGAGAGGTCCCAGCCGTAGCACTTCTGGCAGACCCCGTACTTTGAACGGCAGGTGAGCAGGGCCCTGAGCTCGACCTTCTCGATGCCGTGTTCAAGCAAGAGATCGATGTCGGCCTCGGAGCCAATGTAGTTATCCTTGGCGATGAGGACCTCACCGGTCTTTGGGTCGATGACATCGCTCAGGACGCAGCGTCCGACGAGATCGATGTTCTTCACACGCTTCTTGTCCTCGACCTTGATGAGCTCGTAGGTCACGCCCTCGTCGGTCTCGCAGTCCTCCTCGCGCACGATGACGTCCTGTGCCACATCGACAAGACGTCGGGTAAGGTAACCGGAGTCAGAGGTGTGGGAGGCCGTATCCACGAGACCCTTGCGTGCGCCGTAGGTCGAGATGAAGTATTCAAGGGGCTGCAGACCCTCGCGGAAGTTTGCCTTGATGGGCAAATCGATCGTGTCACCCGACATGTCGGCCATGAGGCCGCGCATGCCCGCGAGCTGACGCAGCTGCGTCTTGGAGCCACGCGCTCCCGAGTCAGCCATCATGAAGATGGGGTTTTCCTCGCTAAAGCCCGTGAGCATCTTCTCGCCCAAGGTGTCGGCACAGTCCGTCCAGACCTTGACGACCTCGCCGTGACGCTCGATCTCGGAGAGACGGCCCTTCTCGTAGAGACCGTTGATGCGATCGACCTTGTTCTGGGCCTCATCAATGAGCTCGGGCTTGTCTTTGGGGATGGCCGCGTCCCACACGGAGACGGACAGCCCCGCCACGGTCGCGTAATGAAAGCCCGTCTGCTTGATGGCGTCGAGAATGGTCTCTATCCGGGCGGTGCTGTAGCGATCGCAGCAGTCGTTGACCAGCCTCGAGATATCCCCCTTGGACATCTTGTAGTTGATGAAGGGATAATTCGTGGGCAGGCAGTGACGGTTGAGGATGATGCGGCCGGCCGTCGTCACAAAGCGGACGGGCCGCTCGGTGACATCGTAGTCATGCTGCTCGACCCGCTTGCCACCGGCTTCGCCCGTGTCCTCCATCACACGGAAGTACTTCCTGCCGCCCACCTCGACGTTGGCATCCTTGGCACTCACGCGCACACTGATCTTGGCCTGGATGTCTAGCGGGTTATGCGACGAGACGTCGGCCTGCCGACCCTCGTCGACGCTGCACTCATAGGCGTGCAGGGCGTCAGCAAGGCTCGAGAAAACGCGCCCCTCACCCACGACGCCATCCTTGGCCGTCGTCAGGAAGTAGGTGCCTATGACCATGTCCTGCGAGGGAACGGTAAGCACCTTGCCGGACGCGGGCGAGCGAAGGTTGTTGATCGAGAGCATCAGCACGCGGGCCTCGGTCTGTGCCTCGGTTGAGAGGGGCACGTGAGCCGACATCTGGTCGCCGTCGAAGTCCGCGTTGAAGGGCGCGCAGACGAGCGGATGCAGGTGGATGGCCTCACCGTCCACGAGGACGGGCTCGAAGGCCTGGATGGACAGGCGGTGCAGCGTCGGTGCGCGGTTCAGGAGCACCAGGCGGCCCTTGATGACCTCGTCGAGGACATCCCAGACCTCGGGGGCACGTCGATCGATGGCGCGCTTGGCGGCCTTGATGTTGTCTATCTTGAGCTTGCCGATCTCCTGGAGGTCGACGAGGCGACGCATGACGAAGGGCTTGAAGAGCTCGAGCGCCATGGAGGAGGGCAGGCCGCACTGGTGCAGTTTGAGCGTGGGATCGACGACGATGACCGAGCGGCCCGAGTAGTCGACGCGCTTGCCGAGCAGGTTCTGGCGGAAACGCCCCTGCTTACCCTTGAGGGACTCGGCGAGCGACTTCAGGGTGCGCCCGCCGCGCCCCGTGACGGCACGGCCCCGGCGCCCGTTGTCGAAGAGGGCATCCACGGACTCCTGCAGCATGCGCTTCTCGTTGTTGACGATGATCGCGGGAGCGTCAAGGTCGAGCAGGCGCTTGAGGCGGTTATTGCGGTTGATGACGCGGCGGTAGAGGTCATTGAGGTCTGAGGTGGCAAAACGACCACCGTCGAGCGGCACCATGGGACGCAGATCGGGTGGGATCACGGGAATGACGTCCAAGATCATGTCAGCCGGATCATTGCCGCCCTTGAGGAAGGCGTCCACGATCTCAAGACGCTTGACGGCCTTCTCCTTTCGCTGCTTCTGAGCCTCCTCCGAGACGACGGTGGCGCGCAGCTCCTCCGCCTCTTTGTCGAGATCAACGCTGCGCAGAAGCTCGCGCACGGCCTCGGCGCCCATGCCGCCCTTGAAGTAGATGGCGTAATAGCGCCTCATCTCGGTGAAGAGACTCTCGTCCGAGATGAGCTCGCCCTCCTCGAGCTGCATGAACTTGTTGAAGGCCTCCTTGCGAAGCTGCTTCTCCTCCTCGTACTCCTCCCTGAGGTCGGCGATGCCCATGCTGATCTCGTCAGCAGAGAGGGGTTCTATGCCCTCGGCCTCGGAGGCCTCGCCCTGGGCCTTGAGACGCTCGATCTCGTCGTCACGCTCGGCATCGAGCTCCTCGATGTCGGCTGCCAGCTCCTCCTTGAGGGTCTCGGCATCGACCTCACGGGCCTCTGCGTCCACGGAGGTGATCACGTAACTTGCGAAGTAGAGGATCTTCTCGAGGTCCTTGGTCTTGATATCCAGAAGGCGCGAGAGCGGGAAGCTCGTGGGGCTCTTGAAGTACCAGATATGGCTCACGGGAGCGGCGAGCTCGATGTGGCCCATGCGCTCACGACGCACCTTGGCGCTCGTAACCTCAACGCCACAGCGCTCACAGACGATGCCCTTGAAGCGAATACCCTTGTACTTGCCGCAGGAGCACTCCCAGTCCTTGGAGGGACCAAAGATCTTCTCGCAGAAGAGACCGTCCTTCTCGGGCTTTAGCGTACGGTAGTTAATGGTCTCGGGCTTCTTGACCTCACCTCTGGACCACTTGCGAATCTCGTCGGAGGATGCAAGCGAAATCTTGATCGCGTCGAAATCGGTGGAATCGAAATCTGCCACGTTCGCTACTCCTTATCATCATCGGTGGCGATGGCCAGGATCTCATCGGCCACGTCACCCACGAGGTCGTCCACGCTCTCTGCAGATGAGAGGACCTCCACACTATCCTGGGGGGCCTCCTCTGCGGCGGGGACGCTGTTTGGGTTCTTGTACTTGATGGGCTTGATGTCCAGGGCAAGCGAGCGGATCTCCTTGACGAGCACCTTGAAGGACTCCGGGATGCCAGGCGCAGGGACGTTCTCGCCCTTGACGATGGCCTCGTAGGTCTTCACGCGCCCGTTGGTGTCGTCCGACTTGACCGTGAGGATCTCCTGCAGGACATTGGAGGCACCGTAGGCATAGAGGGCCCAGACCTCCATCTCGCCAAAGCGCTGGCCACCAAACTGCGCCTTGCCACCGAGCGGCTGCTGGGTGACGAGGCTGTACGGACCGGTCGAGCGTGCGTGGATCTTATCGTCCACCATATGGCCAAGCTTGAGGATGTAGCTCGTGCCCACCGTGATGGGGTTCTTAAAAGGCTCGCCGGTGCGCCCGTCATAGAGGATGGTCTTGCCCTCGTGGAGCTGCGGGACGAACTCCTTTCTCATGTGCTCGCCAAAGTCACGCCTCGCCCTATTCATCATGTTGATGTTGGTGCGGCGCAGCGCCTCAGCCACCTCTTTGTCGGTAGCACCGTCAAAGAGTGGTGTGGCGACAAGCATGTCCCCCTCGACGACCCTATCGGAATTGTCGTCCTCGGTGTCCCAGCCATGAGCTGCAGCCCAGCCGAGGTGGCACTCCATGAGCTGCCCCACGTTCATGCGGGAGGGGACGCCCAGGGGATCGAGTAGGACGTCAACAGGGGTGCCGTCGACCATGTAGGGCATGTCCTCGACAGGTAGGACCTTGCAGACGACGCCCTTGTTGCCGTGGCGCCCGGCGACCTTGTCACCCTGCTGGATCTTGCGACGCTGGGCGACGAAGACACGGATCTGGTCGTTGGTACCCGGCGAGAGCTTTGCGCCCGCATCGCGGCTAAAGTGCACGACGTCGACGACGCGACCGTAGGCGCCATGGGGCATCCTCAGCGAGGTATCGCGCACGTCATGCGCCTTTGCGCCAAAGATGGCCCTGAGCAGCCTCTCCTCGGCGGTGAGTGCCGTCTCGCCCTTGGGCGTGACCTTGCCCACCAGGATGTCGCCAGGCCCGACCTCGGCGCCGATGCGGATGATGCCCTCATCATCGAGGTTGGCGAGCATCTCCTCGGACTGGTTGGGGATCTCGCGCGTGATCTCCTCGGGGCCGAGCTTGGTGTCACGTGCCTCGATCTCGTGCTTCGAGATGTTGATGGACGTCAGCAGATCCTCCTGAACGACACGCTCGGAGACGATGATGCCGTCCTCGTAGTTGTAGCCCTCCCAAGGCATGTAGGCCACGGTAAGGTTAGCTCCCAAGGCGAGCTCGCCGTGGTCGACGGACGTGCAGTCTGTGAGGGCCTCGCCCATCTGGACCTTTTGGCCCAGACATACCACCGGGCGGTGGTTGATGCAGGTACTCTGGTTGGAGCGCTCGTACTTGGGAAGGTCGTAGCGCTCTGACTCTCCGGTCTTGTCCGAGGTCACGACCACGTGCGAGGCATCGACCTCGGTCACGGTGCCAGCCTCGTGGGCACAGATGAGCTCGCCGGAGTCATGGGCGGCTGCACGCTCGAGGCCTGTACCGACCAAGGGCGCATGGCTCCTGATCAAAGGCACGGCCTGGCGCTGCATGTTGGCACCCATGAGGGTGCGCTTCGCGTCATCGTGCTCGAGGAAGGGGATGAGGTTGGCCGCGACGGAGAGGAGCTGCCTGGGCGAGACGTCCATGTAGTCGACCTCCGCGACGTCAACCTGCGCAGGTGCGCCAAAGCTGCCGTCGAAGTTCTTGGTGCGCGCGATGACGTAGTCGGCCTGGACGGTCTCGCCCTCGGTGTTGGTGCGCACGAAGCGACCGGTCGCAGGATCGACGGGCGTCGTCGCGGGAGCGATGACGTGGCTCTCCTCCTCGTCGGCGGTCATCCAGTCGATTGTGTCGGTCACGACGCCCGCCTCGACGCGACGGTACGGCGTCTCGATGAAGCCATACCTGTTCACGTGCGCATAGAGCGCCAGAGAGCCGATGAGGCCGATGTTGGGACCCTCGGGCGTCTCGATGGGGCACATGCGCGAGTAGTGCGAGTTGTGGACGTCACGGACGGCCGTCGGCACGTTGGTACGACGGCTGGAACCGGACTTGTGGCCGGCGAGGCCGCCGGGACCGAGAGCAGAGAGGCGACGCTTGTGCGTGAGGCCCGAGAGCGGGTTGGCCTGGTCCATGAACTGCGAGAGTTGCGAGGAGCCGAAGAACTCCTTGATGGCAGCGTCAATCGGCCGGATGTTGATGAGCGAGTTGGGCGTGATGTCATCGGGGTCCTGCGAGACCATGCGCTCGCGGATGACACGCTCCATGCGACTCATGCCAATGCGGAACTGGTTCTGCACGAGCTCGCCCACCGTCCGGACACGACGGTTGCCAAAGTGGTCGATGTCATCGACGGTCTTGGTCGGGTCGCCATCGTGCAGCGCGAGCAGGTAGCGAAGGGCGCTCACGATGTCCTCACTCGTAAGGACGCGCTCGGTCGCGTCGATGTCAAGGCCAAGCTTCTTGTTTATCTTATAACGGCCGACCTTGGCAAGGTCATAGCGCTGGCTGCTGAAGTACATGCCGTCGAGGAGCGCGGCGGCGTTGTCCCTCGTGGGCGGCTCACCCGGGCGCTGACGACGGTAGATCTCCAGGAGGGCGTCGTCACGATTGGTCGCGACGTCGCGCTCGATGGTCGAGCGTACGACCTCGGAGTCACCCAGAAGGTTTAGTATCTCGTCATCGCTCTCGGCGATGCCTAGGGCCCTCAGGAGTACCGTCGCGCTCTGGCGACGCTTGCGGTCAATAGAGACCACAAGATGGCCGTGCTTGTCAACCTCAAACTCGAGCCACGCGCCACGGGCGGGGATGAACTGCACGCGGCAGACCTCAACGCCATTGTCCAGCTCCCTGGCAAAGTACACGCCGGGAGAGCGGACGAGCTGCGATACGACGACGCGCTCGATACCCTTGATGATGAAGGTACCACGGTCGGTCATGAGCGGAAAATCGCCCATGAAGACGAGCTGCTCCTTCATCTCGCCAGTCGACTTGTTGACAAAGCGCACGCCAACGAGCATCGGCGCCTTGTACGTGAAGTCCTTGGCGACACAGCTGGCGATGGACTCGGGCGGCTCGCCAAACATGTGGTCGCCAAAGGTGACCTCCATGGTCTTGGTGGCATCCTCGATGGGCGAGAACTCGGCGAAGGACTCTGACAAGCCCTCTCCCATGAAGCGCTCGAAGGATTCCTTCTGAACGGAGATGAGGTTGGGAAGTTCCATCGTCGGTGGAATCTTGCTGAAGCTAATGCGCTCACGCTGCATCTTTGGGGCGACATTGGAAGACGTTGCGGTAGGCACCGGGCACTTCCTTCCTTACATGAAACAAGGCGGCAGTTTGGCAGTAGTGCAGCGTACTAGAATAACAAAGCATGCACGCTTGGTCAAACAGCGATTCCCCCACAGTCTCATGGCTGGTCTCCAAGAGGTGCATACTGCCTCTACCTGCACGTCATCGATTTTAATTGTGAGCATCGTGTGGTGTTCCACACGATTCGACCGCAGACGAAGGGCCGAGTCCGAGGACCCGGCCCCAGGGACCCTGGTGTGCCAGGGCCCGTGCGAATGCGTACGCAAGCTACTTGAGGGTGACCTCGGCACCAGCCTCCTCGAGCTGCTTCTTGGCGGCCTCGGCGTCCTCCTTCTTGGCCCCCTCGATGATGACCTTGGGAGCAGCCTCGACGGCATCCTTGGCCTCCTTCAGACCATAGGAGGTCAGGGCGCGGACGACCTTGATGACGGCGATCTTGTTGGAACCGAACGAGGTCAGCTCGACGTCGAAGTTGGTCTTCTCCTCGGCAGGTGCCGCGTCGGCGGCCGCCGGGGCGGCGGCTACGGCGACGGGTGCGGCGGCCGAGACGCCAAAGACGTCCTCCAGCTCATGGACGAGCTCAGAAAGCTCGAGGGCGGGCATCTCCTTGAGGGCCTCAATGATCTCTTCCTTGGTGACAGCCATGTCAATTCTCCTTCATGGGGCAACTTCCTTGGGTACCCCTGGTAGTCTCGAACAAACGGTGGTGCGGGCTTAAAACTCGACGTGCCCGCAGTGGGTCTATGCGGCGCTCTTTTGCTCCGCAAGCGCGTCGAGCGCCGTGACCAGGCCACGGGCAGGACCGGCCGCAACGGATACGATACCCCTGAGCGGGCTTGCGACGACATAGACCAGCTGAGCCATGAGCTCCTCGCGGCTCGCGAGATCCGCGTAGGCCCTTGCGTCCTCTGCAGAGAGGGCGTTGCCATCGGCGATACCGCCAACCCATTCGATCTTTCGCAGGCTCTCCGACTGCTTCTTGATGACCTTCGCAGCATCGACGGGATCCTTCTCGAAGAAGACATAGGCGCAGGTCCCCTCGAGGTTTTCGATCTCGGGTAGCTGGGCGTTCTTGAGGGCGATCTTGACGATGTTGTTCTTGTACACCTTCATGTGAGCGCCGGCCTCGGTGAGGGCACGGCGAAGCCCCTGGGTCTCCTTGACGGAAAGGCCCCGATAGTCGATCACAAAGACCCCCTTGGAGTTGTCCAGTGACTCGCTGACCTTCTCGAGCATCGCGACGTTGTTCTTGTTTGGCATGTGGTACACCTCCTTCGCACGCTGTCGGGCACGCGCCGCCGACGCGGCGGGCCCTCACATAGCAAGGACCCCGCTCGGGCAGAAGCCAAAGCGGGGTCCTCGAGATACGTTAGCTCTGAGACCACCTCGGCAGGCGGGCTTCCCCTTTAAGCCTTACGGCACCGGCTGTCTTTGGCAGCGGACGTGCAGTGTTTCAAACAGCTCTTTCGAGCTTCCCTAGTATCGCAGCAGCTGCCCTCCTCGTCAAGAGACCGCAGCGGCGTACGCTATGCCGTCATGAAGTCACGGGTGACGGCGGGATCTATCTTGATACCAGGGCCCATCGTCGAAGATACGGCGACAGACTTAACATAGCGGCCCTTTGCGGTGGAGGGCCTCACCCTCAAAAGCTCGGAAAAGAGGGTGCCGTAGTTCTCGGCGAGCTGCTCGGCTGTGAAGGAGACCTTGCCCACCGGAACGTGGCAGATGCCATAGCGGTCGGCGCGGTACTCGACCCGCCCAGCCTTGAGCTCGCCGACCATCTTCTCGACGTCCATCGTGACGGTACCGAGCTTGGGGTTGGGCATGAGACCGCGGGGGCCGAGGATACGGCCAAGACGCCCGACCTTACCCATGAGGTTGGGCGTAGCGATGACCGCGTCGAAGTTGATGGTGCCTTGCTGGATCTCGGCGATGAGGTCATCGGAACCCACGATGTCAGCGCCGGCAGATTTGGCTTCCTCGGCCTTGGCGCCCTCGGCAAAGACCGCGACGCGAACGCTCTTGCCGGTGCCGTTAGGCAGGCTAATAGAGCCGCGGACGTTCTGGTCGGCCTTGCGGGTGTCGACGCCGAGGCGGACGGAGACCTCGACGGTCTCGTCGAACTTCGCGGCGGAGAGCTCCTTGACGAGGCGCATCGCCGCAAGCGGGCTGTAGTGCGTGCCCCTCTCGACCTTGGCTGCGGCCGCATTGTACTTCTTTCCGTGCTTTGGCATAGCTTCTTACCTCCTGTAGGCAGGTGCGAGGTCAGACGGGCCTGTGCCCTCCCTCGATGTCTGGGTTCACTGCGCGATCGTCACGCCCATGGAGCGGGCGGTGCCCGCCACGATCTTCTTGGCCGCCTCGATGTCATTGGCGTTGAGGTCCGGCATCTTGATCTCGGCGATCTTGGTCAGCTGCTCTTGGGAGAGCTCACCCACCTTGTCACGCTGAGGAACGCCCGAGCCGCTCTTGAGCTTAAGCTCCTTCTTGATGAGCTGGGCGGCAGGGGGGGTCTTGGTGATGAAATCAAAGCTGCGATCCTCATAGACGCTGATCTCGACCGGAATGATGTCGCCGGCCTTGTCCTGCGTGGCGGCATTGAAAGCCTGGCAGAACTGCATGATATTGACCTGGGCGGCACCGAGGGCCGGCCCGACGGGAGGGGCAGGGTTGGCCTGGCCGGCGGGGATCTGGAGCTTTATGAAGTGGGCGACCTTCTTTGCGGGCATAGTGTCTTCTCCTTGACTGTGCGTTTACCTCTATGTGACGCAGCCCCGAGAAGCAATCCTCACCGATACGGGACTGGCGCGAACTCCTTGGACGGCGCTACTTGAGCCTCGTACTCACCTGGTCAAGCGTAAGCTCGACGGGTGTCTCGCGCCCAAAGATCGCGAGCATGACCTTTACCTTACCTGACTCGAGCATGACCTCAGAGACCTCACCCGTGAAGTCTGCCAGAGGGCCGCTCACGACCTTGACCGGCATGCCGGGCTCGAGACTCGTGGTCACAGTCGCACGCTTTGTCTCCGCAGACTGCGAGTCGCGACCACGACCCATGAGCTTGTTGAACTCACTGCGACGCAGGGGCACGGGATTGCCCTCGGAACCCACGAAGCCTGTGACACCTGCCGTGTTGCGCACGACACTCCAGGTCTCGTCATCGAGCTCCATGCGGACAAGGACGTAGCCCGGAAAGACCTTGACCTCTCTGGTCTCACGCTTGCCACCATCTTTGATCTCGGTGACCTCCTCGGTCGGGATCTGGATGTCTACTATCCTGTCCTCCATGCCGTAGGTCTCGATGCGCTGATTGAGGTCCGTCTTGACCCTGTTCTCGTAGCCCGAGTAGGTATGGATCACGTACCAACGCTTAGCCATCACCTACCCCCTCAGCCCGGTGTAGAGCCTGAACAGGTTGACGAAGCCAAGGTCAACAATATACACGACCACACCGACGACGATGAGCATAACGATGGCTGCCACCGAGTAGTTAATGAGCTCTGGTCGACTTGGCCACTGCACACGCCGAAGCTCCGTGCGAACGCCCGAGAAGTAGCTGCGAATGCGCCCCTTCTTCTTGGTCTTGGCCAGCTTTGCGGACTGGCCACCCTTCTTAGCCGCCGCATCATCATCCTTGGCCCTTGCAGCCTTCTTGGAGGAGCCAGGGCCTTTATCGGTGGCAGTGGCCTTTTGAGCCTCGCGCTCGGCACGCTTCTGCTGACGTTCCTGGCGGGCGCTTCTCTTCTGTCGCTCCTTCTTCGCCATGCTGATAAGCTCCTCTAAGACTTCCCTCTTCATAGAAACCGGCTAACCCCAAAGGGATAGCCGGTGGTGTTAGCTGGCACGCCAGGAAGGACTCGAACCCTCAACTTTCGGTTTTGGAGACCGACGCTCTACCTGTTGAACTACTGGCGTGTGAGGACCCTATTCTAGCGGGTCTCTCTATGGGCGGTGTGCTTATGGCACCACGGGCAATACTTCTTCATCTCCATGCGATCGGGAGTGTTGCTCTTGTTCTTATACGTTGTGTAGTTACGACGCTTGCACTCGGTGCAGGCGAGAGTGACCATTGTGCGCATGAATCCTCCTGTAGATAGCCGCCATCAATACTTCATTGACCGCGACGCAATGGAATATGCTATCATTCGTCTCTTTTATCTGTCAAGTTAGGTGTCCTGCAGGAATGACCCTTAACAAAACCATCAGATGCCGACGAATTCGGACGTCAGCTGCCGACGGGTCACGCCCTCTTTGGCCCACTGGTCAAAAAGCACGACCTACACGGTCTGTCGCCCAACCATGCTCAATGAAAGACCCGACACCTCCTCTCGAAGGCGCCGGGCCTACTTCTTCTCGTCAATCGGCAGAGATGACAGGCTATCCAGTGATTGTGGAGACGCGACCGTCACCGACCGTGTGGCCACCCTCGCGGATTGCGAAGCGCAGACCCTGCTCCATGGCAATGGGGTGAATGAGCTCGCAGGTAACCGTCACGTGATCGCCGGGCATGGCCATCTCGACCTTGGCACCATTCGCATCGGTGAGCTCCTTGATGTCGCCCGTGACGTCGGTGGTGCGGAAGAAGAACTGTGGGCGATAGCCGGAGAAGAACGGGGTGTGACGCCCACCCTCCTCCTTAGTCAGGACGTAGATCTCGCCGGTGAAGTCCTTGTGTGGGGTGACGGAGCCGGGCTTGCAGAGAACCTGACCACGCTCGACGTCCTCGCGCTTGATACCGCGCAGCAGTACGCCCACATTGTCGCCTGCCTCACAGAAGTCCATGGTCTTACGGAACATCTCGATACCGGTTGCCGTGGAGGACTGGGTCTCCTTGATGCCGACGATCTCGACGGGCTCGTTGAGCTTGAGCTGACCGCGCTCGACGCGGCCGGTCACGACCGTGCCACGCCCCGAGATGGTCATGACATCCTCGATGGCCATGAGGAAGGGCTTCTCGTTATCACGGGCGGGCGTGGGAATGTAGGAGTCAACCGTGTGCATGAGCTCGACGATGGAGTCGACCCACTTCTGCTCGCCATTGAGAGCGCCCAGCGCGGAGCCGCGGATGATGGGGGTGTCATCGCCGGGGAAGTCATACTCGGTGAGGAGGTCACGGGTCTCCATCTCCACGAGGTCGATGAGCTCCTCATCGTCGACCATATCGCACTTGTTCAAAAAGACGATGATGTAGGGCACGCCGACCTGACGGGCGAGCAGGATGTGCTCACGGGTCTGAGCCATCGGGCCATCGGTGGCAGCGATAACGAGGATCGCGCCGTCCATCTGGGCGGCACCCGAGATCATGTTCTTGACGTAGTCCGCGTGGCCAGGACAGTCAACGTGGGCATAGTGGCGCTCCCAGGTCTCGTACTCGACGTGGGCAACAGAGATGGTGATGCCGCGCTGACGCTCCTCGGGGGCCTTGTCGATGTTCTCGAAGGCGGTGTAGTCGGCCTTGCAGCCCTCCTGCTCAGAGAGGACCTTCGTGATGGCTGCGGTCAGCGTGGTCTTACCATGATCGACGTGACCAATCGTACCGATGTTTACATGCGGCTTGCTACGATCAAACTTCTCCTTGGCCATTGCCGTCCTCCTTATGAACCGAAACCCAGGCCATCCTACGCGTTATCCCTTATCCCAAACGACGCCGGAACGTCGTGAGAAACCATGGTACCGGTGACTGGATTCGAACCAGTGACGTCGCGGGTATGAGCCGCGTGCTCTAACCAGCTGAGCTACACCGGCATGGTGCCGTGCCCTTGAAGATTGAAATGGAGCCCGCGACCAGATTTGAACTGGTGACCTCTTCGTTACCAACGAAGTGCTCTACCTACTGAGCTACACGGGCGTTGGTGGGGATGCTTGGACTCGAACCAAGGAACCCAGAGGGAGCGGATTTACAGTCCGCCGCAGTTGCCGCTGTGCCACATCCCCATTTCAATTTTCAAACCACCCGCATGAGCGAGCCGGAAGTGCGAGCGTGCCGTATGCCCTCACGGACGGCGCCTCATGCATCCTGCAGTCTCTCATACAAGCGGGGAAATAGTACGACCTGCAACTGGCTGTGTCAACCGCTTCCACGCGGCCGGGCGTAGCTATACCACGATTCCTGCACATCGATGGAAGGACGAGGCGGCCACTCGACAGGCAGGCACGCATCAGTTTGTTCCCACACCCACCCCTACGACAGCGAGCAAAGGGGCCGGGCACCAACGCTGCCCGGCCCGGCCTCGACTCTGGAGCCGGCGATAGGAATCGAACCTACAACAACTGGTTTACAAAACCAGGGCTCTACCGTTGAGCTACACCGGCGCACTTGTCTATGATAGCGTCTTCTGCGTAGCTGCGCCAGACTTCTTCTTGACCACACGGAGATCGTTGCCCGAGGTTGAGTGCCGCTGCCAGAGGCCAGACGTAGGCAGCGACACCTCGCCACATGACCGCTACTGACGGCCGAGCAGGCGGTCGAGCTTCGCGCGCGTCGCCGAGTCCAGGCGACTCTCGACCGTCAGATGCTGGTAGCTGCGCTCCTTGAGCTCTTGTGTGACGTCTGCATCCATGGCGTCCATCTCGCGAACCAACACGTCGCTTGAGAGGCGAGTCACCGGGACTCCTCCTACGGTCGCGCGAATCGTGTTGTCTGACGTAACCACGGTGACACTTCGCGCCTGCAGGCGGGCATTCGTGACCAGGCGCTCTATGACGGCGTCGGCGCTTTGGCCCGCCTCCGAGAACAGCACGCGGATACCCGCCTGCGACAGGTTCGGCCTTTGGGAGGAGAGGTTTTCCGCCGCGTCAAAGACGACCACCGCGTCGTAGCGATGCTGCGCAAAGGACGCCACGTCACCGATGAGCTTGGTGCGTGCCCGCTCAAAGGGGTCGCCACCGTCCGCCTCGTCGATAAGCCCCAGGTAGCGAGCGCTCTTGTGGATGACATTGTAGCCATCGACGACAAGAAGCTCGCCGTCACCACAAAGAGCGTCCCCCTCTGCCGAACGAGAGCCGCCCGGCGCGAGCTCCCTAGCCATCCTCGCCCCCTGCGCCAGCGACGGCTGTAAAACGTCCGTCCGAGTCTGGTGAGCCAGATAAAAGACCGCGCGCGGAGTCCTCGGCGGCCGTCGAACCCACCGGGAAAGGGGCGCTCGTAGCTCCCGGAACGCCACGTTGCTCAGCCATGGCGCGACGCAGCCACTCGTAGCACATGACCGTCGCCGCCTGCGCGACGTTGAGCGACTCCACCCGCCCGTACTGGGGTAGGCTGCACTCGAAGTCGCAACGCTCGCGCACAAGGCGGGAAAGACCCTGGCACTCAGAGCCCATGACCAAACAGAGCCTACCCTCGAGCGGAGCTGACCACAGGTCGCCTGCAGCATGCTCGCTTGCGCCGCAGACCCAAAAGCCAGCCTCCTTGAGTCGGTCGATGGCAGTCGCGAGGTTCGCTACCTGGGCTACGGGCAGGCGTAGCACCGCACCGGCGGAGGACTTGTAGGCCCCAAGGCCCACACCTGCGGCGCGCGCCTTCGCGATGACGACCCCCGTCGCCCCAACGACCTCGGCAGAACGCACGATGGCACCGAGGTTGCCCTCGTCAGCCACATGGTCGAGCAGCACGACCAGGGCCCTTCCCTCTCCGGCTGCGGCGATGATGTCAAGGAGCGTGGCGTAGGCAAAGGGCCGTGCCTGGACGATGATGCCCTGATGGGTACCATGCGAGCTCATGGCGTCAAGGCGTGACCTCGACACAGGCTCTAGCGGAATGCCCTCGCGCTTCAGATGGCCTAGGAGCTGCGAGAGCGTGGAGTCGGGACCATCGAGACCCGCCTGGACAAAGGCCCGTCGTAGCTTCACGCCCGCGTCGAGTGCCTCGGCGACAGCACGGCGACCCTCGATGAGATCTCCTGGTGTACGCTGCCCTCTCTCGGCCGGACCAGCCGGACGCCCTCTTGTCCCCCGTCGTCCACGCGGGCTCGCACCATGCTCGTCGCGCTGGATGCGTCCCTTCTCGCCTTGACGGCCCACACTGCGGTGCCCGGCAACTCGCTGACCCTCCCGCGCGCTTCCCCTCGAGTCGCCCTGTTGTTCCTGCAAGGATCGACCTGCCCTGAGACGCCCCTGTACGTCGCCCTGAGACGTGCGCGACCGAGCACTTTTTGGCTTGCCTTTTGGCATCTTGGCCTACGCCTTCCTGTTCCGACGTAGGCGAACACCCGCCGCCGTGTCCTCGACGACCAGGCCAAGGGTCGAAATGCCATCTCGGATGGCGTCGGCGCGGCTCCAGTCCCTGTTCGCACGGGCCTCCTGTCGAGCACAGAGCAGCACCTTGGCAGCGGCGTCCGCGTCATCGCCCGTAAAGCCCGTCAGCTCACGAGCGAGCAGGGTAAGCTCAGAGGGCAACTCGTCTTCTGCCGCAGCCTCGGAGATGTCGATGCCGAGCACGCCCAGAAGCTCTTGGATCGTATCAGCCGCACGCAAGGTCGCGGCGGTGGTCAGGCTCTGGCCACCCTCAGCGAGATATTTGTTGGCGGCATTCATGAGACCGAATATCGCAGCGAGGGCGCCAGCGGTGTTAAAGTCATCATCCATCTGACGGGTGAACTCAAGCTGGGCGTCTCTCGCGGCGCCTGCAAGGGTACGGTCGGCCTCGTCGAAGCTGCCGTCCTGCGGCGCGTTCTTGGCGGCCCAGCGCAGATTCTTGACACAGCTCGCCAGGCGCTCAACGTTGCCCACCATACCGTTTAGGAACTCGAAACGAAAGTCGAGCGGAGAGCGATAGTGGGTCTGCAGCATGAGGAGGCGCACGGCATCGGCAGGGTACTTGTCCAAGACCTCCTTGAGCGTATAGAAGTTACCAAGGCTCTTCGACATCTTCTCACCGTCCACACGCAACATCCCCGCATGCATCCAGGTCCTCGCAAGCGGCGTGTGCCAGGCGCACCGTGCCTGGGCGGTCTCGTTCTCGTGGTGTGGGAAGATGAGGTCCTGCCCCCCGCCATGGATATCGATGGGCGTACCCAGGTAGTGGTGGATCATGGCGCAGCATTCGGTGTGCCAGCCGGGGCGTCCGTCACCCCAGGGGCTTGGCCAACTTGGCTCACCGGGCTTTGCGGCCTTCCAGAGCGCAAAGTCAAAGGGATCGCGCTTCTCGTCGCTGACCTCGACGCGCTCGCCGGCTCGTAGCTGGTCAAGATCTCGTCCCGAGAGCGCTCCGTAGTCCGCATCGGCACGCACCGAGAAGTACACGTCGTGGTTGTCTGCGACGTAGGCATGCCTTGAGGAGATGAGCCGCTCGATCATCTCCTGCATGGCCTCGATCTCGCGCGTGGCGCGCGGACGCATGTCGGGATCCTGGACGTTGAGACGATGCATCTGCGTGATGAAGGCAGCGGAGTACTCCTCGGCGAGCTGCGCGGCGGTCCTGCCCTCCTCGTTGGCGCGGTTGATGATCTTGTCATCCACGTCGGTGAGGTTCTGGGCAAAGGTCACCGCGTACCCCTTGTAGGCAAGGTAGCGACGAATCACGTCGAACACGAGGAAGGTACGAGCGTTTCCTATGTGGATGTCATCGTAGACCGTGGGTCCGCACACATACATGCGGACCTTCCCCTTGTCGATGGGAATGAACTTCTCCTTACGGTGGGTCTTGCTGTTATAGATGAGCATGCTGCCTCCTTTGGCGGCGTCATCTTGGCGTGGTCATGCCCTGGCGACGTTTTCCTACAGGACGTTCAATACGTCCTTCTCGGTGCGTCCTTCGGCTCGGGCAGCGTAAGAGGGCAAAGAGAGGCCCACTTGTCACCCCGCCCCCTCGAGCAGGCAGACAGCCCAGGCGGCAATTCCCTCCTCGCGTCCCACAAAGCCCAGATGCTCCGTGGTGGTCGCCGAGACACCAACGCTTGTCATTGGAACACCCATGGCATGGGCAAGGTTCTTGCACATGGCCTCGCAGTGCGGCGCCAGCCGAGGCGCCTGCGCCGCGATCGTGCAGTCACAGTCCAAGATCAGGTAACCCCGATCGCGGGCAAGCCCCGCGACGCGGGCGAGCAACTCGCAGGAGTCGGCACCCGCATAGGCGGGGTCAGTGTCTGGGAAGAGCTGACCGATGTCTTTGGCTCGCATCGCCCCGAGCAGGGCGTCCATGAGGGCGTGGGTGACGACGTCCGCGTCCGAGTGACCCAGAAGCCCCTTAGGGGCGTCAATGCGCACGCCACCAAGGATGAGCGCACGACCCTCAGCGAAGGCGTGCACGTCAAATCCGTGTCCTATGCGCAGCATTGCTCCCTCCCTCCGTCAATGATCCTTGGTCCTCGGCCGTGGTCGTACCCGTTGCATCGTCAAGCAAATCGATGCCACAGCCCTCCCGCATGAGGCGCGTCTCCAAGAGGGCACGGACGATGAGGAGGTCCTCGGGCACCGTGACCTTGATGTTGGCGCGAGGCGAGGGTACGCAGGCGACCCTGCCATTACAGCGCTCCACGAGCGAGGCGTCATCGGTACCCCCAAAGGCATCAAGCTGTGCCGCGCGATGCGCCGCCACAAGCTGCCTCGTCCTGAACACCTGCGGCGTCTGTGCGCACCAATAGGAGCAGCGATCAGGCGTAGCGCGTATCACCCCATCCTCGACTATCTTAAGCGTGTCGATAGAGGGCAGCGCACAGATGGCGCCAGCGAGGCTCGCATCATCACGCACGCAGGAGATGCAGCCCTCGATGGTCTGGGCGTCGATCAGAGGACGAGCCCCATCGTGAACAGCCACAAGAGCAAGCCTCTCGTCCATGGCGCGAAGTCCTGAGAAGACTGACTCCTGCCTCGTTTCGCCCGCCGTGGCGAGCACCACCGGCGTGGCGAGCGAGACGCGCGAGAGCACGTGCTCGCGCACCTCCTCCTCACGCCCGCCCTCGATCACCAAGACCAGCTGCGCCACTGAGGGCGCCCTATCAAACGCGATCAGGGACCACGCGACGAGCGGCAGGCCACAGAGGCCTACGAACTGCTTGCCGAGCGGATTGCCGAAGCGCGTGCCAGAGCCACCCGCAACGATGATCGCGCAGCTGTCTGCCGCCCCCACCTGCTGAGCGAGGCGCTTTGGTGCCGCGCAGACACAGGCCTGGACGCTCATGTCCGCTTGCCCCACATCCTATAGAGGCTGTCTGCAAGGATGTTGGGATTCTTGACGCCGACGTCATCGAGGCGCTCGGGATTGCTCTCGATGTTGTCAAGCACCTGCTGGAGCGAACCGAACTTATCGACGATCTTGTCGGCCATACCCTCGCGCACGACCGACACGTTTGAGAGCGTGCGCAGCCCGAGCGGCTTCATGATGGAGTCCTCCGCCATGTTCTCGTAGCCAAGCAGTTCAGCCACGCTCTTGGGTGAGCGCAGCTTGACCTTGTCGGTCATATGCAGCGTCTTGCGCAGGGTGACGGCATTTGCCTCGGAGTGGTCGCAGGCATAGTCGCGCAGCAGCAGCGTGTAATCCTCCGAGGTATCGCCCATGAGCTCCTCACGCTGCATCTCGATGGACTTCCCCTGGCTTCCCAGCTGCAGCACAAGATCATTGAGCTCGGCCGAGACGGTCGTGAGCATCTCGAAGAGGTAGATCGTCTCGGCGATGTCTGCGAGCGTAACGTAGTCGTCGAGCTCGAGCGTGGTCAGGCGCAGCAAGCCGCGGTCAAGGCGAGTCCGCGTGCTTTCCATGGAGACGAGCAGCTGGTTGATAGTGCTCATGAGCTCGGAGGCACTCTTGAGCTGGTGTCCGCGGCCGCTCACATAGACGGTGACGACCTGCCTGCGCTCCGAGACCGAGATGACCATCGCCGTAGTGAGCAGGCTCATGCGCGCGGCGGTGCGATGCCGCATGCCCGTCTCTGACGTAGGCAGCGATGGATCGGGGTTGAGGTGGTAGTTAGCACGCAGTATTTGCGTCATGTCCCTGTCGATGACAATGGCGCCATCCATCTTCGAGAGCTCGAAGAGGCGATTGGCCGTAAACGAGATGTCGAGCTTGAAGCCATCGTCACCGGCCCGGATAACGTTATCCGTATCACCGATGCAGATGAGGGCACCGAGGTGGCCAGCGATGATCATGTCGAGCGCATGGCGTAGTGCCGTGCCGTGCGCCGTCTTCTTGATTGCGTCACGCATGCGACCCCGCGCGTCGTCTGGACTCTGGGTCGAGTGAGCATCTTCCATATACCCCCCTTATGGGCAGGTCTGCCCGCAGTCGCGGGCAGACCGAACTGTCACACATAGTATAACGTTACTGATACGCGCGCTCCTTGATGCCCGCTTATTGTGCGGCAGCTCTCGCCCAGACAGGAGAGCCAAGAGCTACTCGGCGGCAGACGTGGCGCGTCCATCGGAACTCGCGGCGGGCGTGGGCCGTGCGGTGTTCCACCGCTCGCGAGCCTTCGGCAGCTCCATGTGAACACGCTCCGTAGGCGCGGGTATCTCGCCCGTACCCTTGGTGAAGACAAGCTTTCGATCATCCCCCTCGCCGTCTGCGTCCACGAGGATGATGTCCCCCTCGTGCCACCTGCCACGCAGCAGCTCCTCGGAGAGCGGATCCTCGATGAGTGTCTGGATTGCGCGACGCAAAGGACGAGCCCCATAGATGGGGTCTGTGCCCTCCTTGACGATGTGATCGCGGGCAGCATCGGTCAACTCGATGGACATGCCCTGGGCGATCATACGGTTGCGCAGATCCGTAACCATGAGGTCCACGATGCCGCGCAGCTGCTCGTGGGTAAGCGACCCAAAGACCACGATCTCGTCCACGCGGTTCAGGAACTCGGGGCGGAACAGACGCTTGAGCTCACTCATCACGCGGGAGTTTATCTCCTTATCAGAGAGCCCGCCTGCGCCCTGCGCCGAAAAGCCCATGGTGTTGGTCTGGGCGATGTCGCGCGCGCCGACGTTGGAGGTCATGATGATGACCGTGTTGGAGAAGTCGACCGTGCGTCCCTGCCCATCGGTGAGCCTACCCTCGTCCAGTATCTGGAGGAGGACGTTGAAGACGTCGGGATGGGCCTTCTCGATCTCGTCGAAGAGCACGACAGAGTAGGGCCTGCGACGCACCGCCTTGGTCAGCTCACCGCCCTCATCGTAACCCACGTATCCGGGAGGGGCACCAACGAGCTTGGAGACCTCGTGGCGCTCGATGAACTCCGACATGTCGAAGGAGATGAGCGCGTCCTCGCTACCAAAGAGGAACTCGGCGAGCGACTTGGCGAGCTCGGTCTTGCCGACACCGGAGGGCCCGAGGAAGATGAACGAGCCACCGGGACGGCGCGGGTCCTTGAGGGGCGAGCGGCTGCGCCTGATGGCCTTGGCCACCTTGGTCACGGCCTCCTGTTGGCCCACGATGCGTTGGTGCAGGGCGTCCTCGCAGCGCAGGAGCTTGGAGGCCTCGGCCTCCGTGATGTTGGAGACGGGGATGCCCGTGATATCGGACACGACGTCGGCGACGTCTTTGTCGGTGACGACCGTCACGGCCTTGTCGGTGCTCTCGCGCCATGATGCCTCAAGCTCGTCGCGCTTGGAGGCAAGCTCCTTCTCGCGGTCGCGCAGACGGGCGGCCTCCTCGAACTCCTGGGCACTCGCCGCCTTGGACTTCTCGTCCTTGATGCGGGCAAGCTCCTCGTCCACCTGGGCGAGCTCGGGAGGCAGGCTCATCTTGTGGACGCGGGTGCGCGCACCCGTCTCGTCAATGATGTCGATGGCCTTGTCGGGGAGGAAGCGATCCTGGACGTAGCGGTTGGAGAGCGTCACAGCCGAGGCCAACGCGTCTTCGGTGTACTTGACGTGGTGGTGCCTCTCGTAGGCCTCCTGCAGGCCATGCAGGATCTCGAGGGTATCCTCGGGCGTGGGCTCTCCGATGTTGACAGGCTGGAAGCGACGTTCGAGGGCGGAGTCCTTCTCGATACGCTTGCGGTACTCCTCGGCGGTCGTGGCACCGATGACCTGAATCTCGCCGCGCGAGAGGGGCGGCTTCAGGATAGAGGCCGCATCGATGGAGCCCTCGGCCGAGCCCGCGCCGATAATGGTGTGGATCTCGTCGATGAAGAGGATGTCGTCCTTGTTCTCCATGACCTCGGAGATGACCTTCTTGAGGCGCTCCTCGAACTCGCCGCGATACTTTGACCCGGCAACGAGACTCGCGACGTCGAGCGTCCAGATCTGCCTGCCGCGCAGGATGTCGGGGACGTTGCCCGTAGCGACGAGCTGGGCAAGCCCCTCGACGATGGCCGTCTTGCCAACACCGGGATCACCCAGGATGAGGGGGTTGTTCTTCTGCCTACGCGCAAGGACCTGCATCACACGCTCCACCTCACGGTCGCGCCCTATCACGGGGTCGAGCTTGCCGTCTGCGGCGAGCTGGGTGAGGTTTCTACCAAACTGCTCGAGCATGGAGCCGTCCTCCGACTGTTGCGGACCCTGTCCCATGCCGCTGAAGAACTGCTGGCCAAAGCCGACGCCCGTTGGCTGCGGGCGACCCTCCCTACCCTTGCTGTCGCTCTTCTCGACCAACTCGTTGACGGCGTTGCGAACCGCGTCCGCCGAGACACCCATGCGAGAAAGTGCCGTCATCGCACGGTCGTCGCTCTGGGATACGATGCCCAAAAGTAGGTGCTCCGTGGCGATGTAGGTTTGGTTACGTGCCATGGTCTCACGGTAGGCGTCCTCGAGCACGCGCTTTGCGAGCGGCGTGAAGGGAATGTGGCCTCCGGGAATGGGCTCGTTGTCTTCGGAGGAGATCTCCTTGACCGTGGCGAGGGCCTCCGTATAGGTGACGTCGAGCTTGGCAAGGGCTTGGGCGGCGATGCCCTCCCCCTCCTTTATCAGGGCCAGGAGCAGGTGCTCCGTCCCTACATACATCTTGCCGAGGCTACGCGCCTCGTCCTGCGCAAGGCTCATGACCTTGCGCGCCTTGTCGGTGAACTTCTCGAACATACGGTGCTTACGCCCCCTCCTGGGTCACGTGCCGACCTGCGTGTTGGTGACCGGCAGCTGGGCCGGCCCTGTTTTGATGGTTGTGCTTGTACCCCGATGATGTGCCTGCGAAACCTGCAGGCGATGGAGCGGGCGAAACTCCTCAGGAGGCAAGTGTGAAAAAGTGGACATAGCCTGCACGGAGATGATGCGCCTCCTGCCACGGGCGAGACATCGGAGCATGTGGGCATGAGAACGCCTGGGCCGTTGGAGAGAGATTGACGGTAAGGACGCAGGTAGAGTCGTAGACGAGCTGGTTCGGCCTCGCCACATCCTGTCTCGTACCAGGAGCCTACGCCTTCGTTGGCAACTCCGACGCAGCGTCAGGCAGCTGGGCCAGGCAGGACGACGGCAGCTTCGTGCTAAGCTTCCCTGACAGCGACGGTGCCCTCACGTTCCAGTACCGCAGGTGAGCGAACCCCACGACCATGCCACTCGGTGGCATCGAGTGTACGGCTGTCGTGCCACTCGGTAGTGCCGAATGGTACAAGATAATGCCGTACCTGCGCGTTTATGGCTTGCCGTGCCACTCGGTAGTGCCGAGTGCGCAATTGTTGTACCACTCGGTGACGTCGCGTGGCACCACCGCAGGCTGACGTCTCATCGACCGCGAAGAGCACCCGCCCATCCGTCTCTTGGGCCCAGGGGAGACCTAGGTTCCCATCGAAGACATGGGTCTAGCCCTTCGGGCGCACCTCCCGTGTTCCCCATGGTTGGAGGGCGGTCCCTAGGAATATCGGATAGCAACACACAAGGGGAAGCAGGTAGCGCATGAGGCTCGCCGGCCCCACCGTGAAGGTCAACCAGACGGCAAGTGCCGGCACAAAGGGAAGCGCAGCCCTGCGCTTAGCGGCGACAACGCTCGCACCTAGACACCCAAGCATGAACCAGAACGGAAAGGCCAGACCAAACATAACAGAAAGCAGGGGGTTGCCCCTAAACACATCGAAGGTGGCCACATTGACATAGCGGGCAAGCAGCCAGGGGATACGACTCTGCCGCACAAAGCCATACTGGTCGTTTCCCAACGACGCGCCATCAGCCATGTCCTGACCTGTCACGACCACGCCAACATAAACTCGCTCGGATGCCTTGTTATCAGAGGAGAGTGGATACCAGTACGGCACATTGAGCGAGAGAAAGGCGTCCAGATAGGTCACGGGATGACTCGCCCCTAGGCTCACCCACACGCCAAGCAGCTCTGCGAGCTGTCCACCTTGTGCAGAGAAGCTGCCCTTGACCGGGTCTGCCAGCCGAGGGGTGTAGAGATCGCCGATCTGGTCAACGGGCAGGAAGGCGGAGAGGACCTTCCTCTGCTCCGCAGTGAGTGAGTCCGGATCATCCCGCACAACACGGGCAAGCTGCTGCAAGGGGACACTCAGCGCCTCCCCCACACTACCGGGGACAACATCGAGCACCCCATACAGCACCCCCGAGGCGACAAAACCCAGCGCCACAGACAGGAGCGACAAGATGAGCATGCGGCGCCAGCCCGTGCGGCCAGCCATACACGCGCTCACCGGTACTGCCAAGGCCAGCGCATAGATCGCGTTATTGCGCAAAAGGCAGCAGGCCAGGGCGATCGCGCAGTACCCCGCCCAGAAGGAGCGTCTGCCCAAGACCCGTACCCCCTCCACCGCAAGCACATAAAGACGCAGGAGCAGCATGACCAAGGCGGCTGCAAAGAGCACGTCTTTGGTGGGGTTGATCGAGAACAGGTGAACCACGGGATTCAATACGGGAAGTAGGAGGGCAAGCACGCAGACCCACGCCCGCCCACCATGACGGGCGAGCGTCCATGGTACAGCGGCAAGTGCGGATGCGAGAACCACCATTTGCATGAGCGCATAGATGGTGGTGGCCCTCAACCCTCCCAGATCACCATCCAGCGCAAGACAAACGCCCCAGAGCAGGGTATGGAATGGCGGGTGGTGGCCCGTCAGCCTGCCCGAGAGCGCCTCTGCCGTCTGCATGGGAAGGTCGTACGAGAAGATGCCCGGCCAAAATGCCAGCAAACACGGCACCCAAGAGAGGAGGACCACAGAGCAGAGCAGCAGATACGACCTCACGGGATGACGCACGATGACCGCACGAAGCTGTGCGCCAAGACCCTTGTCGCCCTGAGGGGTGACATCAAGACGCACGACACACTCAAACAGCAGACGAAACACCCAGCTCAGCACAAAGGACCCCGCCCCTGTGGCAGCAAGCGCCACGACGACATGCCAGGCAGGCTGCCATAGCCACTCAACCCCATCCGTACGGACAACCACCCACCCGACAACAAGGCTGAGGGAGAGCAGGACACCCATCACGATGCCCCAAGCGCATGCGGGTCCCCGAGACCCACCGCGTGTATGTTGCAACCGTGCTATGGACACCCATCCTCCGATCTCAGCGCCACGTGCGCACAAAGCAGTCTCGACAGCGTACCAGGACCTGGACCCCAAACGATACGATCCGAGCCGGGAATGGGAACCCGCCTTCAGTCTGAGCTCTGAGGGTAGCCCCCTATGAGCCAAGATGGTCCCGTTGTCGCAAGGCGACACCGAGGTGCCAGGGCGACGGAATGGTCGCATGAGCATGTATTGTACCTATATGTGAGGGTCCACGAGTGCGGTGAGGATCCTCACCATCTGCGCAGGTAGCGTCCATTCGACAAGGTCAGGTGGCGAGCCACGCCCTTCTCGACAGGTCGTTTCTGCTCGTCTCGGCAAACGCGGCACGTGCTATGCGAAACGGCTCAAGTACGCTTGGAGGCGCTCCGCATGACGCCTGGTCCACGGGCGCGGTGGCCTACGGGCACCCCACTGGTCCTTGTGGCGGACGGATTGCCCTTCCCGTCAATGACAGTTACCGCCAGCCTATGCGGGCCAGTCGCATCTGGGATGATGGCCGTTCGCGCACCTCTTGCAACCCTGGACACTTCTTTTATGATCCGCGCAAGCCGGATGGGACCCGCCCGTCACGGGTAGCCAAGGTGTAGAATCGCGAAGAGGAACCACACGGCAGGCGCGGGCGGTCTCACTTGCGCCACGATGACGGGAGGCACCCATGTTCTGCCCGGGCCGCAACATGAGAAACCTCGATAAGAACGAGTCCCGCAGGACCGACCAGTCGGGCAGGAGCGCGGGTGCGCCCATCCTAACCGGGCTCGCAGCGCGCGGACGCATCATCGCAGGAGTCGCTGCGGTCATTGCGGTCGCCATCATCGTCGCGGCGGGACTGAACACGAGCTGGTTCGGCCTAGCCGGGCCCCACCTCGTACCGGGGAACTACACCCTCAGCGGCTCGTCGGCATCGAACACGATAGTCGCCTCCGTCACCCAGGGCAATCACGTCAGCCTTGAATACGAGGGGCACAGCTGGGTGGGAGACGCGCAGGTCAGCCGAGTGGGGAAGGACCATCTTCACGTGCGGGTACCGATCGCAGAGGAGGGTGGCCAGCTCTCGGGCTGCATGCTTAACCTCGTGATCCCGCAGGGCGTCCCTGGCAGCGTCATTGGAACCTGGGCGATGTGGTTCACGGACGAGAATGGCTTTCCAAACCTTGGCGGCATTGCGTGGGCGGTGATCGAGGATGGCGACACCCTCAGAGGCGGGGTGGTCTCGTCTTCCGATGCGCCGGCCGCAGCCAGGTCCCTTGGGATGGGCACCTTCCAGGGCGACTCCGGCGCGAAGCCAGGCAGCTGGGCCAGGCAGGATGACGGCAGCTTCGCGCTGACCTTCCCTGACAGCGACGGCGCCCTCACGTTCCGATACCACAGGTGAGCAAACGCCCATGGCGGCGCTCGATGACATCGGATGCGTAGCCGCGTGAGGGCGCGCCGCACCAACTTCGGTCGGCGTACGAGCAGGTCGGCGTACGAGCGGGATGGAGAACCTGCCCGTTATAAGCGGCCGGGATGTAGAATTGTGGACAACGATCCACACTGACGGCGCGGGCGAGCCCCGCGCCGCGATACGGGAGGCACCCATGTTCTGCCCGAGCTGCGGTACACAAATCCCCAACGGAAGCAGGTTCTGCAGGTCCTGTGGGGCTAACCTGTCGGCAAGGTGTGCAGCCACACCCCAGGCGACCGCCCGGGTCCCAGCGTCCGGCGTGTCCGCCTTTATCAGGCGCGCGCCAGCGGCGCGCGGACTCGTCGAGCACGGACGCCTCGTCGCGGGAATCGTCGCGATCGCCCTCGTCATTGCGGTGGGACTGAACACGGGCTGGCTCGGCCTCACCCAGCCCCACCTCACGCCAGGAACCTATACCCTCAGCGGCTCATCAACGTCAGATACGACAACCTTATCCGTCTCCCAGGGCGACCGCGTCAGCCTCACGATCGAAGGGGTTAGCTTGGCGGGAGGGAATGCACGGGTCAGCCAAGCGGGAGGGAACCACCTTCACGTGCAGGTGCCAATCACAACCAAGGGCAGCCAGCCCTCGGACTACTCGTACAACCTCGTGATCCCGCGAGGCGCCCCGGACAGCATCGTCGGGAGCTGGGCGGGATGGATCTCGGACAGGGATGGCCAGCCATATGGAGACCTTGGGTGGGCGAAGATCGAGAGTGACGGCACCCTCAGATTTGGAAGCATTTCTTCGTCTTCCGACGCAACAACTGCAGCCAAGTCCCTCATGGCTGGTGCCTTCCAGGGCAGTTCCAAGGCGACGTCAGGCAGGTGGACTAGGCAGGGAGGCGGCAGCTTCCAGCTGACCACTTCCTATGGCTACACCCTCACGCTCTCATACCACAAGTGAGTGAGACGTTGCAACCACGCGTTTGGTTGCCACACCCGATGTCATCGGGCGTGTGGGTGCGTGAGTCCGCATCGCGTCGGCCCCCAGCTGGCACGCGAGTCTGGCAAGGCTTGCCCGTCACAGGCGACCGGGGTGTAGAATCGTAGGACGATGAGCCACGCAGGCGGCACGGGCGGGCCCCGCGCCACGATGACGGGAGGCACCCATGTTCTGTCCGAGCTGCGGCACGAGAAACCCCGAAGGAGTCCGGTTCTGCAGGGCCTGTGGGGCCGACCTGTCAGGCAGAGGAGTCGGTACGACCGCGCCCCAGGCGGCCGTCCAGGCTCCGGTACCCGACACGCCCGCCTTTGCCAGACCCACGACTGCGACGCGTAGGCACATCGGGCGCGGGGGCGTCATCGCAGGGATCGCTGCGGCCGTCGCGGTCGCCCTCGTCGTCGCGGTGGGGCTGCGCACGAGCTGGTTCGGCCTCGCCCAGCCCCATCTCACGCCAGGGACCTACACCTTCACCAGCTCCCTCGTGGACAGCTCGCTTTCGTATACGATGGTCCTCTCTGTCGCCGAGGGCGATAGTGTCATCTTCACGTTTGAACGAGGGCAGGGCTTTGGGGGAAACGCACGAGTCAGCTGGGCCGGGAGGGACCACCTTTACGTGCAGGTACCGATCATGCGTGCGTCGTTGGGTCTTGGAGAGAACCAGAATAACAGATTCGGTCCCGTATCTAATAGCCTGAAGAGCATCGCAGCGCTCAGGCTCGGCGACGACTAATCCTTGACCTTCTCGATCCACTTCGTGTTCCCACGGGGCGTCCCGGACAGCATCGTCGGGACCTGGGCAATGTGAATCACGGACGAGAAAGGCTCGACGTTGCCATATGGAGATATGAACCTTTTCATATGGCAGAGATACGAGGATGACGGCAGCTTCAGAGGCGGGTACGTCCCGTCCTCCGACGTGGCGGCCACAGTCGACTCCCTCAAGGCGGGCACCTTCCAGGGAAACTCCAATGTGGAAGTGTCAGGCAGCTGGACCAAGCAGGACGACGGCAGCTTCGTGCTGAACACCCCCTACGGTAGCTCCATCAAGACGTTCCAGTACCACAGGTGAGCGAACCCACGCGACCGCACTCGGTGGCGTCGAGTGGACGATTGTCGTGCCACTCGGTGACGCCAAGTGGCACAAAATAATGCCATACCTGCACGTTTACGACTTTCCATACCACTCGGTGGTACCGAGTGCGCGGTCGCTCTGCCACTCGATGCCACCGAGTGGCAGCGCCGCAGAACGGTACGACATTGGCCGCCGACTGCGCGAGCCCGCGTCATACGCGAGTCCACGCCTCACCCGTCACGAGGCCTTCTGCTACTCCCCAGTCTCCTTGGCCTTCGCGTTGTAGTCGCCGACAGGCGCGATGGCCTTCATGGCCTCGAGCACGGAGGCGAGCAGGTCGTCGAGCTCCATATCGTTGAGTTCGGCACCCATACGGATAACGTCGCGGTCGCAGCCTGCGGCGAAGCGCTTGTCCTTGAACTTCTTCTTGAGGGACTTGAGGGGCATGTCGGTCACGGAGCCCGACGGCCTCATACGGGCCGCCGCCTGGATGAGACCCGAGAGCTCGTCGGCCGCAAAGAGTACCCGCTCCATCTTCTTCTCGGGCTTGGGAAGGTCTGGGTTCCTGTCAGAGGTATGGGTCTGGATGGCGTGCGCAAGCTCGGGATTAGCACCCGCCTCGGCCAGAAGCTCGGCGGCCTTGACGGTATGGGTCTTCTCGTCCTGCCACTTCTCCCAGTCGAGGTCATGGAGAAGACCAACCTGACCCCAGAAATCGACGTTCTCGGGATCGTAGGTAGCGGCATAGTAGCGCATGAGACCCTCGAGCGTCTCTCCGTGCTGAATGTGGAACTCGTCCTCGTTGTACTTCTTGAGCAGCTCGAAGGCCTGCTCTCGGGTAAGGCCGCTCTCCAGCTTCTTAGCCATGTCACTCTCTCCGTCTCTCTCCGCGCTCGCACCGGCGGCGGAGTCTGCCGCAATCGTGTCCACGTCCGTCACGCCCAGGCCACATGTGCCAGCAACCTGCTCCGCGATCTGTGCCCTCGTGATCGTCTCGGGCTTCATCTGCGGAAAGAGCAGCACGTCGCGGATGGACGGCTGATCGCAGAAGAGCATGACCATGCGATCGATGCCGTAGCCGATGCCACCTGTGGGGGGCATGCCGTACTCGAGCGCACGCACGTAGTCGTAGTCATAGCCCATTGCCTCGTCATCGCCAAGACCCTTGGCGGCAACCTGCTCGGCAAAGCGGCCGGCCTGGTCGATGGGGTCATTGAGCTCCGAGAAGGCGTTGGCGTACTCATGCCCGCCGATGACCAGCTCGAAGCGGTCCGTGAGGCGCGTATCCTCGTCCTTACGCTTGGCAAGCGGCGAGACCTCCTCCGGGTAGTCACACACGAAGGTGGGGTTCACGAGCGTAGACTCGCCAAGCTCGTCATAGAGCGAAAACAGCAGCTTTCCCGCACCCCAACCCTCCTGCCACTCGATGTCGTGCGCCTCGCACAGCTCACGCAGACGCCCGATGGGCGTACCCATATTAACGCACTCGCCGACACGCTCAGACACTATCTCGATGAGCGAGCGAGAGGCCCAGCTACCGCTCATGTCTATCGTCTGGCCTTGGTAGCTGATGAGCTCGCGGCCCTCCTCACAGCCGCAGATACCGCGCGCGATGGCCTTGAAGAGCCCCTCGGTAAGCCGCTTCATGCCCTCGAGATCGGAATAGGCGCAGTAGGCCTCCATCGAGGTGAACTCGGGGTTATGCGTAAGGTCCATGCCCTCGTTGCGAAACTGCCTTCCGAGCTCGAAGACACGCTCCATGCCTCCCACGATGAGGCGCTTGAGCGGCAGCTCGGTGGCTATGCGCAGATAGAAGTCGCGATCAAGCGCATTGAAGTGCGTCGCGAACGGCTTGGCGTTGGCACCTCCCAAGATGGCGTGCATCATGGGCGTCTCGACCTCGAGGTAACCCGCAGACTCCATGTAGCGGCGGATGAGGCTAATGATGGCTGAGCGCTTGCGAAAGACCTCGCGGACCTCGGGATTCATGATCAGATCGACGTAGCGCTGGCGGTAGCGGACCTCTCGGTCCGTAAGGCCATGGAACTTCTCGGGCAACGGGCGCAGGCTCTTGGAGAGAAGCCTCACCGAGCTCGGCGCAATGGAGAGCTGCCCGCGACGCGTGCGCAACACCACGCCCGTCGCCTCTATGATGTCACCGAGATCGAGCTGGCCGAGCAGTCCCCAGTCAACCTCTGCCATGTCGTTGACACGACAGAAGAGCTGGATCTGTCCTGTTGCGTCCTCGAGCACGATGAAGCAGGCCTTGCCCTGCTTGCGCAGCGCCCTCACGCGTCCAGCGACGCTGTAGGCATTCTTGGTGCTCGCACCGTCCTCGAGCGAGGCGTATCGCTCCTCGAGTTCTGCCGCATGCACTGTGACTGTACTTGTGGCGGGATACGGGTTCACGCCCGCGTCGATGAGCGCCTGACGCCTCGCCCGGCGCACAGCCCGCTCGTCGTTGATGTCTATGTTTGCGTTTGGCGCACCCGCGTCCACTTGTGCCACCTGACCCTCCCTGCTACGTTCTGGCCTGACGGCGTGGTGCGCCGACAAGGTCCAACCTGTCAAAAAGAGCCTCTTGTTAGTCCGCAGACCCTCTGGCTGCCAGCGACCTTGTCACCTAGAGGCTTCTGTCGTCGCCCTGATCCCTATGCTTGATGGACACTATCTTGACGCTCTCCCGCTTGCCCGAAGGCATAACATACGATACCGTGTCGCCAACCGAGTGGTTGAAAAGGGCGGCACCGAGGGGTGAGGCATTGGATATCCTGTTCTCGAGCACGTCAACCTCCGCCGTGCTCACGATGGTGATGGTCTCCCTCTCGCCTGCGCCATCCTCAAGCTCAACCTCATCGTCGAGAGACACGGCGTCTGCGTTGCCCTCGATGATCCTGGCGTTGGCAAGCTGGCTTCGCAGCTCGCTGATAAGCGACTCGTTCTGCCTCTGAGCCTCCCTGGCAGCATCGTACTCGGAGTTCTCAGAAAGGTCACCGTGCTCGCGTGCGCGCTGGATTTCGGCGACGATCTTGGGACGCTCGACATCCTCAAGCTGCGCGAGTCTCTCCTCGAGGCGCTTGTAGCTCGCCTTGCTCATGATGTTCACATCTGGTTCCACGTTCTCCATTGCGCGTCTTCCCCTCGCTATTGGGACTGAGCTGAGTTGCCACCTCGCACGCACGCGTGCAAGGTGGCCTCCTGACCGCCGTCACCTACCTACTGAGCCTGCTCGATCTTGGAGCCGCACTTGTTGCAGTACTCGGAGCCAGCAGCGTTCTTGGCGCCGCACTTGTTGCAGAATACCGCGTCGTCCGAGTCGGCGGACTCCTCCTCGACGGTATCGCTCACGTCGGTGACACCAGCTCCCTTGTCCGCATCACCATCTCCTTCCTCCATACCCTCGCGGATGCTCTTGACCGTTGCTCCCACCGACTTACCCAGTTTCGGGAGATTCTTGGGTCCGAAGAGCAAGAGAACCACGACGAGGATGATAATGAGTTCGAAAGGGCTGTTGAAGAAAGACATCAATAACCTCCTGAGGAGTCGAGAGGGCACGTGGCTTGTCGTTCGGTTTTCGCATATGGTAGTATATGACGATGAGTGTGTGTACTCACAATCTCTATCACGGACCGCCCCACAGGGCGCCTGCGGGGAGACCCTCGTTTGGGATGGGAGACACGCAACAGATCGATCCGGCAAAAGTCCGGTCCCCATACCCTCGTCCGGCGGGTCATCAAAAATCCTTGCTTGACCGATAGCTGCTGCCAGTTGTTGCCTTTCGTGAGGACATCCGCCGCGTGCGCAACGTCCTAAAGAGCGCGTCAGGCGCCGATAGCCCCCGCATCGGCGCCTTGGGCATCTACGGCGGCAGTAGGCACACGCTGGACGCAACCTAACCTGACATCCGCATGAAAGCCTGCGCCACCCTGCCCACGCTCAACGCGGGACACACGTCGCCTTGGCTCAAGAGAAGCTGAGTATATAGTTTCTCGTGATAGAAGGAAAGTCATGCATCCACGCCGAGCAAAACAGTGTACACAAATCGTCGAATTTCAAGAGAGCGAGCCCAGAAGGCTGATCTGTGTACACTGTTGCAGGCAACCCTGTGCGACCTGTCTATGGCGGCGAGTAGCCGCGCGAAGGAGTATCACGAGCTGCCCTCCGGGCAAACCTTTCAAGCGATGTCGTACCGGCAGCAACCAGAGCGGTCGGGATGCGGGAGCTCCCCCTACATCCCGTGGCTCCCCTACGTCCGGTAGCTCTCGCCAACGGCAAGCAGCGCGAAGAGCCTCTCGGCCGCCCTGGCGTAGAGGTCTTCGGCGCGGTTGGCAGCCTCATCAAGGGACATGGGGGCGTCAACGGCGGGCATCACCGCACTCAGTCCACGCACACCACTCGCGCTCGCACCGTCCCCGATGCCGCCCACGATGGCAACACAGGGAACGTCATGCTGCTCGCAAGCTCCCGCGACGCCAGCAACGACTCTTCCACTCGTCGAGCGGGCGTCGAAGCGCCCCTCTCCCGTTATGCACAGGTCGGCCCCCTCTAGAAGCTCGTCAAAGCCCACGATGTCAAGAACGCTCTCGATGCCGCTCTCGAGACGTGCCGAGAGGAACGCCGCGCATGCGGCACCAAGGCCACCAGCCGCGCCTGCCCCCGGGACATCACGGACACCCGCGAGCCCCACGCCACTAAACTCTCCCTCGAGCACACTGGCATAGCTCTCCATACCACGCTCAAGCGCCTGTACGGACTGGGGGTCGACCCCATCGAGGCTGGCGCAGCTGGACACGGCACCGTTTGGGCCTAGCAGGGGGATCTTCTCGTCGCACATCACGCGGAAGCGGGCAGTGCCCACGTAGAGCCTAAAGAGGGTAAGGTCGACGGAGTGCACGCGGGCGAGGTCACGCCCACCGCCAAAGAGTTCGGATCCGTCCTCGTCAAGGAAGCGGACCCCCAAGGCGCGCATGCACCCCATGCCACCATCGATCGCGACTGAGTCGCCAAGGGCGACCGTAATGTCGGAGCAGCCTCGCGCCAGCGCGTCTGAGATGAGCTCTCCCGTGCCATAGGACGTAGCGGCGAGGGGGTCACGCTCCTTTGGCGCAGGGAGTCGGTCACCCGATGCGGCGGCCATCTCGATAACGGCGCGCTCGCCGCTCAGAAGACCGTACGAGGCGCGGATCGACCTGCCAAAGGGGTCGTGCACGCTCACGTTTCGCTTCTCTCCACCGCAGGCAGCGATGAGCACGTCGACGGTGCCCGTCCCACCATCCGCCATGGGAACGCCCACGCAGTCGCAGTCGGGAAAGCGAGCGCACGCAGCATCCTCGAGCAGAGCGGCAGTCTGTGCGGAGGACAACGTCCCCTTGAAGGCGTCAGACGCAAAGACGAAGCGATGAGGTGAGGCCATGGGTTCTTCCTTTCATCGCGCGGATCGTGCGACGCACGCACGTGGCTCCCCGCACTTACGTATCGTATCGTATCGAGACGCGAATCGCGCGATGCCGTGCGATGGCGGTGCAGCTGCCGCGACCGCACGTCATGGACGCACATTCACCTATGCACTATAGCGCACTCTGGCGACGTGCTCCCGCGAGACGGTACTATTCTACCTCGCAAGGCAAAACGGATGCCCGAGGTTAGAGACCAGCGAGGAAGGTCACGGCACGAGCTCGCCCTCCTGCGCCTTTAAGGCCCCGGGGTACTTGAGCAGAGGCGCTTGAGCAAAGATGGGTACGATTACGCACAGAGCTATGAGCGACACAACCTACGGACAGAGAGACGGAGACACCTATGCTCACGAAGCGCACGGTCGACTACAGCGACTACGCCAACCAGATCGTAAAGGCCATCCCCAGAGGCATCCTGCTCACGACCAAGGCCGACGAGAAGGTCAACGCCATGACCATCGGCTGGGGCACCTTGGGCACCAACTGGAGCAGGCCGGTCTTTGTCGCCTACGTCCGCAGGCACCGCTCGACCATCGCGCTCCTCGACCGAAATCCCGAGTTCACGATCAACGTCCCCCTTGAGGAACGGCCGTCTGACAGGAAGATCATCGGTATCTGCGGTAGCGAGCGCGGAGACGAGGTGGACAAGGTTGCGCTGGCAGGCCTCACGCTCGTCGACTCGGATATCGTGAGCGTACCCGGTATCGCCGAGCTACCGCTCACGCTCGAGTGCAGGGTCATCTACCGCCAGGACCAGGAGCTCTCGCTCTACTCGCCGGACATCATGGCCCACTACCCGCAGGACGTGGACGGCCACGCGACTGGCTCCAACAGAGATCCCCACATCACCTTCTTCGGCGAGATCGTGAACGCATACATCATAGAGGGCTGAGCTAAGGGGGACCGGGTCTGAGGACGACGACCTCGGCTCACGATCGATCGTGGGTGCCACGTTGCACGGCCACGGGGCCTTAGACTTAACGGTCGGCATCGGCCGAGATCGTCGTTCTGGCTCGCGTCACCGCCCCGCTTCGCCCCGCCTCTGTCTTGTCCGTGCCGTGTTCCGCTCCTCGCGGGATGGTGAGGACAAAACGGCTGCCCACACCCTCGCACGACACGACGGAGATGCTGCCGCCGTGGCTGTCGGCGATCCACTTGGCGATGGAGAGGCCCAGACCAGAGCCCGCGGCGTCCCTGCGCGCGTCCTGCGCTCGGTAGAAGCGCTCGAAGATGTGTCTTACCGTCTTGGCGGACATGCCCCTGCCCTCGTCCTGCACGCCGGCCGAGACGCTCGTCTCGTCCTGCGTGAGCGAGAAGCCTATGGTCGTCTGTTCGGGCGAGTACTTTGCCGCGTTCTGCACGATGATGCGAAGCGCCTGCTTGACGAGGACGGCGTCAGCCATAAGCAAGAAGCGCGGGTCCTGCGCCTCGGCGGCGTCCTCGGCCCTCGAGCTCAGCTCGTAGCGATGGTCTGCATCGATCATCTGCGACTCCTCCGCAATCTCCGCCACGAGCGTTGCCACGTTGCACGGCTGCCTGTGGAGCTCGTTTCTCCCCGAGTCCCCTCGAGCTAAGAACAGCAGCTGCTCCACAAGCTCCTGCATGTGCTCGCCCTCCAGCTTGAGAGCGGCGATCGACTCCTCAAGCACCGCCTGGTCGTCCTTGCCCCAGCGATCCAGCATGTCCACGTAGCCGCGAACCACGGCGATGGGCGTGCGCAGCTCGTGACTCGCGTCATTCACGAAGCGCATCTGCTGCAGCTTGGCGTCCTGCATCTGCCGAAGCAGTCGGTTGAGCGCAACCTCGATGCTCTCGAGGTCCTTGTCACCGGTCCTCACGCGCGGGGCGTCGACGCTTGCCCGCTCGATGGCCTGCTCGAGGCTGGCCATCTTGTCCTCACCGGATGCCGTCGACCCGCGCGTCGCGGCTCCCAGGGTGTCCGCGCTCACGAGCGCGTCCGCCTTCAGGGCCAAGTCGTTCAGAGGCTTGAGTTGCCTGCGCACACGGCGCATGTCAGGGAAGAAGGACACGAGCGAGAAGAACTCTGTGACCACCAGCGGGGCGAGGGCGCAAAGCAGAACGGGAAGGAGCGTGCCTAGCGTAAAGGTCGCATTCCCGCCCTCGACCGCGACATGGCAGCCGAAGTCGAGGGGCTCAGGGCCTCTCATGCCAAGCTGGACGGAGCTCGGAAGCGGCCATATCCCTGAGGCGACATCGGCCGAGCGCACGGCTGCGGCATAGGTCTGGACCATGAGCAGCGAGACCACCAGCGCAAGGTCGAGGCAGACCATGGCGAGCACTCGCCGCCACCAGAAGCCCCAGCTGATGGAGCGGACGATGGAGGGAACGAGGACGCGTGTGGGCCGAGGTCGGGACATGCGTGCGTCCAGCTTGTCCGTTCCTTTGTCCGCCCTCCCTGCGGGTCGGTCGCCTACAGGTCGGGTTCGCGTCTTCCCCGCTCCTCGAGTACCTTTGGCCTCATCTCTCGCGGATGACATAGCCCACACCCCTGACTGTCGCGATGAGCCTCTCGCCCAGACGATCATCGATCTTCGCACGCAGGTGAGCGACGTGCACGTCCACGTTGTTCGCCTCCCCCATGAGCTCGTAGCCGAGGGCATCTGACGCGATGCGCTCGCGGCTCATAACCACGCCCACATGCTCCATGAGGACGCGCAACACCTCGAACTCGCGGTTCGTGAGCTCCACGGGATCGCGCCCCACCAGCAGCTCACGCCGGTCCAAGTCGAAGGAGACGCCCCTGAGGGAGATGACCCGCGTCTGCGGCGGATGCGAAAGCGGGTTTGCCTCGACGGTTGAGGCTTCCTCGCCGGCCTGCGTGGCGGACGGGATCGCCTCACGTCGCTTGAGGGCCACGCGGATGCGCGCAAGCAGCTCCTCGATGGCAAAGGGCTTGGTCACGTAGTCGTCGGCACCAGCGTCTAGGCCTGCGACCTTGTCCATCACAGCATCCCGGGCCGTGAGCATGATGACGGGCGTGTCCTTCTCGCGACGTATGCGCCTGAGTACCTCAAGGCCGTTGAGTCCCGGGAGCAGCACGTCAAGCAGGATCAGGTCGTAGTGTGACGAGAGCGCCTTGTCCACGCCGGCGCGGCCATCGGCAGCCTTGTCGACCTCGTGACCCTCATGGAGCAGCTCGAGCTCCACGAAGCGGGCGATCTTCTCCTCGTCCTCCACGATCAGAATCCTTGTCATGACGCGCTGCTTCCTCTCCGCCACCTGCCCCGCTCGCTGCTACTTTGCCGCAACATCCTGCTTTATGGTCTCTGCCGCATCGGCCGCCGTGTCCATCGCATCGTTTATGTTATTGGCCACGGTGCTCGCGTCACCCTCGATGCGGTAGCGCAGCCCAAAGAACAGGCCGACGATCAAGATCCAGATCGTGGCGCCCCAGAACAGGAGGCCACAGATTGGCACGAGCACCGGTACCCTGATGATCTCCTCACCCCTACTCAGCACGATGAGTTTGTAGTCTATGCTCTTTCTGAACACATTCTTGACACCCTCCCAGAACTCTGACGTCCCCACCGAGCGCCTATAGGCCTCCTGGGCCCGCCCCATCTCAGGCGAGACCGGTTCCGACTGCTCCTGCACCTGCGTACTGTAGCTGGCATAGCTCGCGCTCGTCGTGTGCGCCTTGCCCGAGCGCTCCAGCTCGATAATGGCGTCCAGCACGTTGCCATCATGTGCGTCCAGCGCGGCCTTGGCATCCTCATAGCTCGCCTGCGTCTTCTCGCGAACCTGCTCGACCTTATCGAGCTCGTCCATGATCATCCACTCCCTACGTCATGTGAGGGCGCCTCTCGCCCTCGATTGATTGTATGGTCGCAGGGCAAGATTAAGCAATCCTTGGCGCAGGATTAAGCTTCGGTGATAGTTTGGCACCAAAAAAGGGTTTGTGCTGGATATTGTGCCGTGCCGGGCGCTGCCGCATCGTGCAAGGTGCTGCCGCATCACATCAGGGCCGTCGCACACGGCGCCCGCGTATTCGGAACGGCCTCTAAGGCAAACGGCCAAGAAATGCCCGTACCCTGTTGACAGCTACATGCACGAGGGTTACACTTATCATATAGTATGAGCAGTTGCTCATATGTTCATAGACGAAGGGAGCTGGACATGGCCTGTAAGCACTGCCACGCCCACGCGGATCACGGACATGATCATGGGCGCGGACATGACGAGCACGAGGTCCACGGCGGCGAGACGTCCGAGCAGGACAGGAAAGAGGAGGAAGAGGATCCCAAGCGAGCCCTGCGCAAGGTGATCGTCTCAGCCGTGTTGCTGCTCGCGGCATACCTTATCGAGCGTTCCTTTGATCTGCCGCTCCCAGGGCAGCTTCTGCTGTTCTTGCCGGCCTACGTCGTCGCAGGTGGAGACGTGGTCAAGGAGGCGGTCGAGAATCTCATGGCAGGAGACCCCTTTGACGAGGACTTCCTGATGGCCGTAGCGACGATCGGCGCCTTGCTCATCGCCTTCATCCCAGGAGGCGAGCCGATGTTTGCCGAGGCCGTCTTCGTCATGCTCTTCTTTGAGGTGGGCGAGCTCTTCGAGACCATCGCAGAGAACAACAGCCGCAGGTCCATCTCTGAGCTCATGGACATCCGCCCCGACTTCGCCACAATCGAGCGCGCGGGCAAGCTCGAGCGCATAGACCCGGCCAAGGTCGAAGTGGGCGAGGTCATCGTCGTGGCCCCAGGCGAGAGGGTACCCCTGGATGGCACCATCGTCGAAGGCTCGACCAGCCTAAACACCGTCGCGCTCACGGGCGAGAGCGAGCCGCGTGACGCCTCAGTCACAGATAAGGTCATCTCGGGCTGCGTCAACCTCTCGGGCGTCATCCGAGTTCGCGTGGACAAGTCGTTCGGAGACTCCACGGCCTCGAAGATCCTGGAGCTCGTGGAGAATGTTAGCGACCGCAAGTCCCGTTCGGAGAACTTCATCACGCGCTTCGCCAAGGTGTACACACCGATCGTCGTGTTTCTCGCCCTCGCCCTTGCCATCGTCCCGCCCCTCGCGAGCGGAGACGTTGGTGCGAGCTTTGCCACCTGGCTGCTGCGTGCCCTGACCTTCCTCGTGGTGTCCTGCCCCTGCGCCTTGGTCCTCTCTGTGCCCCTCACCTTCTTTGGCGGCATCGGGGGTGCGTCCAAGCAGGGCATCCTGATCAAGGGGTCGAGCTTCATGGAGACGCTCGCCCGATCAGACACCATGGTCTTCGACAAGACTGGCACGCTCACCAAGGGCGTCTTCCAGGTGATGGCGGTGCACCCCAACATGGAGGACAAAGACCGGCTCCTGCACCTTGCCGCGCACGTCGAGCGCTACTCCACGCACCCCATCGCGGAGGCGCTGCGAGACGCCTTCCCCTGCGAGGGAGACGACTGCTCCGTCTTGGAGACGACCGAGGTCGCCGGCAAGGGCATCATCGCGACCGTCAACGGCAGGAGGGTCGCCGTGGGCAACACCGCGCTCATGGATGAGCTGGGCGCCGCCTGGCACAGCTGCGAGGACGACGACGGTACCGTGATCCACGTGGCCATAGACGGTCGCTACGCAGGCCACGTCCTGATCTCAGACGAGGTGAAGGGGGATGCGGCGCAGGCCATCTCCCAGCTCAAGGCGGAGGGCGTCACAAGGGTCGTCATGCTCACGGGCGACCGCGACGACGTCGCGCGGCGCATCGCGGGCAAGCTCGGCCTCGACGAGTACCACTCCGAGCTCCTCCCCGCCGACAAGGTCGAGCACGTCGAGGGGCTCATGCGCGAGAGGGCCGAGGGGCGCTCGCTCGCCTTCGTGGGCGACGGCATCAACGACGCCCCCGTGCTGGCGCGCGCGGACGTGGGGATAGCCATGGGCGCCATGGGCTCGGACGCGGCCATCGAGGCGGCGGACGTGGTCCTCATGGACGACATGCCCTCGAAGGTCGCCGCGTCCGTCCGCATCGCCCGCCGCACCCTGGGGATAGCGAGGCAGAACATCGCGTTCGCGATCGCGGTGAAGGTCGCCATCCTGCTCCTCGCGGGGGTCGGCCTCGCCCCGATGTGGCTCGCCGTCTTCGGCGACGTGGGCGTCATGGTGCTCTGCGTGCTCAACGCCACCCGCGCGCTCAGGTGATGGACGAGGCCACCCCGTCCCCCGACGTAGCCGGAAGCTTTAGTGACGCCCCATAGGGGCCCGTCACGACAGGGGCTAAAATCCTGAGTTCCCGGCACCTTCTTAGCCCACAACCGGCAGCCTGATGGTGTCCCGGCCTGGCCCAAGGCGCGCCCTCAGCGAGGTCCTCTGCCCAGACTGCGTCTTTCCGTGCGGTCAGCCCCCAGGCCGGGGCCTGCGGACCCTGGCGCAAACCGCCCCGCAGCCTGGCGGGGGGTTGCTCGAGCGCGTTTGCCCAGTTGGGCCACTTTCCATAGTGCCCCGCAGGCTGGCGGGGGGTTGCGCCCCACGCCCCCCGGGCGGCGACGTGACGGAAAAGCGCATTCTGCGCGACGCGGGAGCCGTAGATTGCGCCTCTCCGTGAGATTGCACGCGCAGCCCTCCTCTGCAGCCCCGGCGCCGTCCCTCGCGGGCGGCGGCCCATGGGTCTCCGCAGCCGGGCGCGGGCCCTCGGGGCAGGCGACGGTCCGGGCCTGTGTCCAGTGGGCTAAGGAAGAGCCGAGAAGCTGTGGTTAATTAGCTTGATGGCACTATCCTCTCCGTCTCAGCCGCACGCTCTCCGACGGTGACCTCGGCATACAGACCATCTACGGCCTTGAGATCGTGGTCATCGAGGTCCCCCAAGTGGGAAAGCGCCTCCACCCCGTCTACGAGGGCACGACCCCTTCAAGGGGACCTACCGCCGCAAGCACATCGGCGACTACCGCTGCACGCGCAGCGATGCTGCGCGACTCTGCGGACGACCCGCTCGACATGCTCCCGGCCGAACACTCCGGCCTGGATGATCTCGAATGGGGCGCCATCCGAGCGTACCGGTCTCTCTACGACGGGAGCCACGCGACCGGCGGCATCCGCAAGATGTCCGACACCGACTTCCTGTGCCATATGGGCGCCGCCATCATGGACGGGGACGGCTCTGCGGGGCCATCGCGCGCCGGGCTGCTCATGTTCGGACAGGAGTGGTACATCGTCCAGGACTTCCCCGGCTGCTTCCTCGACTACCGCAGACGGGTCGGCGACAACCGCCGGTGGGAGGACCGCTTCACCTCGCAGGAGCTCGAGTGGTCTGACAACCTCTTCGACTTCTACGAGCGCTCCTACAGGACGCTGGTCCAGACGCTCAACGTGCCTTCCAGGCTCGAGGAGGACCCTCTCGTGGACGAGACACCCGCGCACGAGACGGTCCGCGAGGCTATCGTCAACGCGCTGTCGAACGCGGACTACAACTCGAGCAGGGGCGTCGTGTCCCGGCGGACGGCCAAAGGACTGGAGTTCACCAACCAAGGCAGCTTTTGCGTAGGGGTTGAGCAGGCGTACGTTGACGGCACGTCGGACGCCCGCAACAAGACGGTCCTCAAGATGTTCTCCCTCATCCAGGTGGGTGGGCGGGCGGGCAGCGACATGCCGAACATGGTCGACAGCGAGCTCACGCTGGGCGTGAGGCTCGGCCTCTCTGCGGGGCTACGCCGCAAGGAAATCTGCGGGCTCAGGTGGCGCGACGTCGACCTGAAGGGGGCGTCATCCACGTGCGCAACGTGATAACCGAGGCAAACGGCAGGACATACGAGAAGCGTAGTGGGGGACGCCCTCACCCCGCCGTGGAGTGTGCGCCCACTCCATAAGTACGACGGCAGCGATCGCGCCGCCGTGGTCACACTGATGGGCTGCAACGACTTCCTGCAGATGTGCAGGCGCGACCTGCTACGCGGATACATCGACAGGGCGATGGGCCACCCCAACGCCACCATGGCCGACTTCCTGCCCCGCCTCTCGATGACGCTGCGCACCCTCGCGTACCACAACGTCTCCATGGAGCCGCGCCGCGCTTGCGAGTACGCACTCGGCCTCTTGGTGCTCCCCCCCATGACCCGCCACGAACGCTCCTACAACCTGCAAGTCTGGACGGACTGCCTGTGCGAGCAGCTGGACGTGCGCGAGCTGCGCAGGCACCGGGCCAGCGACGAGGCCATCGAGCACCGCCGCCGCATGGCTTATGGGGGGTTCGCCATGGGCGCGGCGTCGGGACTCTTGTCCGCGCGGGACGCGGGTTCGGACAGGCCCACCCACACGACCCCAGGAAAAGCTATGGAGGCGTCGGGCAAGAGCCGCCGGGGTGCGGGACGGCACTCTCTCGAAAGGCATCGCCGAGTGCGAGCGAACTCTTACCTGCTCTTACCGAGGGGCCCGAGCAAAAGGGCCTCGTTGACGCGATGGGTAAGACGGAATACCGCAGCCCAACTCTTACCTACTCTTACCTACTCTTACCTTGGCAGTTCATAGTACTGGGAGGGGTCCCGCGTGTTCGACCCGTGCCATACGAGAAGGCCCCTCTCGGCAAGCCCCCTGAGCGTCTGCCTAGAGACCTTCACGCTCCGCCCCAGGTGGCCAGCGAGATCGCGCACGGTGGCCCTCCCCCTGGCATACACGTACTGCATGGCCGAGAGCTCGTACTCGTTGAGCGACTCCAGCACTGCCTCACCGACACCGTCCGCAAGCGCGTCCCGCCGCCTCAGAACGCGCGACGTGATGCTGTTCTCGAGCGTCAGCCGTACCGAGGCGTCGTTCGGCTCCTCGAAGATGGGATCGTTCAGGAAGAAGCTCGCCATCTCGTCGTAGATGCGCTGCACACCCTCGTTGAGCTCCCTTACCCAGCCGAACTCCGTCAGCGTCCTGGCGATGATGGGGTTTCGCGCCCACCGGGTGTGCCGCATGTTCTCCAGCGTCACCACGTTCGGCAGCTTCCCCGGACTTGTGATCTCCATGCGGTCGTCGTACATCATCACGCGAACGTGGTCGCCACTGTGAGCGTAGTTGCGATGTTATCGGAAGCCCCGCGTTATGAGAAGCCGCCAGGCAAGCCCGCAGGTCGCGGGCTTTTTTGATGCCCGACGGCTTCGCATAACGTGACCGTGCATCCATAATCGTTCCCGTATGTCCGACATCGAGACTGAGGAGGTCAACATGGACGTACGGGAGTTCGAGGAGTTCGTGCCGTGCGTGATTGAGCGCATGCGCGCGGACGGCTGCGCCGAGGGCCCCATCGGCACGGCCGAATGGGTCCTGCGGTGGTTCGCGGAATTCTGCCGCGAGGAGGAGGTCGGCGACGTCGGTGATGACGCCGTCGCCGACTTCTGCGCCAGGCGCTTCGGCTTCGATGCCGGCGATGCGAAGCTGCCGATGCGGACGGCGTTGCGCAAGCCGCTCCTCACTGCGATGGAATCGTGCCGCACCGGGTCGTACCGCAGGACCCACCAGCCAGGCGTCGTCCACGAGGTGCCTGAGTGCGTGAGGGGGGTGTATTCCCTCGTCATCACCGACTTCGTCGGCGAGCAGCGCGAGACCGGCCTGAGGACCAAGGAGCGCAAGGCCTGGATAGCGGCGAAGTTCCTGACGTTCGTCGCGGAATCGGGTGTGGGCGACATCGCGCGCTTGCGCATGGAGGACGTCGACGCGCTCGTCGGGTCGCTCTCCGGGTACGCGCCCGCCACGCTGCGCTGCCTCAGGGGGACGCTGCGGGAGCTGCTCGACTGGATGGCGGGGCGCGGGATGGTGGGGCTCTCGGGGCGCATGGCGTTCCCCGTGCCCAAGGGGAGCAGCCGCTCGACGGTCCTGTCCTACTACACGAAGGACGAGGTGGAACGCATCGTCGCCGGCATCGACGCGTCCACGAAGAGGGGCAAGCCCTGCCTGCTCGTCGTCGCGCTGTTCGCGCTCGCCGGAATGCGGGCGGGGGACGTGGCGAGCCTCACGCTATCCGACATCGACTGGGACGCGGGCCTGATCCGCGTCGCCCGGCAGAAGACCGGGGAGCCCCTCGACGTCCCGATGCCCGACGAGGTGCGCCGCCCGCCCGTCGACCACATGCGCAACGCCCGCCCCGACAGCGCCAGCGACCCCGACCACCTGCTCGTCACCGTGAACGCGCCCCACACGCGCATGCGCAGCGCCGGCACGCTCGGGCGCATCGTGGGCCGGTGCGTGGGGGCCGCCGGGGTCGAGCCCGGCAGGCGCCGCCACGGCCCACACTCCCTGCGCCACTCGCTCGCGACCAACATGCTCGCCGCCGACGTGCCGGTGAGCGCCATATCCGACGTGCTCGGGCACGGCAGCGTGAGGACCACCGAGACCTGCCTGACCGTCGACCTCGCGCACGCCCGGGACCTCGCGTCGGGGGTGCCGCCATGATGTCCGACGGCGACCATTCCCCCGACTGGGTCCCCGACATGGACGGGCCGTTCGCGGAGGAGCTGGCGGCCCACGTCCGGCACAAGCGCGCGCTGGGCCACCAGTACGCCGAGCCGGTCTGCCACGCGCTCAAGAAGACGGGCCGGACGTTCGCCGAGATGGGCTGCGACGGCACCCGCATCACCCGTGAGACGGCGGGCGCGTGGTGCTCCGCGGGGGAGGGCCAGACGCGCGCCACGCTCGGGAAGAGGCGCACTGCCCCCGACGGCTTCGCCAAATACCTGATCTCGAGGGGCTGGGAGGACGTGGCCCTCTGCGAGGGGGGCGGCGCCCTCGGCAGCTCGTTCGCCCCGCACGTCTTCGGGCGCGACGAGGTGGCCCGCGTGTTCCGCGCGGCCCGGGCGTCGGCGGCCGGCGAGCGCGCCCACTCCTGCTACGCGGCGATGTGTCTGTGCCACGCGTGTGGCCTGCGCCGCT